>ERZ779885.4529-NODE-4529-length-10796-cov-5.307048_pt1 | contig 10796 bp, 6 predicted proteins | sample MGYA00511554_ERZ779885 | MGnify/ENA primary metagenome ERZ779885 (study PRJEB29588, sample SAMEA2160998) | human gut metagenome | biome: human gut; feature: human-associated habitat; material: faeces | place: Denmark | collected 2008/2010 ... | reverse complement strand
AAGAGCAGATTTTCGTAAGTTCCTGCAAAAGGGTATACTACCCCCATGTACCCGGGACCTTGAAAAAACTTATTGTGTCGGAAATCATTGCATAAAAACTCCTCGGTGAATACCAAAACCGAACTGTCGCCTTTCCAAAAATGCAGCTTTCAGATTGTATCCCAAACTACCCGATAGTGATATGTTATTCTTCTGTGGAAATCCTCGAAAACGGCTTGTCCGCAGGCATCCCACAGCTTTTTTCCGTTTGCTTTATCCGTTAAAGAAATATTACGCCGCCAACAGCGATCAGGACGACCTGATTTCCATCGGAACGATTGGATTAATCAAGGCGGTAAACACGTTCGATCCCGACAAGAACATAAAGCTTTCTTCCTATGCAGCCCGCTGCATCGAAAATGAAATCCTGATGCATTTCCGGGCAGGCCGGAAAAACGCACAGGACATCTCGATGAACGAACCGATTGAATCCGACAAGGACGGCAACGCTCTCACACTTTCCGATGTGCTGGCCTCGGAGGACAACATCTGTGACAATCTTGAGGCTAAAATCCGCGCGGAGCATCTGTATGCCTTTCTGAAATCCGCGCTCTCTCCCCGCGAACGTCAGGTCGTTGAACTGCGCTACGGACTGTGCAACCGTCTGCCGCTAACCCAGCGCGAGGTCGCTGACCGTCTGGACATATCAAGGAGCTATGTTTCACGTATCGAGAAAAAAGCGCTGGGCATCTTGCGGCGGGAATTTGAACGCGAAGGGAAAGGCGGCACAGGAGTCGGAAAAAAACTCCGAGGATAGCAGACCGTTTCGGAGCAACCTCCGCTTCAAACCGAAAACCTGCAGAATATACCCCTCTTCTCCTCCCCCAAAATGCCTGCATCAAACCAAAACCGGGGCCGACGGGAACCAGGCAGAATCAGCAGAAGCCGACGGCTTTTGACACTGCATCGCGTGTGCGATATAATAGCTTCATGCCCTGCGGTCCGCTGTACGCGGACCGCAGCAGGGAGTTTGGATGCTGGGATGTGATGGGAATGGAGGAAGAACTCCATACGGTACAAATTCATGCGGAGCTGACGTCTGTCGTCAACTACGCGCTGCAGCAGAACCGTCTGCCGGTGCTCCGGGAGCTTGCCATTGAGAACGGCACTCAACACGAGCTCACGGATTTGACACTGCGAATCTGCAGCGATCCGCCAATCCTCAAACCCTTTGAGCGGAGCATCCGCGCCATACCGGCCGGCGAAACCTATTTGCTGCGCGACGCCGCCCTGCAGCCGGACGGCGCATTTCTCGCCTCGCTGACAGAACGCTTGAACGGAGAACTGCATGTCTCTCTTTCGTGCGGCGAAGAGGAGCTTGCCTCCCTGGATCGGGAGATCACCGCACTGGCGTTCGACGAATGGCACGGGTCAACCGTTTTCCCCGAGCTTCTCACCGCCTTTGTCCTGCCGAACCATCCCGCAATCGCCGGAATCAACGCCAAGGCGGCGGAGCTTCTCGAGAAATGGAGCGGTAACCCTTCCCTGAATGCCTATCAGACGCGGGATCCTAACCGCGTGCGCATGCAGGCAGCCGCCGTATACGGCGCGCTGCAGGCGCAAAACCTTATCTATGCCGCGCCGCCCGCAAGCTTTGAGCCTGTGGGACAGCGCGTTCGTCTGTGCGGGGCAGTGCTTGAGCAAAAAATGGGGACTTGTCTTGATTTGACGCTGCTCTATGCCGCCTGTCTCGAGGCCATCGGTCTTCACCCTCTGCTCCTTCTGCAGCCCGGCCACATCTTTGCGGGTGTGTGGCTGGAAGAGCTGACCTTCCCGGAAGCAGTGCAGGATGATCCATCTCTGGTCACCAAGCGTCTTGCGGACGGTGTAAACGAGATCGCCGTGGTCGAGTGCACTGCATTCACAGCCGGAAAGTCAACAAGCTTTGAAGACGCCTGCCGCAGAGCGGCGCAGGAACTCAGCGAAACCCCGCTGGATCTTCTGATCGACGTCTCCCGCGCGCGCCTGAGCGGGATTCATCCTCTTCCCCAGCGCCTGCCGGACGGAACACTTTCCGTAGATCGCCCCGTTCTCACCGACGAGGCGCTGACCGCCGCTCCGGAAAAGCTCAGCGAAAAAATCGACGTACAGGAGGGCGAATCCACCGCTCCCACCGGAAAAATCGCTCAGTGGGAACGCGGACTCCTTGAACTCAGCCTGCGCAACACGCTGATCAACTTGCGTCTGACACAGCGCGTTGTCCCGATTCTCTCCCCCTCCCTGAGCGAACTTGAGGACGCTCTCGCGGATGGAAGCGAATACGGAATCGGCCCCCGTCCCGCGGAATGGTCTCTCTCCGAGGAGGATCGCCGGAATGTCGAGAAACTGACCGAGATAGGCGATCACACGGCGCTCATTCAATCCGAGTTCAAAAACAAACGGCTTCGCTCCGCGCTGACCGAAGCGGAGCTCGCACGCGCCATTGTAACGCTTTACCGCACGGCAAGAACCTCGCTGGAGGAAAACGGCGCGAACTCGCTTTATCTTGCGCTTGGCCTGCTGCGCTGGTATGAAACGCCGGAAAGCCGCAAAGCGCGCTATGCCCCCATTGTGCTGCTGCCAGTTGAGATCATCCGGAAATCCGCCCTCAAGGGCTATGTGATCCGTCTTCGCGACGAAGAGCCGCAGATGAACGTCACTTTGCTTGAGATGCTCAAGCAGGATTTCGGCATCTCCGTAAGCGGGCTGGATCCTCTTCCGGAAGATGAGCACGGCGTGGATCTGCGCGGTGTGCTGACCGTGCTGCGCAAGGCTGTGATGGATCAGCGAGGCTGGGATGTAATCGAGTCGTCCCTGCTCGGCATTTTTTCCTTTTCTCAGTTCGTCATGTGGAACGACATGCGCAGCCGCACGGAAGATCTGCTGCAGAACAAGATTGTCCGGAGCCTCGTGGAAGGACGGCTGACCTGGAATGCCGAACCGATGGAGATCGGCGCGCGCGTTCCGGAAACCGGCGTTCTGCTCCCGATCGCGGCCGACGCCTCCCAGCTTTACGCCATCGAGGCGGCAGAGCGCGGGGAAAGCTTTGTCCTTCACGGCCCGCCCGGAACCGGCAAATCGCAAACCATCACCGCCATGATTGCCAACGCGCTGGCACAGGGGAAGACCGTGCTCTTCGTGGCCGAGAAAATGGCCGCTTTGTCCGTGGTAGAGCGCCGCCTCGATGCAATTGGAATCGGCCCGTTCTGTCTCGAGCTGCACTCCAACAAGTCCAAAAAGCGCGACGTACTCGAGCAGCTGCGGGCAGCGGCAGAGGTGACGCACGGCGAAGCATCAGAGGAATATCAGAGAAAGGCCGCGCGTCTGGCCGCTCTGCGCGGGGAACTCGACGGATACGCAAACGCCATGCATGCGCGCCGCGCAAGCGGACTGACGCTCTTTGAAATGATCGATGGCTGGGAACGCTATCGAAATGCACCGCAAACCATCTCATTCCCCGAGAATTTTGCAGCCACGGTCACACGGGAAACGCTCGAGGAGCACCGGATGCTCGCAGAACGCCTGATTGCAGCGGCACGCGCCGTGGGACACCCCCACAATCATCCTCTCTCCTCCGTCTCCCTCTCCGCTTATTCCCACCAGCTGCGCGGCCTCCTGCCGGACTGCCTCGCCGCTTATGAAACCGCACTCGAACGGCTCGACCAAACCGGCAGACCGCTCACCCTCGTACTGCGCCTCGGTGCGCCCGATTCCTTTGAACAGTGGGCACGCCTTGACGCAATTGCCGGAACGCTTGAGGACTGGCTTTCCCTGCCGCGGGTCTGGGCGGAATACGAACATTTTGATCTTGCCATGAACGAGCTGGCGGAGCTTGTCCGCCACGCGCAGAAAGCGGAAGACCTGGCTGAAAACCTGCTCGTCTCCTGGCAGGAAAGCTTTCTGCAGCAGGATGGCGCGGCGCTTCTGGCCCAATGGCAAGGAATTGAAGGAAGCTGGTTCCTGCCGCGCGCGCTTGGACGCAGCCGCATGGCAAAGCAGGCCGCCGTCTTTGCAGCCGGAACCATCAACAGGGAAACGCTTGGCCAATCGTTTGCCGCGCTCGCCGAGTACCAGAGGGAATCGGCGGAGAAAAACCGCCTCCTCGCCGTTTACGGGCAGGGACTTGCCCCCTTCCTCTCGGAAGGAAAACCAAACTGGGCAGCCGTTGCCGCAAAAATTGCGGACGCGGTACGCGCTTCATCCAAACTCTCCTCTCAGACTGGCGATCCCGCGTTTCAGCGCAGCTTCGCCGCGCGCGCGGACCTGCAGCCGTCAATCGCTGCGTTCCGCCAGGCCTACGCCGCTGTCTGTTCCACGGGACAGGCCCTGCGCGAACTGCTGCAAATCAGAGAAACAGCCCCCGAGGAAACGGAATGGCTCACGAAGCAGCGCCGTCTCTGCCGCCAGATCGGGGAAAACCGCGACAGTCTGCGCGAATGGACCCTCTGGAAGCATCTCAGCGAGGAAGCGAACGCCGGGGGACTTGGCCCTATGGTCAAAGCCTACGAGGAAGGTCTGCCGCACGAAGATGCGGAAGCCGCATGGCTGCGTGCCCTTTACCAAGCGCTTGCGGAAGACGCAATCCGCAGCGAGCCCGCCCTGCAGACCTTCTCCGGCGCTCTGTTCAACGAAAAAGTCGCTCAATTCCGGCGAACGGACAGAGAACTGGAACAGCTTGCGCGGGAGGAAATCTTCTGCCGTCTCGCGGCCCGTGTTCCGAATTTCTCCCGGGAAGCGGCGCAAAGCTCCGAGGTCGGCATTTTACAGCGGGCCGTGCGCAGCGGCGGCCGCGGCGTGAGCATTCGCAGGCTGTTTTCGCAAATTCCGAATCTTCTTCCCCGGCTGTGCCCCTGCATGCTGATGAGCCCCATTTCGGCCGCTCAGTATCTCGATCCCAACCGCGAGCCGTTTGACGTTGTGATCTTCGACGAGGCTTCACAGCTTCCCACCTGCAAAGCGGCCGGCGCGCTTGCGCGAGGCAAAAACGCCGTGATTGTCGGTGATCCGAAGCAGATGCCTCCCACCACCTTCTTCACCGGCACCGCTGCCGACGAGGATTTTCCCGAGCAGGAGGATCTCGAAAGCATACTGGAGGACTGCCTCGCGCTGAACATACCGCAGACCCACCTGCTCTGGCATTACCGCAGCCGTCACGAAAGCCTTATCGCGTTCAGCAACAGCCAGTTTTACGACAACCGGCTCTATACCTTCCCATCCGTCAACGATTTGGAGTCAAAGGTCACGCTCGTGCCGGTCGAGGGCTTCTTTGACCGCGGCAGGACACGGCAAAACGCAGCGGAGGCCCGGGCCATCGTGCAGGAGCTTTCCCGCCGCTGCCATGATCCGTTGTGCGCCGGACAGAGCGTCGGCGTGGTGACGTTCAACATTCATCAACAAAATCTGATCGCCGATCTGCTCGAAGAATCTTGCCGGACAGACGAGGCGCTCGAAAGCTGGGCGTACGAGCGCGAAGAACCGCTGTTCATCAAAAATCTGGAGAACGTACAAGGCGACGAGCGCGACGTAATTTTGTTTTCCGTGGGCTACGGGCCGGACGAAAACGGACACGTTTCCATGAACTTTGGTCCGCTCAACCGCGAGGGCGGCTGGCGGCGGCTCAACGTGGCTGTCTCCCGTGCCCGGCAGGAGATGGTCGTTTTCTCGACGCTCCGGCCTGAACAAATCGATCTCTCACGCACCGCGAGCACCGGTGTGGCCGCTCTCAAATCCTTCCTCGCCTATGCAGGCGGAACAAAGCTCCCGGCGGATCTTTCCCCTGCACCCGATCATTCAGACGCCGGCGGGATTGTGGAAACCATCTGCCGCACCCTGTCCCGGGAGGGCTTTGAATGCCGTACAAGGGTCGGCCACTCCGGCTTCCGTGTAGACGTCGGCGTTATCGATCCACAGCGTCCCGGCACATATCTGCTCGGCGTCCTCCTCGACGGACCGTTTTACGGAGCCGCGAAGACGACGCGCGACCGCGAGCTGGCACAGCCCGCAATCCTCGAGGAGCTCGGATGGGAGCTGCACCGCATCTGGACAGCAGATTGGTGGGACAACAGCGAGCGCGAGCTGGACCGGCTGATCAAGCACGTATGTCAGGCCGCCGCACACCAGACATCCTCCTCTCAGGTAAAACCGCAGGCGAAACAGCTCGCTGCACAGGCGGAGGAGGCAGAAGAGGCAGCTCCCCGTGAAAAAACCGAATTAAAGGCCGCTCTTCCCACCCAATCGGAAACCTCCTGCGAAAACGGCTGCGCCGAACCGTATCACCCCGCCGTACTGCCTGAAATCCGTCTTTCCGCGGAGGAGTATGTGCTGCCCAAAAACTTTGCGGAGCTGACACGGCGCTTTGAGCAGGTTCTGGAGGAGGAAGCCCCCATCAGCGAGGCACTTCTCACCAAACGTGTTCTGCAGAGCTTCGGTATTTCCCGAGCCGGCTCCCGGATACAGGCATATACATCCGACGTGCTGCAGCGCATGGGGGCTGTATCGACGGAACAGGATGGCCAGCGCTTCTACTGGAACCAGCGGCAGACTCCCTCTTCCTATCGCTCTTTCCGTACCGGAAATGCAGGCGTACGCGAAGCCCGCGAGATTTGCATGCAGGAAGCGGCAAACGCAGTCTGCCGCGTGCTTGAAGAGCAAATCGGCCTTCCGCAGGAAACTCTCGTCCGCGAAACGGCAAAGCTTCTCGGCTATCCCCGTTCCGGCTCCATCGTCAACGCCATGGCCGAGACAGGCATTCGCTTTGCTCTGGAATCAGGGCGAATCGAACGTGATCCGGATGGCCGCCTTACCATCGGCAGATAAACGTTTCCCACACACAACACCGAAATCCATCCGCGGGCGTCTGCTGTCCTATCGTTCGGATCAGGCGCTCCGAACGGGAAGCCGCACGTTCACGATCCCGTTTGATCATCAGCAGCTCGCCGGTTATCTGAACGTTGACCGCGCCTCTCTTTCGAGCGAACTGGAAAACTGCAGCGGGAGGGTGTACTCCGCACAAAGCGCAGCCGGTTCGAACTCCTCGGCGGCAAAGAAAACGAGGGAATTTTCAATGATTTTTACTTGAAAAAGAGTTGATTCCTGTACAAACTCCCTTTATACTGATAAGGAATACACTGCTTGCAGCGCAAGGATAAGAAAGCGCATCGCCACGATCCCAACACGGAAAGGAGATCCGCTATGAAGATCTGGACGTCTTCCCGAACCAGAGAAAAAAACGCTATGCCGTTCGCATGGCGGCCGGTTTCGCGGGAATCGCGGCTTTGGCTGTCGTCCTGATCGCAACCGGCGCCGTTTTAATCCACGCAATGGATTGGCCGACAGCCTTGTCTCTTCTGCTGCTTTGTCTGGCGGTGACCGTGCTCTCCCTCTCCCTGATTTCGCTTCTCTGCCGCCGCGTACTGCGCGACGCGCTTGTTTTTATTCTGGACGACAACGGCCGGCTTTTCGCGGCGGACGGCCGCCGGCTCGTGCAATACAGCGGCCCCGCTCTGCATTCGCACGCCGCCCGAAAAGTGGAATACCGTCTCACGGAAATCCGCCGGATGGCCAGAACCAACGTGCTTCCGGCAGGCGCCGTAGAAATCCTCGATGTGGAGCGCATTCGCGAACGCGCGCACAGCCGCGTGCTCGTTTGCCTCGCACGTTATGGGGACGGCCGTACCGGCAGGCGCGCCATCGTCTTTGCAGACGGCTACCGGGATGAAAAGCATCTGCTGCGGGAGCTTGAACAAAGACAACGGAGCGTTGAAACAGCAGAGCGACAGAGATTCTGGCGGAGCGAATAGCGCTGCGCCGAACGACAGAGACGGGAGGAATCAGAATTGCGGAAAAATTTCGGAGCGAAAACCTGGGTATACCCTCAGCCGGTATTTATTCTCGCCGCCTATGGGCCGGACGGCGTGCCGAATGCCATGAACGCAGCCTGGGGCGGTATCAGCGACACGAATGAGCTTTCCCTCTGCGTGAGCTCAGGACACAAAACAGTGAAAAACATTATTGATCGCGGCGCTTTTACCGTCAGTATGGCGGATGCAGCTCATGCGGCAGCCTGTGATTACGTAGGGCTTGTATCGGGAAACGACACTCCGGACAAGCTGGCCCGGGCCGGATTCCATGTCAGCCGTTCCTCCTTCGTGGACGCACCTTTGATTGACGAGCTTCCCATGGCAGTGGAATGCCGCCTGCGCAGCTATGATCCGCAGACCGGCCGTCTTGTGGGGGAAATTGTCAATGTCTGTGCGGAGGAGTCCATCCTGGACGCAAAAGGATCCGTTGATCCCAAAAAGCTGGATCCCATTACCTTTGATCCGATTCACAACGTTTACCGCCGTTTGGGAGAGCCGGCCGGCAGGGCCTTCTGTGACGGAAAACAAATCATCGGGGAGTCGTAAAGACATACCCCAGCGGGGAAAAAAACGGGGAGTTTGAGAGCGGCTGACGCCGCTTCCAAACTCCCCGTTTTCCATATTCCTCCAGACGTTGTTTATCCCGCTCTCTCTGTTCCGCCTGCAGGGTGAACAGCCCGTCAACCGGGAATCGCAACCGCTGCCCCATCCATGGTGGTTACCATTCCACCCACGGGATCCGCCGCTGCGCTGCCGCCGATCGAACCGCCCGCGAAATCTCCCCCGTTCACAGAGCCGCCGTTATCCACGGAACCGCCGCCGTCCATGGACCCGTCCACCATACCGTCCGTTTCTCCGGACTGACCGGAAAGCGCGGCGTCAAGCTGCATCTGCAGATCGGACAGGCTCATCGTCAGCTGTTCGTTCTGCTGCAAAAGCTCATCGTACTGGGCTTTCTGTCCCTGCCACTGCACGGCAAATACAACCGCGGCGGCGGCAAGCACCACACAGAGCGCAAGGCCGCCCGCCAAAAGCGGCCGGTTCGTCTTTTTCGGCTTCGTGACACCGCAGTGAGCCAGCACCGCGCGAATTTGTGCGCGGTACTCCTTCCGGTTCACAGCCACGCCCCGCTTTTCATACTGATGAAGCGCTTCTTCAAGCGCCAGGGCCTGCTCGCCAATTTCCTTCCGCCGCTCCTCATCTGCCGTCAGACTCTCTTCCCGCCAGGCATTCAGCCTCTGGCGGCTGGTTTTGAGAAACGAACGAATCTCATCCAGACACTCGTCACAATAGCCAAGCTCGTTGTAAAACTCTTTCTTTTGATGGCAAAACTTACATTTCGGCATCTCAATTCTCCTCCTGTCTCCCCCGAGGGGAACCGTCAGCAATTGTCTCGCTCTTTTTTTCATCGAGAACAATCCTTCTTCCTCAAGCATACGGCAAAACAGAGCGAAGTGCAAGCCCCCTTTCCTACTTTTCAGATCTCTCCGGCAGAATCCCTGCTTTTTCGTATCATCGCGGCACAGCCTTTCATCAACAACATCCATCCTCTCCGCATTCCTGCGCCTGTTTCCGGACATAATAGCGGGGTAAGCGCAGGGACAACTGCAAGAAAGGATGAATGCTCATGGTTCTGGAAATTGAAAAGGTCGTCGGACGCGCCATCGTCGATTCCCGCGGCAATCCTACTGTTGAAGCGGAGGTAACGCTGAAAAACGGCGTTACGGGACGCGGAGCCGCGCCGAGCGGCGCCTCAACAGGTGAATTTGAAGCCCTCGAGCTGCGTGACGGCGACAAATCCCGCTACGGCGGCAAGGGCGTCGAAAAGGCGGTCAAACACGTGAATACTGTGATCCATGAATGCCTGCACGGCATAAATGCAGCGGATCTGTACGCCGTCGACCGCGCCATGCTTGCCGCAGACGGCACAAAGGACAAGTCCAGGCTGGGAGCAAACGCAATTCTCGCCGTCTCGATCGCGGCGGCGCGGGCAGCGGCCAATGGCAGCGGGACAGAGCTCTACCGCTTCCTCGGCGGAGTCAACGGCGTTTGCCTGCCTGTGCCGATGATGAACATTCTCAACGGCGGCGCACATGCGGCCAACACGGTCGATGTGCAGGAATTTATGATTATGCCTGTGGGCGCTCCCAGCTTTCATGAGTGCCTCCGCTGGTGCACAGAGGTCTTTCACACGCTGCAGGGACTGCTGAAATCACAGAATCTGGCAACCTCCGTCGGCGATGAAGGCGGTTTCGCACCGGATCTCGCCAGTGACGAGGACGCCATCCGCTACCTTCTCGAGGCCATTGCGAAAGCAGGGTACGAGCCGGGACGCGACTTTGTACTGGCAATCGACGCTGCCGCAAGCGAATGGAAGGGTTCAAAAAAGGGCGAGTACGTGCTTCCCAAATGCCAAAAGAAATTTTCTTCCGAGGAGCTCGTAGGGCATTGGAAGGAGCTGTGCGCCAAATATCCGATTCGCTCCATTGAGGACGGCCTTGACGAAGAGGACTGGGAAGGCTGGAAGCTCATGACGAAGGAGCTTGGCGGCTCTGTGCAGCTCGTCGGCGACGATCTCTTTGTAACGAACACCGAGCGTCTGCGCCGGGGCATTGATCTCGGCTGCGGCAACTCCATTCTCATCAAGCTTAACCAGATCGGCACCGTCACCGAAACGCTGGACGCCATCCGCATGGCGCATCAGGCGGGCTACACGGCCATTTCCTCCCACCGCTCCGGCGAAACGGAGGACACCACCATCGCCGACCTTGCCGTCGCTCTCAACACCTGCCAAATCAAAACAGGCGCTCCCAGCCGAAGCGAACGCACCGCCAAATACAACCGTCTTCTCCGGATCGAGGAAAAACTGGGGTCTGCCGCAATCTATCCCGGCCTGTCCGCTTTCCGCTGATCCCTCAA
>ERZ779885.4527-NODE-4527-length-10800-cov-5.426524_pt1 | contig 10800 bp, 9 predicted proteins | sample MGYA00511554_ERZ779885 | MGnify/ENA primary metagenome ERZ779885 (study PRJEB29588, sample SAMEA2160998) | human gut metagenome | biome: human gut; feature: human-associated habitat; material: faeces | place: Denmark | collected 2008/2010 ... | reverse complement strand
GCCCCACGCATACCGTTGATGGCCGGGTACTATTACCGGCAGCTGGACCGGGAAAAGCGAGCGGTGTACGACGCCATGCGGACGGGTATGGAGGCCCTGGCCCCGGGGATCCGGGTGCCGAAGCTCACCGGCCAGGAGCTGTCGGACATCTACCTGCGGCTGAAGCTGGACACGCCGCTGCTGTTTTACGTCACCGGGTTTCAGTATCGCTGGATGCCCGGGGCAGACCATGTGGAGCTGCTGCCGGAATATCTGTTCGATAAGAGCAAGGTCCGCCAGCATCGGCAGGCGGTTGCCGCCCGGCTGGACCGTTTGGTCCGCCCCCTGGCGGGAAAGACCGACCGGGAGAAGGAGCTGGCCATCCACGCCTTCATTCTGGAAAACGTCCGGTATGATAAGCTGAAAAAGCCGTATTCCCACGAGATCATCGGGCCTCTGACCCAGGGGGTCGGCGTGTGCGAGGGCATCGCCAAAACCGTGAAGGCCCTGTGCGATGCCGTGGGACTGCCGTGCATCGTGGCCCTCAGCGAGGCGGCCCCGGAGCGGGGTGTAAAATACCGCCATACCTGGAACGTGGTGACGGTGGAGGGCCAGCGCTATCATCTGGACGCCACCTTTGACAATTCTCTCCAGCGGGGCGTCCCCCGGTACGATTATTTCAACCTGGACGACAGGCACATATTCCGGGACCACGAAGCTCTGGTGCTGCCCCTGCCGCCCTGTACGGCGGACAAGGGGTACTACTACCGGGCCCTGTCCTTCACCAAGCCGGAGGACGTGGAAAGCCGCGCCAGGCAGGCCCTGCGGAAAAAGCAGGCGCACTTCGTGTTCCACTGGCGGGGCGGCGGTTTGAACCGGGAGCTCCTGACGGACCTGCTGACCCGGTGCGACGCCGCAGCCCGGGAGCGGGGCAAGTGCGTCAGCTGCTCCGTGAACACCGCCCAGGCCGTGGTGCAGCTGGACTTCACCGACGGGCCAGGGGCGGAGGCGGTGCTGGTGCAGCAGCCGGACGAGGGAAACGAACTGTAAATATACCACCCGAATGTTCTATTACCGGACGAAACCGAATAGCAGAACGGACGGCCATGACACGGCAGAAGAAAGAACTTCTTTGAAAATAAACTGACAGGGGCGATTTTCGCCCCTGTCAGTTTATCTTCTTCTGCGGCGCCTGCGGCGGAATTTGCCCAGAACACCGGTGACGATGCCGCGCTCATAGCGATTCATGCCGAACAGCCATAGGCTGACGGCGTACACAACCACAAATACGCAGCCCCAGATCAAGATGTCCAGATATCCCGATACCGGGACCAGCACAGCGATGAGCACCGCCGCAACGGCAGGCACCACCATAGACGGCAGCAGCCGTGCAATGTGGCTCCAGAACCACCGGATATCCAGCCCCACATGCCTGCGGAAATACCAGTTGATGGGAAGCACATTCCCCACCACGGTCACAAACAGGATGGAACCCGCCACACCAATGAGCCCGCCGTATTTGCACAGAGGAATCATCAGCCCGACGTTGACGGCGGCGGCACCCAGATAGACCCAGGCCCGGAAGCGATGCATGTTCTTGGCCCGGAGGATCTCCAGCCCTACAAATTGAATGGCGGAAACAATGGTGCTGGCAAACAGCAGCAGGGCCACGGGATAGTCCACGGAAAACTGCTCCTTGCCGCCGGCCCACAGGATCACAAAGGGGCGTCCCACTGCCACAAAGCCCAGAAACACTGCCATCAGCATAATGAACTGCAAACGCCCGGCCTTGGTCATCAGCTTGGTCAGCTCCCGGGTGGAGTCACCCTCGGCCACCATCCGGTGGACCCGTGGGATCAGTACGTTGGAGATGGCCATGGCGAAGGATAGGTAATATACGTTCAGCTGGTTAGCGCTGTAGTATACGCCTGACAGCTCCGCACCATGGATCCAGGTGGTCATCAGGGTGCCGATACCATAGTTCAGCTGGTCCACCACCACCGCCAGGAAAATGTAGAACGTGAAGCCCATCATGTTCTTCATCAGCGGCAGGTCGTAGGTCCGGAAGGACATCGGCATTTTCAGCACCGTGAGACAATAGAACATATAGGTCAGGCCGCACACAATGGTCAGCACCAGCGAAAGCGTGGCAATGGCCGGGGAGCGGAAGCCCAACAGCAGCAGGGGAATGGAGATCAGCGGACTGAGCACGGATTTGGCCATGGTGACAGCCTTCAGGAACAGATACCGCTCGTGGATGTTCACATGGGACTCGAAAACGCTGAAGGGGAAGGACAGAGCCGCGTTGACGGTCATGATCCGCAGCAGCTTTGCACCCAGAGCCAGCTCCTCCGGGGCCCACTTGGTGCCGAACACCATCTGCGGGTGCGCTGCCAGGAAGAAGCCCAAGGCCAGCAGTACCAGACCCAGCAGCGACAGCGTCACCAGGAACATGCCGTTGAGCTTGGCCATCTCCCGCCGGTCCTGGGCCACCTTGGCCTGGGAATAGTAGCGGATATAGGCACTGCCCAAGCCCATACTCAGCAGCAGCAGGTACGAGATGATGGGACCCACCGCCCCGTAAACACCGTATTCCGTTTCGCCCAGCCGGTCCAGCATAATGGGCGTGTAGATCAGCGAGATCAGCGTGCTCAGCCCCATGGACACATAGGACAGCACCGCGCCCAGCCGCACTTGATTCACTTGCAAGGGTCCACCCTCTTTCTGCATATCCGGGATATTATACCGGATTTTTCAGAGCATGTAAAGAGTTCGCCAAGTAAATTCACGGAAATGTCACACAATAGCTGCCGTTTATGTATTCTAAAAGAGAATATGCGGAAACTTTATGCAAAAAAGCGGCACAGCCAAAGCTGTGCCGCAGCAGATGTTCGTTATCCCTCGTCGTAGGGTATGGTCACCGTCCGGCAGGCGGCGCACCGATAGGCAGGGACATGGTCCGTTTCCAGATGGGGGGCTTTGCCCAGAAGCAGAAAGCCCGGGCAGCCTACGGCCGCGCCCATGGGACGGTTCTCCGTCACCCAGCACACGCCGCCTCGGCCCATAGCCCGGACAAAGCCGGACTGCATCTCGTTTCCGCAGCAGGAACATTTCATGGCAGGTACCTCCTCTTGCTCATTATGCTTTATACTTTCCATCATATGATATATGTTGCTATCATATTACCATAAATACAATATATAAATGTGAACAATGTAAGAACAAACCATAAAAAATATGTGAAAAAAATATAAAGTGACAGCCACTTGCGGGCAAGCGGCTGTCACTTTTGACGGAATATTACTTTTGACTGGGCATTTTCCAGGCTTGATGGTCTGTGTGCAGCAGATGATGGGAAACATCGCTGAGGGGCTTTTTCAGGTAATCGCGGTACAGCTCCCGCACGTCAGGGTTCTCATGGGAGAACCGGCAGGGGGCGGCCTTATCGATGCTCCACAGGACGCTGCCGCGTTTTTCCGCCAGCTCCACGCCGTCATGGATAGGCTGACCGCCGCCGCCGGCACAGCCGCCGGGACAAGCCATGATTTCCACAAAGTCGTAGCGGACCTCGCCTCGCTCCAGGGCGGTCATGAGCTTGCGGGTGTTCAGCAGGCCGCTGGCCACAGCCACGGAAACCACTCCCGCGCCGGGGATCTCGAATTTAGCTTCCTTCCAGCCGTCCATGCCCCGGATGTCGCGGAAGGCATCGGGGTCCGGATTCTTTCCGGTAACCAGGTAATAGGCGCTGCGCAGGGCTGCATCCATCACGCCGCCGGTGGCGCCGAAGATCACCGCCGCGCCGGTGCCGCTGCCCAGGGGGCTGTCGAAGGGGGTCTCATCCAGAACCGCCGGGTTGATCTGTTCGCCCCGGAACATCCGGACGATCTCCCGGGTGGTCAGCACCACGTCTACATCGGCGTCGCCGCAGGCGTCCCGCATGGTGGGCAGTGCTGCCTCGCTCTTTTTGGCGGTGCAGGGCATGATGGACACCACGAAAATGTCGTGGGGGTCCACACCCAGCTTCTGGGCAAAGTAGCTCTTGGCCACTGCGCCGAACATCTGCTGGGGACTCTTGGCGGTGGACAGGTGGCTGACGTAAGCAGGGAACTGGGTCTTGACAAACCGGACCCAGCCCGGACAGCAGGAGGTGAACATGGGCCATGTGTACTGGTCCCGGTGGGTAAAGCGCTCCACAAACTCGCTGCCCTCCTCCATGATGGTCAGGTCGGCGGTGAAGTTGGTGTCGAACACATAGTCAAAGCCCATCTGCTTCAGGGCAGTGACCATGCGCTGCGCAGTGGCGTATTCCGGCTTCAGGTGGTAATACTCCGCCCACGCGGCCCGCACCGCCGGGGCCATCTGGACCACGGTGACCTTTTTGGGGTTGGCCAGAGCATCGAACACCCGGCCGGTATCATCCCGCTCCTGCAGACCGCCTACGGGGCAGTGGGTCATGCACTGACCGCAGAAGGTGCAGTCGGAGTCGGCCAGAGTCCGGGCTCCGGACACGCCAATGGTGGTGCGGGTACCAGTGCCCATCAAATCCCAGATGTGCATGCCCTGGATCTTGTCGCATACCTGGATGCAGCGCATACAGCGGACGCAGCGGTTTTCAAACCGTACTACCGGTGTGCTGAAATCCTGCTCAACAGGCCGCAGGTCCTTGATATAGTGGTTGCCCAGCAGGTTATAGTCGTTGGTGAGCTGCTGGAGCTTGCAGTTGCCGCTGCGGGTGCATTTGGGACAGCGGATATCGTGCTGGGCCAGCAGCAGCCGCAGATTCACCCGGCGGGCCTCCCGGACCCGGGGGGAGTTGGTATGTACCACGATGCCCTCGGCTACCTGGGTATCGCAGGCAGCTACCAGGCGCTGTTCTCCCTCTACCTCCACCATACAGATGCGGCAGGCGCCGATCTCGTTGATATCCTTCAGGTAGCACAGGGTGGGTATATCCAGACGCGCGGAGCGGGCGGCCTCCAGAATGGTGGTGCCCTCCGGCACGGTGACGGTTCTGTTGTCGATGGTCAGCGTTACCATTTGATGTCTCGACCTCCTCTGAAAATGCCATAGCCGAAGTGATCGCACCGCAGACAGCGGGATGCCTCGGTGACGGCGCCCTCCTCGGTCAGACCGCACTCGATGTCCTCAAAGTCGCACTTGCGCTCACAGGCTTCACGCTCGGTGGTGTTGATGCGCCCGTGGGGCGGGCAGTTATTGAGCCGGGGAGCCGGGATATCCACGTCCACCTGGATCTCATGGTGATAGCCCAGGTGCTCGTCGATGTTGGCGGCTGCCACCTTACCGGCGGCAATGGCGCGAATAGCGGTAGCAGGCCCGGTGACGCAGTCGCCTCCGGCGAACACGTTGTCCATGTCGCTGACCTGGCCGGACAGAGCAGCCACCAGCCGGCCGCCGCGGGTAATGGGCACGCCGGCCTGGTCAAAGCCCTGAATCTCGATGCCCTGGCCAATGGCCACCACAATGATGTCCGCCGGGATACGTACCTCATCCAGGGCGGCCCGGTTGGGTCTGGGACGGCCCGATTTATCCACATCGCCGATAATCTGGGGCTGGACCCACAGGGCCCTGGCCACGCCGTCGTCGTCGGCCTCGATGCGGACAGGGGCGGCCAAGGTTATCATCTCCGCTCCCTCGGCGGTTGCACCGGCCACCTCGTCGGGCAGGGCCGTCATATCCTCCAGGCGGCGGCGGTACACACAGCTGACCTTGCTGGCTCCCAGACGGATAGAACTGCGGGTGACGTCCATAGCCACGTTGCCGCCGCCGATGACCACCACCTGCTTGCCGGTGAAATCAGGCATTACGTCGTCTCCGATAGCCTTGAGCATCTCCACAGCGGATATGACGTTGCGGCTGTCCTCACCGGGGATGCCGGTCTTTTTATCCTGGTGTGCGCCGATGGCGATGTAAATACAGTCGTACTGCTTTTCCAGCTCCTCCAGCCAGATGTCCCGGCCTATCCGGACGTTGGTGCGGACCTCGATCCCCAGCGACAGGATGGAGTCGATTTCTGCGTCCAGCTTCTCCCGGGGGAAACGATAGCTGGGAATACCATAGCGCAGCATGCCGCCCAGCTTGCTGCACTCCTCAAAAATGGTGACCTTGTGGCCCATCAGTGCCAGATAATAGGCACAGCTGAGGCCGCTGGGGCCTCCGCCCACAATGGCCACAGTCTTTCCGGTGGCCGGGGCGCAGGGGGGATTGGGCACCACGCCTGCATGGTCCACGGCGTACCGCTTCAGGCCCCGGATGTTGATGGGGTCGTCGATCATATTCCGGCGGCACCGGGCCTCGCAGGGATGCTCACAGATATAAGCGCAGGCGGTGGGCATGGGGTTATCCTTTCGGATCAGGCGCACGGCGTCGGCATAGCGTCCCGCCCCCACCAGGGCCATATAGCCCGGAATATCCACTCCGGCGGGACACAGCGCCACGCAGGGCACGGGATTCTGAAGGCTTGCCAGGCACCGGTGGTGCTGCACATGCTCCTCATAATCGTCCCGGAAGCCCTCCAGTCCGTCCACTACCAGCCGGGCCGCATCCCGCCCGATGGCGCAGTCGGCGGTATCCACAATGCTGCGGGCGGTTTTCTCGATGATGCGGACGGTGCCCATGTTGGCGGTCCCGTCCAGCACCTGGGAAATGAGCTTGGTCAGCTGCCCCAGACCGATGCGGCAGGGCACGCACTTGCCGCAGGTCTGTGCATGGCACAGCTGCAAAAATGACAGAGACATTTCCACCGGGCACAGGCCCGGAGGGCTGGCGGCGATCCGGCGCTCCACATCGCGGTAGAGGCCCTCTACCACGGTCTGAGCCCTGCTGGGGGTTTTGATGTCAAGTCTGCTCAAAACAGTTCCACTCCTTCCGTCCGTTAGCGGCGACTGACTGTGCGCCCCAGGCGGACTGATATTGGTTACAGGTACAGAATGCCACAATTGCCTTCAAAAGTCAATTGATTCAGAAAAGTTGTTTATCCAATGAGAAATTTTCACAATTAATGAGAAAATATTACCAAAAGATTCCGGGAACCATTTCCCGGCCTGAAATTTTGAAAAACACCCGAAACCAGAAAAACCGGAAACGAAAGGGTTTTCATTGACAACACGGTGACAAATTTTGTTTCGTATAAATACAATAAATTTCCGAGAGGGAAACTATATCCGTGTTAAAGTGTTGCATTTGCATATTGCGGCGATCCTTTATACATGCTATAGTAGGTGTAGAAATCAGAAAGGAGGCGCACCATGAAGGTTCGGCTCAACGAGGACAAGCAGGTGGTGGACGCCATCCGGGAGGGATTGAAGCGCACCGGCGGTTATTGCCCATGCCGTCTGGCCCGGACGGAAGAAAACCGCTGCATGTGCAAGGAGTTCAAGGATCAGATCGCGGATCCCAACTTTGAGGGCTACTGCCACTGTCGTTTATATTACAAAGAGAAGTAAAAAATTCCCGGTTCACGAAAAAAGTGAACCGGGAATTTTTTCAGATATTCAGATACCCCTTCAGCACCTTCAGGGTGTTCCACACGCCGTCTATATGGCTGCGCTCATAGCCGTGGCTTGCGTATACCCCGGCGCCGATGAGCCCATGGCGCAGGTCATTCCCGGCGGACAGAGTAGCCTCCACATCGGAGCCGTAGTGGGGATATACATCCACGGCGTAGTCGGCCTTTTCCCGCTGGGCAGCGTCGATGAGCTTCCCCACCACCTCATAGCTGTACGGCCCGCCGGAATCCTTGGCGCAGATGGACACCTGGCGCTCGGTGCAGCGCAGGCCGTCGCCTACGCAGCCCATATCCACACTGATGGCCTCGGTAACGCCCTGGGGCACGTTGGCCGCACCGCCGTGGCCTACCTCCTCATACACCGTCACATGGGCATATACCCGGCGGCGGGGCGTGAGCCCCTGGTCCTTCATATACTTGCCCAGGCCCAGCAGAATACCAACGGACAGCTTATCATCCAGGAACCGGCTCTTGATATAGCCGGAGGACGTAATGCGGGTGCGGGGCTCAAAGCAGACGATGTCGCCTACCTCCACACCCAGGGCCCGGGTGTCGTCGGCGGACTTCACATCCTCGTCCAGTACCACCTCGCAGGTATCGTAGCTGCGCTTGGTCCCGGCATAGTCGTCATTGACATGGACGGAGGCGTTGCACAGCTGGAAGGTGCCCTCAATGACCCGGCCGCTGCGGGTATAGACCCGAACGTTCTCTGCCTCGCCGTTTTCCGGGCGCATACCGCCCAGAGCGGTCAGCCGCAGGCGGCCGGTACCCTTGATCTCCGCTACCATACCGCCCAGGGTGTCGGCATGGGCCTCCAGCAGCAGGCCGTCTGCGTCGTCGCTGCCGCCCAGGTCGATGAGCACGCCGCCCTTGACGGTGCGTCGGGCGTCATAGCCCAGAGTCTGAAATGCATTCTGCACCCATACCGCCGCCTGTTCCGTGAAGCCGGTGGGGCTGTCGATGGCCAGCAGCTCCGCTGCCTGATGGGCGGCATATTCCGCATAAGCACGTTCCATAAAAGAATCCTCCTGTTATTTGATCTTTTCCCAATAGCCGGAGCGCAGGGAACCGGCCACCACCGGGCAGTCCAGCTTTTCCGCCAGCTGCCGGGCCAAGGGCCACTCATCCTCCCGGTCCACCTGGTTCACGAACACCTGGTCATGAAATCCTTCCCAGGCCGCCACACGGGCGGCAATGGCCGGGGTCACCGGCCGGTTCTCCGGTACACCGGCCAGCCGGGCATACAGCGCCGGACGGTGCGCCGCCACGCTGATGGGTCTCCCAAAGCCGTCCGCTCCCAGCACCAGCACCGTGGTATTGCGCCGGGGCGGCAGCACAGGCTCATATTTCTCGTGGCCCTTGAAGGGCTTTCCGGCGGAGCCGTCCGCCTCCACCAGGGTATAGTCCGCCAGGGCATCCCAGCCCTCGAAGGCAGGGGACACCAGCTTTCCCTGGGCCGAGGGCACACCCAGGCATACCAGACCCTCCCGGTCCAGGATCTCCCGGGCGGCGTCCGGCTCCCGTGCCACGGCGATGCCCGTGGGGGGCCAGATCCTGGTGGTCGTGGTCACCGCCACAGTGCCGCACTGCCGCAGCTCCCGGGCCAGGTGATACATCAGGGTCGTCTTACCGCCGCCTCCGATGAGGGCGGTGATGCCGGGCCGGATGCCCAGCAGGTCACACAGCTTTTCCATTTCCTCTATTCTCCCCCTTGACCGAATTTGCGGTGTTGGGGCCATTGTACCATAGGGCGGTGGAAAAATCCACCCATATTTGTGCTTATTGACGCCGGGCAGTGCGATATTCATCGCCGGGCCGCCAATAGGGGCAGTCACCCCGCCCGGACAGAAATCGGACCATTTCGTCCTCGTCCAGGTCCACGTCGCAGATGTATTCGTCGTACTCCTCGTCGTAATTGTAAAAGCAGCAGGTTTCGCATTGGGTCATGGGCCTCGCCCCCTTTCTGTCAGGCTGATTATACGTCGCGATGGGCAAGGCGTCAAGATGTCTTGCCAAAACAGAGGTTTGCAATTGTTCAATTTCTATACTTGACGAATTTAGGAAAATCAAATATAATCAAAGACGGAGAGGGTCTTTAGCCTCCCGTGCCAGTGAAATGAGCGTGCATCCGGGTAAAGAGGACGGATGCACGCTCATTTCCATTGATTATCAGAGAAGAACAGACGCTTCAGATACGCCGAAGGCGCTCGGTTACTTGGTGCCGAAGATACGGTCGCCGGCGTCGCCCAGGCCGGGAACGATGTAGCCGTGCTCGTTCAGATGGTCGTCCACCGCACCGGCGTAGATGTCCACGTCGGGATGGACCTTCTGCAGGTGCTCGATGCCCTCAGGGGCAGCCACCAGCACCATGAGCTTGATGTTGTGGCAGCCGCGCTTCTTCATCTCGGTGATGGCAGCATCGGCGGAGCCGCCGGTGGCCAGCATGGGGTCCACCACGAACACCTGCCGGTTGGCGATGTCGTCGGGCAGCTTGCAGTAATATTCCACGGGCTTATGGGTCTCCGGGTCCCGATAGAGACCGATGTGGCCGATCTTGGCAGAGGGGATCAGATCGACCATGGAATCCACCATGCCCAGTCCGGCACGGAGCACCGGCACGATGGCCAGCTTCTTACCGGCCAGCTTCTTGCAGTGGGCCGTGGCCACGGGAGTCTCTACATCCACATCGATCAGGGGCAGATTGCGGGTGGCCTCGTAGCACATCAGTCCGGCGATCTCGCTGACGAGCTCCCGGAACTCCTTCACGCCGGTATCCTTACTGCGGAGGATGGACAGCTTGTGCTGGATCAGGGGGTGGTCTAAAACATGAACAGTACCCATAACTTCTCTCCTTAATGTTTTTGCAGTCGCTCCCGTTCGGCCTGGGAAAGCCGCAGGTAGTTGGGCGTCAGCGTGATGCCGTCGCCGGGGTCTCCCCGGTGCATTTTTTCCAGTGCGGCCAGAGCCACACCGTCGGCACGCTGGTGCATCCGATGCTCCGGCGGCAGGACCAGAGCGGGAACGCTTTCTAACAGCGTATTATAGCACAAAATACTCCCGTCGCCAACCAGAAAAATCGGTTCTGAGCATTTTTGTAGAACTTCCCTTAAATCCTCGAGAGAAATGGCAGAATCCTCCATCACTCTTGTGTATTTTCCACAATCCGCATGGAACAGCCCCGCATAGACCTGGCTCCGCCGGGCGTCCATGACCCCCAGCACATAGCCCTGGTACACGCCCAGAGACCGGGCCATGGCCTCCAGCGTGGACACCCCGTAGCAGGGCAGGTCCGCCCC
>ERZ779885.4524-NODE-4524-length-10807-cov-2.451730_pt1 | contig 10807 bp, 7 predicted proteins | sample MGYA00511554_ERZ779885 | MGnify/ENA primary metagenome ERZ779885 (study PRJEB29588, sample SAMEA2160998) | human gut metagenome | biome: human gut; feature: human-associated habitat; material: faeces | place: Denmark | collected 2008/2010 ... | reverse complement strand
ACAGAGAAATCCCTGGTATGTGGGTAACTGCATTCATGGATGGAAAAGAAGAGATCGAGAGTCTTCAGGAGCGTATCACAGGACGTTTCTCCTGCAATACGATCTGTGACAAAGATGGAAATGTCATTGTAAAAGCAAACCATATGATCACACCGAAGCGTGCAGCTGCAGTTATGAGCCAGGGTGTTGATGAGAATGGCGAGCCGCTTGCCGGTTCCGAGTTCAAGATAAAAGGCACGTTCAGCGACGGTAGCACCGAGAAAACGGTTGCCCCCGATGGGGATATGGCCAAATTCGTGGCGAGCGGGCTGTTCATTGCGGGCGAGACCTACAGCATCGAAGAGTCTAAAGCGCCTGTGGGATACGAGAAGCTGCCCGCCGGACAGTTCAAGATAACCGAAGCCGGCACCGTCGAAGCGGTGGGCACGGTTCCTGCTGGCTGGACAATCGCCGACGGCGGTGCGCTTATCGTTGCCAAGGATACACCTATCGAGGTTTTCCTTAACAAGAAGAGCACCAGCGGAATAGACGTTGCCAACGCAACGTATCAGATCTCGGGCAAGTTCCGTGGCGCAGACGGACAGCCCCAGCAGGATGTCAGGACCTACACCACGGCAACCACTCAGGCTTTGAAAGGCGCGGTGAAAGTGGAAGGCCTTATCGGTGGCGAAACCTACACCATCAAGGAGACTGCATCTCCTGCTGGCTATGTGTTGGACGGCACAGAGTTCACGTTCACCGTCAAGGACGATGGCACGGTTGTTGCGGGTTCTTCGGATCAAACCGCAGCCAATGACGCAGCGGCTACGAGCCAGGATTCCCATCGCAACGTTGGCTACTCCATTGCCAATCGCGATACGGTAACCATTACCCAGACCGATGCTCCCATTCGGTTGAGTTTGGCCAAGCGGGGAAGCAATACTGGGGAACAACAGCTCTTCGGTGCCGAATTCACTATTGAGGGAAAGTTTGCCAAGGACTACACAAGCGGCGTTGCCGAGCAGAAGACCTATCAGCGGATGGGTGTGGACGATATCTCTTCGCTGCGCTTCGTGGCGGGCGAAACCTATTCCATCACCGAAACCAAGGCGCCTGATGGCTACGAGCTGATCCAGGGAGCCTTCACGTTCACCGTGTCAGACGACGGCAAAGTGTACGAAGGGGGAGCGAACGATCAGGGTATCTCGAATGGTCAGTACCTGCTGTACGGCGACTACTTAGGCTTCGTTGCGGTAGACAACCCTGTCGAGGTAACGCTTTCCAAGTACGGCTCCGACAAGGGCGATAGCAGCACCGATTTCGCAATTTCTGGCGCTACCTTCCGCATAAAGGGTGTGTTTGCCGGCAGCGCGGAAGCGGGCGAAACCGAGCGCGTGTTCACGATGGACGCCGGCTCGTATTCCTTGCCTGGATTGATCGCGGGCAACACCTACCAGCTATGGGAGGCATCTTCGCCTGCTGGCTACAAGCAGATCAAGGGTGCGCTTTCTTTCATGGTGAATGCCGATGGCACCATCGATCAGGTGAACGCCGAGGGCACCTCGTTTGAAAATGGCACGATGGGCATCGAAGACGGCAAAGTTTCCATCAAGGCCGTCGACGACCCGGTTGAGCTCACCATCGAGAAAAAGGACGAGTCTGGCCAAAATGCGCTTTCGGGTGCTGTGTTTGGTGTGACGCCGGTTGATGGCTCTGCATTTGCCGACGGAACGACGGGGGAGAAAACCCTTGCTGCCACCGACGACGATGGCAAGACGCTGCTTTCGGGCCAGCTCGTGGTGGGCGGCAAGTACGAGATCTCGGAGCTTGTTGCGCCTGCGGGCTATAAGCGCGTTGCACAGAAGCTCACGGTCCAGGTGACATCCGATGGTCAGTTAAAGGCAGTGGGCATCGTTCCTGCGGCGTTTAAGTCTGAAAAGACGGGTTCGGGTTCTGCCGCCATCACCGTATTCACGGGTGACGTGTGGAACAGCCCCACCAAGATGTACATCCAGAAGAGCTCGGCAATCGATGGGCTTTTGAGGCTTCCGGGTGCAACGTACCAGCTGACGGGTGCTTTTGCCGATGATTCCTCCCAACGCACGCTTACCACTGACAAAAACGGCATGGCAGAGCTTGATCGTGCGCTGCTCGTTGCCGATGGTGCAACTGAGTACACGCTGAAGGAAACGGTTGCCCCTGAGGGCTATGCGCTCAATGCGGCAGACTTCGTGTTCACGGTGTCAACCGATGGGTCCATCGTTGCGAAGGGTGAAGCCGCCGCGGGCTATGCTGTGACGGGTGAAGGCAATATCACTGTTTCTGCCACCGACGATCCTATCGAGGTTGCCATCAAGAAGGTGGCTTCTGACGGTGCAGGCGACAGCGCCATGAACGGTGCCGAGTTCACGCTCGAGGGCGTGTTCGCAGGAGAGACAGAATCGAAGGTAAAAACCCTTACCACCTGCGGTGACGGCCTTACTGAGACGCTGTCCTCGATACTCAAGGCGGGTCAGGAATACACCATCACCGAGACCAAGGCGCCTGCTGGCTACAAGCTTCTTTCGAATGCGCTCAAGATTAAGGTTTCCACTGATGGTTCCGTAACCGTTGTAGGCGAAGTGCCTGTGGGTTGGAAGATCGGTGATCACAGCGACTTCGAGAACGGAGCTGCGCTCATTTTCGCGACCGATGATCCTGTTTCTATGGCAGTGACTAAGCAGGCAGAAGGCGCCGATACATCCGCCATGAAGGGCGCTGGGTTCAGCGTGACACCGGCAGAGGGCAGCATCTTTGCCGACGGAACCACTGGAACAAAGACCCTGGTCACAGGAGCGGACGGTAAAACCTCGCTCGATGCGCAGCTGGTTGTGGGCGGCACGTACACCCTTGAAGAGGAAAAAGCGCCTGCCGGTTATAAGCTCATCGATGGCATGCTTTCCTTTACGGTGAACGGCGACGGAACCCTTTCCGTCGCAGGCCAAGCCCCTGAGGGCTTCGCGGTTTCCGCGGAGGGCGGTGTGGCAGTGGTTCCCGCCACCGACGCCATTACCGAGGTATCCCTGTCCAAGGTGGACATCGACTCAAACGAGGCGCTTGGCGGTGCCGAGTTCACGCTCGAGGGCGCATTCAGCGATGGTAAGGGTGGCTCGGTCGAGCGCTTGGGCAACGACGCTGCCAAGGTGATCGTAGGTGCTGACGGCAAGCTCACCGTTTCGGGCGCTTCTGCCGTTGCCGATGGCGAGGGCCTTGACACTATCCGGGGCCTTGTCGCAGGCGAGGAGTATACCCTTACTGAGACTCGCGCCCCCGAAGGATACGAACTGAATACTCAATCCTTCGTATTTACCATGCGCAACGACGGCGCTGTGGTTCCTGTCGGCGAGGTGTGGGGTTGGTCTGTAAAGAGTGGCTCCGCATCAATCGTTGCTGCCGACAAGGCAATTGAGTTCCGTATCCTTAAGCAGGGTCGCGCAATCGGCGGCAAAGAAGCCGAATCGGCTGATCCTGGCTTCATGGCGGGCGCTGAGTTCGCGGTAACGGGCGTCTTCGCGGGCAGCACGGAGGAGTCCACCGATGTCATGACGGTGGGTATCGACGGATGGACTGAGGGCTGGTCGTCTCTGCTGGTTGCCGGCAACATCTATAAGATTTCCGAGACGCGCGCGCCGCTGGGCTACAAGCTTATCGCCGAACCGCTGAACGTGATGGTGAAGACGGACGGCACGCTCGTGGCGGTGGATGCTGAGGGCAATGCCCTTGATGCGGATGCCGGTGCGCAGGGTTGGACCGTGTCGGAAGACACCGAGGGCATTGCGCAGATAACTGCCGTTGACGAGCCTACCAGCGTGATGCTTTCCAAGGTATCCGCCGAGGGCGGCCAGGCACTTGCCGGTGCCGAATTCGACCTTGAGGGCAGCTTTGCCCAGGGCTCTGGACAGATAGCGCCAGGGAAGAAGCGCATCGTCGTGAACGGCCAGGGCAACTTGTGTATAGCCGATGTCGAGGCGCAGATCCTTGGCGGTGAAACAGTGGGCGAGTTCAGCCAGGCGTCTTCGATAGAGGGCCTTGTCGCAGGCGAGAGCTACCTTCTTACCGAGGTGAAAGCGCCCGCGGGCTACGAGCTTGTGCAGGATACGCTTCGCTTTGCGGTAAACGATGATGGCTCCATTTGCCTCGTTCAGCGCTCCACCGCTCCTGAGGCATGGACGCTTTCCAATGATCAAGGTGGAATTGGCATTACCTGCGCCGATGTGCCGCTGAAGGTAAGCCTGAACAAGCAGAATAAGCAGGGTGCAGCATTGGAAGGCGCCCAGTTCACCCTTTCTGGCGCGTTCCTCGATGGCTCTGCCACCAAGACGTTTACTTCCAACGGCGATGGCGTGGCGTTCAAGGGCATGCAGCTTGTCGGCTCTACAGAAGGCAATAAATATGTTTTGACGGAAACGCAGGCACCGGATGGTTATGTGGCGATCGACCCAGTAACACTTGTCGTCTATGCCGATGGTACCGTTAAACTCGACGGCGATTCTCTGGGCGCCTCTTCGAAGGTGGCTATCGAAAACGGCGAAGATGGTACCGCGTACATTTCCGTTACCGACGATGCCGCTCCAATCCTCGACAACCAGGATGGCAACGATGCCTTCCTCTCCAAGACGGGCGACTGGACATTCCTGCAAGCGATTCTGGCTGCTTTCGCTGCAACGGTCAGCCGCCGCCGTGGGGCACGCGCACGGCGCACTGAGCGTAAGTAGCGCATAGGAGACTGTGCACCACTGAGCGTGAGATTGGCGGTTTTTCTACCGTGATTGCCTCCCATTTCTTGAGCTGATCAGGCAGCATGAGGGATGGGAGGTTTTCTTTTGCTCTGGGAGACAGAGGGGGGGGTGGGCGTGGCGGCGCCCACAGGAGTCGCCACGCTGTGCAGTACGCGCCGCCTGACCGACGCCACGCTGTACGGTACGCGCCGCCCGCTCGGCACCACGCTGCACAGTGTGCGGTTGCCGCTCACAGAAGCCGCCGCGAAGCCGCTCGCGATGCTACGCTGGGTCCGCCCTGACCAAATCGTCATGTTGAAGCTGCTCCGAGAGTCCAGAAACAAAAATCTCGACTTTTTTGCAACTTTTTTGCGATTAGGGATTGTTCCGAGCTTTCCAACCAGGGATTGAGGTGCAAAAGCGCAGGTAAATCGGTTTCATTGCGGCCTGTTTTCGCTTTGCGGGGATGGAAGTGAGCCCCTAATCGCAAAAAAGTTGCAAAAACGCCGCAATTTTTGTTTTCACGATGGGTGGATTGCCTCAACGGGCAGATATCGCAATGGGCCGGGTGCGTAGGTCTTTTCTCATCAGGCTTTATTTCGTCTTTGTTTCGAAAATGTCCAGACTCTGTGACGATGCGAGATTAATTGATGTTGAACAATTGCAACTTTTGCCGAAAGGACGAATATAGAGCCATCGAACGCAAGGGGCGTTCGGAATAAGCGCTTCGGTGCTTGCACGTTAGGACGAACTTTTGAATTACCGCAACCTGCATACAGAAATTATCAGCTCCATTATTTAGGGCTCGGGTTGCTTTGATCAGCTGCCCGAACCCTAATCGGGCAGCTGATGGTTTTGAATCCGGAGGCTGTTTAAAGAAACGGCTTCCGGATTTTTTATTCCCTTGACATCTGCTCCCTCGCGTCGTCTTCTTCAAACAGCCTTTCGATTCCAAACCTTGATTCATCGGTTCACGGATTGAAGGAAAAGAAGGAAACGAAATGTCAAGTACGGCAGCAACAGCAGCGGCAATGGCGCCTGTGGGCGTCGGATCGAAAGGGAAGAATTCAACAGCTGAAATTGTGGCAGCTTCAATGGTGGGAACCGCCATCGAGTTCTACGACAATTACTGCTACAGTATCGCGGCGGCAAGCTATTTTGGGCTGATCTTCTTTACCGATGTTGCGAAGTCCGATCCGGTGTTGGCAACGTTGCTTTCGTTCGTGACTTTTGCTGTTTCATTTTTGGCACGTCCGTTTGGTTCATTGATATTCGGTCATTTTGGCGACAAGCTCGGCCGCAAGAAAACACTGGTGGTTGCCCTGATGCTTATGGGTATCGCAACCTTTGTGGTGGGTTTGCTTCCCGGGTATGAGGTTCTTGGCCCTACTTCCGTTGTCCTTTTGTGCGTGTGCCGCGCTTGCCAGGGTTTGGGCCTTGGCGGCGAATGGTCCGGTGCTGCCTTAGTGGCGACCGAAAATGCCCCGAAGGGGAAGCGAGCTCTGTATGGTGCGTTTCCCAACATGGGCGCCCCCATCGGCTTTTTCTGCGCATATGGCGTAAACCTGCTGCTTGATTCTTCCTTGCCTGCCGATGCGATGGTTGCGTGGGGTTGGCGCATTCCGTTCCTGCTTTCCGCATTGCTGGTGGTAGTTGGGCTGGTTGTGCGCTTGCGCATGACAGAAACTCCCGTATTCCAGAAAGCGCAGCGTGAAAACCGCACGGTAAAGATGCCTCTTGCCATGCTTCTTCGTCACAACTGGAGGCAGGTTGTGCTCGGCACCTGCGCGGTTAGCATTACCTATACGCTCTTCTATGTGCTGGGAACCTGGTCGCTTTCCTACGGTGTGTCAACCTTGGGCTTCACTCAGCAGCAGTATCTGGGAATGCAGATGGTATCGGTATTCTTCTTTGCGGGTTTCATCGTTGTTGGTTGCTTGAGCGCTGATCGTTTCGGCAGGAAGCCCGTGGTTGCACTTGCTACCGTGGCAACCTTGGTGTTTGCGCTCTTTGCTCCCATGCTGCTTTCGGTTCATAGCGCTTTGAACGTAATGCTGTTCCTCTGCATCGGTTTTATGTGCATGGGTGCTGTTTTCGGGCCCACCGGTTCGTACTTGCCTGAGTTGTTCCCCGCCCGCGTTCGTTATTGCGGTTCTGGTCTCTCCTATAACTTGGCAGCAATTGTTGGTGGTGCCTTCGCTCCCACTATTGCTTCGGCGCTTGTTATGAACTTCGGCATCATGTCGTTGGGTTGGTACCTGGGAGGTATGGCGGTTGTTTCCCTTGTCGCCCTGTCCTTCTTCCGTGAAAGCAAGGATGTCAACTACGAGGAATAGCGTCAAGCATCGGCTTGCTTAGAAAGCAAAGAATGTCCCAAGATGTAGCGTTGAACTACCCCATGTCTCTCTTTATCCAAGGAATGGGGGCGGTTCACGGTGCGTCGAGGGGCATTCTTTGCTTGATGGGGCGGGGTCGTTTGCGGTGATGCTATTATGGTGTACATAAAAGTACCCAGTACTGGTTCAGTCGAAAGGTTTGCCGTGGCAACTACAGCTCAGAAACTCAAGCTTATGTATCTGGCAAAGCTCTTAGAGAGTGAAACCGATGACGAACATGGCCTTACCGGTCCGCAGATCATTCAGCGCTTGGCTGAGTTGGGTATCGCGGTTGAGCGGAAGACGCTCTATCGCGATTTGGATTGTCTGCGCGAATTCGGCTACAACATCGTGAAGTACCAGCGTTCACCTATTGAATATGGTCTTGCTTCGCGTGAGTTCCAGGAAAGCGAATTGCTGCTGTTGGCGGATGCGGTGCAATCTTCCCGTTTCCTTACCGAGCGTAAGTCGAATGCGTTAGTGAAGGCCATTGGTAAGCTTGGTAGCAAATACTTGGCGGACGATCTAAGAAGGAACCTTCACGTTGAGGGGCGTATCAGGTCGCAGAATGAATCGGTGTTCTACAACATCGACGCTATTCAGCGAGCTATTTCCGCTAAGAAAAAAGTACGTTTCCGTTACTTCAAGTACGACAATCGGAAGAAACGAGTCCTGCAGCGCGATGGACGTTTCTATGAGGAAACGCCATTGCATCTGGTGTATATGGATGACTACTATTACCTGGTTGCCTGGAACGATAAGCATGAAAGCACCACTAATTATCGCGTGGACAGAATGCTGAACATCGATGTGTCCGAAGAAGATGCAACGAGTAATGAGCAAACGGCCGAATTTGATGCGGCGAAGTATCAGAAGAGGGTATTCGGCATGTACAGCGGCGAGGCAGTTGCGGTTACCTTGCTTGTGAAACCAGATGCCATCAGCACAGTAATCGACCGCTTCGGCGATGCAGCTGATGCCGAAGCGGTCGAGGATGGCTCGATGCGCGTGCGCACCAAGGTTATGCAGGCGCCTACATTCTATGGCTGGTTGGCGACTCTGGGAACCAGCGTGATAATCGAGCAGCCGCAATTCTTGAAAGAGGAGTACCGAACGTACCTCCAAGGGATTATCGAGCAGTACTGAGCACGTACGGCATTCATTGCATTTCCTCCCATTTCCAGGAATCAATAAACTCGTTTACGCGAAGTGACATATGGGAAGTGAGACCCGTCATGCATCTGAGGGCGTTTACGTAAGCGACCTTAAGGGGAAGGTCGTGTTCGGTTCTGAAATCCTCAGGCTCTCTGATTTCGTGTTCCAATTCGTCGATGAGGTAGTTTAGGTCGTCTTTGATGCTGATGAGTTCATCAAAATCTCTGCTATCGAGTGTTTTGAGGAACTTGGTTGGTGATTCGAACATGATGCCTACCTTGGTCGAATATCGGTTACGTACAGGCCAACACGAACCTGCTTCCAAGGAGCAGCTTCTTTGTCGACTTGAAGAATGCGGCACTCGAGGATGTTCCTGTGGCCAAAGTGAAATAAGGTCGAGGCTAGGCTGTTCTGGTCGGCGGGGATATAGCCGATCATGACGCCGTTGAAGTACAGGGCGATTGATTCTGGGTCGTAGGGATTGCCCGGCTCGGGGCAAAGCTCGATGCTGTCGCCAATGCTCATCTGATTAATAACGAGTGCGCCATCGTAGTGCTGGAATCCTGCAATGAAAAATGTTGAGAGATGTCGGCTGGGCTGATACATGGCTTCCTCCTTGAAGCGGCTGGGATGGCAAGAGGCAAGGGGTTGGTAAAGTGCCAGCCCCTTTTGTCGACCACAGCAAGCAAATTCGAAAGGGTGAAAGCGAGTGAAATGACAAGGAGTTTATTTTGCTTGTATGTGGCGGCCTCGATAGGAATGGCCTCTTGATGGTTTGAATAATACGCAGGTCGCAGCTTGTGCGTGGGTATCGCAGTGGACATCAAATAAAAAATTGGGAAAAGAAAGAAAAAGGCTCGCATTGGCGAGCCTTCGATGGTTGTAAGTATGAATGGTTCCGCTTAGCGCATTTTGCGTGAGCTGGCGTGCTTGTCCGGATGGGAATAGGAGTCAGCTCCGCTGCTTCTATTGTCCGATCTTCGATCCGCAAGCGATGCAGAAAGCGTTTTCGGAGTCTTGCCTTGTTCCGCACTTAGGGCAGTACTGAACGGACGGATCGATAACAGGTTGCTCCTTTGCTGCGGGCGCAGTGGTTTCCGAGTTCTTCTTTGGGGCTTCTTGCGGAGCTGGAGCCTTCGGAGCTTCCTGTGGTGCCGAAGCGGCTTTGGTTTTCGGTGCTGAAGAGGCTGAAGGGGCTGCGCTGTCTGCGTTTGGGCCCTCGGCGGAAGATTGCGCTGCTTTCTGTTCCTTGTTGTGCGCAATCCCTTCGAAGATGAGGCCCAAGATAGCAGGGAAAAAGAACCCAATGGTTTCGAACAGCGCCGGTCCGCTGCTGAAGTCGATGAATTCTTGCCCTGTGATGATGGCGCATATAATTGCGAGTGCCTGGATAACGTAGAGGACGATGGCTGCTGTTTTCAAGGCTTCTCCTTCTGGTCGTGTATGCGTTGCGGGAACTATTGTCCTGCCAGGTCTTTTGCGACTTCGGCGCCGATAGCCAAGCCCATTGCCGCAGGAACGAAGGCGTTGCTGCCGGGAACGCTACGCCGGTCAAGGCAGGTGCGCTCGCTTTTGGGCGGGCATACGCACCCTGCGGCACAGCCGACCCTGCCGTCTTCTTCGGACTTTACGGTAGGTTCTGGCGAATAAGCAACCTTCAAATTATGGATGCCGCGTTTGCGTAGCTCTTTGCGGATAATGCGTGCTAGGCGGCAGATGGAAGTCTCTGAGATATCAGCGATGCGAATGGCTGTGGGATCAAGTTTGTTGCCAGCACCCATAGCGGAGATAATGGGCGTTCCTGCTGTCTTTGCCTGGGCAACCAGATGAAGCTTTGCCGTTACCGTGTCGACGCAATCGACGATGTAGTCGTATTTCGAAAGGTCGAATTCGCTTGCCGAATCGGGTAGGTAGAAACATTTGTGCTTGGTGATTTTACAGCTGGGGTTTATGTCGAGCAGGCGCTCTTCCATGGCATCGACTTTATCCATGCCGACGGTTTTCCAGGTTGCAATTATCTGGCGGTTTATATTTGTCAGGCATACTTTGTCGTCGTCAACGATGTCGATGGCGCCCAACCCACTGCGCACGAGCGATTCGCAAACATAGCCGCCTACGCCACCGCAGCCGAACACGATAACGTGGGCCTTCTGCAGCGATTCGACGCCGTTGCTGCCAAGTGTCAAACGGGTGCGTGAAAACTGATCGAGCACGGTATACCTTCCCTAAATTTCGACAACCCACTGCTAAACGTTGCCATTGTAGAACAAAAGAGCCTGCTCGAACGAGCAGGCTCTTCATGTGCGCTATGCAGGCGATGCTTACTGCTGACGTGCCGCAGGCATTCCCCAGGCAAAGTGGTCGGAATGCAGCAGCTGCTCTGCCTTTTCGGAGTTCGGTTCGCCGAAGTACTTTTCATAGCATTCAACGACCGAAGGATTCTCGTGGCTGAAGCGCAGCTTCGAATTGGTGTCGATGTCGCGCAGGATAAGTTCACGTTCGGCTGCGCATTCGCGGCCCTCGTGGATGGGCTGGCCGCCG
>ERZ779885.4522-NODE-4522-length-10811-cov-23.254742_pt1 | contig 10811 bp, 9 predicted proteins | sample MGYA00511554_ERZ779885 | MGnify/ENA primary metagenome ERZ779885 (study PRJEB29588, sample SAMEA2160998) | human gut metagenome | biome: human gut; feature: human-associated habitat; material: faeces | place: Denmark | collected 2008/2010 ... | reverse complement strand
ACATGGTCATCTCCTTTTCCAACGTGCTGGTGCAGGCCAGCGTGAACAGCTACGGTGCCGCCGCCATGGCCGGGTTTGCCGCCTACATGAAGATCGACGGCTTCAACATCCTGCCGGTGAGCAGCATCAGCATGGCCGCCACCACCTTTGTGGGCCAGAACTACGGCGCAGGCCGGCTGGACCGGGTCAAAAAAGGCACCTGGGTCACCCTGGCGGTGGGGGTGGTGTACACGCTGGCCACCGGTGCCTTGCTGCTGCTCGGGCAGGACGTCATCATGCACCTGTTCACCAATGACGAGACCGTGGTATTCTTCGGCGAAGCCGCCATGCACTGGTTCTGCCCCTTCTATTTCCTGCTCAGCATCCTGCACGGGCTGGCCGGTGCGGTACGCGGCACCGGTGCCAGCATCCCTCCCATGGTGGTGCTGCTGGTGTCCTTGTGCCTGTTCCGCATCGTGTGGATCCAGTGGGTGCTGCCCCTCTTCTCCGGCATCGAAGGGGTGTTCATCCTCTACCCGGTGTCCTGGGCACTGGGTGCCGGACTCATGATCCTCTACGCCTGGAAGGGCAAGTGGATGGAATATCACGCATGAAAAAAGCTCCCCTGACCACAGGTCAGGGGAGCTTTTTGGTCACAGCTTCTCAAACAGCAAAAACCGGAATGCGATGTCGGTGGTCAGCTCCGGCAGGGCGGCCAGACGGGCCGTACCGTCGCGGGGCGTTTTCCAGTAATAGGGGGTCATGGCGAACAGCGCTTCCAGCTGGTCGTGGGGCACCGTGATGGTGCCCTGTACTTCCCGCTCGCCGATGGCCCGGAAGCCCGGGTAGGCAACTTCCTGCACCGGGTTCTTGTAGGGCGTGTCATAGAGCACGGCCTTCATCTGGTAGAGGTGTTCCGCGCCGGGCACCACATAGATCATGCGTCCGCCGGGCCGCAGCACCCGCAAAAACTCTTCCTGCGCAAAGGGCGAGAAGCAGTTCAGCAGCAGGTCGGCCCAGCCGGTGCGCACCGGCTGGCTGAAGCTGGAGGCCACCGCGTACCGGGCGGCAGGCAGTGCTTTGGCGGCCAGACGCACGGCAGGCTTGGCAATGTCGAACCCGGCCAGCTGCAACGGCCTGCCCGCCTTGGCAAACTGCTGCGCGATGCAGCGGTCATACCAGCCCTCGCCGCAGCCCGCATCCAGCAGATGCAGTGCGGCACCCGGGGCGGCAGGCTGGCCGTATTCCAGGCACAGCTCTCCCGCCGCCCGCCCGAAGATACCGTAATATCCGGCGTTCAGGAAAGCGCGGCGAGCCGCCACCATCTCTTTGCTGTCTCCGGGGGCTTTGGTGCGCATGCTCTGCACCGGCAGCAGATGCCAGTAGCCCTCTTTTGCACGGTCAAAGCTGTGGTTCCGGGCACATTTCAGGGACACATCCCCGGCAAGCGGCGCGCCGCACAGGGGGCACTGCCAGGGGGCAAATTCGTTCAGGTTCATACCTCGTCGCTGTGGTCCTCAATGGGGGCGGTGGCACCGCCGTGGGCGTTCATGTACTCCTCAAAGTTCGTGAACTTCTGCTGCGGCGGACGACGGCTGATGAGCATAAGGCCCGGGTCTTCGTCCCTTGCAGCAGCGGCACGGCCGCGGCGGCTGCTCTCCGCTCTGGGGGCACGGGCCGGTGCAGGCTGTGCATTGCGGGACGCATTCTGACGGCCGCGCTGGCCGTTGTTTGCACCGCGGCCCTGCTCTGCGCTCTGGCTCTGGGCGGCAGGCTGGCTGTTCTGGCGGGCCGGACGGTCGCTGCGGTCATTGCGACGGCTCTTCTGGCCTTGCATGCTGCTGTTCTGCTGAGCAGGCTGTGCAGCCGTACGGATGGCCGGGGCGGCGGGGGCAGCCGGAGGCTTTTTGGCCGGGCGCAGCGGAGTGGCCTCCGGGGCACTCACAAAATGCGGGTCAAACTTGGGCTGCGCATTGCTGCCGCGGGCAGGAGCGTTCTGCTCCCGGCGCGGGCGGCTGTTATTATTGGAACGGCGGTCATTGCTGCGACCGCCGGAAGTACGCTTGGGATCATCCATGGTTCGTTCCTCTTTTTCCAGTTTTACGGGCTGCTTTGCCTGCGCTTTGGGCACGGCAGCAGCCTTTTTTTCAGGCTTTGCAGGGGCGGCCGCCTTCGCGGGCTTTGCCTGCTGTTCCGGCTGCTTCCCGGCCTGTTCGGGGGCAGCTTTGGGCTTTTTGCCGCGCACGGGCGGCTCCGGGCGCACCGGGGCGGGCACGCCGTCCCACGGGTGGCCGGACACCACCGGGATCTTCCGGCGGTTCAGCTTTTCGATCCCGGCCAGATACTCCTGCTCCTCCGGAGCGCAGAAGCTGACGGCCGTGCCGTCGGCACCGGCGCGGGCCGTGCGGCCGATGCGGTGAACGTACGTTTCCGGCACTTCGGGCAGGTCATAGTTGAAGACATGGGACAGCTCGCTGATGTCGATGCCGCGCGCGGCGATATCGGTGGCAACCAGCACTTTGGTATTTCCGGCCTTGAAGCCCTCCAGCGCCGCCACGCGGGCGGACTGGCTCTTGTTGCCGTGAATGGCCGCCGCCGGGATGCCCTGCTTGTTCAGGTCCTTGGCGATCTTATCCGCGCCGTGCTTGGTGCGGCTGAAGACCAGCGCGTTCTGCACCGGCGGTTTCAGATTCTGGATGAGCCAGGGCAGCAGGAACTTCTTGTTGCCCTTCTCGACGAAATACAGGCTCTGGTCAATGCGGTCCACGGTGCTGGACACCGGGTCCACCTTGACGAAGGCGGGGTCGTGCAGGATGCCGGCCGCCAGCTGCTCGATCTCCTTTGGCATGGTGGCGCTGAACATCAGGTTCTGGCGCTGGGCGGGCAGCTTGGCGATGACCTTCTTCACGTCGTGCACAAAGCCCATGTCCAGCATCCGGTCGGCCTCGTCCAGCACGAAGATCTCGATATGGGAGAGGTCGATGAGGCCCTGCCCCACCAGGTCGTTCAGGCGGCCGGGGCAGGCGATGAGGATATCGACGCCCTTCTTGAGGGCCGCGACCTGCGGGGCCTGGCCCACGCCGCCAAAGATCACGGTGCTGCGCTGGTTCAGGTACTTGCCGTACAGCTCAAAGCTCTCGCCGATCTGCAGCGCCAGCTCGCGGGTGGGGGTCAGGATCAGGGCACGGACGGCCCCTTTCTTTTTGGCCGGGGCCGCCGTCAGGCGGTCCAGCATGGGCAGCGCAAAGGCTGCGGTCTTGCCGGTGCCCGTCTGGGCGCAGCCCATCAGATCCCTCCCGGCCAGCACCGGCGGGATGGCCGATGCCTGAATGGGCGAGGGGGATTCGTAGCCCGCCTCCGCAACGGCACGCAGCAGCGGGGCGGACAGATTCAGTTCGTTAAAAGTCATGGTTCTCCTATTGTCCATGAAATGCTTCCGCCTCACCCTGCCGGGGAGGCCTTTGCATTTCATTCTGTTACTCTTTGATTTTCCGGCACTCGATGTAATACCGTTTTTCCTCCGCATGGCCCATGCTGAAGGTCTTGCGGGGCAGCACACCGCCCATCACGACGCCCTTGAACAGGTCGCTCTTGTCGAACGGCGGCAGCAGGAAGGCCACGCCGCCCTGCTTGCACAAAGCGCGGACTGCAGGCTCATCGTGGACGTAATCCACGCGGGCCTCGATGTGGCGGGCCATAAAGTATTCGATGAAGGCGTCGATGGTGCCGACGGTCAGCGGAGCCACGGGATGCTCGAAGCTGAGCACATTGGCGACGTGGGGGCCTGCCAGCGTGAAGGACTGCTGCCGGGCATCGCCGAAGCAGATGCCTGCATTGTGGGAGTCGCTCCACGCGATGAGGGCCAGCAGCACCGCGCCGCAGTCCACATTGAACAGCACCCGGTGGATCGGCTCGATCTCGATGGCGGGCGAGTGGACGTTGCACACCTCGGCCAGGCACCAGCGGGCCGGGTGGTCTGCCTGCTGCTCCGGGGGCAGGGTCTGCTTCAGCTCCTCCCAGTAGGCCTTGGCCGATGCCAGCGAGTGGTTGCCATCGCCCACGGCCAGCGTCAGCGGGGCTGCGCCCCTGGCCTGCGGATACCGGGCATCAAAGACTTCCTGACGGCCCAGCCCCTGCAGGGCCGCATCGATCTGGGCCAGCAGAGCCGGGTCTTCCACGGCCCAGCCCGCGATGTGCCCGCCGCCCAGCATCAGTTCGCCCTCGTAGACCTTGCGCAGCGCGTCTTTCTTCGCCCCGATGGGCTCGATGAGGGTGCAGTCCGGGTCGTCGGCCAGCATCATGACGTGGGGCGTTTCCAGGCTGGCCCCGCGCCGGACGGCCATCCGGGGCGGGATGCGGCTCTCGACCGTGTGTTCGCTGGGGCGCACCTCCGGCTGGGCACCCTCGGCGTAGCTGTAGGCTTCAAGGTCGATCTTTCCCACCAGCCCCTGCCGGATGCGGCCGCTCTGCTCGGTGCGCTCCACATAAATAAAGCCGTCCACCGCACGGGTCAGCACCGTGCGGAGATAGTCGTCCATGGTCTCATGGATCTTCTGGATGCGGCCGGTCACGCCGCTCTCTTCCAGATACACTTCCGGCAGGACCAGGTTCAGGGTGCTGGGCGAACCTGCCGCCGTCCGGGCCGCTTTTTCCCAATAGGAGCGGTCGCTCGTAAACTGATCGCAGGCCACGCAGCCCCACTGCTCCAGCGGGATATTCTCCGCCGGGAGCAGGATGTGTGCCGGGGAAAAGCACGATGTTTTGTTCATATCACATTCCTCCCTCTCGCGTTATTGAAAGGAAACCGTAGTTTTTATTCGTAGTATCCGGCCGCATTGTCCCGCACGACCACATGCTCGACGCCCGCTTCGGTCTGCGCCTGCACCAGAGCAGCGCGCTCCTCGGCGGTCATGGTGGAGGCCGAAGGCACCCGCACCACAAGGTTCTTCACGCCCAGCTGTGCGGCCGGGACGCCCAGTGTGCTGGAGGTGTCGGCCACCTCGGCCAGCGTATAGCTGTACCACAGGGTCACACCGTTGCCGAAGCGCTGCTCCCAGACCGCCATATCGGCCCGCAGCTGGTCGGCACGGCTCACGCCGTTGGTGGTGCCGTAGTCCTGCTTGCTGCTGGTGGAAGCCGGGAACTGGACGTTCTCCAGCACCATCTGCTCGAACCCGGCGGTGTGCAGCTCGTCGATGAGATCGCCGATGTACTGGACGGCTGCGTCCGCATAGGGGTTCAGCCAGGGCTTGCCGTCGGCAGACGCCTTGTTGTCCAGCCAGAGGTAGGCCTGCCCCTTATATCCAATGGCCATGGCGTGGTCGGCGCGGGCACCGGCCGGGTCACGGAAGGCGGCGAGCTTCGCCACCGGGATGAGGCCCTCTTCCCGGAAGATGGCGGCCACTCTGGCCGGGTCCACGGTCACGCTGGCCGGGCTGGCCGCAGCGGCGGGCAGCTGAGACGCATAATAGACCACGCCGGTGGCGTCCTTCAGGGTCACGACGGCATATTTCACGCCCTGCGAGGCCAGCTGCTGCGCCGCAGCTCGGATGGAGGCCTCCTCGGTCAGGGCCGTGATGTCGGCCTCGGCCCAGCTGCCCTCCACGATGGCGGTGCCGTCCACAGCGGGCGTCACCACCTCCGGCTGAGCCTCCGAAGAAGCGGCCGGTTCACTCGCCGCAGAGGACGCCGGGCTCTCCGCCACAGACGATGCGCTCGCGCTGGCGGGGGAGGAGGCGGAAAGGTCCCGGTTGCGCACCACGGTGTACCAGGTATGCGTTGCCCAGTCCAGCACATGGGGAGCTGCCAGCCAGGCCGCGCCCAGCATCACGAGGACCAGCACGGCGATGCCGATCCCCTTTTTTACCCGCATCTCGCGGCTGTAGAAGCTGCGCCGATAGCGCTTGACCTTCTGGCGTTTCGGATATTTTGCCATAATCAACCACCCTCCCTTGGGGTCTTTTACAAGATCACAGAATGGCCGGTAAAGCCATAGATGGCCAGTGCCAGCACCCCGATGTAGATCAGCGTGACGGGCAGGCCGCGGAATGCCTCCGGGATGGCCCGGCTGCGCAGACGGTTCTGTGCTTCCGTCACCAGCATGACGGCCAGCAGATAGCCCAGGCCGCTGCCCAGGCCGAAGCCGAGGGATTGTTCCAGCGTGAAGCTCTGGGTGCGCTCGACCAGCACCGTGCCCAGCACACCGCTGTTGACGGCGGCCACGGGCAGGATGCGGATGAGCTGGCCGCTGCGGGGGCCTTTTGCCAGCTTGAGGACCAGCAGCTCAAACAGGCAGACCGCCGCGATGCAGGTCAGGTACATCACCGGGCGCAGCTGGGCGCGGTTGGGCAGCGGGGCAATGAAGCTGCCCGCAAAATAGGCCAGCGGAGCCACCAGCACCTGCGTGATGCAGAGCATCAGGGCAAACCACCAGCTGCTCGTCCGCTCGTCGCCGACGAGCTGGACCAGCCGGGACACGCCCAGGCTGCGGGTGAAAACGGCGTTCTGGGCAAAGATGGCCAGAACGGCATAGCTGAAGAAGACGCCTACCAGGTGCAGCACGTCGCTCATTGTTCTGCCTCCTTCCGGTTCTCCTGCGGATGCACGGCCAGATAGCCGCGCGCCTCATTTTTCAGGTATTTCTGCCGACTGCGGGCCAGCGCGCGCCAGATGGCGCACACCACGCCCAGCACGATGAAGCCGCCCGCCGGCATCCCGGCCATGGGCAGGACGGAGCGGCTGAGCGGGATGCCGAACACGCTGCCGAGGGCCAGCCACTCGCGCACACAGCCCAACAGCAGCAGGATCAGCGCATAGCCCAGCGTGATGCGCAGACCTTTGGAAACAGCCTTGTGCATCGTTTCCTGCACACGGCCGAAGCGGTAGGTCAGCAACGGCTCCACCACCAGCAGAGGCAGGTAGATGCCCAGCGTCAGCAAATCGGTGCCGAAGAGGGCATTCAGGATGGGATACACCGCCAGATACACCACGGCGGCGCTGCCGCTGTAGACAAAGGCGCGGGGCAGCAGTTTCTTTTCCAGCTCTTCGGGGGCCGGGCGCTCATCCCGCAGGGGGCACAGACGGCTGAGCAGGCAAGCCAGCATCCGCGAGGGCGTCAGCAGCAGGGCCACAGCCACCGCCAGCATCACGGCATTTCTGCCGCTGGTGGCCAACACCACCAGCGGGGCCAGGCCCATGCCCTGCATGACGACCGGGTTGTTTTTGAAGATGCGGTCATGGTGTGCGAACTTTTCGGGGTCGCGGGTGATCATTTCTGCAACGTGACGTTTCATTCCGCATCCTCCTTCCAGCCCAGCAGACGGTACAGGCGGGTCTCGGTGCGGTCCAGCCAGCCGGAAATGCTGTTGACCGTGAGCAGTGCAAAGCAGACCCCCGTATCGTAGACGCCAAAGTAGCGGAAACCCATGGTCGCGGCACCCACCAGCACACCGTACAAAATGCGGCCGATGCGGTGATGGGCACAGGTATAGGGCTCGTTCAGCAGAAAGACCGCGCTGAACAGCATCGCGCCGGTCAACAGTTCATCCCGCACACACTGCAAACGGGGGAGCAGGCTGGCCACAAAGGAAGTGTCCAGCAGGCCCACCTGCCGGGGGAACAGAAACGCGATGAGGGCACTCGTCACCAGAAAGCTGACGGCTGCGCTCAGGCGGGTATCCTTCTGATACCACAGGAACAGCCCGCAGGCCAGAATGACCAGCACCGCACCGGTACCCATGGGGGCAGCATACTCGCCCAGCACCAGCGAGATCGGGCTGAGGTTCAGGATGCCGCCGCTGCGCAGGGTCCGGGAGATGGTATCCGACACCGGCACAGCCGACGCATCCCACAGGGGGATGGCGGTATACGGCTGGGGGTACTGGAACACCTGTTCCGGCCAGGACACCGCCGCGATGACGTAGCCCACCGCCGCCGGGTGGAACGGGTAGCTGCCGTAGCCGCCGAAGACCTCCTTGCCGATAAAGACACCGGCCAGGACCGCCGCGATGAGGACGTACCAGTCCACCGTGGCGGGCATGAGCAGCGCGATGAGGAGCGCGAAGCTCTCGCTGGAAAAATCGTTGGACTGGTAGACGCGCCGGCGCAGCAGTGAGACCAGACGGTCGCACAGATTGCCGGTGATCACCGCCGCGCCGCAGAGCAGCAGCGGCCGCAGCCCGTAGAAGTAGCAGGACATGCACAGCAGCGGGACGGCCATCCAGCAGACATGCCGGTAGTAGCGGCCCGTCCGGGTCAGTTCCCGCTGCTGCGCCCGGATCAATGTTTCATCCATGGCTCAGCACCTCTCACAGCGCAGCCAGACGGCGCACAGCCGCCGCCGGGTCTGCCGCACCAAAGACGGCACTGCCCGCCACCAGAATGTCCGCGCCGGCCTCCACGCAGAGCGGAGCCGTGGCGTCGTCCACGCCGCCGTCCACTTCCAGCAGGAAGTGTGCGCTCCGTCTGGCCCGCTCTTCGCGCAGCCAGCGCAGCTTTTCCAGCGCCGAGGGCATGAACTTCTGCCCGCCGAAACCCGGCTCCACGCTCATGACCAGAACGAGATCCAGCTGGTCCAGATACGGGGCCAGCGCCTCCGGAGCCGTGCCTGGCTTGATGGTCAGGCCGACCTTGCACCCCTGCGCCTTGATGGCGTCGATGGTCTGCTGGATGTCGTCCTCACATTCCAGATGGAAATTCTGCAGCGTGGCCCCCGCCTTTGCAAACGGCTCGGCATAAGCCAGCGGGTGGCTGATCATCAGGTGCACGTCGTAGAACGCTGTGGGCATCCCCTTGTGCAGGCTCTTCAGCACCGGCACACCAAAGCTGATGTTGGGCACGAAATGGCCGTCCATCACATCGTAATGCAGCATCTGCGCCCCGGCGTCCAGCACCATCCGGCAGTCTGCGCCCAGCTTCGTGAAATCGGCTGAAAGGATCGAAGGACTTACAATCGTCATGTTCGTTTGTACTCTCCGTTATTTTTTCAAAAAGTTTTGCCATGCGTCCTGTTTTTGTGCTCCGTACAGGGACAGAATCCAGGGTAGACATAGCTATTCTTAGTTTACATGAAAACGCAGAAAAAATCAAATCCGCAGCCGTGTTTTTCACGGAAAAGTCGCAAAAATCCCTTTTGCGGCCCCCATCATGCAAAAAACAGCCAAGCCGTTCCACACTACGGAACAGCCTGGCTGTGCAGGATTCAGTTGACCGGCTTCATGCTGGCGGGGTCTTCCACCGGCACCGGACGGCCCGCTTCGTCGGGCAGGCGCTTGATCTCGCCGGGGTTGGGCGGGCAGGTGGGCAGAGTGAACACGAACCGGCACCACTCGCCCTGTTGGCTCTCGACCCGGATCTGGCCGCCGGACAGGTTGACCAGCACCTTGCAGATGTTCAGGCCCAGACCTGCGCCGCGGGCGTGGAGGCCGCGGGAGCGGTCTTCCTTATAGAAGCGCTGGAATACATAGGGCAGCGCCTCCGGGCTGATGCCCTGACCGGAGTTCCAGATGGAGACCTCCACCTCCGGGCCCAGCTTCTCGACGTGGAACCGGATGGTCCCGCCCGCCGGGGTGAACTTGATGGCATTGTCCAGAAGGTTGTACACCACCTGATGAATGAGGTCGGGGTCGGCATAGACCAGAACTTTTTCGTCCATGGTCAGGCCCTCCAGCTCGATCATGCCATCGTTGATCCGCTGTTCCGCCGAGAGCGCCACGCCGGTCAGGGTCTCCCAGATGTTGAACATCCGGGCGTTCACCTGATACTCGCCGCTTTCCAGCTTGGACAGGTCCAGCATGTTCTGGATGAGCCGGGCCAGACGGCCGGTCTCCTCGCTGACCAGCTGCAAATAGTGGTTCTGCATGTCGGGCGGGATGGTGCCGTCCAGAATGCCGTCGATGAAGCCCTTGATGGTGGTCATCGGGGTGCGCAGCTCGTGGGCGATGTTGCCCATGAACTGGCCGCGCGAATTGTCGTTGGACTGGATGTTTTCGGCCATCTGGTTGAAGGTGTGGGCCAAGTCCACGACCTCGCCTTCGCCCTCGACCCCCTCAACGCGGACCGAGAGATCCCCGCCGCCGAACCGCTGCGCGGCCTCGGTGATCTTTTGCAGCGGGTCGGTGAGCCGCCGCATCAGGACGCTTGTCAGCACACTGGCGCAGAGCAGCATGATGCAGGCCGAGAAGAAGAAGTTCGACCAGAACTCCTCCTTGAAATCGGTCAGCCGTGCACCGGACGAGCACAGGAAGAGATAGCCGCTGCAAGCGCCGTTGTCGTCCATCATTTTCCGCACGGAAACGTAGCTTTTTTCGGTCAGGACGCCATCCAGCGTGCTCAGGACATGGTAGGGCTTCTCATCCCCCACCCTGGCCATCAGGGCTTGCGGCACGGCATCCTCCGCCAGCTGCGCCGGGTTGGAGGTGATAAGGACATGGCCGTCCTCATCGGTCAGGAACAGATAGGCCTCGGCGCTCTCGCCGATGATCTCCAGCTTGGTGCTCAGCGCGTCCAGTTCCTCGCCCTTGGGCAGGGCCGCCTGCTGGACCACGTAGTCTGCCGCCCGCCGGGTGACCTCGGCCACACTGTCCAGCGCTTCGTACCGCTCCTGCGCAAAGTAGCGGTTAAACAGGACCCACTCCGAGCAGCCCATCACCGCCGTGCCCAGCACCAGAAGGGTCGCCACCACCGAAAAGAAGGTGACGGAAATACTTTTGCGCATTACTGACGCACCTCGAACTTATAGCCCACGCCCCAGACGGTCTTGAGTTCCCACTTATCGGAGGCACCGGCCAGCTTCTCGCGCAGGCGCTTGACATGGACGTCGATGGTGCGGCTGT
>ERZ779885.4500-NODE-4500-length-10854-cov-3.709788_pt1 | contig 10854 bp, 9 predicted proteins | sample MGYA00511554_ERZ779885 | MGnify/ENA primary metagenome ERZ779885 (study PRJEB29588, sample SAMEA2160998) | human gut metagenome | biome: human gut; feature: human-associated habitat; material: faeces | place: Denmark | collected 2008/2010 ... | reverse complement strand
TAGCGGCCAGAAGCGGCGGTGGCTTCACCGACGGTGCCGGGCAGGCGCTCGGACGTGACGGCGGCGACCCGGCCGTCACGAATGTAGATATCGGCACGCTGCATACCGTCATCGTTGACCACCGTGCCGTTGTAGATGACTCTGTCCCAGTCCATAAATGCCTCCTCCGATATGTATACTGTATACACTTAGTCTTCAAGAGAAGCCCCCATGACAGGTCACAGGGGTCTCGTGCAGGCGGTACATTCCGTCATACAGACGGTACATATCCGCTATGCAAATGGTACATATCCGTCATGCGGGCGATACATATCCGCCATGCAGATGGTACATATCCGTCATGCAGATGGGGTCTGTGCGTCAGTCCTCCTTGCCGTAGCGCTGGAGTGCGGCCTCGTGAACGTTAGCGGTATGGGCGGTGAGCACCCGACGGAGGCGATCCGCATCACGGGCCCGCAGGGACGCCACGATCTCCTCGTGCTCCGCCAACGCACGGCGGCGGCGTTCGTCATCGGACAGCACGCTCTCGCGGAAGCGGGCGTGCTCCGGGTTCTGAAACGACGTGGTGGCGCTGTAGCTTTCGATCTGGTCCAGGAGCTTGATGAGCAGGGGCATATTGCTGCTCTGGGTCAACAGGCCGTTGAATTCGTCCAGATGGCGGAAATACGCACCGACGTCATGCTTGTCCAGCGCCTCGGCGCAGCCGCGGTTGTCGGCCTCCATGGCGTCCAGCTGCGCGTCGGTGATGTTCCGCACCACAGCATCCACGCTGAGCAGCTGCAGGGCGGAACGGATGGTATAGACCTCGTCCACCTCGGCACGGGTCAGCCTGGGCCGGGCCACGGCGCCCTTACGGGGCTCGTAGACCACCAGCCCCTCACGCTCCAGCATACGGATGGCTTCGCGCACGGGGGTACGGCTGACGCGGAAAATATCGGCGTATTTTGTTTCAACAATGCGCTCATCCGGCGCGATATCGCCGTTGATGATGGCGTTTTTCAGCTGGGTATATATCGTCTCGCGCTGAGGGTTGGCGGGGTCCACCGGTGTGAAGGCTGTCATCTCTCTATGCCCCCTTCTTTTTATACCGCAGCAGGCGGCTCTATACACACTATACCCGCTGCTGCGGGAAAAAGCAAGCAAAACCGGCAAATTCTGCCGATTTCCCCTCCCCTGCCGGGGCTTGGGCGCAGTACAGTCTCTCTTACATGTGTATGGGATACTGTATACAAAGTACATGGTAACATATCCCTTTCCCTTTTGCAAGGGGTTTTCAGACGCGTGGAAAAAAAGAAAGCCCTTTCGGGCTTTCTTTTTCGCTTAGTGACGCTTTTTAGCGGTCCACGCCATGCCGGTAACGGACAGGACAGCCGTCACGGCGTAGATACCCACGCCCGCATCGAAGGTCTGGGGGCTGCTGGTCTTGGTATCATCCTTGGTAGTCGTGGTGGTGGAGTTGTAATAGTAGCGCGGCGGAGTGGGCTGCTGTTCAGCAGGACGCACAGTATAAGTACCATCATTATTCTGATTAAGTTCGCTGCCATCCGCCGCAATCACTGTACCAGTGACACCACTCAGGCTGCCGTCTCCTGCGGTATCCTTCAGGGTCATCGTCTTGCCGCTGTCGATTTTCATAGACTTCTCGCCCTCAAAGACAACTTCCTTACCGTTGAGGTCGATAGTAACATTATTGCTTACAGTCATATCATCCGTAAACGTCTTGCTGCGCATCAGTTTGACAGTTCCGCCCTCACCAGCCGCGGTAATGGCAGCACTCAAATCAGCATACAGCTGTCCATGGAAAAGCTGATGGATATCCAAATGATCTCCTACGACAAGGTCAACCAACTGCGCCACGTACTGTTTTTGCAGGATAAGGCACACACGCTGGCGCTGATGCAGAAGCACGCCGCCATACTGCGGCCTAAGTTCCGGTGCGTGCTGCGCTGCCTGGAGCAGGAGATCGCGCCGCTGGGCATCGCCGCGTGGCAAAAGCCCACCGGAGGCTATTTCGTGTCTGTGAACACCCTGCCGGGACTGGCCAAACGAACGCTGGCGCTGTGCAAGGAGGCCGGCGTGACCATGACCGGCGCGGGCGCCACCTTCCCCTATGGCGTCGACCCGCAGGACAGCAACATCCGCATCGCGCCTTCCCTGCCGCCGGTGGAGGAGCTGGAGAAGGCCATGGAGGTATTCTGCGTATGCCTGCGGATGGCCGCGCTGGAACAGCTCCTGCAAGAGTAAACGCGAAAGGCACACCCCAATGGGGTGTGCTTTTCAGCTTTTGATCCGGCGCAGTACAGTTGTGCTGGGTGCGCTTTGCTATTAAATTCGCTTATACGCCATATATTAAATCGATGCTTTACTTATTATCTTGCTGCGCGTATAATGAACCGTCGTTTGAAAATAACACGGAATGGAGGCAGCGAACATGGCAAATTGCGCGATCGTAGGTATCAACTGGGGCGACGAGGGAAAGGGCCGCATGGTGGACTATCTGACAGGGCAGTATGATGTGGTGGTGCGGTATCAGGGCGGCGGCAACGCCGGGCACACCGTTATCAACGATATGGGCAAATTCGCTCTGCACCTGCTCCCCTCCGGCGTGTTCCGCCCCGGCGTGATGAATATTCTGGGCAACGGCGTGGCGCTGGACTGCGAAAACCTGGTGACGGAGATGGAAACGATCCGCGCGGCAGGCGTCAGCATCTCCCCGGAAAACCTGATGGTCAGCCACCGGGCCTCCCTGCTGCTACCGTGGCACCGGGAGTTGGACGCGCTGGAGGAGGCACGGCTGAAGGACAAGATGTACGGCTCCACCAAGCAGGGCATCGCGCCGTTCTACTCCGATAAGTACCAGAAAAAGACCATTCAGGCCGGTGAACTGCTGTATCCCGATCGCCTGATGGCGCACTTGCAGGACCTGCTGGAGTGGAAAAATCTCATATTGCAGAAGGTCTATGGCGCCAAGGGCTACACCCTGGCGGAGATGACCGCGTGGCTGGAGACGTATGCCGCGCAGGTCCGGCCCTATGTAGCGGACACCGGACGGTATCTGCGGCAGGCGCAGGCAGAGGGCAAGGCCATTCTGTTCGAGGGACAGCTTGGCGCGCTGCGCGACCTGGACTACGGTATCTATCCCTATACCACCTCCTCCAACACCATTGCCGCTTACGCGCCTATCGGCGCGGGGCTGCCCACGGCAAAGATCGACGAAGTGGTGGGCGTGGTAAAGGCATATTCTTCCTGCGTGGGCGAGGGGCCGTTCACCTGCGAGTGGTTCGGTGCCGACGCGGAAAAGCTGCGGGAGGCCGGCGCGGAGTATGGTGCCAAGACGGGCCGCCCCCGCCGGGTAGGCCCCATTGACCTGGTGGCCACACGCTATGGCGTGGAGGTACAGGGCGCGACGAATATCGCGCTGACCAAGCTGGATATCCTCAGCTACATGGACGAGGTCCCGGTCTGCGCCGCCTATGAGCTCGACGGCGAGATCACCCACGAATTCCCCTTCCCTGCCGTGCTGGAAAAAGCAAAGCCCGTTGTGGAATACCTGCCGGGCTGGGGCTGCGATATCTCCGGCGTACGTACATGGGCGGATATGCCCCAGGCGGCGCGGGACTATGTGGAGTATGTGGAGCAGGCCATCGGCTGCCATATCGGGTATGTCTCCGTGGGCGCCGAGCGAGAGAGCCTGATCATCCGATAAACAAGGAGGATCGTTATGTCTCACGATATGTACAGCTCCCCGCTGGCATCCCGCTATGCCTCGGACTATATGCTGCACCTGTTTTCCGACGACAGCCGCTATCAGACCTGGCGGCGGCTGTGGACGGCGCTGGCCCGCGCCCAGTGCCAGTTAGGTCTGCCCATCACCGAAGCGCAGGTCGCCGAGCTGGAGGCGCATATCACCGACATCGACTATGATGTAGCCGCCCAACGGGAGCGAGAGGTACGCCACGATGTGATGGCACACATATACGCCTACGGCAAGGCGGCGCCGTCGGCGGCGGGGGTCCTCCATCTGGGGGCCACCAGCTGCTATGTGACCGACAACGCCGACCTGATCCTGTACCGGGATGGCCTTGTCTATCTGCGCGCACAGCTGCTGACTGTGCTGAACAACCTGGCAGCCTTCGCGAAAAAATATGCCGACACGCCTGCCCTGGGCTATACACACTACCAGCCGGCACAGCCCGTGACCGTGGGCAAACGCGCTGTCCTGTGGATGCAGGACTTTCTCGCTGACGTGGAGGAGCTGGACCATGTACTGTCCGCACTGCGGTTCTTGGGCTGCCGGGGCACCACGGGCACAGAGGCCAGCTTCATGGACCTGTTTGACGGCAATGAGGCAAAGATCGACGAGATGAACCGCCGCATCGCGGCGGAGTTCGGCTTTTCCGCCTGCTTCCCGGTATGCGGACAGACCTATCCCCGGAAGACGGACAGCCGCATCCTCGGCTGTCTCAGCGGCATCGCCCAGAGCGCCTATCGCATGGCTAACGATATCCGCCTTCTGCAGCATGACCGGCAGTTGGAGGAACCCTTCGAGGCGGATCAGATCGGCTCGTCCGCCATGGCCTATAAGCGCAATCCCATGCGGTGTGAACGCATCTGCTCTCTCAGCCGCTATATGATAGCCGACGCTATGAACGCGCCTATGACCGCTTCCGTCCAGTGGCTGGAGCGAACGCTGGACGACTCTGCCAACCGGCGCATCGCCATGCCGGAGGGCTTTTTATGCATCGACGCAGTACTGCGGCTGTGCCAGAACGTGACGGCGGGTCTGCACGTCAACGAGGCGATCGTAGATCGCACCCTGCGGGAATATCTGCCGTTCCTGGCCACGGAGGACCTGATGATGGAGGCGGTGAAGCGGGGCGGCGACCGGCAGCAGCTGCACGAGGTCATTCGGAGACACTCTATGGCAGCAACAAAGCGCATGAAGGAAGGTCTGCCCTGCGACCTGCTGGACCGTCTGGCGGCGGACCCGGCCTTTGGCATGACCCGCCCGGAGCTGGACCGCCTCATGGACCCGGCCCGTTACATTGGCCGCTGCCCGCAGCAGGTCCGCGCTCTGCTGGACCGCATTGCCCCCCTGCTGGAGGACGCATCCTCCGCCGACGGCGGCGTCAGCCTGTGAGCCGTTTGTAAACCGGAAAAGGACCGGAACGCACAAGCGTCCCAGCCCTCAGCCTGTCAAAGAACCCCCGCTTTCACGCGTGAAAGCGGGGGTTCTTTGACAGGGAGCGTTTATCTATTTCTTCCCCACTATGCTGCACACCAGAAACGCCAGCAGGTCGGCGATGACCACCGTGGCGCCCACCGGGGTGCTGAGCAGATACGATGCCGTAAGCCCCAGGCAGAAGCAGGCCACCGCCAGGATGCCCGCCAGGATCACCACGCCCCGGAAGCTCTTTCTCACCCGCATGGCGGACAGGGCCGGGAAGATCACCAGGCTGGAGATCAGCATAGCCCCCATCATCCGCATTCCCAGCACGATGGTCAGGGCCGTCAGCACGGAGAGGAACGTATTGTACAGCCCCACCCGCACACCGGTGGCCCGGGAGAAGCTCTCGTCGAAGGTGATGGCGAACAGCTTGTGGTAAAACAGCACGAACAGCAGCAGCACCGCCGCCGACAGTCCGGCGCTGAGGGCCACGTCCGACCGGTCCATGGCCAGAATGGAGCCGAACATATAGCTGTCCACGTCCGTGGTCATGCCGGTGGTCAGGCTGGTAACAATGACGCCGGCAGCCAGGGACGAGGCGGACACCACGGCAATGGCGGCATCGGCCCCCATGCGGCTGTTTTCCGTCAGCCGCAGCAGGCCCAGGGCCGCCAAGATCACCACCGGGATGGACACCGGCAGCGGCGCCCAGCCGCAGGCCACGGCGATGGACAGGGCCCCGAAGGACACATGGCTCAGGCCGTCGCCGATCATGGAATACCGCTTGAGCACCAGGGGCACCCCCAGCAGCGCCGCGCACAGGGACACCAGAATGCCCACCACGAAGGCCCGGACGATGAAGGGATAGGTAAACATTTCCAGCAGCAGGCTCATGACAGGTCACCTCCGAAGCGTTTTCCGTAGGGCGAGGCCAGATATTCCCGGGGCGTGCCCAGGAACCACTGGTTCCGTCCGGCGTGCAGGATGGCGGTGGCGTCCCGCAGGGCGCTGCGGATGTCGTGGGTCACCATCACCACGGCCATGCCCTCGGTGCGGTTGAGATACCGCAGGGTGCGGTACAGGTCGTCGGCGGCAGCGGGGTCCAGTCCCGTCACCGGTTCATCCAGCACCAGCAGATCCCCTGCCGCACACAGAGCCCGGGCCAGCAGCACCCGCTGCTTCATGCCGCCTGAGAAGGCACCGACTTTTTTGTGGCGCACATCCTGCAGATTGGTCATTTCCAGTACCCGGTCAACCTCCGGCAGCGTTTGCTTCCGGGGGATTTCCTTCAGCCGGGCCATGTAAATGAGGAAGCTCTCTGCGGTCATGCCCTCAAAAAGTCCCTGCTGCTGGGTCATGTAGCCCAGAATACGCCGGAATTCGATGCCCAGCTTTCGGATGTCCGTGCCGTCGAAGGTGATCTCCCCGCCGTCCCGACGAAGATTGTCGGTGATGAGGTTCATCATGGTGCTTTTTCCTGCGCCGTTGGCGCCCAGGATTCCGTAAATTCCCGGGCGGAAGGTATAGGAAAAACGGTCCAGCGCTACCTTTTCTCCGTATTTCTTTGTGACGTCTTTCAGCTGCAATTCCATAGACCGCACTCCTTTCATAGTTGGTTATTTTGAAAAATGCGGGATGCTGTATGCCCTTTGCCGGGCGGAGGGCGGAGGAAATCAGTCTGCTCCGCTCCAAAGAAGCGTTGCTTTCATGTTGTCGGCTACGTCCACCATAACGGTGTAGCTTTGAATTTCATTTCCCCCGAAACAGGTGTGGTTAAAGAAAAGCTGTGTACCATCGGAGCCAATTACGGCATAGCCGTAGTCTTTGGTGGGGTCATCCGAATCTGCACCCGGGTTTCCGGGAATGCCGGGAACGCCTTGGGGGTACAGGGGGCCATCATAAAGGGTCTGGCCGGAGTAGTCCTTGACGGTGATACAGCGTGTATTTCCTTTCATTTGAATGAGATAAGCGAAATTCTCCACAGGGACTGGGGTGGAGGAAGCTGCATCAAAAGTGAGGACTTCCGTTTTCTCTCCGTCCTTGATCTCCCAGATATAACCCTGGTCGCCACGGAGGCCGGGCAGATAAATCGTTCCTTGTTCTGTGACCCAGAATTCGTCGTATAGATCGGCAAGGTCAGTCTCTGCGAAGATTTCTGTTGCTGTGCCGGTGGGAATGTCATATTCTGTGATGGTCAACTTTGTCGCCAGCGTGTGGTGCAGGGATTCTTCATACACGGCTTGGTTCACGCAGAGATAAACAGAATTTCCCTGAAATCGAACGGTAAGAAAGGTGACATCTGCAGTTGCTTCATCGTAGAGGATCGTGAAGTCGGCGGAATCGTCCAACGGCGCATAGCCCAGGGTGTATTGGATTTTTGCTTCACCGGAAGAGACCGTGTTGTTCTGCCCCAGGAAGAACAGATTTCCCCGATGGATAAAATACTGCTGGGGCTGATATGCCAGAATCACGTCCTGCATAGAAATGACTTTGATTTGCTGCCGGTCAGAGCCGCCCGTGTTGCTGCTCCAAAGAGCCTTGTCACTTGTGGAGGAATCATTGCTTTGACCTACCCAGTAGAGTTTACCGTCATAGTAGGACAGGGAAGCCCCTTGGCCGGTGTAAGCGAAACAGTCCTTGGTGTCGTGGGCGCAATCGGGCTTTGCACAGAGGGGGCCGGAGGTCCCGGTTGCAGTATCATAGTAGTAAAGATAGCTGCCGAGCGCATTGCTGCCGCAGTAGTTAGAGCCGATTTTTTGAAAGCTGAACCCAGGCATACCGAAGCCGTTTTGTGCATCCATCCCCGGCATAGATGCTTCCTTTGTGCCTGTTGGTGCGGTTGGAGCGGCGGGGGCAGGCGCGGCACAGGCGGAGAGAAGGAGGGCAGAAAGAAGGAACAAGGCAACGAGTTTCTTTTTCACATTGGGACACTCCTTTTTCTTTTGAGTGTATCATATTTCATGGACGTTTGTCAATGCACTATTCGACATTCTTGAAATCGTTTTTTTCATTCCAGAGAACATCTGCTTTCATCCCGTTCTGAATATCCAGCAGGATAGCGCAGATCCCACCATCCGCAGGGAAAATGTTGTAATAAAGATAGTTCGTATCGCCGCCAATGCAGCAGTATCCGATCTCGTCAGGTTTTTCAACATATTGGCCCAGACCGCCCGGGAACATTTCGCCTTCATAGAGCGTTTTTCCGGAGAAATCTTTTACGCAGAGCATTCGGACGCTCCCGCCTTCACCGCCGTAATTTGCGGCAGCCACGCCGTCTGCAATGTCGATGGCTTCGTATTTGGAATCGAAGGAGAAAACCGTCTGCCATTGGCCATTCTGCAGGGTGCAGATCTTCCAGGCGTTTTCTTCATAAACGGGAAGATAGATTTTTCCTTCCGCAGTGACCCACAGATGTCCAATCTCCATCCCGATTTGTTCGTCCGCCAGGGTTTCCTGCTGGCCTGTGGTCAGGTCGAAAGCGTACAATTTCAGGGTGATCTCGGCGGAACTGCCGTTCTGAGGCCATTGCTTGAGTTCAAGATAGGCCCGGTCTCCGACGAACCTTAGGGTCACCTCGGAATTGCATTGAAATTTTTCATCATAAAGGATAGAGAACTCTTTGCTGCTGTCCAGAGGAGAGCGCATCAAGGTGATTCGTTCGGAAACATTGCGTTGCGTGACATCATTACTTTGGCCTAAAACATATAAATAGCCTCGATGGATGAAATATTGCTGGGGCTGATAGGGTAATATCAAATCGTTCAGGCTGAGTTCTTTGATTTTTTCGCGGTTTCGACCGGAAAGGTCGGTTTTCCACAAAAAGAGCGTGGCATCTTTGGGGTCGTTGGTAAAATCCGGGGCGAGAAAGTAGAGGCTGCCGTTATAGGCCGACAAGAGCGGTGCATGGACACCCACATAGGCCAGGCAGTATTTATTATTGTGTGTGCAATCCGGGTCGGAGCAGAGCGGCCCGGAAATCCCGGTGGATTTGTCGTTGAAAGTAATGAAATAGTGGAAATTGGATATGCTATAGTAAGCCGTATCTGTTTCGACCATGGAAAGGGCAAAAGGATAAAGAGAAAATTTATTCTGAACATCCGTGCCTACATCCCCTCCGAGGGTAGGCACGGATGGTGTTTTTTGTTTGGCACAGGCCGTGAGGAGAACTAAGGAAGTAAGAAGAATTGCAACTAGCTTTTTCACGGATAAGTCTCCTTTCTACAAAGGGCAGGCGGGATGGGCCGCCTGCCCAGAGGGATAATTCAGCAGGGGAAGATGTAGATGGGCTTCATGTTCTGCGCGGTGTCCAGATAGACAATGTACTCGGCAGGCTTGGTGCCGTAGGCATCGGCTCCCATATAAAAGGCAATCAAGGACCCGGTTCCGCCGACTTCACCGTAGTTGCAAGTATTTACGTCCAATTCGGATTCTATTTCGGGAATACCATTGGGGAACAACAAGCCATCATAGATAGTTTCACCAGAAAGATTCTTGACGGTAGCGACACGCTGGTTGTCTGCGTTTGGCCTGGTGTCGATAACTAACCCGTCAAGAATTTTCGGTGGGAAATTGCTGTCGCTTTCAATGACGACCGTATCGGTTTTTTCCCCGTTTTCAATTTTCCAGGCATAAACAGCTGTCGCATCGGAACCAGAAAGGTAAAGCTCGTTTTGCTCAGTTAAATGGATTCCTCCGTAAATATACGCATTGTTTTCTTCGGAAAACAGGGATTCCATAGTCCCATCCAGGAAGTTTATCCGGAAAATATGAACCGTTCTGCCATTGTATGTCGAACCGACATATACATACTGATCGCTGAATCGGTAAGTATAGTGCAGGACAGATTCACTTTTTTCTTCCCATAGGGTGGTAAACTCTTGCGAATCATCCAGCGGAGAGGACAATATGGCTGCACGCATCATTGGAACGCCATTTTCTACAATATCTGTTAAACAGAACAGAAAAAGTTGCCCTTTGTGGATAAAGTAGGTTTGGGGTTGATTGGGGATGATTAGGCCCTTCAAATCAAGTTGCTTGATTTTTTCGTGGTTTTGACCGTTGGAGTCTGCTTTCCACAGCCATAACTCCGCCGGAAAAACAGTATGGTCATAGGCAATGAAGTAGAGACTTTGGTTGTAATATTCGATTGCAAAACCTGTACTGATGTAAGCATCGCAATCGTTGTCAGTATGATTACAGTCGGGTTTTCCACAGAGCGGGCCAGAGATGCCGCTGGCCTTATCGTAGTAGTAAATGCGGTCAATGACCAGTTTATAAATCGTGGAATCCGATTCGGTCAGGTTTTGGAAATTATCACTTACAAGGTAGGTGTTATCCCCACTTTCGTCAATTAACGCTGAAGAAAGCCCTGCGGGGGCGTTAGGGTCAGAGGCCGCTGCAGTTGTGCCGTCGGCGGATTCTTGCCGGGCGCAGGCGGTGAGCAAAAAGAGGCAGAGCGCTAATGTAAGCAGTCTTTTCATTGACCTTTTTCCTTTTCATTCAGATTTTAGAATGGGTGGGGCGCAAGGCCCCACCCGGAGAAATTGCTTAGGCGGACATTAGGCGTACAGATAATAGGGACCGTATTGCGTGCTGTTGAAGGTGTGGGTAACTCCGATTTTGTAGATGGAACCGGAGCCGGAGTAAGTGACACTCAGGGTCGGATAGCCGCTGTTACTTGCGGTTCC
>ERZ779885.4497-NODE-4497-length-10859-cov-4.217049_pt1 | contig 10859 bp, 8 predicted proteins | sample MGYA00511554_ERZ779885 | MGnify/ENA primary metagenome ERZ779885 (study PRJEB29588, sample SAMEA2160998) | human gut metagenome | biome: human gut; feature: human-associated habitat; material: faeces | place: Denmark | collected 2008/2010 ... | reverse complement strand
CCGTATATGTGGGGCTGAGCTGGCAGGGGGGCTCCCTGGTCCGGCATCTGACCCTGGGCGGTGACCGGGCCCGCATCCGGCTCCTGGCCGCCAGCAACGCACTGGATATCATACGCAGACACCTTTGTGATCTGCCTGTAGAAGGAGAAGAAGCATATGGCAGTTAACCCCATGAACAACAAGAACCTGAGCCGGACCCACAGCAAGGAGCTGGCCAAAAACAACCGCGGCAAGCGCACCCGGAAAAACAGCGACTATAAGACCACCGCCACCGCCGCCCGCCAGGCCCAGAGCCAGGCCCCTCAGAAGGCCGCCTGGCCCACCAAGGTCAAGGTCACCCTGGGTATCCTGTTCGGCATTCTGGTGGCAGCCCTGATCCTGCGGCTGGCGGTTCCGTCGCTGCAGGACAACCCGCTGCTGAACAACCTGACCACTCTGCTGCTGGGCATCTCCTGCGGCGCGCTGTATTTCATCCGCAAGGATTATCCCGCGCCCAAGGCCTCCAAGCTGGACGGCGTGGTCAACGCCGTACTTATCGTTTTCGCCCTGTTTTACGGCGTTATGGGCGTGTGGGGCCTGATCCGGATGATCGGCTGAGCGTCCCGCCCTGTCCCGCGTTTGTCCCGGGAATTTCCCGTTGACAACCGGGACAGGGCGTGCTATATTACAGGGTAACAAAAGGCACTGACGAGGAAGCCGCCTGCGGCAGGCAGCAGAGAGGGACCCATTCTGGTGCAAGGGCCCCGGCTGAAAGCAGGACGCGTACCGCCTCCGAGCCGTCCGCCCAACGGGCATATCCCCCAGTAGGCCGGACCGGGCCCTCCCGTTACAGAGGAGCTACGAGCGACGGGACACTGTCCCGTAAGCAGGGTGGAACCGTGGAGTAATACCAATTACCTCACCCCTGAAGCATCATCAGGGGCGGGGATTTTTTATTTCCTGACCCCAATTTCAAGGAGGAATCACCATGAGCGAAGAAAACAAGTACACGTTTGAAAACGAGGAATACCGCCGGACGTACTGGCATACCTGCTCCCATGTGCTGGCCCAGGCCGTCAAGCGCCTGCACCCGGAGGTAAAGCTGGCCATCGGCCCCAGCATTGAAAACGGCTTCTATTACGATCTGGATGCGCCCTTTGCCTTCACCCAGGACGACCTGGCCGAGATCGAGGGCGAGATGCGGAAGATCTGCAAGGAAAAGCTGAAGCTGGAGCGGTTTGAGTTGCCCCGGGAGGAGGCTCTGAAATATATGGAGGAGCGGGAGGAGCCCTATAAGGTGGAGCTCATCAACGACCTGCCCGCCGATGCACACATCTCCTTCTATAAGCAGGGCGAGTTCGTGGACCTGTGCGCCGGTCCCCATCTGGACTCCACCGGCCGCATCAAGGGCAACGGCATCAAGCTGACCGCCTGCAACGCCGCTTACTGGCGCGGCGACTCCAACCGGCAGACCCTGCAGCGTATCTACGGCGTGGCCTTCCCCAGCAAGGACGAGCTGGATGCCTATCTGAAGGAGCGGGAGGAGGCCGTGAAGCGCGACCACAATAAGCTGGGACGCGAGCTGGAATATTTCACCACCGTGGACTGCATCGGTCAGGGTCTGCCCATTCTGCTGCCCAAGGGTGCCCGCGTTATCCAGCTGCTGCAGCGCTGGGTGGAGGACACCGAGCAGCAGCGTGGCTATCTGCTGACCAAGACGCCTCTGATGGCCAAGCGTGAGCTGTACAAGATCTCCGGTCACTGGGATCATTATCTGGACGGCATGTTCGTCATGGGCGATCCCGCGGATGAGACGAAGGAGTGCTTTGCCTTGCGTCCCATGACCTGCCCGTTCCAGTATCAGGTGTTCCTGAACCGCGGCCGCAGCTACCGCGACCTGCCCATGCGTCTGGGCGAGACATCCACCCTGTTCCGCAACGAGGACTCCGGTGAGATGCACGGCCTGATCCGCGTCCGCCAGTTCACCATCTCCGAGGGACATCTGGTGCTGCGCCCCGACCAGCTGGAGGAGGAGTTCAAGCAGTGCCTGGATCTGGCCAAGTACTGCCTGGGCACCGTGGGCCTGTTGGAAAAGTGCACGTTCCGCTTCTCCCAGTGGGACCCCGCCAACCCCAACAACAAGTACGAGGGCACGGCGGAGCAGTGGGACCACGCCCAGGCCGCCATGGAGCGCATTCTGAAGGATCTGAACGTGGACTACACCGTGGGCATTGACGAGGCCGCGTTCTACGGCCCCAAGCTGGACATCCAGTACAAGAATGTGTACGGCAAGGAGGATACCCTTGTTACCATCCAGATCGATATGCTGCTGGCGGAGCGCTTCGGCATGTACTATATCGATGAGAACGGCAACAAGGCCCTGCCCTATATCATCCACCGCACGTCTTTGGGCTGCTATGAGCGGACACTGGCCTACCTGATCGAGGAGTACGCCGGCGCGCTGCCCACCTGGATGATGCCTGAGCAGGTACGCTTCCTGCCCATCACCGACCGCGCTGCCGACTACTGCGTGCAGCAGGCCGCGGAGCTGCGCAAGCAGGGCTTCCGCGTGGAGGTGGACAGCCGCAACGAGAAGATCGGCAAGAAGATCCGCGAGGCTACCCTGGAGAAGATCCCCTTCATGCTGGTGGTTGGCGACCGCGACATGGAGAACGGCACCGTCTCCGTCCGTACCCGCAAGGGCGAGGACCTGGGCGCCATGACGCTGGAGGATTTCTCTGCCAAGCTGCGCCAGATCGTGGATGAGAAGCAGAAGATCTGACAAGTGCCATAAGTTATAAGGTAAGCGGGAGAGACAGGCGGAAGCCTGTCTCTTTTGCTGCAGTCAGACAAAAAACAGATTTCGCCAAAAGAAAAGTTTATTATAGCAAAACAGCAGGCTTCTGACAGAAAACCGCATGAAAAATACATGAAAATGATGCAAATGCGCCAAAAACTGTGGGAAAGTGTGTGGATGAAAAACAAGGAGATGCGCTATTGAACACTATTCAGAGGCACAAATATGTTGACAGAGTGTGAACTTATCTGGTAAAATCAAATGGGTGCGCAGCACCCGAATGCATAGAAGAGAACAGGGCGCGCCCTGTTCGCTGTTTCCTTCTGGCGGAGGAAACAACAAACTATGGTAAAGGAATTAGGAGGTAAACATGAAAAAAGTAGTTTCTCTGCTGCTGGCTCTCATCATGGCGCTCTCCCTGGTCGCCTGCGGCGAAAAGAAGGGCGAGACCGATGATAACACCGTGCCCTACAAGATCGGCATCGTGACCGGCTCCGTCTCTCAGTCCGAGGACGACCGCCGCGGCGCCGAGGCCTTCCAGAAGGAGTATGGCGAGGATATGGTCCAGCTGGCCATCTATCCCGACAACTTCACCGAGGAGACCGAGACCACCATCCAGAGCATCGTGAACCTGTCCGCCGACCCCCTGATGAAGGCCATCATTGTCAATCAGGCTGTCCCCGGCACCACCGAGGCTTTCCGCAAGATCAAAGAGACTCGCCCTGACATCATCTGCATCGCAGGCGAGGCTCACGAGGATCTGCCCGAGATCAGCTCCGCTGCCGACCTGGTCACCAACAATGACTTCGTGTCCCGCGGCTATCTGATCATCCGCACCGCGCACGAGCTGGGCTGCGACACCTTCGTACATATCTCCTTCCCCCGCCACATGTCCTATGAGACCATGAGCCGCCGCGTGGCCATCATGAAGGCCGCCTGCGAGGAGTTCGGCATGAAGTTCGTCCTGGAGACGGCTCCCGATCCCACCTCTGACGTGGGCGTTTCCGGCGCTCAGGCCTACATTCTGGAGCAGGTGCCCGCATGGGTCGAGAAGTACGGCCAGAAGGCTGCTTACTTCTGCACCAACGATGCGCACACCGAGCCTCTGCTGAAGCGCCTGCTGGAGTGCGGCGGCTACTTCATCGAGGCCGACCTGCCCTCCCCCCTGATGGGCTATCCCGGCGCGCTGGGTATTGATCTGACCGAGGAAGCCGGTGATTTCGAGAAGATCCTGACCAAGGTCGAGTCCGCCATCGTTGAGAAGGGCGGCGCCGATCACTTCGGTACCTGGGCTTACTCCTACGGCTACACCCTGTCCGCCGGTCTTGCTCTGCACGCCAAGAACGTGCTGGACGGCAAGAGCGAGCTGAAGGACATGGACGATGTGGCTGCCGCGCTGCAGGTCTACTCTCCCAAGGCGGCCTGGAACGGCGCCAGCTACACCAACGCCACCACCGGCGCGAAGTCTGAAAACGTGTTCCTGATCTATCAGGATACCTATATCATGGGTGATCCCGGCCACTTCATGGGCAACGCCGACGTGGAGATCCCGGAGAAGTACTTCACCGTCAGCTGACGACAGGCTTTTGAAGCAACCATTAAAGCGGGGAGGGAGGGCATCCTCCCTCCTCGCTGCTATAGGTAGGGATGAATATGGAAAAGAACAATGCTCCGCTGCTTGAGATGCGGAATATCAAAAAGGGCTTTTTCGGCAATCAGGTGCTCACAGACATCAACTTCACCTTGAAAGAGGGCGAGGTGCTAGGTCTGGTGGGCGAAAACGGCGCCGGAAAGAGCACCTTGATGAAAATACTGTTTGGCATGGACGTGATCCGTGAGACGGGCGGCTACGAGGGGGATGTCCTGATCGACGGAGAAAAAGTGCAGTTCAACACCCCCTTTGATGCGCTGAAGGCCGGCATCGGCATGGTGCATCAGGAGTTCTCGCTGATCCCCGGCTTTACTGCCACGGAGAACATCCTCCTCAACCGCGAGCCCAAGAAAAAAAGCGTCATTTCAGAAGTGTTCGGCCCGCGCCTGGACACTCTCGACTATAAGGAAATGGATAACCGCGCCGCAAAAGCCATCGAGAAGATGGGCGTGGCTATCGACCAGAAGATGGTCATCAGCAGCATGCCCGTGGGGCACAAGCAGTTCACGGAGATCGCCCGCGAGCTGAGCAAGGAGAACCTGAAGCTGCTGATCCTGGACGAACCCACCGCCGTGCTCACCGAGCAGGAGGCACAGGCCCTGCTGGACTCCATCCGCGGCATGGCCTCCCGGGGCATCGCCGTGATCTTCATCACCCACCGCCTGCAGGAGATCCTGTCGGTGTGCGATAAGGTGGTCATCATGCGGGACGGTTATGTGGTCAAGGACGTGCCCGCCGGCGAGACGGACGTCCGCGACATCACCCACTACATGGTGGGGCGCGAGGTGGCCGCCGGCGGCGTCGCCCACGATATCCGCGACCACTCCGATGCCCGCACCATTCTGTCCATCCGCAAGCTGTGGGTGGATATGCCCGGCGAGATCGTCCGCAACGTGGATCTGGACGTGAAGGAGGGCGAGATCCTGGGCATCGGCGGTCTGGCCGGCCAGGGCAAGCTGGGTATTCCCAACGGTGTGATGGGCCTGTACGAGGCGGGCGGCACCGTGGAGTTCGACGGCAAGCCTATCGCGCTGAACAGCCCCCGGAAGTGCCTGGACTCCCAGCTGGCCTTTGTGTCCGAGGATCGGCGCGGCGTGGGTCTGCTGCTGGACGAGTCACTGGAGTGGAACGTGGCGTTCCCCGCCATGCAGGTGCAGAACAAGTTCCTGAAGAGAATGGGTTTCTTCACATGGCGCGACGAAAAGGCCATCCACACGGTGACGAACCGGTATATCGATGAATTACAGATCAAGTGTACCGGCTCCGGCCAGAAGGCCAGAGAGCTGTCCGGCGGCAACCAGCAGAAGGTGTGCCTGGCCAAGGCGTTCGCGCTGGAGCCCCGCTTCCTCTTTGTGTCCGAGCCTACCCGCGGTATCGACGTGGGCGCCAAGGCGCTGGTGCTGGAGGCGCTGAAGAAATTTAACCGCGAATCCGGCGTCACGGTGGTGATGATCTCCTCCGAGCTGGAGGAGCTGCGCCAGATCTGCGACCGCATCGCCATCGTCTCCGGCGGCAGGGTCGCCGGTATCCTGCCTGCTGACCATTCCTCCGAGGAGTTCGGTATGCTCATGGTCAGTCAGGTGAAGTAAGGAGGAAGAAATGGGCAATACGACCACACTTGGAAACAAGTCAAAATTCAGAGAGTTGGTGGACAGCTTCGGCCTGCCGCGTCTGATCATCGCGTGCTTCCTGCTGCTGCTGCTCATCGCCGCGCCCTGCGTGGGGCTGGATTTCCCCACACAGATCACCAATATCATCACCCGTTTCAGCTGGAACGCCGTGATGGTGCTGGCCATGGTGCCCATGGTACACTCCGGCTGCGGCCTGAACTTCGGCCTGCCGCTGGGTATCGTGTCCGGACTGCTGGGTGCCACGCTGTCCATCGAGCTGGGCTATACGGGGTTTGCCAGCTTCCTGATGGCCATCCTCATCGCCACGCCCTTTGCCCTGCTGTTCGGCGGCGGCTATGGCTGGCTGCTGAACAAGATCAAGGGCGGCGAGATGATGATCGCCACCTACGTGGGCTTCTCGTCCGTGTCCTTCATGTGCATGATGTGGCTGCTGCTGCCGTACAAGCACCCTACCATGGTGTGGGGCTTCTCCGCCAGCGGTCTGCGTACCGTCATTTCGTTGGAGGGCTATTACGACAAGGCGCTGGCCAACATTCTGACCATCGACCTGAACAGCATCGGCATCAATCTGGTGATCCCCACCGGTACGCTGCTGTTCTTCGTGCTGATGGCCGTGCTGATGTGGGCGTTCCTGCACACCAAGACCGGCACCGCCATGACCGCTGTGGGCTCCAACCCCGCCTTTGCCCGCGCAGCGGGCATCAACGTGGACAAGATGCGGCTTATCTCCGTGATCATGTCCACCTGGCTGGGTGCTGTGGGTATTCTGGTGTATGAGCAGGGCTTCGGCTTCATACAGCTGTACAACGGCCCCTTCTGGATGGCCATGCCCGCCGTGGCCGCCATCCTTATCGGCGGCGCGTCGGTGAACAAGGCATCCATCGGCAATGTGATTATCGGTACGATCCTGTATCAGGGCGTGGTGACCATGACCCCCACCGTGATGAGCGCCGCCTTCCAGATGGATATGAGCGAGGTCATCCGTATCGTGGTATCCAACGGCATGATCCTCTATGCCCTGACCAGAAAGACGGAAAGGGGGCGCTGACATGAAGGGTAAGAGATTCGACGTAAAGCAATTCCTGGGCAAAAACTCAGTGCCCGTCCTGTTTATCATCATCTGCGCCGTGCTCATTCCCGTGTCCGGCCTGCCGGTGAGCTACATACTTAACGAGGCCATGACCCGTCTGGGGCGCAACGCCTTTTTGATCCTGAGCCTGCTGATCCCCATTATGGCCGGTATGGGTCTGAACTTTGCCATGACGCTGGGCGCTATGGCCGGCGAGATCGCGCTGATTTTGGTGGCGGACTGGCAGATCTGGGGTATCCCCGGTCTGGTGCTGGCGGCCATCCTGTCCATCCCCCTGTCCATTCTGCTGGGTCTTATGTGCGGCAGCATCCTGAACCGCGCCAAGGGCCGCGAGATGGTCACCAGCTACTTTATCGCCTACTGTATGACCGGTGTGTACCAGCTGGTGGTGCTGTATATGATGGGGCCCATCATCCCCATCCTCCACAACACACTGAAGCTGCCCCGCGGCTTTGGTATCCGCAACACAGTCAGCCTTCTGCAGATGCGGCAGAGCGTGGATAACGCGCTGGCCGTCTATGTGGGCGGCGTGAAGATCCCTGTGCTGACGCTGATCATCATCGCATTGGCCTGCCTGTTCATCGTGTGGTTCCGCCGCACGAAGCTGGGACAGGACATGCGCGCGGTGGGCCAGGATATGAACGTGGCGCGGGACGCCGGTATCAACGTGGACCGCACCCGCCTGATCTCCATCGTCATGTCCACCGTGTTCGCGGGCTTCGGCATGATCATCTATCTGCAGAACATGGGCAACTTCCCCACCTATACGGCGCATACCAACGTCGGCATGTTCTGCATCGCCGCGCTGCTGGTGGGCGGCGCCTCCGTGGAAAAGGCATCCATCGGCAACGTGTTCCTGGGTGTGCTCCTGTTCCATACCATGTTCATCGTGGCGCCGGCCGCCGGAACCAAGATCACCGGCGACTCCATGATCGGCGAGTACTTCCGCGTGTTCGTGTCCTACGCCGTTATCACCGTGGCACTGGTCATGTACGAGGCCAAGAAGCGCAAGGAGAACCGCACGCTGGGTCAGCAGCTGGCCATTGAGCAGAAGGCCGAGGAGGAGGGGAGAACCGCATGAAAACGACGAAACGCTCGTGGCTCATCCGTATCGCCTTCGTTCTGGTGCTGGTGCTCGTCGCCGTGCTGATGCTGCGCATCGGCCGCGGCCACACCGTCTATTTCGACAACCGCGCAGTGGACAAGGGCGGCCAGTCTGTGGAGGCACCCTATAAGATCACTGTGTATGTGAACGGCGAGCAGATCTCCAAGCTGTACGAAAAGGAGCGCTGCTTGACCACCGTCATCGGCGACAAGCTGGAGCTGACCGTGGAGGTCATGCAGCAGAAGGGCGGCAGCGAGACAACGGAAACGTACCAAATGACACTGCCCCATAACATCGACGGCATCATCATCAACCTGCCGGCGTATATGGCTGGTCTGCCGGAGGAGGCCTATCTGGAGGAATTCATCCCCGCGCCTCCCACCGAGGAGGACGACGAGGAAGCGCCCAACACCGAGGACGATATGGGCCTGGGCGACTTCTGATAATGTGTGCTGCATACACAGCCCATGCGAAAGCATGGGCTGTGGGCACATAGGGACTTGCTTGCGCTCGGCAGGCGGATATGCTATACTGAATGGGCGGCGCGGAGACCGCGGCCGCATGGGAAAGGAGTATCAAAATGGCTGTTTTGAAAGGCTTGAAGCCAGAAAAGGTGTTCGCATATTTTGAAAAGCTGTGCTCGGTGCCCCACGGCAGCGGCAACACGAAGATCATCAGCGATCTGTGCGTGGACTTTGCCAAGGAACTGGGACTGAAGTACCGGCAGGAGCCGTGCAACAACGTGGTGATCTGGAAGCCGGCGTCTCCCGGCCATGAGAGCGCCGAGCCGATCATCCTGCAGGGACACATCGACATGGTGTGCGCCAAGACCGACGACTGCACCAAGGACATGACCCGCGAGGGACTTGACCTGATGACCGACGGGGAGTGGATCTGGGCGGACAAGACGTCGTTGGGCGGCGACAACTGCATTGCCGTGGCCATGATCCTGGCGATCCTGTCGGATGATACGCTGGTGCATCCGCCCATCGAGGCGGTGTTCACCGTGGACGAGGAGGTGGGCATGGACGGCGCCTTTGCGCTGGACTGCTCTGACCTGAAGGGCAAAAAGCTGCTGAATTTGGACTCCGAGCTGGAGGGCGTGTTCACCGTGTCCTGCGCAGGCGGCATGCACTCCGATTGCCTGCTGCCCGCAGCGCTGACCGATGCGGCGGGCATGGAGGGCTTCGGCATCACCGTGGCCGGCTTGCGGGGCGGTCACTCCGGTGCGGACATCCATCTGGGACGCGGCAGCGGCAACCGCCTCATGGGACGGGTACTGGCCACAGCGCTGGAGAAGTTCCCCGGCCTGCGGCTGGCGGCCATCTCCGGTGGCCAGTTTGACAACGTGATCTGCTCCCGCTGCGATGCGGCGGTGGCGCTGCCCAAGGGCAGCGGCCGGGCGTTCGAAGCGTTTATTCGGGAGCTTGAGGGGGTGCTGAAGAACGAGTACGCCGTCACCGACCCCGATGTGACGCTGACCTGCGCGGCGGCGGAGACGGCAAAAGCCGTGTCCGCAGAGCGCACCGTGACGCTGGTGCAGGCGCTGACGGCCATGCCGCAGGGCGTGGAGGCTATGGACACGGATTTCCCCGGTCTGGTGCAGACATCCCTGAATATGGGCGTGGTGAAGCTGGACGGCGACGGACTGCACATCGCGTTCTCCATCCGGTCGTCCATCGCGTCCCGGAAGCTGATGCTGGCGCAGCGGGTGCGGGCTGTGGCGGCGCTGGCGGGCGGCACTGTGGCAGAGCGGGGCGTGTACCCCGGCTGGCAGTACAAGCGGGAGTCGCAGTTCCGGGATACGCTGCTGGCGGCGTATAAGGATCTTACCGGTAAGGACGGCGTGGTGGAGGCCACCCACGGCGGTCTGGAGTGCGGATTGCTGATGGAGAAGATCCCCGGTCTGGACGCGGTGTCCATGGGGCCGGAGCTGCACGATGTACACTCCGTGCGGGAGCGGCTAAGCGGGCCCTCCACGGAGCGCACCTATGAACTGGTATGCGAGCTGCTGCGGCGCAGCTGTTGAATGTGACAGAAAGCTGAGAGGCGGGGCTTTGCCCCGCCTCTGTTATTTTGCAGGATTGCCCAGCAGAAAATGCACTTCTTGCGGGGCGTTCCTGCATAAAACAATTTAGCATTATGAATAGACCACCGCTAAAAAGTACCATGATACAGACAAAATTACGGATTTGCCGAAAGAAATGCCGACTAAGAAAAGCGGAATGTCCGCACGGACGGGAAAATCGTTCCGCAGAAAAATGAAATTTTCCGCATTTAGATATTGCAAAAAGTTTACGCCTGCGATATAATGGCACCGTTGAACACCGCCGTGCCCGACCGGCCGGCGGAAAAAGCTGTTTTTCAGGAAGAGGAAAACAATTTATCTATCAATAAGGAGAAAGAACATGAAAAAGTTTTTTGCACTGGTTTTGGCGCTGGTCATGGCGCTGAGCCTGGTCGCCTGCGGCGACAAGAAGGACGACAGCGGCGATGTGACCGCCGAGCATACCGACACCACCACCGTGGCCGTGGGCGCGGTGATCCTGGCTCGCGACGACGTGTCCAGCGACGACGTGTACAAGTTCGTGGCGGACATCTTCGAC
>ERZ779885.4494-NODE-4494-length-10868-cov-43.206048_pt1 | contig 10868 bp, 7 predicted proteins | sample MGYA00511554_ERZ779885 | MGnify/ENA primary metagenome ERZ779885 (study PRJEB29588, sample SAMEA2160998) | human gut metagenome | biome: human gut; feature: human-associated habitat; material: faeces | place: Denmark | collected 2008/2010 ... | reverse complement strand
CTTCCCCGCTGACCTCCACCAGATCTTCAAAGGGCACCACGGTGTCGCCCACCTGCAAGGTGCGGAACACCGGGTCGATGCGGTCTGCTGTTCCGGTCAGGGTGATGTAATTGCCCACCGCCGGAACCTCCGGGTGGGCGGTATCCTCTTTGAAGTATCGCACCGTGACGGTCATGCCCTTGGTGACCTGCATCAGCCGATCGGACAGAGCCGACATCTCTTCCTCGGTCAGAATGCGCTTGGGCACCCGCTCGGTGCGCTGCTTTTCTGCGGCAAGCTGTTCGTCATAGCCTCGCAGCGGGGAGAAGGGTGAGAAAATTTTGGCACGGTTCTGAAGGGTCATGCGCGGATGCTTGCGGAGAGATTCTTCCGTCTGGGGGCGTTCCATCTCCAGAATGTCCCCGTATTTCCGGACGGTCTCCCGCCCGGCCTTGCTATTTTTGTAGTTTTCCATCTGAACCTCCTGCGCTGTGACCGCCGATCTGCGCATTTCGCTGGCGCATGGTGGCACCCTCTTCGTAGCTGCTGGCTTTCAGCACGGCGTTTTTGCCGTACTTGTTCTTGATACCCAGCATGGCTTGCTGGAGTTTTTTCTCCTTTTCCAGCTTCTTGGTGTCCGTGAAAAAATCCACCTGATAGATGCCCTCGTCCGGCATGACCTTGTTGGCGTTGAGGGTGATGCGCCGCACCGTCAGCGCCGGATCGGTGATGCGCTCAAACAGCTTTGCGCTTTCGTTGATGATGGTGCTGCCCAGATTGGTGGGGGCATCAAACCGAACCGTGCCGTGCGCCGCCTTGGGGATAGTTCTGCCGTAGCGGTCGGTCTGGGTCAGACCACGGTAGCCCCCCTTGTCCACGTTCTCCCGGTCGTAGCCCACTTCCAAAGTGATAGACTCCGTCACCAGTTTCTTTTCGGTGAGCCGAAACATCAAAATCTCTGCCATCTCCCGGACGATAAGCTTGGCTTTGTCGTTGGGGTAGGGGCAGGTCAGCACCTGTCCCTCGCTGATGCTGTTGGTGCTGGACTTGTAACTTTTGATCTGCTCCATGCCGCATGGCTCATAGCCCCATGCGTGGTCGATGAGAATTTCCGCATCCACGCCAAAAATCTCATACAGCCGATCTTCTCCATGGATGGAGAACCGTGCCAAGTCCCCCATGGTGTAGATGCCATGAGTTTCCAGCCGCTTGACGGTTCCGGGACCGGTCATCCAGAAATCCGTCAGGGGTCTGTGGTTCCACAGCAGATACCGATAGGACTGCTCATCCAGTTCCGCAATGCGGACACCATCTTTGTCTGCCGGGATGTGCTTTGCCACAATGTCCATGGCCAGCTTTGCAAGGTAGAGGTTAGTGCCGATGCCTGCCGTTGCGGTGATGCCGGTGTTGTACAGCACCTCCCGCACCATGGTCATGGCAAGTTCATGGGCGCTCATGTGATAATAAGGCAGATAGCCCGTCACATCAATGAAAACCTCGTCGATGGAGTAGGGGTAAATATCCGCCGGGGACACATATTTGAGGTAGGTCTTGTAGATCTGGGTGGAAACGTCCAGATACCGCTGCATCCGGGGCGGCGCAACAATGTAGCTCAGCCCTAGCGCAGGGTCTGCGTTCAGGGCATTGGCATCAAAAGAGGTGCTGGCAAAGTGGTATTTTCCATCCTCCCCCCGGACTGCCTTTTTCTGCCGGATGGCAGTTTGCAACCGCTGGGCGTTGACCTCCCGGACACGCTGAACGGCTTCAAACAGCCGTGCTCTGCCGGGTATCTTGTAGGCTTTTAAGGAGGGCGACACCGCAAGGCAGATGGTCTTTTCAGTGCGGGAGGCGTCCGCCACCACCAAATTGGTGGTCAGGGGGTCCAGATGGCGGTCCACACACTCCACCGAGGCATAGAAACTTTTCAGGTCGATTGCCAGATAGGTACGCTGTACTGCCATACTTCAGCCCTCCTCTGTGTTATTTGGTTTCCACCTCCACGAACCACCGGCCAAACCGGGAGGGAAACCGTGGGTCAGAACGCTCGAAAAACAAGTGCCGCTCCTGCCCCTTTACCATTACAGTATAACAGTCGCCGGGCATATCGGCAATGGTATTTGCAGGGCGAAAGTCCCGCACCTGCTCGATGGGATACGTCCGACCATCGCCCCATGTGATCTGCCGGGGCTGCATATAGCCGGTTGCGTCAAAATCAGAGTTCACCTTCACATAGACCTTTTCTGTTTTACGGCGGCAGTTCCGATTCATTTCTCACAGCTCCTTTGCAAAAATCACAACCATTTATCTTATTATAATAAATCTTTACGCTGTTTTCAAGATGAAACGGCTATTTAATCTGTGATATAGACAACAAACAAGAGTAATACGTTCTTTAGACATAAACAACAGCCTGCCGAAGAAGAGCCGTTGACTATGGATTGCTACAAAAGGAGTGGGGTACTCCAAGAACATCAAACAAATTAACATGGAGATTGCAGAATTGAGATTATTTTTGATGAATCGTGTAGCTGATTCATCAAAAACATGTTATAATGATGATATGTAGGACTTTGCGATTATAAGGAGAATGCTGTAATGAACAAACAGGAATTGGCGACTAAAATCTGGGCCACGGCGAATGAGCTTAGAAAAAATATTAAGGCAAGCGAGTACAAAGACTACATCCTCGGCTTCATGTTCTACAAATATCTTTGTGACAAGGAAGTAGATTATCTGAAGGATCTCGGCGGAGAAATCGACGACCTTCAAGATGTGGATGAGGATACCAAGGACAAGTTCAAGGATGGTATCGGTTACTTCATCTCATATAAAAACCTTTTCCATGTATGGAAGAAAGCTGGAGTCAGCCTTGGTGCGAAGGACGTATCTGAGGCATTGGATGACTTTTATCTGAACCTTAACGACCGATACAAAACGGTGTTTGATAAAGTGTTCAGTGCATTACAGACGGGCCTTACAAAACTTGGCGAAATTTCCGGGTCCCGTGATAAAGCGGTCAGAGACATCGTAGATCTGATCGACTTCATTCCTCCCACAAGCCGTGACTACGATGTACTGGGATATATCTATGAGTATCTGATTCAGCAGTTTTCCAGTGAGGCAAAGAAAGACGGCAGCTTCTACACGCCGCATCAAGTGACATCCATGATGTCCCGTATTTTAGCCGAACGGCTCAAGGGGCGCAGCGAAATCACAGTTTACGATCCAACCGTTGGATCCGCTGGTCTTCTTCTGAATATCGGTACGGAGGTTGGCAGATACATTCCATCTGACCGCATCCATTATTTTGGTCAGGAACTGATTACGGAAACGGCGAACCTTGCAAAGATGAACCTTTTTATGCAGGGTGTTCCGGTCCAGAATATCAATATGCGCAATGCCAACACCCTTGATGACGACTGGCCTTATTTCGATGAGCAGACATCTTACACGCCGTATTTCGTAGACGCAGTGGTTTCAAACCCGCCATATTCTGCCCACTACAACCCAGAAGAACATCAGACCGATGAACGCTATAAAGGCTATGGACTTGCCCCCGCAGGAAAGGCAGACTATGCATTTCTGCTGCACTGTCTGTATCACATTAAGAAAGACGGCGTGATGGCGATTGTTCTTCCCCATGGTGTTTTATTCCGTGGTGACAGCGAGGGAGAAATTCGCAAAAATCTGATTCTGAATCATAATATCGAGACAATTATCAGCCTGCCGCAGCAGTTGTTCTTTGCGACTCCGATTCCCGTTATTGTTATGATCCTCTCAAAGAATCGCCAGAAAGATGACATTCTCTTTATTGATGCTTCTCAGTCTTACAAAAAGGACAAAAAACAGAACGTGCTTAGAGAAAGCGATGTTCAAAGAATTTTCGATACCGTCGTCGCACGGAAAGATGTGCCCAATTATGCACATCTTGCAACTATGGAAGAAATCGAAAGAAATGGATACAATCTGAATGTTCCTCGCTATGTGTCGGCAACGACACAGGAGGCACCGTATGACCTGTTTTCTGTGATGACCGGAAAGGTGTCTGATGAGGAACTGAAAGCCTTTGATAAAATCTGGAATCAATTCCCTGCGCTTCGTGAGAAACTGTTGAACAAGGCGGATGAATATAATTCCTTCGCTGCGGTGGATGTAAGAGATACAGTATTTGCAGATGCAGATGTAAATGCCTTTCTTGCTGATTTCAAAGGAGTGTCTGAGGAATTCAGAAAGTATTTGATCGGTACACTTGTCAACCACGATGCTGTTCCATCTGTGTATAACGATATCGTCAATAAACTTTTTGTAGATTATCGCAAGCTGCCGTTAGTGGATGTCTACAACGTATTTCAGGCTTTTGCTGATAACTGGGCAGTTGTAGATTCTGATCTTGCGAGACTTGAGACAGAGGGCTGGAATATCTGTTCTGAAACAGAGCCCAATATGGTAACAAAGAAGGACCCCAAGACCAAGAAAACGGTTGAGGAGCAGAAGGGATGGAAAGGTAAAATAATCCCGTTCGACCTTGTTAAAGCGGTGTTCTATACTGCCGATTTTGACGAAATGTCTCGTCTGGCTGCAGCGGCTGACTCAAAAGCATCGGAATATGCTGGCATCTGGGAGAACATGGACGATGAAGCAAAATCTGTTGTCTGCAAGGATGATGATGAAACCGCATTCGATACCAAGAAGTTCAAGGCAGCTATCAAGAGTGGCGATCTGGAAGCAGAGGCAGTAGAAAGCATCAACGCCATCCAGCGTGCGATCGCAGAGGAAAAGGCACTTCGCAAAAAGGTAAAAGAAATCGCCATCGTCCTTGAGGACAAGGCAAAGGCAAAGGTGGAGTCTCTGTCCGAGGACGAAATCAATGGTCTGCTCGAAAGAAAGTGGATTGCACCGATCATCGCAGCGATCAATCGTGTTGGCGAAGGGGTTCCAATGCAATTTGTAACCGACTTTAATGCATTGGAGAAAAAATATGCCAATCCCCTTTCCGAGCTGTCTGAGAAGATTGAAAAGACCAATTCTGAGTTAAAGGCAAGTCTTAGCGCATTGACCGGAAATGATGTGGATATGACTGCAGTTCAGATGCTGCTGGAGGAACTATAAATGAACAAATTATTGGTTGACGGCATATATGCAACCAACATAGTAAAGTTGAAAGACATTGCCGAAAAAAAGACCACAAAGAACATCTATGGTTTGGTTACAGAGACGTTCACCAACTCTGCAGAGAACGGAATTATTAGCCAATCGGATTTCTTTGACAGAACAATTACAAACGATAAAAACATTAGTGGTTACTATATTGTTGAACCAGATGATTTTGTTTACAATCCCAGAATTTCCACATTTGCACCCGTTGGACCAATCAACAGAAATAAACTTGGAAGATCCGGAGTAATGTCTCCTCTGTACTTAGTGTTTCACACCCACGACGTGGAACCGGAATATCTTGAGTGGTACTTCAAATCAAATACATGGCATCAATTTATGCGCGACAATGGAAACACGGGTGCTCGTTCTGATAGATTTTCTATCAGTGATGCAGAGTTTTTTAATATGCCTATTCCAATTCCACCTGTGAAGGTTCAGAAGGCAATTGCGAAAACACTCACCACACTTGATACAAAAGTCACACTTGAAAAAAACGAAGTAGAAAAATTCAAAAATCTTAAATCTGCCATTCTCACAAAAATGTTTTCAAAGGAAGGCGAAAATGTACCGGAAATTCGCTTTCCATGTTTTACTGGTGCTTGGGAACAGCATAAGTTTAATGATGTTTCAGAGAAGTTGTGTGTTGGATTTGTCGGAACTTGTGAGAAACATTATACAGATAAAGCGCATGGTATTCCTATGTATCGAACAGGAAATATAAAAGATGGATTTCTTGTAGAAGATGATATGAAATTTGTTACCAGAGACTTCCATGAGAAAAACAAAAAATCTCAGCTTAAAAAGAATGATATTTTAATAGCAAGATTTGGAGAAAATGGCTTAGGTGCCCAGTATTTAAAGGATGAAGAGGCTAATTGCTTAAACTGTATTATACTTCACCCCAATGCACAGGCTGATGTTGAATATGTAAAGCAATATTTAAGTAGTGATGCTTTTAGAAAAAAAGCATTTGCCAATACTGTAGGTTCAACCTTTTCGATACTTAATACTACAACGTTAGGGAGAATGGATATTCCATTCACTTCATTAACTGAACAGAATGCAATTGCGGAGTTTTTATCTAAGATAGACACCCTTATCACCCTTCATCAGCGTAAGTATGAAAAGCTCGTCGATACAAAAAAAGCATTCCTTGAAAAATTGATCGGAGGCGAAAAATAATGCCATTGCCCTATACTGGTAATAAAGGCGAATCAAACTTTGAAGCGGATCTGGTCGAACTTCTTACAAAAGCAGGCTGGGAAAAGGAGATTTTGAAGAACAAGACCGTTCCGGAGCTTATTGACAACTGGAAAAACATCCTGTTTGAGCGCAACCGCAGGACATTGAATAACGTCCCTCTCTCCGATGACGAGATGGACCGTGTGCTTGATGTTGTGAAACTGCAGGCAAACACTCCGGTAAAGGCGAATCACTTTGTTAACGGTCGTCCTCTTGCCGTCAAACGTGATCTGGATTCTCCCGATACGCAGCACGCCGGGCACGAGGTTTATCTTGACCTCTTTTCCGCTGCTGAGATAGCCGGTGGCAGCTCGCGCTATCAAATCGCTGAGCAGACTTATTTCAGCACCGATCCGCAGTACAACAACAGACGCGGTGATGTCACGCTTTTGATCAACGGTATGCCTGTCATCCATATCGAGTTAAAATCCTCCGGTGTTGATGTTTATGAAGCATCCAACCAGATCATCAAGTACGCTAACGAAGGTGTCTGGAATGGCTTTATGGGGCTTGTGCAGGTGTTCTGGGCAATAACCCCAGAGGATGCTATGTTCTTTGCGAATGCTGGGGCTCCAAATAGTTTTAATCCAGCCTTTTTCTTCCGCTGGGGAGACCGGGACAACAATATCGTAAAGGATTGGCGTGAACTTATTACTGGGGAATGTCACATTCTGTCTGTTCCGGAAGCGCACAAGCTGATTGGCTATTATACTGTCGCCGATTCCGCAAAAGATGTTCTCAAGGTCTGCAGAAGCTATCAGTATGCTGCCATTCGAGCAATCGTAGGTAAAACCGCCAAACAGAAATGGGGCGACCATAACCAGTTGGGCGGATTTGTCTGGTGTACTACCGGCGGCGGAAAGACGATGACCAGTTTTAAGGCTGGTCAGCTCATTACCGACATGAATCTGGCTGATAAGGTCGTGTTTGTTGTTGACCGAAAAGTTCTTGATGAGCAGTCCACAAGCGAATATAACAGTTTTCAACGTGAGGGCGAATCCGTGTGTGAGACGGCAAGTTCAAGGGATCTCTTTAACAAGCTGGAAAGCTCAAAGCTGTCAGAGCGTCTTATCGTTACATCAATCCAGAAAATCTCCAGAATCAATGATGATGTTGCAAAACTTCGTGAAGCCGAACTCGATGTTATCAAGGCCAAGAGAATCGTCTTTATCATCGACGAGGCTCACCGTAGCCAGTTTGGTGTAATGCACGAGCGTGTAAAAAGAACCTTCTATAATTCCCTGTTTTTTGGCTTTACGGGCACACCTATTTTCGCAGAGAACATGAAGCCCGGCGAGCTGACGACAGAAACTGTATTTGGAGAATGTCTGGCTGTTTATTCCTTGGCAACCGGCATCAGAGACGGCAACGTTCTGGGCTTCTGGCCGGAGGCTGTCAAGACGTATGCCGACAAAGATCTGAAAGAGGCTGTTGCTCTGGCTGAGTGCCATGCGACAAGCAAGGACCAAATTGCTGTCGGTTCTGATAACTGGAAACTGTACCGACGTCTGACAGAGCAGACACCCATGGCATCTGAACTGGATGATCACGGGCAGATCAAACGGGACAAGAACGGCAATTACATCAAAGGAATTGAAGATTACCTACCGGGCAAACAGTACGATAATGACGATCACCGCAAACGTGTTGTTGAGAGTATTCTGGCCAACTATAAAACGATTGCATATGGTGAATACGGAACCCTGTTCCATGGCATTCTTGCTACGGAGTCTATTCCGGAGGCGTATGAATATTGGAAACTTTTCAAGGCAATGGCACCGAACCTTCATGTCACTTCTCTTTTCGACCCTAATATCAATGCCAACAGTGCTTCTGTCTTTAACAAGGAAAACGCACTTGCTGACATTGTAAGCGATTATAACAATACCTTCGGAACCAAGTTTGACAGGAAGACCGACCCCAAGTATGCCACCTTCAAGAAAGATTTGACAGACCGGTTGGCTCATAAGGGGTCTTATAAGCATATTGGAAACAATCATGCAAATGCACTGGACATTGTTATTGTTGTGGACCAACTGCTTACCGGATTCGATTCCCAGTGGCTCAACGTTCTGTATCTGGACAAGGTCATGGACACCGACAACATTATTCAGGCTATTTCTCGTACAAACCGTGTGTTAAACAACAACGAAAAGCCTTGGGGTATGGTCAAGTTCTATCGTAAACCGTATACCATGAAGCGGAATCTTAACGAAGCACTAAAACTCTACTGTCAAGGCGATTATGCGGGTGTCGAAGTTGGCAATATTGATGAGAACATTGAAACTCTGAATAAGACCTACAACCGCATCAGCGACATTTTCGCTCATGATAACATTGAGCATTTTGAGTGCCTGCCACATTCTAATGAAGATCGCCAGATGTTCCGAAAGGAATTCTATCAGCTGAAATCCACGTTGCGTGCAGCAATACTTCAGGGATTCAAGTGGAATAACGAGTACGGCACAAGGGTGGATTTCGACGAGAAAACCTACCGCATTCTCACAATGAGATACAAGGACTTGCCCTCTAACAGAGGCGGCGGTGGTTCCACTGCAAAGCCGGGGTATGTACTGGATACGGACCTATCCACCATGGAAATGGACAAAATTGACGCTGCATACCTTGAGGCACAGTTCAAAATCGTCACGATGAAAGACATTATAAATGTCGAGAAGGATGCCAAGAAAATGGCTGCTATCCACGAGATTGAAACCAATCTCGGCATCCTCTCCGAAATTCAGCAGAGATATGCCCGTCAGATTCTTAAAGACATCAAAACGGGCAATCTTGAAGTTATCGAAGGAAAGACATTCCTCCAGTACATTCAGGAATATCAAGAAAAAACAATCCGTTCTAACATTCACGCGTTTGCAGACATCTTTGGAATTGACGAGGATGAAATGTTTTCGTTGTATGTTGCAACACGAAAATGCGAAGTTGACGTATTGCGGCTTGATAGACTGGAGGCCACAGCAAACAAAGAGAAATTAAAAGCCTATTACAATGTGCCAATATTCAAGGCGCACGTCAAACTCCATCAAGACCTTAAAGAATATATTGAGGGACGAAAGGCTGACAACCTTGAGGGAGTAGACTGATATGCCAAGACAGAAGAAAGATGCGAAGATCCTAAACATAAAGCTAGCCACGACGATCAGCGACCAGCTTGAGCAGTTCTGCGAGGAGACCGGCATGAGCAAGACTATCGCCACGGAGAAGATCCTCTCGCAGTATCTGGCTGAGTATTTTAGTAGACCAGAACAAGATAGAAAACTATTCAAATAGCCCCTGTATGCAAGCAGCCCCTGTACATCACTTTTATTTGTACAGGGGCTGTGGATTTTATAAAAAAACAGTCCGAAAGGACGCATAGCCGGTGCAAGCAGTGCAGACGTATATACATCTGCTTATTTTGCGTTGCAAAACGCTTGTTGGGGAACGCCCCAAGCCCCTTTGATCTGCATTTTCCCAATGCAGGCTGCGCATCCCGATGGGACGCTTTTTACCCGGTGATATGCTCCGGGTCGTTCAAAACTTGCATGAGTTGAGAAGCGGCTTCTACAAGAGAATCGTACTTCATCTGTTCCGGTACAGTCGTGTTCAGAAGCGAAATGCCCCATTCCCGCATACATTCCGCAAGCTCCTTCTGCGCCTGCAATGCCGCCACCTTACGCACATCCGGGGTGGTTTCTGTATCCAGAACGTAGGCTGTGGAGTATTTTCCGTTGCGATCTTCCGTCAACTGCACCATGGAGTAGTGCTCATTCCAAAAGCGGCAGAATCGAACCCTGCCGCCGATATTCTCCATGTTATGGCACAGTTCCTCTTCGCTGCTCCATTGCGGTGTCTCGGACAAAATGCGATTCAGTTCCGAAAGAGCCTGCTGTTCTTCAGCCGATAACTTCCTATGCAGGCATTCACGTTTTAGATCATTCTGCCAATACGGACTCAGTTTTCCATTCCGGGCATCTTGCATTGCATCTTCGATAGTAAATAGAATCGTCATATCGCTCACCTCAAATACTTACAATTAGTGTTAGATACACGCTCATAGTGTTGATTATAAGCTATTTGAAGGCAAAAAGAAAGAGCGTCAGCGTTATTCGCTGGCGCTCCGATGGCAAAGGCTTATCATTTTGTGATATAAGGAATGTTGTCAGTGTATGCGTTCAGGATGTCAATGGCAGCTTTCTTCTGCCCCGGTGTGAGCTGGCTCAACTTTTTGCACAGTTCATCATCTGCCACATGGGATGCGGACGGAACAGAATCCCGAATAAGCACATCTGCGGATACACCCAACACCTCAACGATCCGGATAAAGGTTTCCAGCTTAGGCATTTTCACTCCGCGCTCTAAGTCTCCAACATAATTTGTTGACAAATCGACCCGTTCTGCAAATTGCTCGATCGTCCAGCCTTTTTCCTTGCGCTGCTCTCGTATTCGTTGACCCAAAAGCGTATTCATAGCGACCTCACATTCTAATTGTG
>ERZ779885.4487-NODE-4487-length-10879-cov-3.275129_pt1 | contig 10879 bp, 8 predicted proteins | sample MGYA00511554_ERZ779885 | MGnify/ENA primary metagenome ERZ779885 (study PRJEB29588, sample SAMEA2160998) | human gut metagenome | biome: human gut; feature: human-associated habitat; material: faeces | place: Denmark | collected 2008/2010 ... | reverse complement strand
AAATGCCCTTATGGAACGCTATGCGGGCGCAGTACTTCCCGATGAAAAGGATCCGCAAAAGCAAGTGGCGCTGCAGGCTGCTGCGATTGGCGCCTTGGTAGACCCTTTGGCTCAAGAGCTTGAAAAGGAGGGTGCCCGCAAGGTCTACGATGACATTGACTTGCCGTTGGTGGGCGTGCTCGCTTGTATGGAGCGCACCGGCGCGGCTTTGGATGTTGACCACCTGAAGGCCTTGAACGAAAGCACTGGCGCTGAAGTCGATCGTCTGCGTGCGGCGATTTATGCTTCAGCGGGCCATGAGTTCAATGTCGATTCTCCAAAGCAGCTCTCAGAGGTGCTGTTTGACGAATTGGGCCTCACTCCGAAGAAAAAGACGAGAAGCGGCTATTCCACCAACGCTTCTGTTCTGAAAGAGCTAACCGAAGAGCACGAACTGCCCGGCCTCATGCTGGAGTATCGCGAATACGCGAAGATCAAGTCGACCTACATCGATGCTCTGCCGCGCATGCGGGCCGAAGACGGGCGTGTCCACACATCGTTCAATGAAATGGTCACCACTACTGGCCGCCTTTCCTCTTCTGATCCGAATTTGCAAAATATTCCGGTTCGTACTGATTTCGGACGCCAGATAAGAACCTGCTTTGTGCCGCTCGGCGAGGGGGAAGTGTTCGTTTCTGCCGATTATTCTCAGATCGAATTGCGCCTCTTGGCGCACCTTTCAGGGGATGAGCATCTTATTGCCTCGTTCAATTCTGGCGAGGATTTTCACGCCAGCACGGCTTCGCGCGTGTTCGGCGTTCCGATGGACGATGTTACGCCGCAAATGCGCAGTCGAGCAAAAGCGGTTAATTTCGGCATTGTGTACGGTCAGCAGGCATATGGCCTTTCGCAGTCGCTCCATATTCCGTTCTATGAAGCGAAAGAAATGATCGATCGTTATTTCGAGGTTCATCCTGGCGTGCGTACGTATCTCGATGACGTGGTAGCACAGGCCCACAAAGATGGCTATGCCGTCACCTTGTTCGGTCGTCGCCGCTATATCCCCGAGCTGAAAGCCAAGAATGCGGCCCAGCGTGGCTTTGGTGAGCGCACGGCAATGAATCATCCTATGCAGGGCACTGCTGCCGACATCATTAAGCTTGCCATGCGTCAGGTACAAGATGAACTTGTGGCGCGAGACCTTGGCACGAGGCTCATGCTTCAGGTGCACGACGAGCTTGACCTTTCGGTGCCCGAGTCGGAAGTGGAAGAGGTTTCGGATCTCCTGACAAGCGTGATGGAGTCGGTTGTTGAATTGTCGGTTCCGTTGCTGGTTGATGTGTCCGCTGGTGCCAACTGGGCTGAGGCTCATTAGAAATATTGTTTCATGCTTGTCCCGCGCTTGCGCGCCTGATTAAAACCCCTGCTCGAGTTCGAGAAGGGCTCGGTAATGCTGGTTGCTGCGCTCGAGTTCTTCGGGCGCCCCGTCAAGAGCTATACGGCCGTTTTCCAGGAACAGCACACGGTCCATGTCCGATACCCCTTGGAGATGATGGGTGATAAGGATCACCGTTTTGCCCTCAAGCACTTCGAACATGGTGTCCAGCACCTCGTGTTCGGTGCGGGGATCGAGGCTAACTGTTGGTTCGTCGAGGATGACGATAGGCGCATCCTGCAAAAGGATGCGTGCCAGGGCGACACGATGACGCTCGCCGCCCGAAAAGCGCAATCCCGCTTCATCAAGTAAGGTGTCGAGACCTTTCGGCAATCGTGCAAGCAGCCTTTTCAGTCCGACGCGCTCGAGGGCGCGTTCAAGCTCCTCGTCGGTTGCCTGGGGTTTTGCTATAAGCAGATTGTTGCGCAGAGTGTCGTTGAACAGGTACGTGGCCTGTTGGCAGACGCCAAACATTCGAGACGCATCGCTTCCAAGCTCCGAACAGGGAAGCCCTCCTGCGGTGATGCTGCCTGAGGTGGGGGCGAGGTCCCCGCGCAGCAGATGCGCGAGGGTGGTTTTCCCTGATCCGCTTTTGCCCAGAAGTGCTAGATGTTGCCCCGGCGAAAGGGAGAGGCTGATTCCGCAAATCGTAGGGGACTGGCCAGGGTAGGCGAATTCAACGTCTTTCAGTTCGACAACCGGATGCTTCAGGCCAAGGTCGATGTTTTGCGTATGCTTGGCTTCCGAGTTGGTTTTTGTTTCCTCTTCAACGGGCAGGGAAAGATCGTTGAGCCGCGCTATGGAGTCGAAGTGCCCCTGAGCCTGTGTTGCGGCAATGGGCATCACTGCAAAGGCATCAACGAGGGGGAAGGCTCCCAGCACAAAAGCTAGAATCCAGTTTGCCTGTCCTCCTTGCATTCCGCCAAAGGTGAGTGTCGCCCAGCATATAAGGGCAATGATGGCACATGCGAATATCGCTTGTTGAGCCAGGTCGCGTCTGCGATCGAAGGCGTGCGCCTGGGCTTTTATGCGGTTGAGGTCTTCCTGCCCATTTTTGCATTGCGCTAAGAAATCGGCTTTTCTGCCCGAAAGCGTCCAGTCGGTGATTCCGAGAATGTTGTCGGCATAGGTGGCATAGCGTTTCGCGGCAAGCTCTTTTGCCGTCGATTGGCGTGTGCCGTTGATGCTCACAGAAACGGCGGGCACAACAAAGAGTTCAAGAGATACGAAGATGAAGCACGCCAAGCATGCAAGGGGCGAAAAACAACCGAACAGAACGCATAGTCCCACGCCAGCTGCCAGGGCTATTGCGGTTGGGAAAACGCAGCGGAGGTAGAGGTTTTGGATGTGCTCAACATCTTCGGCCAGAAGCCCTAGGGCATCGCCAAGGCGGTGGCTGGCACGGAAGAAAACGCCTTCTGCGTCAAAGGATCGGTAAAGCTGCTTGCGAAGATTTGAAGTGAATCGCAGCACCCAATCGTGGCTCGCTAAGCGTTCGCAGTAACGCAGAATGGGTTTTCCCACGCCGAATACCCGCACGCAAAGCAAAGGTGTGCCCAGCATCAGAACCGAATAGGGCATTTCGGCAGAGCCTGCAATGAGCCATCCTGAAGTGAACATAAGTCCGGCGGCGAAAAGAACCGTGCAGCAGCCTAGAACAAGGGCCAGTGCAAGGATTTTGCGATAGTGGCCCAGATAGGGTTTAACCCACTCATCGCGTTTAAGCAGGGCAGTTGCTTCTTTCAAGTTGCTATACATCGCCGCCCTCCTTCTCGTGGCTTGACAGATAGGCAAAAGAGTTTGCTTTACTCAACGCCTCGTAGGAGCCAAAGTCTCTAACCTGCCCATCTTCAAGCAGGAGGATTCCGTCCATTTCGCTTAGCCAATGAAGGCGATGGGTTGCAAAGAAAACCAATTTACCTTCCATCAAGGGAAGCATGCGCTGTTTGAGCTCCCATTCTGTTTCAATGTCGAGATGGGCCGTTGGCTCGTCGAACACCAAGACTCGACAGGTTCGATGAAGCACCGCACGTGCAAGGGCGACGCGTTGTGACTGGCCGCCGCTCAACGACCGCCCGCCTTCCCCAACAATGGTATCCAATCCCTTGGGCAGCTCAGTAACCAGGCTGGTGAGCCCTGCCAGCTCAAGCGCGTGGGCGATTTCTTCTTCGGTTGCATCGGGCTGGTAAAACGTCAGATTGTTTCGGAGGGTGGTGCTGAAAATATGGGGAGATTGAGGCAGATAAGCCACTTGTTTTCTCCAGCTGGGCATCGAAAGCGTCTCGATTGCGTGGTTGTTGACAACGATGGACCCTTGGGTGGGCTGCACGAAGCCGGCGAGCAGTTGGGCAAGGGTGGTTTTCCCGCAGCCGGATGGTCCCACAATGCCGTATTTGCGGAAACCCCCGAAAGAGCAAGAAACGTCTTTCAGGGCTGTTTCCCCCTCGTAGGAGATCCCTATATGTTCGAAGGTGAGCACGCTGAGTTCTTGCCAAGGCTCTAGTTTGGGGGCGTCAACCTGCAATCCAGGCGTGCGGCTTTCTTTCTTCGCTGCGGTTTCAGCGGAGCACCCCAATACCTCCAATACTTGGGTAAGGGTGTTCTTCCCGTTCAACGTAGCGTGGTAATCGGAAGCGAATTCGCGGATTGGGCGAAAATAATCGGGCATGATCACCAAGACGAACAGCGCGGGCAGCAGGGTAATGGACCCCTCCACCAAGCGAAAGCCGAGCATAACGGCAACTGCTGCGAGGGAAATGGTGGAAAATGCGTCAAGCACAGCACCCGAAAGCGTTGCGGTGCGCAGTGTCTTCATCGTTGCTATGCGGAATTTTTCGCTTGTCTCATATACGCGATCGGCTTGTTCGTTGCTGCGGCCGAAGTACTTCAGGGTATCGATGCCGCGTAGCGAATCGATGAAATGGTTTGCGAGGCGCTGATATTCGCGATGTTGTTTGCCGGCTTCCTCTTGTGCGGTGCTTCCGATAAGAACCATTTGAAGGATGATGGCGGGAAACACCAGAAGCGCAATAAGAGCAGAAACCCAGTCTTGGAAGACGATTACGGCAAGAAGAACAAAGGGCACCGTGACCAGCGCCACCGTACGAGGCAAAGCGGTGCTCAAATAGTGCTCAATGTTGTCGATGCCATCAAGGCAAAGTGTTGAAGCTGCGCCCGTTCCTAGCTTTTGGGTTAAGGGGGCCCCTCCTTCATAAAGGCGCTTTGACAGCTCCTGGCGAAACTCTTCAGTGCGTGCTGCCACAAAGAACTCGAGCTGTTTGGCCTGAATGTTACTGACTGCCTGTTTCCCGATGAAGCAGAGCGCAAAGGCTCCAAGCTGAGCTGCGACGCCGGAGAGGGCACTTCCTCCCCAAAGAAGGGTCAAGGCCCACGCCAGGGCTGCGGCTTGACCTACCATGAGCGCCGCTAGAAGAAGGGAGGTGGCAATGCACCAGGCGATAGCGCTCTTTGAGCCGGGAAGTGCGAAGAGTCTCTTGTCGAACATGCCTCCTCCTTTCATTTACATGGGCGGCGTGTTGCGAGGAGCGCTGAATGCGGCGCCTTCTGACGCCTTCAGCGAAAACGAAAGCGGCGGCTGTCCCATTCAGGGAATTCGCCGCCGCACAGGTTAGTATTCGTTGGCCTCATCAGCGCTGATGCGTCCACGGAAGGTGCGATACACCAGTACGTGATACACCAGCACCAAGGGAAGGCCAATGCAGGTGATGCCTGTCATCCATGCGAGGGCCAAATCGGAAGAAGCGGCATTCGCGATGGTGATGCTCGCGCCCGTTGTGGCAACCACCAGGGTAGGGAACATCGATGCTGCAAACAGGAGCACCAGAAGCAGTGCCGATGCGCTGCTTGCCAGGAACGGAAGAAGGTCATTGTCCGTTTCTCTGGAGGCCAAGAAGAGCGCCATCAGCGCGGCAACCACGCCCGCACAGGCAACCGAGCGCAGCGTTCCAAGGGCAGGGTCAAGGGTAGGCGCAATGCCCATAAGGGCGTATGCGCTTACGGCAACGAATAGGGCCATGGTTATGCAGGCCAAGGGGCAGCGCAGTTTGGCTGCGCGTGCCTGCAGGTCAGATGGCTTTTCGGCTTTGAACGCAATCCAGGTTGCCCCTTGGGTGACAAACACTGAAAGGCCCAGAAGCCCGCACAGAAGCGTGAAGGGGGTGATGAGCCCCAGAAGTGGAACGCCCGCATAATCGCCATTGGCGTCAAGGGGAATGCCGGCGTATACGTTGCCGATGGCTACGCCGAACAGCAGGGCAGGCAGGAGCGATCCAATAAAGAACGTCCCAAATCTTGCCCCATTTGGGGTCATGGGAGCGATATTCGAGAGATACAGCTCGGACGATCAAGCCGAATAGCACGAGCATGATAGCCAGATAGAAGCCTGAAAACGTAGTAGCGTATGCCGGAGCAAATGCAGCGAACAGCGCGCCGCCAGCGGTGAGGAGCCACACTTCGTTGCCGTCCCAAGTCGGGCCGATGGCTCGACGCACTACGGCCTTTTCATTTTCGTTTTTTGCGATAAAGGGCGAAAGGATGCCGGCGCCCAAATCAAATCCATCGAGGATGAAATAGCCCGCGATAAGTACAGCTATCAGGGCAAACCAAAGAATTCCCAATGCGGTCATGACTACTCACCTGCCTTTCCGATAGAGGCCTCAACGTTGCCATTGCTGCTATTGCCCGTTTTGCGAGCGGTTTCATTGCTTGCCTCGCCGCTCTCATCGATGCGTGGGCCGACCTTGATAAGGTGGATAACGATGCGTGCCCATCCGATGATCAGGAACAGATAAATAAGAAGGAACAGCGCCAGCGTGATGGCAAGCTCGGGAGAGGTTACAGATGCGGAAGAAGAGGCCTGTGTGAGCAGGCTTACGCCCTCGGGGCTGCTGGTGGCGGGGTACACCACCCATGGTTGACGGCCGATTTCTGCAGTAAACCAACCTGCTTCGATGGCCAAGAAGGGGAACAGAGGCGAAGCGATGGCCAGGTTCTGCAGCCAGCGCATCGAGGCAATGCGTCCCTTGCGGAACGTGAAGACGAAGGCTAGCAGGGTAGTAAGCCCAATAAGCCCGAACATTGCCACCATCAAGTGATAGCTTTGGAATACGGTGTTCACAGGGAGCTCTGAAATGGTCTCTTCGGTGAAATCGGACCCGTAAGCGCCGCTCTTCGCCAGGTCGTTGAGGCCAGGATATTCCGTATCAAACGAGCCAGAGGCCAGGAAAGAAGTGCCACCTGGTATGGCGATAGGGGTAATCACCTTTTGGGAGGCTTCGTCAACCCAGCCTACCGCGTACAGCGGCATTGCCTCTCCGTTGTAGGCACCTTCCATCATGGCGAACTTTGTGGGCTGTTCTTCGGCCACCGCCACGGCGGATTGATGGGCGAATACCACCATAAGGCAAGTTGTGCACAAGGCAACAACGGAAGCAACGCGCACCGTTTTCATGGCGAATTCGGTGTGAAGGCCCTTCTTCAGGTACCACGCGGCAATGGCAAGCGCTGTGAATGCGCCCATGATAAGCAGAGCGTCTACCGTGTGGAAGTAGCGAGGGGCCGTAGTTGCGTTGAACGCGGCATCAAGGAAGTTGGTCAAGAGTGCCTGGGTGCCGTCTGCGGAAAGCTCGGCGCCTGCTGGGGTTTGCATCCACGAGTTGGCGATGATGATCCACAGCGCAGAGAGGCACGAACCTAGCCAAACGAGCCAGGCGGAAACAAGGTAGAATTTGCCGCTTACCTTCTTACGCCCGAACAGGAGTACACCAAGGAATACCGATTCCAAGAAAAACGCGAGCAGCGCTTCTGCCGCCAACGGTGCGCCGAAGATGTCGCCTACGAAACGCGCGTAGTCGGCCCAGTTGGTGCCAAACGAGAATTCCATGGTGATGCCAGTTGCAACACCTAGGGCGAAGGTGGCCGTGAATACCTTGATCCAGAAACGGGATGCGGCGGCATCTTCAACGCTTTGGGATCGATAGTACTTGGTCTCGAAAATCGCCACAATAAGGCCTAGACCTATAGAGAGCGGCACAAACACATAGTGGTACATAGCTGTGAGCGCAAACTGGATGCGTGCAAGCAGTACCGGGTCGGTGAGGAATTCCATTCGCACACCACCTCCTTTTCCGCAGCCCAATTAAAGGCTGATCTTCTACACAAAAGCATCATATCACCAATAGAGGCGCAGGTGAGAGCAAATGGTATAAAAATACTAACAATTGTCTGTAGACGGTTAAGTCGATTGGTGTGGCAAGGGGCGGGCGGGGCTAGAAGGAGAATGCGACGGGAAGGATCTTTCTCTTATTGGCCAATTGTGGAGCGCCTTCACGAAACTTGGGTTTGTTCTTCCATATCGGGCGGTTTCTGGTATCATTCAACAGGTTGCACGAAAGGTGCAGCTTAGGAATAAGTGCGATGATACGCGGAGACGGTGCATACGTTGCAACGAAAGGCACTTTCGTTGACTTGCTACGGTCACGCTGATAAGCTATCGCCTTGCGTTTATTTCAAATAAGGAGAATTATGTACGCTATTGTTAAGACTGGCGGCAAGCAGTACAAGGTATCCACCGGTGACTGCCTGAACGTCGAAAAGCTCGAAGGTGAAGCAGGCGACAAGGTCGCTCTTACCGCTATCACGGTTGTTGACGGCGCTAAGGTTATCGCTGACCCTGCAGAGGCTGCCAAGACCAAGGTTGAGGCTACCATCGTTGAGCAGTTTAAGGGCGACAAGCAGCTCGTCTTCAAATTCAAGAAGCGCAAGAACTACAAGAAGCTGCGCGGTCATCGCCAGCAGCTCACTCGTATTCAGATCACCAGCATCGCTTAAGTAGAGGAGGAATACTAATGGCACATAAGAAAGGTCAAGGTTCCATCCGCAACGGTCGCGATTCGAAGGCTAAGCGCCTTGGTTGCAAGCGCTTTGCTGGCGAATTCGTCGGTGCGGGCAACATCCTGGTTCGTCAGCGTGGCACTCACTTCCATCCCGGTGAGAACGTGGGTCGCGGCAAGGACGACACCCTGTTCGCTCTGTGCGAAGGTACGGTAGAATACACCAAGGGCGCAAGCCGCAAGGTGCATGTCCGTCCTCAGGCATAAATACCGCCTAAATTTGGACTTAACAAAGGCCCTCTGCATCGCAGGGGGTCTTTTCGTTTAGAATTGAAGGATAATGTTTACAGACAAGGTTCGCATATTTCTTAAAGCAGGCGACGGCGGCGCGGGCTGCATGTCGTTTCGTCGTGAGGCGCACGTCCCGAAGGGCGGCCCCGACGGCGGCGACGGCGGCAAGGGCGGCAGCATCGTCTTGCAGGGCGACAGGCAGTACTGGACGCTGATCCACCTCAAGTACCAGCGCCACCAGTTCGCCGAAGACGGGCAGAACGGATCGGGCGCCCGCTCGTCGGGCCGGGATGCGCGGGACATTGTGATTCCCGTGCCGCTGGGTACGGTCGCACGGCGGGTCGTGGAGCTGGAGGACGGCACGACGACCACCGAACCCGTGGGCGAGGTGACCTCCGACGGCGAACGGCTCGTGCTGCTCCGGGGCGGCCGGGGCGGTCTGGGCAACTGGCACTTCAGGAGCGCCACGAACCAGACGCCGCGTTACGCCCAGCCGGGCGAGGAGGGCGAGGAGGGCGCTTTCATTCTCGAACTGAAAGTGCTGGCCGACGTGGGGCTGGTGGGCTTCCCCAATGCGGGCAAATCCACGCTGCTGTCGGTCGTCTCGGCCGCGAAGCCGAAGATCGCCAACTACGCCTTCACGACGCTCGAGCCCAATCTGGGTATCGTGGAGGTCCGCGACGGCCGTTCGTTCGTCATGGCCGACATTCCGGGCATCATCGAGGGGGCGCACGAAGGCCGCGGCCTCGGCACGCGCTTCCTGCGCCATATCGAGCGCAATTCGGTGCTGCTGTTCATGATTCCTGCCGACAGCGACGACATCCGCCGCGACTACGACATTCTGCTCGGGGAGCTCACGCAGTACAATCCCGAGCTACTCGACAAGGAGCGGTTGCTGGCCGTCACCAAGTGCGACATGCTGGACGATGGGCTGATCCGCGAGATGCGCGCGCACCTGCCCGAGGGCGTTCCGGCGGTGTTCATCTCCTCGGTGTCGGGGCTGAATATCCGGCAGCTGAAGGATATGCTCTGGGAGGCGCTCCAGCGCTGATCCGCCGGAGCCCGTCCTGCCGCGATATATTCGCCGACCCCGTCCCTCACGTCAGAGACCGTTCTCCGGAAACAGGATGTCGCGGTTGGTGACGCGCAGCGTGTATTTTCCGTCGAAATAGTCGATTACGCCGTATATCGAGCCCGTGCCCGCCGGTATGGGCTCTTTGGCGTAGGTGCAGGTCCCGGCGGTCCGCACGGGCAGGGTGTGCCCCTCGTCGTCGGCGAGCGTACGCTCGGTGGTCACGCTCCGGCCCGTCTGCGGGTCGGTGTCGCACCATTTCGCGCCCGCCTGCGGAAAATGCACGCCGTCGATCCGGACGCGGGTGTCGATATGCCGTTCCGCGATCCGGTCGATCGTGACGGCTTCGGCCCGCAGCCCCTCGTCCGCCTCCGGCATCCGGATACTGACGTAGCGGGCGAAATCCTCCGCCGGAATGCGGCCTGCGCCGCTGCCTTCGGGGGCGACCCCGATCTGGATCTTCCCGCCGTAGTCGCACAGCACGAGACCGTGGCAGCGCAGCGTCGCCACGTAGCCGAACGGACAGACGTCCGCCACCGATTCGAGGTCTGCGGCGACGGTGATTCCGCCCGTCGCATCCTCGATCACCAGCGATTTGGTGAATTCGCCGTAGCGGTCGTTCGCCGCGACGTAGCCCTGCACCGTGATCTCCTGCGTCACGACGACGCTGTTCCTTCCGTCGCAGAGCGACTTGAGATAGGCCACGGAGTTCGTCGCCCGCTGTTCCTCGCGGGGCGCGGGATGCGTGGCCTCGTCGCATCCGGCCGCGAGCGCCGCCGCGCATACGGCGAGCAGCGCTTCAAAGTGTCCGGCAGTCCGTCTCATCGCGCAGTTTGAGTATGTAACGGCCTCCGCCCGTCTCGTCGCGCTGGAGAATCCCCGTGAGCGACACCTGCCCCGCGGGCACTTCCTCGTCCGCGAAACGCGCATAGGTACGGACGTAGGTGTAGATTTCCGCGCCCTCGTCGTCGGCGAAGCGTTTGTATCCGGACCAGGTCGAACCCGAAAGGTCTTCGGGACGGTAGATGAGGCGGTCGATACGCACCAGCGTTCCGCAGCGCTCCGGCGTCAGCTCCGCGATCCGGAGCCTCGCGGGTTCGAGTTCCCGCAACGTCTCTCCGTGACGGATCAGCGCGGCGTCGAGCGCGGGCTTCGATCCGATGTAATCCGTCGCATAGCCGCTTCCGGGGTCGGGCAGCCGTCCGGCTTGCAGTACGCCGCGGCTTTCGCCCACGGCGAGCCCTTCGAGCC
>ERZ779885.4482-NODE-4482-length-10888-cov-6.529493_pt1 | contig 10888 bp, 16 predicted proteins | sample MGYA00511554_ERZ779885 | MGnify/ENA primary metagenome ERZ779885 (study PRJEB29588, sample SAMEA2160998) | human gut metagenome | biome: human gut; feature: human-associated habitat; material: faeces | place: Denmark | collected 2008/2010 ... | reverse complement strand
AGTACTGACCCCTCTGGGGTCTGAGCAAACCACTAGTTTACTAGTGGTTTTGATTTATGGAGGTGTGAGGTTCTGCACTGCACAAAGGAACAGATCGCCGCCGCAAAGAGTGTGGCGGCAATTGATTTTTTGAAACGGTATCGATCGGAGGAGCTCGTGCGGGCCGGAAGCCGCGGCGAGTTCCAGCTCAGAAGCCATGACAGCTTCAAAATCAGCGAGAGAACCAGCCTGTGGCACTGGAAGAGCCGGGATATCGGCGGGAGATCCGCCCTTGACTATCTGATTCATGTTGAGGGGCGCTCGTTTGTGGAGGCTGTTTTAACCCTGAGTGAAGAAGCCTTTCCCATTCGCACACAGCTCCCCAAAACAGAACCGAAGAGAGAGCTTGTCCTTCCCCCCGCCGCGGAAAATAACCGGCGTGTCTTTGCCTATCTGATGCAGAGAGGGATTGGCAGGCGGGTGATCGAGAGCTGTGTCCGGTCCGGGCTTCTGTATGAGAGCGCGGCGCACCACAACGCGGTGTTTGTCGGCAGAGACGAAAGCGGCGTCCCGCGGTATGTTTTTCTGCGGGGGACCTGCACTCTGGGCAAACCGTTCAAATGTGAAGCGGCGGGAAGCGATAAGCGCTATTCCTTCTGCCTTTCGCCCGAAGGAGAAAGCCGGAGGGCGGCGATTTATGAAGCCGCCGTGGAGACGCTTGCACATCTGACGCTGGAAGGCAGAGCGGACAAATACAGACTGTCGCTGGGAGGCGTCTGTGCCCCGCGCGAAGGTGAACAGCGCCGCCCGTTCAAAACACCGCCCGCTCTTGATGCTCTTCTGGCCAGGAAACCGGAGATTCAGGAAATTGAAATCTGCCTGAACAACGATTTCGCCGGACGCTGGGCCGCGGAGCATATTGCCCGGGCCTATCAGGATCGATACCGCATCATTCAGAATTTACCGGAGCGGGAGGGCTGCGATTACGCGGATCTCGCACAGGAAAAGAGAGAGGCCGCCCGCAGCAGGGCGGCCTTTTCGCGCTGAAAAGGAGGCAGATATATCGAAAATACAGAGTTCGTCTGGAAGCTGTATTCCCCTCTGACGGGAGAGCTGTACAGAGACGGAGAAGATCAGGAATCGGAGCTTTGGAACGGATTTGATCTGGCAGAATATGAGGAAATCATTCAGAGCGCGATAGACAGCGCCAATACACGGGACGGCGGGAACCTGATCCGCTATTTTGACAATCCGCAGGAAAAAGGCGTGCGGGAAAAGGTTTTGAGCGCCGTTCCCTCCGTGGAGCTGCGGAATGGGGAGCTCAGGGGATGCACCACCATACGCCTGAGAGAAGCCCTGACGGAGAAGGAATGGACAGCCCTGCAAGAATATCTGCTGGGGCAGTTCTCGGACGGATGGGGCGAGAGCTTTGAGCAGAGAGAGCTTTCCGTTCCGGAAGGGACATTGTATGTCCGGTTTTTGGATGGAGACTTTTCTTTTGAGATTGCACATGAGACGGGAGCTGACGGAAGAGGAAAAGCCCATTTCAAACGTCCGCAGATGAAGCTGATCGGTGAGGATGGGAATATCTTTTCCATTCTGGGCCGGGCCTCGAGCCTGCTTCGGGAGAACGGAATGCCGGATCGGGCAAAGGAGATGTCGGAGCGTGTCTTCCAGTCTGGCAACTACGCCGCGGCTCTCGGTATTATCAGCGAATACGTGGAAACGGAGCTTACCCCGAAAGCCCCTGAAGCCCGCAAATCACGCTCCGACAGGGAGCGATAAAGACAAGGAGGATGCTTCTGGAGAATACCAGGGAACTGGATTTTATCAAACAGGAAACCGATTTTCAGACGGAACACACAGGAGGAGACGGCTGGACCATCCTGCATGGGAATGCCCTTAAGCTGATCCGATCGTTCCTTCCGGGCTCGTTCGACGCCGTTATCACGGATCCCCCCTATGCTTCGGGCGGGTGGAGTCAGAGCGAGAGGAGCCGCACCACCAACCAGAAATACAGCAGCATGAGCAGAGAAAACGCCCTGCCGGATTTTGCAGGCGATCAGAAGGATCAGAGGAGCTGGACGCACTGGATGGCGGAATGGCTGTATGATGTGCGCCTGGCCTGTAAAGAGGGAGCGCCCATCTGCCTTTTCATTGACTGGCGGCAGTATCCCTCCATCACCGACGCCCTGCAGTGGGCGGACTGGCAGTGGCGCGGCACCGCGGTATGGGACAAGCTGACCTGCCGCCCGCAGAAGGGGCGGTTCCGCCAGCAGAGCGAATACATTGTGTGGGGCTCGAACGGGGCCATGCCGACAGATCGGCCGGTGGGCTGCCTGCCGGGTGTGTTCCGCTATGCCAATCCGCAGAAGCGCATTCATGTAACGGAAAAGCCGTTGCAGCTCATGCGCGATCTCGTGAAGATCTGCGAGCCGGGCGGCAGAATCCTCGATCCCTTCTGTGGGGCGGGGACCACCGTTCTGGCCTCTGTTCTTGAGGGGTATGAAGCGGTCGGCATCGAGGCGACCGACGCCTACTACAGGCTCGGCTCCGATCGCGTGCGCTTTGCGCTTCAGGCCAGAGAGGAGGCAACGCCGGATTGAAGCTCTGAAACGGTTGTCCGGACGTCCGGGAGGACGTCCAGAGACGGCTGTTTGACAAAATTGGACGTCCGGTTGGACGCCCTGTTCACCATCACCGGAAGCTCCCGACAGTATAAAAGAGGAAAGGAAGAACCCATCATGGACAAAGCGTTCGCGTACATCTGCGCTTCGGAAGAAGCGGCTTCCCGCCTGCTCCGGCGCTACTGCAAAAAAATATTTGAGCTTGGCTATGTGCCTATCTGTCCCCAGCTCAGTGAAAGTCAGTATCTGTCCCCCGACAACCCGGAGGAGCGCAAGGCCATGCACGAAATTTCCCGGCAAAAGCTGGCCCGGTGCCGGATGCTTGTGGTATGCGGAAGAGAAATCACGGGCCAAATGTCCGTCGAGATCGGTGCTGCCGAAAAGCATCATCTTATCTGTACCACACTCGAGGGGCTGGCGAAGATCAGGGAGACGGAAGAGCAGAATTTGTAGTGACAATGTATTGACATTGCGGTTGGAAATGGATATGATAGGGGTGAAAGGAGGAATCATGATGCAGCAGCAGTGGAATGTTTCATCGATGCCGAAAACGAGTTCTTTTCAGATGCGAATCAATCCGGAAGTCAAGAAGCGGGTGGAAGACGTCTATGCTAGCTGTGGGCTGACTCTCACGGAAGCGATCAATCTTTTCATTCAGCAGTCCATCAATGTGGAAGGTCTTCCCTTTCTGGTTACTCAGAGCAGCAGGGAAGCTCTGCGGGAACAGGCCGTGGCGGTGCTGATGGCCGAGCTGCGTCGGGGAGAAACCTCCGTTCAGAACGAGGACGACTGGATCTCTGAGGAGCAGATGCTCGCGGAGTTTGGGGGAGAAAAATGAAGCTTCGTTACACTCCCGCAGCCCGGGAGGATTTGCGTGAGCTTCACGGCTATATTGCCCGGGAGCTTCAAAACCCCGCCGCCGCAGACAGAACAGTCCTGTCTGTTTTGGAAAGCTGTTCCCGTTTAAAGGAGCAGCCGTTCATGGGGCCGGAGTTGTCGCGGCGGATTGGCAGAACAACAGATCTGCGGTATTTGATATGTGGGAAACGGATTGCGTTCTATCGGATAGAACATGACGTCATTTCCGTCCTTCGAATTCTGGACGGAAGAACCGATTACCTTCGCATTCTTTTTCATGATTAGGCTGACGCCCATTGGGGGCGCCAGCCTTTTTCTTTCCGTCGCAAGCATAGCGTTTGGATATCCAAACGCCTTCCGGGGAGCACCCCGGTCCCCCGCATGATCCGCCTGCTGCATTTGACCCGAAATGAGGTGAAAAAACTGGAGAAATCAGCCCAGTCCGCCCGATGAGAAAGCGCAGCCGTGTGATACCGCTCCACCTGACAGACAGGGAGCTGCGGCAGTTGAACGAGCAGGCAGAGCGCAGCGGGCTTTCCCGCGAGGAGCTTCTGCGATCTCTTATCCGGGGCGTGGAGCTGCGGGCAAGGCCGTGTGAGCACCATGCCGATCTGCTTCACAAGGCGGCGGGCCTGTGCAACAACGCAAACCAGCTTGCCCGTGTCGCCAATACCTACGGCGAAGCGAATCAGCAAAGCGTGGAAGAGATGACGCGCATCGCCCGCGCGGTCTGGGAGGAGGTGAGAGACAAATGGTAAAGGAGGCATTGAAATCGCCTACACAAGCGTGATTCCCGTCTACCGGCTGGATGACAGCATCGAGTATGTGACCGATGAGACGAAAACCTCCCGCTCCCGCCATGCGGAATCTCTGCGCGGGGCGATCGCCGCCGCCCTCAACGAGAAACAGACGGAGCGGGATCTGTTCTGTTCAGCGCTCGGCTGCACGGTGGAAACTGCTTTCGAGGATATGTGCAGCGTCAAACGGATGTGGCACAAGGAGGACGGCGTGCAGGGGTATCATCTGGTGCAGAGCTTTGCCGCGGGAGAAGTCACCCCGGAACTGGCGCATCAGGTTGGCCTCGAGCTGGCGGAAAAGGTTCTCGGCGGAAGGTTTCAGGTAATCGTCAGCACTCACCTGAACACCGGGCATATTCACAATCACCTGCTGTGGAACAGTGTGTCCGTGGAGGATGGAGCCAAGTACCACAGCAATCGGAAGACATATCTCCGTCAAATCCGGACCTTCTCCGATGAATTGTGCCGGAAATACGGACTGTCGGTCATCGAAACGGAGCTCTCGGAGCGCTCCTCCTTGCCATATGTGCAGTGGCTGGCTGAGAAGAATGGAAAACCGACATGGAAGACCCCGTATCAGCAGGATATCGCGGAGGCAGTCGCAGCTTCCCTGACATGGAGACAGTTTCTCGCTGCCATGGAGCGGCGGGGATATACGTTCCGCTTTGATCGAAAATACCCGACGCTGCTGCCGCCCGGGAGAGAGCACCCCATCCGTTTCCGGACGCTTGGGAGAAACTGCACGCCGGAAGCAATCCAGCGGCGCATTCTGTATCCCTGCCGCTGGAAACCGGCTGGGAGGAACGCCTCTCCTCCTCTGCGCTTCTTTCACCGCTCCCGGTTCGACCCGTGGAAGGGCCGGGTATCCGGGCTCCGGGCGCTGTACTTTTCGTACCTCTATAAAATGGGCGTTCTTCGCAGAAAGCCCGGATATCCAAGCGCCGCCGTGCGCGAGGAGCTCCGTCTGCTGGATCGAAGGATCGAGCAGGCGGAGTTTGTTTTTCGGAACCATATCGCCGATCGCGGGCAGCTTAACGCTCTCCGTCAGGCGTCGGAGGAACAAATCTCCGCCCTGCTGGCGGAGAGAAGGCGGCTGTCCCGAAACGCCCCCGACTCTCCGCGCCTGTCTGAGCTGGAGGCGCAGCTCCGGCAGCTCCGCCGCACAGTCCGGCTGTGCCGGAGCATCGCGCGCGATTCAGCAGAGATGGAACGCCGTTTGCAGGCGGATCAGCGGGCACGGCAGCAGGAGGAACAGAACAGGCTGCAGCAAAACAAGAATCGTCTTCCGCGCGAGCGGCGATACGAAATCAACAAGGGAGATGCATAAATGAATCGTATGCCTTCAAGAGAACAGGTGGAATACATCCGGGAACGGTATCCTGCCGGAACCCGTTTGGTTCTTCATGCAATGGAAGATCCGCAGGCCCCGCCCCCCGGAACAGGAGGAACGGTGGTCTATGTGGACGACGCCGGTCAGATCGGCGTGCGCTGGGACTCCGGATCCTCGCTCGCTCTGATTCCCGGCGTGGATTCCTTTTCCAGGGAGTCCGCGCAGGAAAAAAATAAACTCAGACGCCCGCAGGGCGCTGAGCGGTGAAGGAGGATGCGGATTGAATCTCGGAAACGACCCCGCTGATCAGGTTGTCCGGTTTACGCTGGAGGGAACGGAGGTCGTCCTCAAGCTGTCCGGACTGGCGGCAAAAAACTTTGCCATGTTTGCTTACGCCGTGCTCAGGGATCAGAAAAAGACACGCGGAAAAACCCGGCTGGTGCGGATGCTCAAGGAGCAGCGTCCGTTCAAATTCTTTCAGATCCCCGTCCAATTCCGCAAGGAGTTTGCCAAAGAGGCGAGACGGCATGGGCTCCTCTATGTGCCGATCCGAAACAAACGGAACCGGAGCGAGCTGGAACTTGTTGTGTTTGCGGATGACGCGGCGAAAGTCAATCGGATCCTTGACAATCTCAATCTGGATTTTGTGCGTTCGCAGGCCGGCGAAGCCGCCGTGGAGCATCCGGAGGAAACCGGCGGGAGAGCGCCGGATCTCGTGCCGCCCGCCCCGGTCCGAAACGAAGCTGTTTCCATAGGAAACGAGCAGGTGGAGTTCGAGCTTGGCGGCTTCGACGAGGCGTTTTCCCTCTCCTCTGCCGCCCGCGAGGCGGACACGGAAAATTTTACACAGGGCCGGGAGAGGAACGGGAATCCGTCCGAGCCTTTCTCGCGCGGCAGAGGCTCCTCTCCCGATTGGGAGGGCGATGACCGGACGCCCGACCGAAAGGAGTCTGTGAAAAAACTGCTCCGGGAAATCCGGCAGGAGCAGGCACAGCGCCGTACAAAACGGGAGGAGCGCCGCGGGCCCGAGCACACCGCGCCCGCCCGCTCCCGCAAAAGAAAAAAGAAACGACAGAAAGGCAGGTAATTCATGAATTTAGCAGAACTGCTTGGAAAAAAGCACAGGGAACAAACGGACCATGAGATACCCCGAGTAGGAAAAGAAGAATATGCCGCGCAGAAAAAGGCGGAGCGCGAAGCGGTCTGGGAGCGGGTGGACGCGCAGACCGCAAGGGTGTTTCAGGACGATTCCTCCATGCGGAGTTTTCTTGATTTTATGGCTCGCTGTACGCCGCAGAGCACCCGGAACCTCCTGATCCTCTCGGAACAAAATCCCGAAATTACGCATCCGCGCACCTTCGAGAAATGGAAGGAAGCAGGACGCTCCATTCGGGCAGGAGAAAAAGGGTATGTGTTCTTTGCGGAGCAGGACTACGAGAAAGAGGACGGCACAAAGGCGTCAGGGTATCAGATCACGCGGGCCTACGATATTTCGCAGACGCGCGGCTGGCAGGCTCCTCCGGTCCGGCAGTATGATCCCGAGGAGCTGATCGCCGCCATGGCACAGCAGTCTCATGCTCTGTTTACCGTTACCGACCAGCTTCCTCCCGGCGTGCAGGCGCAGTATGTCCCCCGTCAGCGCGCCATTTATGTGCGCGATGGGATGGAAGCCGTAACAGCCTTCTGCTGCCTTGCCCGCGAGGAGGCGCACGCTCATTTTGATTCCCTGGGAAGCGGTTATACCCGCCAGTCCTTTGCACCGCAGAGCTACTGCGCCGCCTATGTGGTGGCGCGGCGATATGGCGTGGACGTCTCCGCGTTCCGCTTCGACAAAGTGTGCGGCGCCTGCGCCGGAATGGACGTCCGCGGGCAGCGCGGATTTCTGAGCGACGTTAAACGGGCCGCCTATGCCGTTGGAAGGGAAATTCAGTGCAGCCTGCTGGAGCAGGAACAGGCCATCAGACCGGACGAATTCAGTGTGGAAGCTCCCAGGCCGGAAAAAGCGCGCTCCTCCAAAGGAAAGGAGGAGCCGGACAGATAAACGGGGCAGATCAGCTTTTTCTGGCTGGCTTGACGTTTACGTCAGGACGGATGCTTCCCTCGATGGCGCCGTGCTCCTGCTCAAACGCCTTAATGCTGTCGCGGATCAGCACCAGCACATGGCTGTTGACCGAGCGGCCCTCATAGTCCGCGACATATCCCAGCTTTTCCAGCATTTCTTCTTCAATGCGGATGGACACACTTTTGATAGCCATACATATCACCTCAGCAGCTATATTGTGTGTTCATTTTATAGCCGCGCTATGCTATAATGGCTTAAATAGATATATAGTATATCTATAATGTGACGGACAGCAAAGCAAAAACAGGCCGGTTCCGGAATGAGGACTGCATCCCGGAACCAGTGCGCATGAGGAGGAAAACAGATGAGAGTGGCTGTAGTGGGTTCGAGAGGTCTCAAAGTGGAGCACCTGGAAAACTATCTGCCGGAAGGGGTCACAGAGATTGTGTCCGGAGGAGCCAGAGGAGTGGACACCTGCGCAAGAGAATACGCCCTATCTCATGGACTCAAGCTGACGGAGTTTCTTCCGGAATATGATAAATACGGACGCTCCGCTGAAACGGAACATCACCATCATCGAGAACGCGGATCTGGTGCTGGCCTTTTGGGATGGCGTTTCCCACGGAACGAAATTTGTAATCAAGCAATGCAAAAGCCGGAGTATTCCGGTGAAAGTGTTTGTCCGTTCCCATTCCGGCTGACATCGCTTCATCGTCAGTCAAACATTCAACCATATTGCCCGGAGCCTGTGGAATATCCGCAGGCTCCGGTTTTTTGCTTTTTGGAAAGGATGAGCAAGTATGCAGAACAGAAAATCCCTATGGTGGCTGTGGCTGCTGCCCTTACCCATCGTCTGGTGGGTGGCGCTGCTCGCAGCGGGATGCTGGAGTACCGGCGATTCTCTCCCGATCCTTCTTGAAAAGTTGTCCGCAGCCATGAACGAGCCGCTTTCCATCCGCTGGACGGATGCTTCCCTCCGCTGCCTGCTTCTTTTTACCATGGGATACGCGGTGGCAGCTGCGGCGGCGGAAGCCGGCCGGAAAAACCGGAGACGGGGAGAGGAGCACGGTTCCGCAAAATGGGGAGATGTGTTTCAAATCGCGGGAAGATACCGGGACAGAAAGCATCCCGGGCAAAACGTGATTCTCACCCGTCATTTCCAGATTGGAATGGACGGCCACAAGCATAAACGCAATACCAACGTGCTTGTCATCGGAGGCAGCGGAGCGGGAAAAAGCCGCTCCTATGCCATTCCGAACGTTCTTCTCTGCGGCGAGTGTTCCATGGTGATCTGTGATCCCAAATCTGAAATTCTGCGCAAAACGGGAGGCGCGCTGGAAGCGAACGGCTTTGCGGTGCGGGTTTTCGATCTGCTCAACCCCGACGCTTCGTTCTGCTACAACCCCATGGCCTATGTGCGCGACGACAAGGACGTGCTCCGCTTTATCGAAACGCTCATTCAGAACACCACCCCGGCTGGAAGCCAGACCACCGATCCGTTCTGGACGAAGTCTGAGACGGCGCTGCTGCAGGCTCTCGTTCTCTATCTCCTCCACGAGGCGCCGCCGGAGGAACAGAATTTTGCCACCGTGATGGAAATGCTGGCTGCTGCGGAGGTGCGCGAGGAGGACGAGGAGTACGAGTCGCCTCTGGATATTCTGTTTGCCCGTCTGGAGATGCGGGATCCGGAGAACATCGCAGTCAAGCAGTACCATGTGTTCAAAATGGGAGCCGGCAAAACGCTCAAGAGCATCCTTATCAGCGTTGGAGTGCGGCTGTCCGCCTTCAACCTGCCGCAGATTGCCCGTCTCACCTGTACCGACGATCTTCATCTGGAAGAAATGGGCGAAAAGAAGGTAGCTTTGTTCTGCTGCATTCCAGACAGCGACCGATCCCTCAACTATCTGGTGGGCATGATTTACGGTCAACTCATCCAGACGCTGTACTATGTGGCTGACCGTAAATACAAAGGCCGGCTGCCGCTGCCGGTTCATCTGCTCATCGATGAGGCCCCAAACATCGCCCTGCCTACGGATAACTTTCTCCCATGGCTTTCCACCATGCGAAGCCGCAACATTTTCTGCAGCTATATCGCTCAGAACATGGCGCAGATCAAGGCATTATTCAAAGAACAGTGGGAATCGCTGGTGGGGCTGTGCGATGAATTTCTTTACCTCGGGGGGAATGAGAAAGAAACGCACAAATATATCTCCGAGCTTATGGGAAAGGAAACACTGGATGTTAACACCTATGGGCGCAGCCGGGGACGGAACGGCAGCTTCAGCGTCAATGATCAGCAGACGGGACGCGAACTGCTGACCCCCGACGAGGTGCGGATGCTGGACAACCGCAGAGCGATTCTGTTCGTCCGCGGCGAACGGCCCATGCTGGATGAGAAATATGATCTTCTCCGTCACCCGAATATCCGGCTGACGGAGGACGGCGGCGCGCCGCCTTACGATTACACAAGGGCAAAGGACGCAGAGGAGGATCTGCGCTTTTTGCCCGAAGAGTATGAAGAATATGAACTGCTGGACGAGGAGGATCTGCTGTCCTCTCCGCCCGATGAAGGAGGAATGTGATTGAAGAAATTATCCATCAGGAAACAGAACTACCCCGCGCCGTACCGGCCGGAGGGAAAGAAAAAGACAGCCTTCTGCCTGTACGCGGCGGCTGTCTGCGTCTGCTGCCTGCCCGGCGCTGTGTTTGCCGCAGGAGATCCTCTGGGGGCGATCAGCAATCTTTCCAGCTTCATTTTCTCGCTGATCCGCGCCATCGGCCTGATTCTGCTCGGCTGGGGCGTGGTGCAGGTCGGTCTTTCCTTTCAGAGCCATGACCCTTCGCAGCGCGCGCAGGGCTTTCTGACACTCGCCGGAGGCCTTGTCGTCACGTTCGCAAAGGAGATCCTCGACCTGATCACCGGCGGCACAACCCCGTGACCGCGCGGGAGGTGAAGCGTCTACGAACTGGATTGTCGACAACCTCAATTCCGCTCTGGACACCTGGAACGGCAGGCTGACAGAGCTCTGGCAGCTTCTCACGCAGGATCCCGCCACCTTCAAGGGCGGCGGGATCTGGAGCGTGATGCTCGGCATCAACGGCGCCCTCAAGGCTGTCGGCTACGGGCTGCTGGTGCTGTTTTTCGCCGCGGGCGTCGTCAAAACGTGCGGCAGCCTGACGGAGTTGAAACGTCCGGAAGCTGCCGTCAGACTTTTCGTCCGCTTCGTGCTTGCCA
>ERZ779885.4479-NODE-4479-length-10893-cov-10.613490_pt1 | contig 10893 bp, 7 predicted proteins | sample MGYA00511554_ERZ779885 | MGnify/ENA primary metagenome ERZ779885 (study PRJEB29588, sample SAMEA2160998) | human gut metagenome | biome: human gut; feature: human-associated habitat; material: faeces | place: Denmark | collected 2008/2010 ... | reverse complement strand
TTCATCGTGGCGTTCGCAGCGGCAGCTTTATTCGCTTCTGCAGCATTTGCTTTCACGATATCCAGATACCTCGTGGTGGTTCCCGGGGTGGCCTTCACGGCCGGAGGTGTCCGGTTGGGACGCGGGAAGGGGTATTACGACCGTTATCTTTCGCAGGCGGAGTTCCGCGGGGCGACGGTCGGGGTCTGCTATGCGCACCAACTGGTCGGGGAGCTGCCCTCCGAACCGCACGACGTGGCGGTGGACTGCGTCGTGGCGGAGGGAGGCGCCGCGTATCGCGGCACGAAGCGTGCACGGTATGGCCGGCCGTGCGGAGTGCGTCCGGGACATTGCGGCGGGAGGTTCCGGACTGCGGACCCGACCGGGGTGTTCCGGCCGGTGCGGAAAGAAAAAACAACCGTTGAAATGACAGGAGAGAAGGGTATGGGAGCGAAAAAACGCCGGGTTGCGCTCGTGCTGGGCGGCGGCGGAGCGCGGGGAATCGCGCATATCGGCGCGATCGGGGAGCTGGAGCGCCGGGGATTCGAGATCGCGGCCGTGGCGGGAACGTCAATGGGGGCGCTGGTCGGCGGCATGTATGCTTCGGGACACCTCGAAGCATTCAAAAAGTGGATGTATACGCTCGATAAATACAAGGTTTTCAGTCTGGTGGACTTCGCCCTGAGCACCGAGGGGCTGGTCAAGGGCGACCGTGTGATGAATGCCATGAAGGAGCTGGTTCCGGATGTGGAGATCGAGCGGATGCCCGTGCCGTTCGCGGCCGTGGCGGCCGATCTGCTCCCGGGGCGCGAAGTGGTGCTGGACCGCGGAGGGCTGTAAGACGCCATCCGGGCTTCGATCTCGATCCCTTCGGTCTTCAAGCCCGTGCACCGTGACGGGCAGGTGCTGATCGACGGGGGTACGGTCAACCCGCTGCCGCTGAACCGCGTGCGGCGCGAGGAGGGCGACCTGCTGATCGCCGTGGACGTCTGCGCCCCGTTCGCTGCGGCTCCGGCGGCCGGCAAGGTGTCGCTGAACTATTACCGGATGCTCACCGCCTCGTCGCAGATCATGCAGCAGCATATCGCGGGGCTGATGCGCCGGCTGTACCGGCCCGACGTCGTCGTGGAGCTGCCGGCCGACAGCTTCAGCATGTTCGAGTTCTACCGTTCGGAGGAGATCGTCGAAGCGGGGCGCCGGGCGACCTGCGAGGCGCTCGAACGCCGTGCGGCCGGGGACTGATATGGCATGGATTTTGTTAAAATCGGAAAAAGATTGCGGCGGTCCGTTTTTGAAGAATTCAAAGAATAATAAATAAGTAGTGACGCAACTTCACACAGATTTGAGGACCGCCGCAATGTTGTCTTCGACTCCGGAAAAACTTCCCGGATTCCTATGCGGCAAAGATAAAGAAAGATTCTGAAATCGCAACTGTTTTGCCTGAATGTGATATGGGTACGCCCAAAAGGCCGAAACCCGTATCCTTTTCCGCTCCGGAGTTCCCTTTCCGGGGTATGCGTGCGGCCCGTATCGTCTATGCGGACGCCCGGACTCTCCGTTACGGAGGGTCCGGGCGTCCGGTTGGGCGTATGTGCGCCGCGTCAGCGGAGGTAGTCGCGGCAGCCGCGGTGGCCGCGCTTGCCGATCGGGAAGCCGAGTCCGAGCGTGACGTTCATCGAACTTTGCCGGATCGGAATCCACTGCGGGGTGTGCTTGGCCATCAGGACGTCGGTGGCGACGAAGAAATTGATCCAGCCCGGACAGAGGTTCAGCGCCAGGCCGAGTGCGCCGCCGTTGTTGCCGATCACCGTGTAGCTGCCCGTGAGGTGGAACCAGTCGATCGGGCGGAAATTGACCGACCCGGTGATGTTGTGCAGCGTCTTGTATTCCCAGAAGCGCATCGTGTAGAGCAGGCCCACGCTGGCGCGGTTCTGCCACATCTTGTATTCGAGCCCGGCGTTCACCGTGGCGCGCAGCATGCGCGTCGCGCTGCTGGCCTCCTGCTTCTGGAATTCGAGTACGTCGAGGTTGAAGTCGGGCTGCGAGCTCGTGCCCTCGCCGTCCACGGTGACGCCCGTGAACTCCATGTTCTTGACCGAACGGCCCGAAAGGGTGTTGCCCTTGCCCCAGCCGATGAAGCCCAGGTCGTTGATCGCCAGCGAAGCCTGCAGGTCGGGCAGGATGTCGTACGTGGCGCCCAGATCGACGGCGAAACCGTAACCCGTCGGGCTGGTGGGCTTGAAGTCGATGTCGTCGAATGTGTAAACCATCTCGCCGCTGTCGTTCATCTCGGTCGTGGCCTCCAGCCCGGCGGCCGAAATGTCGAGCGATCCGTCGGCCTCGACGGCCCAGCGGTCCTCGTTCAGCGATACGTCGAAGCGGTTGAAGTTGGACTTCGCGCGGACGATTCCGGCGAGGAACTTGCCGCGCACGCCGACGTAGAGGCGGTCGTCGAGCAGCGGGAACGAATAGGAGAAGGCCGCCTCGAGGTAGGAGTCGCTGATTACGCCGATGTCGCTGATGCGCCCCTCCTGCCCGTTCTTGATGAAGTCGAAGAGCGAGTAGGGGATGTTGGCTTCGGCGTTGGCCCGTACGTTGAGGTCGAACGACCAGAAATTCTTGCGGTTTTTCGTGTAGGCGCCGAATCCGATGACGTTGATGCGGGTGTCCGCCCCCAGCAGGTTTTTGTCCTTGAGGCCCGAAAGCGCCTCGGCGGCCGATACGGAGCTGTCGAGCAGCGTCACGAGTTTCCCGTCGCGGGGATAGAAGATCTTGTCGAGCGAGATGTTACCGCTCATGCCGACCTGGATGCCTCCCAGCACGGGGAAGTTCACGTAGCCGCGCTGCGGTGCGAAGGCCGGGTTGAGCTGGCTGCGGAAGGTCGAGCCTTCCATGAAGTAGGACGAGGGGTTCTGGGCTGCGGCGCCGACCGTTACGAGAAGCGCCGCCAGTAAGATGCGGATTTTTTTCATGTTCGGTGCGCTTTTATCAGATGTCGAGTTTCAGACCGCCGCGTTTTACGAGCCGCAGGTCGATGGTGATTTGCTGTTTCGCGGAGTTGTCGAAGCCGCGGTCTCGGTAATAGATTTCGAGCGCGATGGGAATGCGGATCGTGGCTCCGTCCACGATCTGCCGCAGGTCGTCGGCGTAGAGCTGCGTTGAGGGAATGGCGTTCTCCTCCTTCGTGGCGTCCACCGTGATTTCGAATGCGACGTCGGAGGGCAGGAACACCGGTTCGAGCCGCATCGTCACCGGCAGACGGCTCGAGATCGAGCCGTAGATGTGCAGCGTATTCTTGGCATCGGGCGTACCCTCCGGGTCGAGGTTGTCGGAGAGCATGTCGATCACCTCGTCGTCGAGGTCGATATGGCCGATTTCGTACTCCACCGGTTCGATGTCGATGGTTCTGAGGTAGTCCGAGGCGACCTGCTTGATCCGGGTTTCGATTTCGTCGGCGGAGAGCTCGAGCGCCGTCTTGAAAGCCTCGGTGTACTCTTCGAGCGGAATGCCGGACTCTTCGATGCCGATCGCTCCGGCGAACTCGTCGTAGTATTTCTCGTAGGTCAGCCGGACCACTCCGTCCAGCTTCTCCGGGTTCTGCCGCATTTCGGCGATCGTATTTCCGATAAGACCGTCGCGGTAATCGGAGTCGCCGGTCAGGGCGGGGAGGTTCACTTCCTTTTCGGAAGAGGGCAGCCAGATGTCGGCTTCCCGGAAGATCGCTTCGATGTTCACGCCGTTTTCGGCGATTTCATCCATCGAAACCTGCACGGTGGCGAGCGGAATCCGGAATTCGGAATTTTCGTCGCCGATGGCGACGTTGTCGAAATCGAGGTCGCTCAAATCGTAATCCCGATCGACACACGCCGTCATGAGCGCTCCGGAGAGGAGCAACAGGGAAAGGGTTCTCATAGGGACAAGTGTTGATTTCGGGCGCAAAGGTAGAAAGTTCCGATAAATAAAACAAAATATCGGACGTTTTTGTATATGCGGTCCGTCTTTGCGGGATATTTGTTACATTTGCAGCGTCTATGGCCGCATCCGAGAAATCCGATCTGAAGGAGCAGGTGGCCCTGCTGCCGCTCTCGCCCGGCGTCTATCAGTTCGTGGACCGCCGCGGGACGGTTATCTACGTGGGCAAGGCCAAGAGCCTGCGCAAGCGCGTTTCGTCCTATTTCGTGCAGTCGAAGGAGCACAGCGCGAAGGTGCGGGTGCTGGTCCGCCAGATCGCCGCCGTCCGTCACATCGTCGTCGGGAGCGAGACGGATGCCCTGCTGCTCGAAAACTCCCTGATAAAGAGCCTCCAGCCGCGTTACAACATCCTGCTCAAGGACGACAAGACCTATCCGTGGATCGTCGTGCGGCGCGAGGCGTTTCCCCGCGTGCAGTCCACGCGCACGCTGCTGCGCGACGGCTCGCAGTACTTCGGTCCCTACGGGTCGGTGATGATGCAGCGCAGCGTGCTGGACTTCATCCGCGAGGTGGTCCCGCTGCGCACGTGCAAACTCAATCTTTCGCCCGAACAGATCGCCCGGGGACGCTATTCGGTCTGCCTGCAATACCATCTGGGCAACTGCAAGGGGCCCTGCGTCGGTTTGCAGAGCGAGGAGGAGTACGCCCGGCAGGTGGAGCTGGTCGTCTCGGTGCTCCGCGGCGATCTGCGCCCCGTGCGGCAGTATCTCGAAGGGGAGATGGAACGTGCGGCGGGGGAGCTGCGCTTCGAGGCGGCGCAGCGCTACAAGCAGCGGCTCGACGCGCTGGACAACTACGCCGGGCGGTCGGTGATCGTCAGCGCGCGGATCGTCGATGTCGATGTCTTCTCGCTGCTGCCGGACGACGACGCGGCGTGGTGCAACTTCGTGCGCATCCGCCACGGCTCGGTGGTGGGCGTCTCGACGGTGAAACTCTCGACGGGCGTGGGAGCCGACGAGCGCGACATGCTGACGCTGGCCATACAGCATATCGTCGAACACATTGCCGGGGGCGAGCTGGCCCGCGAGGTGATCGTGCCGTTCCTGCCCTCGACGACGCTGCTCTTCGACGGCGTGACCTTCACCGTGCCCAAGCGGGGCGAGAAGCTCGACCTGCTGGAGTTTTCGCGCAAGAGCGCCCGTATCTACCGTGCCGAGCAGCTCAGGAATCTCGAAATCCGGAATCCCGAGCGCTACACCGAACGGCTGCTGAACGCCTTGCAGAAGGAGCTGCGTCTCGACCGTCCGCCGCGGCATATCGAGTGTTTCGACAACTCGAATTTGCAGGGGGCGCATCCGGTGGCTTCGTGCGTGGTGTTCCGCGACGGAAAACCCTCCCGCAAGGAGTACCGTCATTTCAATATCAGGACCGTCGAGGGCCCCGACGACTACGCTTCGATGCGCGAGGTGGTCTTCCGGCGTTATACGCGCCTCATGGCCGAGGGGGCCGAGCTGCCCGACCTCGTTATCGCCGACGGCGGCAAGGGGCAGATGGGGGTGATCCATGAGGTGCTGGAGCGGCTGGGGCTGGACATTCCCATCGCCGGACTGGCCAAGGACGACCGCCACCGCACTTCCGAACTCTACTGCGGTTTCCCGCCGCTGCTGGTCGGCGTGCGCCCCACCTCGCCGCTCTTTCATTTCCTGACGCATATCCAGGACGAAGTGCACCGTTTCGCCGTCTCGTTCCACCGTCAGAAACGCAGCAAGGACTTTATCCATAGCGAACTGGAGCGGATCGAAGGGGTGGGCGAACGGACGATCCGAACGCTTCTGCGCCATTTCCGCACGGTGGAGAAGGTCCGCACGGCCCCGGCCGAAGAGCTGTCGGCGCTCGTCGGCCCGGCGAAGGCGAAGAAGATCCTGGCGTATTTCGGGCGGTAGTCCCCGGATTTCCGTCCGCCGTGTGCTGTCCGCCCCCCCCCTCCGAATGTCCGGTGTGGAGGCTGCCGGAAGCGGCTGTTTCCGGGCGTTGCCGACCGGATCGCGGCCGGTTCCCGGCAACTCGATTGCGGCCGTGCGGAGGTTCCCTTCGGGAAAAATCGGCTTATTTTTTGAAAAGTTGCGAAAATCTCCTATCTTTGTCCTCCCGATTCATCGCGTATGCGTCGGAGGCGGAACGATCCGCCTGCGCAGGCGACACTGCCCGGATGGCGGAATCGGTAGACGCGTTGGTCTCAAACACCAATGACAGCAATGTCGTGCCGGTTCGACCCCGGCTCCGGGTACAGATGAAAACTTCCGGACAGTCGTTTTTCGACTGTCCGGAAGTTTCGTTTCTGCCGTTCTGCGACTCTGCGACGGAATCCGCGGCCAGGGACATTTTGCGGCCGGACCGGGAGTGTTCGGGCGTCTTTTTCAGCGTTGCGGCCTGTCTGGCCTGTACGACGGTGCAGATCGCGCTGAGCCACCGCTGGCTGCGACGGTTCCGTTTCGGTCCTGTGGAACGGCTGTGGCGGACGGGGACACGCATGTCGTGGCGGCCGTCGGCTCGGTGAGCCGGAGTTTCCGGCCGTTCCTCTCTTCTGCCGGGGGCTTTGTCGCAGGCGGCCGGTTCGCCTGTCTGCCGCAAATGTCGCCGCTTGCGTGCGTTTGCGGCAAACGTTTCGCTCGTTTCCGGCTCGCGTCGCGCGTTACGGCATGACGCGCGGAAAGACGAACCCGATGCGCGTCTGGTCCGACCAGAGGCGGAGATACTCCCCGTCCGAGCCGACCGACGCCATGTCGCCTGCGTCGCCCAGACCCAGTTCCATGTTCTCCGAGATCGTCGCGGCGCTTTTCTCGCCCTCGGCAGGCATCGCCTCCAGCCGGAGGGAGACGTACTGCCGTCCCTCGTCGTCCTGAATGCGGAAAAGGCATTGCGACGGGTCGGCGAGCAGCTGGTGGCTCTCCCGGTCGAAGAGGAACACGGGCTTGCCGTTGCGATAGACGCCGGGCGTCTCGGCCGTGAGCAGCGCCTTGCGCTGGATCCTGAGCTCTTCGTCGGCTGTATCTTTCGAGCAACCACCTCCCGCGGTGAGCAGCAGGGCGGGAAGCAGGAATTTTCCGATTTTCATGGCGTTCATTTTACGGTGATGTATTTGATGAGGTACTGCTCCGAGCCGCTTTCGGCTTCGGTGACGACGGCCGTCAGACGGTGTTCCCCAGCCGGGAGCGTGACGTAGGTCTCCTCGGTCCGCTCTCCGTCGATGTACCATGCGACGCTTTCCATCCGGCGGGGGTAGTCGAGGACGCTCAGCGCGACGGGCCGGTCGTGCGAGAATCCGTCGGCCGGCACGGCGATATGCACGCCGTTCTGCGTGGAGATGGGCGAGGTCGTGAACGACAGCGTCCGGCTGCTGGAACTCTCGTCCGAGAGGAGCGTGACGGTCGCCGAATAGGTCATAGCGGGCAGCAGACCGCCGATGTGGAGGGCGTTTCCGCGCACGGTCCGTTCGCCTTCCGTCCTTCCCGACCGGCCCCAGCTTACCTTCCATTCGCTTTCGGGAGCGCCGTCCCACGTCAGCAGGGCGTCGTACTGCCGGGCTTCGGCCGTGATTTCGAGCGCGGCGGTCTTCCTGGCCTTCATCCGGATATGTCCGCCGGAGCGTTCGATCTCGCCGAACGCCGCGCCGGGCGCTTCGTTCTTCCAGGAGACGTAGTGCCTGTTGCTGCCCGGAGAGAGGCTCCGGACGTCGTCCGTTCCCGGGAAAAAGGTCTGTCCGGCGCTCTGCGTTCCGTAGGAGGACGGAACCGACCGCACGAGTTTCATGCACTCGTGGCCCGGGTTGCAGTTCAGCGAGTTGCCCGTGTGCCACCTGGAGGCGTATGCCGGTGTGTAGTCCACGTGGTAAACGAGCATCCCGCCCTCTCCGACGTCGGGGATGTGCCGGTCCCACTTGTTGCCCGCCGGATCGCGGCTTTCGAGCAGGAAATAGTCGTTGTCGGTCGGCGTGCGCACGAGGTATCCTTCGTCGTTGGTGACGGGCCCCAGCTCCAGATCGCCCCCGTCGGCGATCTCCTCCGGTTCGGCCCATCCGACCATCCAGCGCTCCAGGATGTTGAGTGCCGGGGGCGTGCGTCCGTCGTTGTTGTAGCTGCCGCTGCACATGAGCGAATACGATTCGAGCGCCGGGGCGTTGCCGCCCGAGCCCGCATAGTCCGTGTCGTAGAAGTCGGGCCAGCCGAGCACGTGGCCGAATTCGTGGCAGAAGGTCCCGATGCCGGCCATCACGCGGTCGGCGTTCAGTTCCGACGAGCAGGCGTAGCCTGCGAGCTGCACTCCGTCCAGCAGGACATTCCGGTAGCGCGGGTCGCCCTGCACGTCCCACCGGTGTGGCCAGATCGTCTGCGGGTCGGCCGTCTCGGCCTGGTTGTGTCCCGCGTAGAACACGAAGACGTCGCGGATCACGCCGTCGTCGGCGAACTGCGAGAAGTCGATTTCGTCGTCGGCCAGACGGCATGTCTCGACGATCAGTTCCGGGGTGTTGTCCGTTCCGTCCGATCCGGCGTAGTAGGCCGCCTCGCGGGAGGCGCGGTAGGGGCCCGCGACGACGAATTCCGGGTCGAAGCGTCCGTTGGAGTTGTCGTGGTAGTAGTTCCATGCGCTGCCCGTGGCGCCGTTTACGCTGTAATTGTCCTGCATGAGCAGGTCGTGGAAGTCCTGCTGCGCGCTGCCCGATACGAACGTTCGGTCGGGAAACTCCACGAGCAGGATCAGCGACCGGAGCTTTCCGACGGTCGTCGCGGAGGAGATTCGGCGCGGTGCGGAGGGTTTGCCCTCGGCGGCCGCCGCTTCGTCCGGGGTGGCAGGGGATTGCAGGCGGGCGGGGCGTTCCATCGTGTGCACGTAGGTCGGTTTGAGCCCGGGACCCAGTTTGGCGACGAGGGCGCGTTCTCCGGCCGAAAGCGCACCGACCGGTCGGGCCTTTACCTGCGTGGGAACGAGCCGCCCCTCGGCGTTGCGCGAGGCGTAGTAAAGATCGCCGTCCGCGCCGCCCGTGAGCGTGTAGCCCTCTTCGGAGAGGAAATAGTGGTAACGCTCGTCGCCGACGATGCGGACGAGCAGCTGCGAGCCGTCGCTTTGGGTGATGCGCACCGGGCGGGGGTAGGCCGGTACGCCCCGGACCGGTGCGCGGCCGAGTGTCAGTGCCGAAAGCACCAGTACGAATGGGAGAATGTGGCGTTGCATGGCATGTCGTTAAGGGTGAGCGATTGTCCGGGAGGACCGGATCATGCGTATAAAGGTAACTCTTTAATTTTGAAAAAGCAAACCGATCGCGCGGATCGGTTTGCCGTTTCTTTTCGCCGGATGCGCGCCGGGGGACCGGACGGTTCCCTCGGTGTGCCCGGAGCCTCTATTTCGCCAGCAGCGAAGGTGTCGTGTTCGGCGTGAAGTCGTTCGACGAGTTGTTCGTATCGACGAGTTTGCCGTCGGCGCCGGTCTTGCGGATCACCGACTTGTTGAACCGGTCGGGGTCCGAATCCTCCGTGCCGCACCAGGTGTAGCCCGCATCGAGCGATGTGCCCCAGGGAGCCATGCCGAAGGTGTTGCGTCCGCCCGTGTTCACGGCGTCGAGCACCCACTCGTTGGGAACGAAGTAGCCCTTGATGGGCATTTCGTAGTCGGAGCCGTTCGGCGAGTGGAAGATATAGTAGTATCCGTCGCCGATCGGGTGGTCCTGCAGGAACTGTTCGCCGGTCGTGCCTGCGGGAGGCATGGCGATCGCGATGCCGTAGGCGCCCCAGTTGTGCAGGCTGTGCACGGTCAGCGTCTGGGCATACCATTTGTCGAGGTTGGGAACGGCCGGGTTGTCGGTGTCCAGGAAGTTTTCGTTCGACGATTCGTCGTACCACTCGAAGTCGGCGGTCGTGGCGTCCCACGAGTCGGGGTTGCTCTCGAGGTGGTTCTGGGCGTTATTGACGATAATCAGCGATTCGCCGGCCTTGACCGGTACGTCGCGGCCGCTGCCCGGAATGGCGTAGAAGGCCTGTCCGGCGCAATACTCTTCGCGGAAATCGACCGCTGCGGGGATCTCGCCCTCCATGTTGGAGAGCACCGAGCTTTGCAGGATCAGCAGCATGCCGTCGGCATAGAGGTCCTCGTCCGTGTTGTTGCGGATTTTGATGTATTGGTCGCCCTGATATTTGTCGGGGCTTCCGGTCTCGGGCAGCGCCGTGCCCGTGAAGTAGATCTCCTCGATGACGAACTCGCCGTTCTTTGCGGCCACGTTGCTCTGTTTGATCGTCACCGTGGCCAGCAGGTCGCTCCGGCCCTTGCGCGTCACGGTCACGGTCGTCTGCCGTTCGGCGCCCGTTTCGTTTTTGGCCACTTCGAGCACCAGCGTCCTGCCTTCCGTTTCGGCTTCGTTTACGCCCACCCACGAGCTCGCCTCGTCCGGGATCGAGACGTCGAAATCCGCCTCCGGAACGTTCACCAGTACGTTGCCGCCGTTCAGACGCATCGAGGACGATACCGTTACGGGTTCCACGGGATCGTCGGTTTTCTCATCCGAGCAGGATACGGCGCCGGCCGAGACGAGGGCGGCCGCCGCCAGCATGTAGATCAGTTTTTTCATACGTTTGTTTTTTATTGGTTTGGTAATGATGGAATGAATTGTCAGAACAGGAATCCGCAGGCCGCCGTGAGGTTGTGTTCCGCCAAGCCTCCTTCGTAGAGGCGGGGGCTCCAGCCGGCCTCCGCGAAGCAGGCGGTGCGTCCCCGCAGGCGGCGTTCGGCGCGGAAGCCCGCCTCGGGGGCCAGTGTCCGGCTGTTCAGCCGTTCGGCCGTGCCGGTCAGGTATTCGGCCAGGTAGTCCGCCAGCCCGGGGAGCGAGAGCGTTCCGGAAGGGGCTCCGTAGCAGCCTATGCCGAGCGAGGCTTTGAACCTCCAGCGGGCGAAGAGCCATTCCGCATGGCCCCGGAGCGAACCTCCGAGCCGCGAGAGCGTCATTTCGCGTGCCGG
>ERZ779885.4473-NODE-4473-length-10904-cov-3.191170_pt1 | contig 10904 bp, 6 predicted proteins | sample MGYA00511554_ERZ779885 | MGnify/ENA primary metagenome ERZ779885 (study PRJEB29588, sample SAMEA2160998) | human gut metagenome | biome: human gut; feature: human-associated habitat; material: faeces | place: Denmark | collected 2008/2010 ... | reverse complement strand
AAGATGGAGGACTATTCTCTTTTCTATAATACCAATCCGGCACTGGCAAAAGCTCACGGACATTGGGAAGAGTTATTCAGGCAAAAATACCCCGCCGCCCTGCGTCCGGAAGATATCCATTACGAGCCGGATCAACCTGACCAGCTGGCCATGATCAATTATACTTCCGGTACAACCAGCGCTTCGAAAGGAGTGATGTTGTCTTACCGCAGTATGTGGTCGAACCTGAAGTATGCCCTGGACAAAATGGGCTACAATCCGGGCGAACGGCTGGTCTCCATACTGACCATGGCTCATATGTACGGTCTGGCCTTCGAACTGATCTATCCCTTTGCCAGTGGTACACACGTTTATTTTATCTCCAAAACTCCGGCCCCGAAAATCATTAACGAAATATTTTCGGCTGTCCGTCCCAACCTGATCGTTGCCGTACCCTTGATTATCGAGAAAATCATCAAACACCGGGTACTGCCACAACTGGAAAAATTTCATATCAAGCTATTCCTGAAAATCCCCTATCTGAACCGCAGATTAAGGCTGTCGATCCGGGATAAAATCGTCAATGCTTTCGGGGGACGTTTCAAACTGATCGCTATCGGAGGCGCAGCATTAAATTTCGAAGTAGAGAAATTCCTTTCTTCCGTACAATTTCCTTACACCGTCGGTTACGGTATGACCGAATGCGGTCCGGCCATTTCTTATGACGACTGGCACACCTTCAAAGCCGGTTCGTGCGGTAAAGCTGTCGACCGGATGGAAATTGCCATCAACTCCTCCGACCCCGAAAATATCGTCGGAGAAATATTAGTGCGGGGAGCGAATGTCATGGACGGCTATTATAAAAACCACGAAGCCACTTCGTCCGCTATCGACGAAGACGGCTGGTTGCATACCGGCGACCTGGGAATTATCGACAGTGAGGGTTATCTCTTTATCAAAGGCAGAAGTAAGAACATGATCCTGGGTCCCAGCGGACAAAATATTTATCCCGAAGAAATCGAGGACCGGCTGAATGCCCTACCCTATGTTTCCGAATCGCTGGTCATTGAAAAGGACGGTAAATTAATCGCCCTCGTCTATCCGGATTATGAAGTAGTGAAAAAAGAAAAGATCAGCCCTGAGCAGCTTAAAACTAAAATGGACGAAAACCGTAAACTCCTCAACCATATGCTGCCGATGTACAGCCAGGTTGCCCGTTTAAAAATCCAGGAAACCGAATTCGAGAAAACGCCAAAACGAAGTATAAAACGTTATCTGTATCAATAAAATAGAAAAATACGGACTCATTTTTTTCTTCCAACGTTTCCGGTTTAATACCTAAACTTCTATCTTTGCTCAAATAAACCCATGATTATGGAAGAAAATTTTATAAAATATATTGAACAGAGCATTAAAGATCATTGGGATCTGCCTGCCTTGACCGACTTTAAGGGAGCTACCAGTTCTTACAAAGATGTAGCCCGTAAAATCGAGAAATTACACCTTCTTTTCGAACATTGCGGAATCCGTAAAGGGGATAAGATCGCTCTTTGCAGCCGGAATACCAGCAGTTGGGGTATCGCTTTTCTGGCCACACTTTCTTACGGAGCTGTAGCTGTACCCATACTCAACGAGTTTAAACCCGATAATGTCCATCACATCGTGAACCATTCGGAAGCCCGTTTGCTCTTTGCCGGAGATGTGGTCTGGGAAAATCTCGACGAATCGGCTATGCCCGACCTCGACGGCGTACTCCGGATCGAAGATTACTCGCTCCGCACCTCGAATAGTAAGCAACTGACCGAAGCCAGAGCCAGATTAAACGAACTGTTCGGAAAAAAATTCCCCGATCGTTTCCGTGCCGAAGATGTTCATTACGAATACGATACGCCCGACCAGCTGGCCGTGATCAATTATACCTCGGGCACCACCAGTTCTTCCAAAGGAGTGATGCTGCCTTACCGTAGCTTGTGGACCAACCTGCAATTTGCCATCGATACCTACGGGATCAATCCGGGTGAACAAATCGTATGTATGCTCCCGATGGCTCATATGTACGGCCTGGCTTTTGAATTTATTTACCAATTTGTCAACGGGACCCACATCCATTTTTTATCCCGTACCCCGTCACCGAAAATCATAGCAGATGCTTTCGCCACGGTAAAGCCCGATCTGATCATTACGGTTCCCCTGGTTATTGAAAAGATCATCAAGAAGAAAGTTTTCCCGACCATCGAGAAACCGCATATGAAATTACTGATGAACATACCGATCATCAACGATAAAATCAGGGAAAGCATCCGGCAAAAGGTCATCGACGCCTTCGGAGGAAAATTCAAAGAATTAATCATCGGAGGAGCAGCCCTGAACAAGGAAGTAGAGATCTTTCTCCGCTCGATTCGTTTTCCTTACACGGTGGGATACGGCATGACCGAATGTGGTCCTCTGCTCACTTACGACAACTGGAAAACTTTCCGTCAGAGCTCCTGCGGCAAGGCAGTGCCTCGTGTCGAACTTCGGATCGACTCCGGCGATCCCCAACATATCGTAGGGGAAATCCTGGCTAAAGGGATTTGTGTGATGACCGGTTACTACAAAAATCCGGAAGCTACGGCTGCCGCCATCGACCGGGACGGCTGGCTACATACCGGAGATATGGGAATCATCGACCAAGACGGCTACCTGTTTATCAAAGGACGATGTAAAAACATGATCCTCAGCTCAAACGGTCAGAACATTTATCCTGAAGAAATCGAGGATAAACTCAACAACATGCCCTATATCAGCGAATCCATCGTTATCGAAAAAGAAGGAAAACTCGTAGCCCTGATCTACCCCGATTTCGATCTGGTAAACGAAGAAAAAATTACCGATGAGAAACTGGACGAACTGATGACCGCCAACCTGAAAGAAATCAACCAACAGCTCCCGGCTTACAGCCAGCTGAATACTTACAAGCTCTATAACGAAGAGTTCGAGAAAACCCCGAAACGGAGTATTAAACGATTTTTGTATCAGTAAAAGCAAGATAAATTTTCAATTTTTCGTACCTTCGTAGGCTGAAAAATTGTAAAGATGAAAAAAATAAAACATAAACCTGTTTCCTCCAAAACGGAGAAAAAACAGGTTTCTTTGCTACCGGAATTTTTAAAAGAACAACGGACACGTATCCTTCTGGGAATTGCGTTGGCTTTGGTATCGTTGTATATTCTCTTCGCCCTGATCGGTTTCTTCTTTTCGGGAGGTATCGATCAAAGTCTGGTCGATGGTCCCTGGGGGAAAATCATTACCAATCCGGAAATCGAAGTCAGTAATCCTGCCGGAAAGATCGGAGCCTGGATTTCGGACCTATTGATCAACCGGTGGTTCGGTATATCTTCTTTCATTCTTTGCTATCTTTTATTATTATGCAGTTTCCGTCTGGGGAGTATCAAAGTAAAAAACTTCAGCCGCAGGTTATTCATCGGTATGTGTATTATTCTTTGGATCTCTTTATTCCTGGGTTTTCTCTCGGAGAGTATTTCCAATCTTTTCGAAGTCGGCACAGGCTACCTATTCCCGGGGGGAGGCCATGGACATTTTGTCAGCGTCTGGTTGAACTCATTGGTAGGACGTATCGGGACTATGCTGATTCTGATCCTCACTTTTATCGCCATTCTGTTTTTCGGATTCGAACGGACTTTCTATAAATGTGTCGATTATATCAAAGAACAAATCCGCCGTCACCAGGAAAAGGCACTGGCCGCACTAGCCGAACGGGAAGCCCGTGCTGCAGCTGCCCGTGAAGAAGCACAACGGCAAGCCGACGCACAACAAGATCCCGAAGACGAAGATACAACAAGCGATTCCGACAAGGAGAACGCAGACGAAGAACAAGAGGATTTTCCCCACGACAACGACGGTACGTTCCAACCGGAGGATACCGATTTTTCCAGTCAACCGGAGCGTTTGTTAGCACCGAAAGAAACAACGGATCAAAATCCGGAAGCAATCACCTTGCAACAAGGTTTCAACCGCATGTCCGCTTCTATCAACGATTTCGAATTCAGCCAGGAACTATCGGATTTATCGGATGACCGAGCAAAATCGTCTACCGATGATGAAGAAGAAGGAGATACCGACTTACCGGCCGGAAACGATCAGGACATCACCTTGACCATCAGCAATAAGGATCAGGAAGAAACCGTCGATCAGAACCAGCCGACCGAAGATTACGATCCGACCCTCGACCTGTCCAATTACCAATATCCCGGTTTAGAACTCCTCGAAGAGCATTCCTCCGGTAATCCGAAAGTCACCCAGGAAGAATTGGATGCCAACAAAAACAGGATTGTAGAAACGTTGCGTAATTACAAAATCGAAATCACCAAGATCAAAGCAACCATCGGTCCGACCGTCACCTTGTATGAGATCGTACCGGCTCCGGGTGTCAAGATTTCCAAAATCAAAAACCTTGAGGACGACATAGCGCTTAGCCTTTCTGCTTTGGGCATCCGGATCATCGCCCCTATTCCCGGAGCAGGAACGATCGGTATCGAAGTGCCGAACCAAAATCCGGAGGTAGTCTCCATGCGCGGTATCATCGCTTCCAAGAAATTCCAGGAATCCAAATATGATCTGCCTATTGTATTGGGCAAGACCATCACGAATGAAGTCTTTATGTTCGACCTTTGCAAGATGCCGCACGTATTGGTGGCAGGTGCAACCGGTCAGGGTAAGTCAGTAGGTTTGAATGCTATTATTACTTCCTTATTATATAAGAAGCATCCGGCAGAATTGAAATTTGTACTGGTCGACCCGAAGAAAGTAGAATTCAGCATCTATTCGGTGATTGAAAATCATTTCCTGGCCAAACTTCCTGATGGAGGCGAACCGATTATTACAGACGTAACGAAGGTTGTGCAAACCCTGAACTCTGTTTGTGTAGAGATGGATACCCGTTATGACCTGCTGAAGATGGCGCATGTACGTAATGTAAGAGAATATAATGAGAAGTTTATCAACCGTCGTCTGAATCCGGAAAAGGGGCATAAGTTTATGCCGTATATCGTAGTGGTTATTGACGAGTTCGGAGATTTGATTATGACTGCCGGTAAGGAAGTGGAACTTCCGATTGCCCGTATTGCGCAGTTGGCACGTGCTGTCGGTATTCACATGATTATTGCTACACAGCGTCCGACTACCAATATCATTACGGGTACGATTAAAGCCAACTTCCCGGCGCGTATCGCTTTCCGTGTATCTGCCATGATGGACTCTCGTACTATTCTTGACCGTCCGGGTGCTAACCGTCTGATTGGTAAGGGAGATATGCTCTTCTTGCAGGGAGCTGATCCGGTACGTGTACAGTGTGCCTTTATCGATACGCCGGAAGTAGAAGAGATTACAAAATTCATTGCCCGTCAGCAAGGTTATCCTACTCCGTTCTTCTTGCCCGAATATGTGAGTGAAGATAGTAATAGTGAAGTAGGGGATATTGATATGGGGCGTCTCGATCCGTTGTTTGAAGATGCAGCCCGGTTGGTTGTTATTCATCAACAAGGTTCCACTTCATTGATTCAGCGTAAATTTGCGATTGGCTATAATCGTGCCGGCCGTATAATGGATCAATTGGAGAAAGCCGGAATTGTTGGGCCTACGCAAGGTAGTAAGGCGCGTGACGTATTGTGTATTGATGATAATGATCTTGAAATGCGATTGAACAATTTACAGTAACAGTTCGTTTATTAATCAAATGAGAAAGTACATTTTTAGTGTTTTAATAGCTTTACTGTCTTTGCCTGTGATTGCTCAACAACAGCAGTCCCAGGCTAAAGTCATTCTTGACAAAACGGCAGAGGCGTTTCGTAAAGCAGGTGGCGTGAAGGCTGATTTTACTGTAAAGGCTGTGGCAAACGGCTTGGTAGAAGGTGCTGAAAACGGAACAATTCAGTTGAAAGGAGAGAAATTCGTACTGAAAACATCTGATATCATCACTTGGTTTGACGGAAAAACGCAATGGAGTTATGTGACAAAGAATGATGAAGTGAATGTCAGTAATCCGACGCAGGAAGAGTTGCAGCAGATAAATCCGTATACCTTTCTGTATATGTATCAGAAAGGATTCTCTTATAAGTTGGGGGCAACCAAAACGTTTCGTGGAAAATCCGTTTGGGAAGTCGTTCTGACTGCCAGGGATAAGAAACAGGAGTTGGAACGTATCACTCTTTTTGTGACGAAGGACACTTATGAACCTCTATATATTTTGCTTCAGCAGCGTGGACAGCAGACACGTAATGAGATAACCGTTACAAGTTATCAGACGGGGCAGAATTATACGGATCGTGTTTTTACTTTTGATAAAAAACAATATCCCAATGCAGAGGTGATAGATTTGAGATAACATGTTTTTATAACAAAACAATAAAGATAAATTAAAATGGCAGAAATAGAAAAAGTGAAATGCCTGATTATAGGTTCAGGACCTGCCGGATATACGGCAGCGATTTATGCTGGACGTGCAAATTTATGTCCGGTACTATATGAAGGATTGCAGCCGGGCGGCCAGTTGACTACTACGACAGATGTAGAAAACTTTCCCGGTTATCCGGAAGGTATCAGTGGCCCGCAGTTGATGGAAGATTTGCGTGCACAGGCGAGCCGTTTCGGAACAGATATTCGTTTTGGTATCGCTACGGCAGCAGATTTAAGCAAAGCTCCTTATAAAATAACAATTGACGGTGATAAAGTGATTGAAACGGAATCATTGATTATTGCTACCGGGGCAACTGCTAAATATCTGGGACTGGAGGATGAAAAGAAATATGCCGGAATGGGTGTAAGCGCTTGTGCTACTTGTGACGGATTTTTCTATCGTAAGAAAGTGGTTGCTGTAGTTGGTGGAGGTGATACTGCTTGTGAAGAAGCGGTTTATCTTGCCGGTCTTGCATCCAAGGTATATCTGATTGTCCGTAAACCTTTCCTGCGTGCATCGAAGATTATGCAGGAACGTGTCATGAACCACGAGAAGATTGAAGTTCTTTTTGAACACAATGCAGTTGGTTTGTTTGGTGACAATGGCGTAGAGGGTGTAAACCTGGTGAAACGTTGGGGTGAACCGGATGAAGAACGTTATAGTTTACCTATCGACGGTTTCTTCCTGGCTATCGGACATCAACCGAATACTGAAATATTTAAAGAGTATATCGATACGGACGAAGTAGGTTATATTATTACAGACGGTGATAGTCCTCGTACGAAAGTGCCCGGAGTTTTTGCAGCAGGAGATGTGGCCGATCCGCATTATCGTCAGGCTATTACAGCCGCGGGAAGTGGATGTAAGGCTGCCTTGGAGGCAGAACGTTACCTTTCTTCCAAAGGGCTTGTGTGATAAATATATCTTCGGTGTAAACGAATGAATGATAATTATGCCTTTTGGGGTGTGATTGATTATAAATAAAACGGTGAACATTAGTATTAAACTAGCGTTCACCGTTTTGTTATTCAGGTCCGGAATAAATGATGCGGATTCCACGTGCTGTTGGGTCAGCACTGTGAAATCCGCATAAAATATAGTTAGCTTTGTTTAATAAGCTTCTATTTCATCAATCCATAATTCGGCAGGAATAACTTCCGGACCATTGTTCTTTTCAAAGTTAACTCCATTGCGTAGTGTGCCGCCATTCTTAATCTTAACTTTCAGGAAGGTAGCCTGTGTTGGCTCAAATTCAATGGAATCAGTGAATGCAATTCGTCCTGTTTCCGGATAATCGTGTTTCAAGGCCTTTTCAGCTACCGGAGTGTATTGTTTGCCATCTGCAGATACTTCTACGGCAACTCCTCCTGCAGGAAGAATTCTCATAGCCGGATTGAATAAAGAACCGAAAATTATTTTGCTGATTTGTGTCGGCTTATCCAAATTAATGATAAATTCCAAGTCTTTACCTTCAACAATACCAAAGCTGCACCACGGAGTATAAGAAGCATTATTTCCTCGTTTACCGTTGGTCAGTCCGAAGGTTGTCTTGTCAGCTCCTAATACATCGTTTTCATCAAATATATCGCCTGTCCATCCCATCTTATAATTAACAGTATAGGGCTTTCCTGTCAATAAATTACCGTATAATGGCTTGTGAGCTACTTTACCCAGCATTTTTCCATCTTTGAAAGCAGCTGCTTTCAGGTCGATATTACCTTCAAGAACGAAAGGCTTTTCATATAAGATGGACACTTTGGACGGTTCGCTGCCGTCCGTTGTATACCGGATTTCCGCATTCGGGTAGAATGTTTCCAGCAATACCATCAACGGACCGTTTTCATCCGCATGAGTATTGATGTTTACGTCGAAGAAGTTGAGGCAGGGTTTGGTATCCATGACTTCCAGGCGCTCAAATTCCGTAACCATGCGTTCGCAGAAACTCTTCCAGTTTTTGTTGGCATCCAGCGTCCATCCCGTTTCCGCGATTGCCATTGCACGTGGGAAGGCCTGATAATCTACCCGGTCGGAAGTTTTCATATATTCTCTCCAGAGGTTGCCTTGCATACCGATAATATGCTTTTTCACTAGTTCATCGGCATCATCCGGAACAGGATTGTAGCTATAAGTCTTCTTCAGCGTTGTGTATCCGCCGATGGGAGTCGGGGCGATTTCCTGATAGAAGTCCAGATAGGCATAAGGCATGGGAGCCATGATTGCGTTGTGTCCTGCTTTAGCTGCATTCAATCCGCCTTCAACGCCACGCCATGATAAGACAGTAGCGTTCGGAGCCAGACCGCCTTCCAAAATCTCGTCCCAGCCGATGATATTGCGTCCTTTGCCGTTCAGGTATTTTTCCATGCGGGTAACGAAGTAACTTTGCAGTTTATCTTCCTTGCTATGCTTCATTCCGTCCACTTTGCTGGGAGTCACGTCATCCTTCAAGCCTAACTGACGAATCAACTGCTGACAGAAAGCACTGTTCTTCCAAGCTGTTTTGGGGCATTCGTCCCCTCCGATATGAATGTATTCGCTGGGAAATAATTCGACTACCTCATCCATGACTCCTTCAAAGAACTTGAAAGTGGTCTCGCTCGGGCAGAATACCTGTTCGAATACGCCCCACGTAGGTGATACTTTATATGTCTGTGTAGAATCACAAGACAATTCGGGGTAAGCAGCCAGAGCCGCCAATGCATGCCCCGGCATTTCTATTTCGGGGATTACATTGATATATTTGCTTGCAGCATAAGCTACTACTTCTTTTATCTGTTCCTGTGTGTAATATCCTCCGTGTTCTATTCCGTCGAATACTTGCGGATAGTTCACATAATAATAGTCTACCAGCGTCTTTTCACGTTTGGAACCTATCTCTGTCAGTTTCGGATATTTCTTGATTTCGATTCTCCATCCCTGATCGTCCGTCAGATGCCAGTGGAAAACGTTCATCTTGTTCATTGCCAACAGGTCGATAAACTTGTAGATATACTCTATCGGGGCGTAATGGCGGCAAACGTCCAGCATCAGTCCGCGATGTACAAAGCGGGGAGCGTCTTCGATCTCTACAGCCGGAACAGACCAGTCGGCTTTCTTCTTCAGTTCTTTTCCGTAAACAGCGGGAGGAAGAAGTTGATAAATAGTCTGTACACCATAGAAAAATCCGTTCGGCTGGGAAGCTGTAACTGTAATAAGGGTAGGGGTGACAGACAGTTTGTAGCCTTCTTTAGGCATACCTTCTTGTAGTACGAAACTGATAGCAGGCTTTCCATCCACGCTTTCGGCTTCTTTCAGAGAGATTCCGGCAGTCTGTTTCAGTTGTTCGGCAAAGCCGTCGGCTACCTTTTTAACTTCCGGAGCATCGGACGGAACTACCAGCCGGACTTTGTTACTCAGTTCGAAGCGGCCTTCTTTGGGAACAAGCTGGTTGGGTTGCGGAACGATATTGTACTCGTTCGTCACTTCTTTTGGCTTCTGACAACTGGGGGTAATCATAAGTAAGGACAAAAGAAGAAGGGAAATACTTTTCTTCATGGTCTGAAATTGTGTTAAGTTATTAATATATTGACAGGACAAATGTACTTGTTTAATTGATAAGTTCCAATAGTATAGAAATAAAAAAGCCGATGTGACGAACATCGGCTTCCAGTTAAAGTTTCAGATCACTTTTTATGATCGTATAAGGTCTGTATTATCCTATCTTGCTTATTTTCTTGAGTTTTTCTTCTTCAATGATTTTGATCTTTCTTCCGTCGATGGTGATCAGGCGTTCCGTAGCGAACTGTGATAAGGTACGGATGGCGTTCGAGGTGGTCATGTTCGACAGATTTGCCAGGTCTTCACGGGAAAGATAAATACTCAATGTCGACCCGTCTTCTTCCAGACCGTAGCTTTCTTTGAGGAAAATTAGCGATTCTGCCAGACGTCCGCGGATATGTTTCTGTGTCAGGCTGACGGTACGTTCGTCGGAAATGCCGAGATCGATAGAAAGCTGGCGGATGAAGAACATGGCTAAATCATTGTTTTGAGCAATAAGCGTGGTAATGGCAGTCATGGGGATGAGACAGATAACAGAAGGTTCAAAAGCAGCGGCAGCAGTTACGAAGTCTTCCTTTGCGAAGTATGCACGGTACGCAAAGTATTCCCGCTGTTTAATCATGCGGATAATCTGACTTCTACCTCCTACACCATCTTTGAAGATTTTGACCTTGCCGGTAATGAGGCACATCAAATGAGAGGGAGTCTCCCCTTCGCAGTAGATGGTTTCGTTTTTTTTGTAGGTCTGTATTGTATAATTGTTCATCAGAAACTCCCTTTGTTCGTTATTCAAAGGAGCTAACAAATCGGATAATGGTTCCGAAATATCGATGTCTGACATGTTCATTTTTACCATGGGTGCTACAAAACTGTGTTATACAGCACAAAAGTAAAAAGAAAAAATGAGAAAATGAACGAATCTATAAAAAGATTGCAC
>ERZ779885.4471-NODE-4471-length-10909-cov-2.703427_pt1 | contig 10909 bp, 6 predicted proteins | sample MGYA00511554_ERZ779885 | MGnify/ENA primary metagenome ERZ779885 (study PRJEB29588, sample SAMEA2160998) | human gut metagenome | biome: human gut; feature: human-associated habitat; material: faeces | place: Denmark | collected 2008/2010 ... | reverse complement strand
CCAGCACCTTTTCCAGATCATGGCCCTTGGGACTCCCATCGGCGATGCACAGCTCCCAATTTCCGTAAGTCTGCTCCCGGATGGAATCCAGCATTTCCTTTAAATATTTTTCCGGAGTCTGGTACACCGGAATGACGATGGAAAATTTCGGCATCCAGAGAAATACCGCCTGGCGCTGCTCGGAAAGCTCCTCGTCCGTGGGGTTCTTGCCTGTTTCCTGCAAGAACTTTTGGCGTACACGGCGAATCTTGTTATAAGACTCGGTCATGTGGACGGGAATGCGAATCGTATTGCCGTAGTCGGCCACGGCACGCGTGACGGACTGTCTTACCCACCACGTAGCGTACGTGGAGAACTTGTAGCCGCGACGATACTCGAACTTATCGACGGCTTTCATCAGACCCAGATTGCCTTCCTGAATCAGGTCCGTCATCGCAAGACCGCGATTGACGTATCCCTTGGCAATGGAAATCACAAGACGCAAGTTCGCCTCAATCATCTTGGCCTTGGCATTGGCCAGATTCGTTTGAGCGAGTTTCACTTGTCGCGCAAGATCTCTTTGGTCATTTAAAGACAGCGAAGCCGTTTCTTCACTTTCGATAATTTTTTCCTGTAGGTGTGTTAAAAGCGCGGCATTGTGCCCGATCATCTCACCCCAGCGTGTTCCGGTTCGGGAAAGTTCCTCAATCCATTTAGTGTCCGTTGCCCGGGCTTTCATTCCTTCGATAAAGTCATCAACGGGCATCCCGCAACGCTCGACCATCACATCGCGCATCTTATGCGTTAAGGCATTTAAGGCCTCGACGTGCGCGGTGATGTGGTCGGCCACTGGTCTGATCGCACGCACCTCTGAAGACGCGTTGGAGCGTTGGGAGAATCGCTCTTCTGCCGACCAGCGTGTAAAGGATGATCAGATTATTTCGATCTTCCGCACGACCACGCGTTCCTCATATGGTTTGATCACATCTGCCGGCCGTCTGATTGTGGCGCATGTCGTGGAATTGCCGGTTGTGTCTGCGGATGGGCCGCTCCACGTGACTGGCGGCGTTCACGCCGAAGAGTTAATCGGCACGACGGAAAACACCGATCCAATTCGTGGTGAACGTGTGATCGCTGCGATCGCCATGCCATCCGCCGACGATTCCGGTGATAATGCCGTAGAGCCCACTCCTCTTGCATTGGGTACGCGCAATGGTGTAGTCAAGCGTTGGAATCGCGAATCGCCCACCACCATGGATTCATGGAGTGTCATCGATTTGAAGGATGATGATGAAGTTCTGGCTGCCGCTGAAGCGCGTGACGAGGATCGGCTGGTGTTTGTATCCACCGACTCCTCCCTGCTGACGTTCGAGGCGAAGAACGTACGCCCGCAGGGACGCACTGCCGGAGGCATGGCAGGCATTCGCCTGGCTGAAGGCTGCTCAGCGGCTGCGTTCGCGGTAGTTCCCGCCAGCAAGGTGGCGTGGAATTATGAAGAAGGCGAGAATGGCCTGTTCTCCGCGTCTGGAGCTGTGGTGTTGACGGTTGCCGGCGATTCCGAAGCGTTGCCGGGTACGGAGAATGGTTCTGCGAAGGTAACCCCGTTGGAAATGTATCCGACGAAGGGCCGCGGTACCGGTGGCGTTCGTTCGCAGCGCTTCCTCAAGGGACAGGATACGTTGGTTCTCGCATTTGTGGGCGCATACCCAGTACACGCCTCCACGCAGGGCGGTGCCGGCGTGGAATTGCCGAAGCCGGATATGCGTCGAGATGGCTCTGGCACGGAGCTTTCCGCACCAATCGCCATCATCGGCTAACTTGTTTTTCATTGACAATGCCCGTATCTTGCGATGGCTGGGATCGTTTTGGTTTCGCCTGTGCTTGCAAGATGCGGGCATTGTTGTTGTCGGCACGGTTCTGCCAGTGCGTCCGTTTCGTTCGCTTTGGCTCAATATAATACCAAGCTAGCAGTAGAGCTTCATGCCTTGCGGACTGTCGACGAAGCCGGCCGCATGAAGGATCTGCCGATTCGCATTCCGTTCCTTTAACGACATACCGTTCATTTCGCTGAAACTGATGCTGCCACTGGGCTGTCGCTGCAATGCGTAGGCAAATTCGGCGCAAGCTGGTTTCAATATTGTCTCGTCAGTTACGAAGCTGACGATTTTATGACTCTTTGGCACGGCAAACAACACGGGTTCGCCTTGTCTGAGTACGATGACGGAGCCAGATCTACGTGCCGGTTTGAGGTAATCCTGTTCTGGCCAGGCGATTGCGGAGCCAATAAGATTGGAGGGATCAGTCACATCGAGTGCCGCGCAGGACTGACTATGCCATTGCGTATCGCTACGAAGTGCGTCGATGGTTTCTCGCTCCGCGAATTGTGCCGCGCCGAAACCTTTCACGAACATGCCTCGGACCAGTGTGCCATGTTCTTCCATTCGTTTGAGTACTGGATAGAGTGATGAAAATCCTCCGGCAATCCGTTCCTTATCAACCAAAGGAGCGGCAATCACCCCATATCGATCCAGCAGCGAGTCGATGAGCGCCAACTTACGCTCCTCCACACTTGCTGCATGCGCCGCATCATCAATGCCGGTATCTCTGTTTTTAGACATGGCAGGCTCGATGACACTGTCTAGCGTTTTATTTGATAGAACGGTTCGCCCATCACCACAAGCTACAGCGGACCATAATCCACTCAAGCTCAATGGTGTTGGAGGACGCATGGTGACGCGCCTACGTGCGACACGACGAGGTGTGCGAACAGTTTTGCCTCCGTGTAGGAGCGTTCGTACTGGCGTGAACGAGCCGTTCGTCACTTTTCCTTGCCATACCAGTGACCATAGGGCTTCCTCGAACTGTTGCTCGCCCCATGCGGGGAATATGATTTCGCCTGTTTCAGGGTTCACCTGCACTTCGGCATGCTGCTGCCAGATGGTTTTGGCTGCGGCTGAAAGCTGTTGAATGGGGAACGCTCCACCACCGCTCAATGCTGCTAGCACGGCTTCCGGCATAGTCAATGTTTCATTATTTTTTAGTTCTTCTAATGTCGGTTCAGATGGGTTGAGCAGCAAAGAACCCGCTGGATAGAAGGCGATATCACCAGCTTCTTTGGCGTTGGATCCACTCGCTTTCGAGCCGACCCACACCACATCCGATGACGAAATGAGCTCGTCGAGCATGCTGGGCTGATACTCACGCACACGTGCCGGGAATACCGTGGATTCCCATACCGAAGCGTTCAGGAACACGCCTTCCAACTGTTCGATGACACGCATCAGACCATCGACGCCTTCGTAGCGTTCACCTCCAACAGGACCGACTCCTTGACGATCAAGCAGAAAAGCCTGATAGACGCTCGGATCGACCGGTTTGACGGCTTTTCGGGCCCTGGCAAGAGACAACGATCGAATACGCCGGAAAACATCTTTGTGGAGCCATTGCTGAATAGCACTCTTTTCGGAAGTCTCACCTAAATCAGTGAACCTTCCTTTGATGAGTTCACCTCGAGCATCCAGCTCATCAAGCGCATGCACCGCTTGTGCCGCGTCAACATCAAGTTCGGCAATCATCTTGTCGGAGGTGAATGGGCCATGCGTCTTGGCGTATCTCGCTACGCGCCCGTTGATGTCTTCTTCGGCAAGATCATTCCAGAATGTTCGTTTGGCAAGCTCGTCTTCCACCTGTGTAACGGCTTCGGAATCCAACAATGATGCCATGTCCGTACTCCCTAAGAGCCGTTCCAGCACTTCCGGATCCATGGACAGCAATTGTGTGCTTCGTTCGGCCTGCGGCACGTCATACTGGTACATCACCGAGCCAACGAAACCAAACAGCATATTCTCCGCGAACGGAGACGGCGTTTCGGTAACCACTTCCGACAACAGTATCGTCCCAGTATTCAACCCGTTCATAATCGTGTGCAATGCGGGAAGATCATACACATCCTGCAGGCATTCGCGCGCGGTTTCCAGCAGTAGGGGAAAATTCTTACGGGTACGGGCCGCATTCAATAGTTGTGCGGCCTTCAACCTCTGCTGCCATAGCGGCACACGCTTACCTGGACGAGTGCGCGGCAGAAAAAGTGATCTGGACGCGCATTCGCGGAATCGGGCCATGTAGAGCACGCTTTCGCCAACCTGTGTCTCAACGATGCGTTGCAATTCGTCCGCGTCGAACAGCAGCAGCTCATGCATCGGCAAATCGCCATAACCGTCCGGCAATCGTAGAACAATGCCATCGTCGGCCGCATACACTTGACCATCGAGACCAAACCGCTGTTTGATTCGAGTGGTAATAGCCAACGCCCAAGGCTCATGCACGCGCCTACCGTATGGCGAGTGGATGATAATGCGCCAATCCCCACCTTCATCCTGACAACGTTCCACCACGAAATCACGATCCGAAGGAATCACACCGGTCGCTTCACGTTGTTCGTCAAGCAGTTCGGCAAGATTGCTTATGGCATTGCGGTCAAGACCATCCCGCTTCAAACGTTGTGTGGCCTCACGGTCGAATCGCACTTCCGATACAGTTTGGACCGTATTCTGATCATCATTCTTTGCTGGTTCATGTCTGTGCAATCTTTGGCTGAGTTCGCGTGTCAAACGTCCTTGTGCCAATCCGAAACCATAATCGTGCCCGTCCTGGTCCCCATGCCAGAATGGCAGGCGTGCAGTACGGCCTGGTGCGGGAACCACCACTACCCTGTCCCGTGTGATCTCTTGAATCTGCCAAGTCGAAGTCCCCAAGGTGATGATGTCTCCCACACGGGATTCGTATACCATTTCCTCATCCAGCTCACCTACCCGTCGAGGGCCCGGACCGGAGCCTTCCTCCGGAAGCACCACCGTGTACATGCCACGGTCAGGTATGGTACCGCCGCTGGTCACTGCCAAACGTTGCGCTCCTGGACGTGCGGAAATCAGCCCCGCTTCTTCGTTATATTGCAGCGGCGGGCGGAATGCGGAAAAGTCCTCACTGTTGTATGCGCCTGTCATCATGCCGATAACCGCATCGAACATGGACCGATCGAGATCTCGGAAAGGCGCGGAACGACGCACGCGGTCGTACCAATCATTCGTAGAAAGATCTTCCATGGCCGCGGCCGCAACGGTCTGCTGTGCGAGCACATCCAGAGGATTGCGGGGCATTCGTAATGGTTCTATAGCCCCTTCCCGCATACATTCCATGCTGGCTGTTATGCCAATAATCTGCTGTCGGGTTATGGGGAAGAACAACGCATGAGAGACTCCCCCGACATTGTGGTCGGCACGGCCCACTCGCTGCAATCCCGATGCGATCGACAATGGGGCGGCCACCTGAATCACTAGATCCACAGAGCCCATATCGATGCCGAGTTCCAAGCTGGAGGTGGCCACCACACAACGCAACTGGCCGCGTTTCAACTGTTCTTCGATCCGTTTGCGCCGATCTTTTGACACGGACCCGTGATGTGCCATGGCAATCACATCAACATCGTCATGCGATTCAACCAACATGGTGGTGGCCCCCACCACCGAATCGTAATGCCCGGCAAATTGCTCACGGCCTTCCGGTGAGCCCAAATCACGGTGCTCACTCAAATCGGTCGCCTCCGAGCCCTGTTTCGACTCCGCATACATGTCGTTGAGCCGTGCAGTCAGCTTCTCTGCCAATCCACGCGAGTTGACGAACACCAATGTGGTTCGGTGCCGCAACACCTCATCGAGAATGGATCGTTCAAGAGCCGGCCATACCGAACCACCTGTAGCGCTAGTGTCAAGCATATTGCGCAATGGTTCCACGGCTCTCAAGTCCATAGCCGGAACAGCACCGGGGTTCACTACCGTTACCGGTTGCGAACCTCCAAGGAACCGCGCTACTTCCTCAACGGGATTAACAGTTGCCGATAACCCTATGCGCTGCACTGGATGTCCGATCATATCGTCAAGGCGTTCAAGACTTAATGCGAGATGCGCGCCTCGCTTCGAACCCGCGACCGCATGCACCTCATCGACGATCACCGTCTCCACACCCGCCAATATGCTGCTCGCTTTGGAAGTAAGCAGCAGGAATAATGATTCCGGCGTGGTGACGAGAATATCCGGCGGATGGCTGACGATTTTTCGACGTTGTTCAGGTGTGGAATCACCGCTGCGCATAGCCACTTCAACATCGGGGACGGGCAGTCCCATCGCCTCGCACTGTTGAGCAATTCCCTGCAATGGCAATTCAAGATTCTTCGTCACATCGACGCCAAGCGCCTTCAACGGCGAAATATACAGCACTTTGACGTTACGCTTCGTTTTCTTGCGGGAACCTTTCTTCACAGTTCTTCGTTCCGCATGGCTCTCGGTTGCCGCGGTTTCGCCATGAACGTCCACTCCTGCGGAACGCACTCCGCCCGCCATAAGCCGGTCAAGAGCCGAAAGGAACGCACAGAGGGTTTTACCCGACCCAGTGGGCGCCACAACGAGCACGTTCTCGCCGGAATGGATGGCCGGCCACGCCTGCTGCTGGGCTTCGGTGGGCCGGTTGAACGCATGTTTGAACCATGCTTTGGTCGGCTCCGAAAACAAGTTCAAACATTCGCACATACGTTCGATTATCGCATCACCGTAAGACGTCACTCGTCTTCGCCGTCAACCCATTCGAGCACTTCTCCCGGTTGACAATGCAATGTCACGCATATGGCATCAAGCGTGGAAAACCGTATCGCCTTGGCCCGTCCGTTCTTCAACACCGAAACATTGACCGGCGTTATGCCTATAGCCTCCGCCAGTTCACTGACGCTCATTTTTCTTTTGGCGAGCATCACGTCAAGTAGTTCAATATGAGGTGTTGAACGCTTTTCGTGATTTCAATCCGATGGCGCTCACTCTTCACATCATGTTCATCGTATTGCCGTGGCCGTACTGCTTATCGTATGGTATGTTGCACTCGGTTTTAGTAACCCTAACCGTATATGCGAAATCTACAATGCTGCTCACAGCATCGCAGACGCAGTGGCGGCAAAGCCCTCCCAGCCGATGGTCTGACCACCGCACTTTTTACGCAGGCTCTCGTGCATGATCACCATAAGCACCAGGAAAACCAACATGTACAGAGGGAACCACAGCACGCTGATATGCTGTGCGATCAAGCCGAATACCGGCGGCATGCACATCGAGCCGACGTATGCGCATGCCATCTGCATGCCGACGATCGCCTGCGATTTGTCTTCGCCGAAATATGCCGGCGTGGAATGAATGACGCACGGATAAATCGGAGCGCAGCCGAGACCGATGATCATCAGCCCCACAATAGTGCCGATATTGTGCGGCAACGGCAACAACATGCTAACGATACCGGTCAGCACGAGCGCCTGGCCTAGGCGAATCATAGTCGGATCGTTGAACTTCATGGTCAGAAAGCCACTCGCCAAGCGACCTACGGTGATGCCGATGCAGAACAGACTGGCCCACATGGCGGCTGTGGTCTTGTCAATGCCTTTGCCGAGCACCATGTAGCTACTACCCCACAGCATGGCCGTGGATTCCAACGCACAGTAGCAGAAGAACATCACCAGGATTTCTTTGGCACCGCGAATGGCAAGCACGCCTCGTACACCAAGCGGTTTGCGAGTTTCATCATTGGCCGTTCCGTCGGATTCGCCGGAAACTTCGCCCGTCTTTGCCTCGGAGCGCTTCTTCCACAGTGGCAGGCTGAAAATAAGAATGGCGGTGAGCGCAACCTGCAGTATGGAGATGTAACGGTAGCCCCACGGCCAGCCTTGACCCGCACCCAAGGCGAATCCCATGACGTATGGGCCAGTCAATGCGCCGATGCCCCACATGGCGTGCAGCCAGCTCATATGACGGCTCTCGTAGTGAATGGCCACATAATTGTTGAGGGCCGCGTCAACTCCGCCCGCTCCCAAGCCGTACGGGATGGCAAGCAGAATCAGCACCCAATAGTTCGGAGCCACCGAAAAGCCAAACAACGCCAACGCCGTCAATGCCACGGAAACCACGGTGACTTTGCCCGCTCCAAAATGCAAGGTCATACGGTCGGAAAGCAGCGCAGAGACAATGGTTCCAGCAGAAATCGTCATGGAAATGCCGCCAGCCCAAGAGATGGGTGCACCCAAATCGACACTCATCGTCGGCCATGCGGCACCCAACACAGCATCCGGCAAACCAAGACTGATGAACGCCACATAGATTACGGCAAGCAAAAGATTGACCACGCCCCACTCCCTCTTGACTGATAGCCGCAGAAGACAATATCAGTCGTCATTGTAAACATATCTATCTACCGATCGGTAACTGCTCAATTGCACTATTTACCGCAGAATCTTCAATCCCTATCTCGCGAAACCATATACCGTCTTCGCTAAGAAAACGCCCTCCGCAACATCTTTGACGCAACGGAAGGCGAACCATCGAAAACACCGATCAGGTATCGATCTTGGAACGGTCGAAGTCATCGGCATTCTCAACAATGAATGCCTTTCGAGGAGGCACATCGTCACCCATCAGCAAGCTGAAGATCCGACTGGCCTGTTCGGCATCTTCCATACGAATACGGCGCAGCATGCGCGTACGTGGATCCATGGTGGTGTCAGCCAACTGATCGGCGTCCATCTCACCAAGACCCTTGTAACGCTGGATGTCTTCGTTATAGCCGATGCGCTTCTTGTCAAGCTCCGCCAATTTTCCAGCAAGCTCATCGTCGGAATACGTGTAGATGTACTCCCCCCTGCGAGCTCCGGTCAAGGCAATGCGGTGCAACGGAGGCACAGCCGCATACACATGGCCATGCTCGATGAGCGGCCGCATGTAACGGTAGAACAAGGTGAGCAGCAGAATGCGGATATGCGCACCGTCAACATCTGCATCGGTCATCATAATGACCTTGTTATATCTTGCCTGCTCAATGTCGAAGCTTGCACCGGAGCCAGCACCGACCACCTGAATAATCGCCGCGCATTCCTTATTCGACAACATCTGCGACAGCGACGCCTTCTGCACGTTAAGGATTTTGCCGCGAATCGGCAACAACGCTTGGAAGCCGGAGTTACGTGCGGCCTTGGCGGTACCGAGTGCGGAATCACCCTCGACGATGAACAGTTCGGCCACGTCGTCATTGCCCGGCTGGCAGTCGGAGAGTTTGGCCGGCATCGAGGCGGATTCGAGCGCGTTCTTGCGGCGCGTGACCTCCTTGGCCTTGCGCGACTGGATGCGTGCGTGCATTTCGCCGACGATCTTCTCCAGCACGCGGCCGGATTGTTCCTTGTACCCGCGCTTGGAGCCGGTGATCATCTCGCCGAATTGCTTGTCGGTGAGCCGGGTGACGATCGGCTTGACCTGCGCGGTGCCGAGCACATCCTTGGTCTGGCCTTGGAACTGAGGTTCGGCCACGCGTGCGGTGACCACGGCCACGAGTCCGGCTTGGATATCGTCGCGCTCCACCTTCATGGCGGAGTCCTTCATGTTCACCTTGAGCTTGCGGGCGTTGTCTTCCACCGCCTTGCGAATCTGCTTGGTGATGGCGTTCATGAAACCGTCCACGTGAGTACCGCCGCCGGGCGTCTCCACGATGTTCACGAAGCTCATGATTGTGGTGTCATAGCCGTTGACCCATCGCAGGGCGATGTCCACGCCGCAGGTGCGTTCGATTTCCTGGGCGTGCAGTTCGCCGCCCTCACCCACGGCCTGGGTCTCCTCCTTATAGGTGCCCTCGCCTTGGATGCGCCAGATGTCGGAGATCGGCTCGCCTTTGGACAGGAAGTCGACGAAGTCCTTGACGCCGCCTGTGTGCAGGAATTCCACGACGCGCGGGTGCGCGGGCTGTTCGCCGAACGCGCCATCGACGACCTGGTCGCCGGCCGTCAGCGAGAAGTCCTCCTCGGCCGGGCTCTCGGCATCGTCGGACTGGGATTCGGCGGAGTCGTCGAAGAGTTCGGCATCGTTGGACGAGACATCCAAGGCCGGTGCCTGGTCTTGCGCAGGTTCGACTGTTGTGTCATCAGTGGCCTCGACGGTGTCAGTCGCCGCCGTTTCCGGTACGTTTTCGTCGATGATGGTGATTTTGAGGCCGGGCACCAGGAAGCTGGTCTGACGCACGCGGTCGATGAGCTGTTCGTATGAGAACTCGGCGGTTTTGTTGAAGATCTCCGGATCATACCAGTAACGAATACGGGTACCAGTGGTTTTGGGAGATACCTTGCCGATGATTTCCAGCTCGGTGGGTCGGTTCTTGCGAGTGCGCTTGAACGGGGAATCGGGAGACGGATTGGCCGGGTCGGCATCCGTGTATACGCCAGGGTGACCTTGGTGGAAGGTCATGTGGTGCGTCTTGCCGTCACGATCCACTTCGACGTCCAGTCGGGAGCTCAGGGCATTGACCACGGAGGAGCCCACGCCGTGCAGGCCACCGACGGCGTTATAAGACGAGTTGCCGAACTTGGCACCGGCGTGCAGTTTGGTCAGTACGACCTCCACGCCGGACAGGCCGGTTTTCGGTTCCTTGTCCACCGGGATGCCTCGGCCATTGTCCGCGACTTCCACGGAACCGTCGGTGTGCAGGGTGACCACAATGTCGTTGCAGAAGCCGGCCAAGGCCTCATCCACGGAGTTGTCGATGATCTCCCACAGGCAGTGCATAAGACCCTGCGAGTCGGTGGTGCCGATGTACATGCCCGGACGCTTGCGCACCGCATCCAAGCCCTCAAGAACAGCTAGGTCCTTGGCGCCGTATTCTTCTTTGGGCATACAGTCCTATTTTTCTCTTCAAATGCTTGGCTCCCCTCACAGAGGGGAGCCAGATGATCATTGATCCAGGAAGTCGCGCAGGGTCTGCGAACGGGATGGGTGGCGCAGCTTGGACATGGTCTTGGACTCGATCTGACGGATGCGTTCACGGGTCACGCCGAAGATCTGGCCCACTTCCTCCAAGGTATGGG
>ERZ779885.4469-NODE-4469-length-10910-cov-4.728236_pt1 | contig 10910 bp, 8 predicted proteins | sample MGYA00511554_ERZ779885 | MGnify/ENA primary metagenome ERZ779885 (study PRJEB29588, sample SAMEA2160998) | human gut metagenome | biome: human gut; feature: human-associated habitat; material: faeces | place: Denmark | collected 2008/2010 ... | reverse complement strand
TTGCTTAGTTATTCGCAAGCGCGCGGTCCAGCCACACAGCCGCCACGTCCATGGCGTTGTACAGCCCGTCCTTTTCTGTCTTTTTGACCACACGGTCGCGGGACTTCAGATCCGGATCCGTCAGCTGGAGCTGCACGGAGACTCGCGTCGCCACGTCGAGATCTTTGACCTTCTTCGTGTCGAGGATCTGCATCATGATGATGTACTTGTCAGCCATGCTGCCGTAATAGAGCAGGTTGTCCTTGCGGCGCAGCGGATGGCCTTTGTAGCACAGTTCATTCGTTTTTGCTGCCAATGAGATACACCTCCGATACCACTGTTTTCGAATTGTAACACATTTCAATCATTTTGTCAACACCGCGCAGACCGGGCCGGGAAAGCACGACCCGGCTGCGGGGGAACACTGCATTTATTCCGTGTCGCCCGTGTTCTGTGTCTTGGAGAAGTCCCCGAAGATGCCGGTCGGCGTACCGACATTCGGCGTCGGGAAGCTCTTGGTCGCCAGATCCTTATGGATCGGCTCCATGACCAGCTTCCAGATCTGTGCGGCGGGGTTGCCGGAGAAGTTCATATACTCGGGCATATCGTAGCCGGTCCAGACGGCGGTCACATAGTACGGCGAGAAACCGCAGAACCAGCGGTCGTAGTCGTCGGAGGTCGTACCGGTCTTACCGGCGACGGGCATTTTGCCGTAGCCGAGATAGACTTCGTAGCCCGTGCCGTACCACGCGGCGGCCTCGAGCATTTCGGTCATGCACCGGGCGGTGTCCACGCTGAACACATGGCTCGTGCGCATGCCGTTTTCGAGAACGGTGTTGCCGTTTGAATCGGTGATGAGCGAATACGATCTCGCGTACGTCATCTCGCCGTCGTTCGGGAAGGAAGTGTATGCCTGCGCCATTTCGCGCACCGTTACGCCGTAGGTGAACTGGCCGAGCGCGAGGGGGGCATAGTCCCGGTCCGCCTCGACGAGCTGGAAGCCCATGCGCTCGGTGAGGTATTCAAAGGAAACGCTCGGCGTGAGCTTATCGATGATCTGTGCGGCGACGGTATTCTTCGAGCGCACCAGCGCGTCCCAGATGGTGATGATGCCGTCGTAGGAGCTTCCGGAGTTGCGCGGGTACCAGTAGGTGCCGCGCAGCTGGATATCGGGGCTGTCGTCCACGAGCGTAGACTCGGTGATAAGGCCGAGATCCATCGCCGGGCCGTAGGACGCGAGCGGCTTTGCCGAGGAGCCGGAGGGCCGGTGCGCGTCGATGGCGTAGTTAAAGCCGAAGTTGCGGTCCTTTTCGCCGATCGCGCCGCCGATGGCCTTGATCTCGCCGGTGAACGGGTCGATGACCATGCAGGCGGACTGCAGCGGCTGGCTGCTGTAGTAATAGGGCTGCGGCATGCTGTCCGGGTCGGTATAGATATCGTCCACGACCTGCTGCACGAAGGGATCGACGCAGGCGTAGATCTGATAGCCGCCGTGGTACAGGAGCTGGCGCGCCGCGGCCTCGGAAAGACCGAGTCGTGACTGCAGATCGCTCAGCACGTCCTTGATGACCATTTCCACATAATAGGAATAGATCTCCTGCTGGTAGACCTCGTTTTCGCCGCGGATGAAGTGCAGCTCGTCGTTATCGACCTCCGCGACGGCGGCGGTATATTCCTCATGGGAGATGTAATCCTGGTCGTACATCTCGTAGAGAATGGTCTTGGTGCGCTTTTTGTTGTTCTCTACGCTGGCGAAGGGGCTGTAGCGCGAGGGGTTGTTCGTAATGCCGATGATGCTGGCGCACTGCGCAAGCGTGAGATCGCGCACATCCTTGCCGAAATAGGTGTTCGCGGCCATCTGCACGCCGCTCGCGCCCTCGCCGAAGTAGACAACGTTGAGATACCACTCCATGATCTCTTCCTTGGTGTATTCCTTTTCGAGATCGAGAGCGCGGAAGATCTCCACGAGCTTTCGCTGCACGGTGACGTCGTCTTCCGTAGTGACGTTTTTGATGAGCTGCTGCGTGATCGTCGAGCCGCCGAAGTCGTTTTTCATGCCGAGGAACATGTTGACGAACGCGCCCGCTGTGCGGTACCAGTCCACGCCCTTGTGGTCATAGAAGCGCTTGTCCTCGATGGCGACCGCCGCCTTTTCGAGATACGGCGGCAGCTCGTCGTAATCGACCCAGATACGGTTCTCGTCCGTTGCCAGTACCGCGAGCTCTACGGTCTGGCCGTTGTTATCGTAGGCCCAGACCGTGCTCGAGAGCGAGATGGCGTAGTCCTCAAGCGTGATGTTCAGATCGGTCGTAAGGGTATTCTTCACATAGTAGGCGAAAATGCACGCGAAGAGAAGCCCGCCCAGCAGCAGCACGATGTCGCCCGGCACAGGACTCTCCCGGCGGACGTTATCCGCCTTTACCGCGCCCACGACCGCACCCACCTCCAGGCGCTTGGCCACGTAATCGGGATGGTATATCTCCCGTACATGCGTGGTAGCCAACCCTATCTGATTACCGTAGCTCGAATAGCCGGCCGCAGCCTTGGTACTGATGATACGCTGCGGAAGTTTGCCTTCGAGCGTCTCCCCCACAGGTTGGTATATGTTGCCCGCACCCGTCACACGCATCGCCTGGTAGACATACGCCCGGCCCGAAAGCGGGTCGCGGATGGCGCCGCCCAGGCAGGTGGAGGCACCGCCGAAAGGCTCTATTTCGGTCGGATGGTTGTGCGTTTCGTTCTTGAACTGAAGCAGCCACTTCTGCGGCTCTCCGTCCACATCGACGTTGATGAAAATGCTGCAGGCGTTGTTTTCCTCACTCTCCTCCTGGTCGTCGAGCAGTCCTTTCTTCTTCAGGTAACGGGCGCCGATGGTCGCCATGTCCATCAGGCAGACCGGCTTGCCGGTACGCCCCAGCTCTTCACGCATGCGGCGGTAGAGGGCCAGAGACTCCTCCATCTCGCCCTTCATGAACGACTCGTCCACGGTAATCTCCTCCAGCACGGTCGTAAAGGTGGTATGGCGGCAATGGTCGCTCCAATAGGTATCCAATATCCGGAGCTCCGTTTCGGAAGGGTCTCGTCCTTCGCGGCGGAAATAGGCCACTACCTCACGCAGGTCGTCGGCATTCATTGCCAGACCGTTGGCCTTGCAGTAAGGGGCGAGTGCCGCCTCGCCCATCCGGGTAAAGCCCTCCAGCACGGGTACCGGCCTCACTTCGGCGTTCTCCGCCAGGCCGAGCACAGCGAGGTTCTTCTCGCGCGACTCCACGCCGTTGATATAGTATTTGCGGATACGCGACAGGTCGGCATCCGTCACGCCGTCGTCGAATATCAGCAGCCTCGCACTGCGTATTTTCACTTTGGCCTCGGGCTCCAGCAGCATGACGCACTCCTCGGCCGAAGAGGCCCGCTGGTCGAACTGCCCCGGCAGGTACTCCACAGCCAGGTATCTCTTCCCCGTCAGGTCGCACGTATCCGTCACGACATCCGTCACCACTTCGCCGAACACCCCGTAACGGCTCTTTTCAAGCAGTTCCGGCGTAAAGCCGAACAGGTCGTACACGTTCAGCAGACGCAGCTCTCCGAGCGACAGACCGAGATTGCCGTTCAGCTCTTCCCGAAGGCTCTGCGCCTCTACCCTGAATTCCGGTTTCTTCTCTACGTAAATACGATAACTCTCCATTATCTTGCGCTTTTCTCCGTTTCCATTTTCAAAATCCGGCGGCTACTCCACGAACCGCCCCCGCCAACGGGCATCGTACTCCCCGGCGGTCATCCCCACGAAGGTGATATGCCCCATCTTGCGTTTGGGCTTGCTGACGCTCTTGCCGTAAAGGTGGACATAGACGCCCTCCTCCGGCGACTGCGCCCCCTCTGCTCCGGTTTCGGCCGCCACGGCCTCCGCCGCGGCCAAATCCTCGCCGAGGATATTTTTCATGACCGTCGGCGCCACCAGGCGAGGTTCCTGCAAAGGCTCGCCCAGCAGATAGCGGCAGAGCTCGCGGAACTGGTTGGTCGTACACCCCTCGATGGTGTAATGACCGCTGTTATGGGGCCGCGGAGCCATCTCGTTGAAGTACAGCTCCCCGCCCTTCACGAAATACTCGATAGCCAGAATCCCCGTATAACCGCACCGGCGCATGAACGCCTCGCTCTGTTCGACGAGCCTGGCTCGCACGGCATCGTCCATGCGCGGGGCCGGCACGATGCACAGGTCGAGGATGCCGTCGCGGTGGATGTTCTGCCCTATCGGGAAACTCACGATTCGCTCGCCGTCGTTCACCATGACGATGCTCGCCTCGTAATCGAACGGCACGAACTCCTCCAGAATGGCCGGTACCCCCAGATAGGGTTCCGCCCGGGCAATATCCTCCGGAGTACGTATCACCGCCTGTCCGTGCCCGTCATATCCCAGCGTCCGCGTTTTGAAGACACACGGATAGCCTATCTCGAAAATCCCCTTCATCAGCGATTCGCGGTCGTGCACCTCGGCGAAACGGGGCACGCGCAGGCCGTTGTCGCGGGCATTGGTCTTCTCTCTTATCCGGTCCTGCGAATCGAACAGCGGCCGGTAGCCCTGCGGAATATTGTACCGTTCGGTCAGGGGAATGAGTATCTCCCCCGGAACGTTCTCGAATTCGTAGGTCACCGCATCGCTGCGGCGGCACAACTCCTCCAGCGCGGCGGCATCGTCGAAAGCGGCCACGATATGGTCGTCGCACACCCGAAAGGCCGGCGCATCCGCCGAAGGGTCGAGACACACCGTCCGTGCCCCGAGCACGGCGGCCTGCTCGGCTATCATCAGCCCCAACTGTCCACCGCCTATGATTCCTATGGTCTTCACCCTTTTCAAAACCGGTTCGTAGTTACTGCAGTTCCGTCATCAGCACCGTTTCGGTCTGACGGCGGCGGAAATCCTCCAGCGCCAGCGCCAGCGCCTCGTCGTGCAGGGCAAGAATGCTCACCGCCACGAGGGCGGCGTTCTTCGCGCCGTTGATGGCAACGGTCGCCACCGGCACGCCAGCAGGCATCTGCACAATGGAGAGCAGGGAATCGAGCCCGTTCAGCGCCTTCGATTTCACCGGCACTCCCACCACCGGGAGCGTCGTCATCGAAGCGACCATGCCGGGCAGGTGCGCCGCGCCTCCGGCACCGGCGATGATGACCTCTATGCCGCGGGATTTGGCCGTCTTGGCATACTCGGCCAGCAGGTCGGGCGTGCGGTGCGCCGACACAATCCGCTTTTCATACGCCACGCCGAACGTTTCGAGCGTTTCGGCGGCGGCCGACATCACCTCCCAGTCGCTCACCGACCCCATGATGACTCCTACCTTTACCATATTTCTTTCATTCTAAAATAATCCGCTCTAACGACAAACCGCTACAACACGACCATGTCATAGCGGCTTATTCCACCCCGGGGTCTGCGGCCATTCTCCGCAAGGGTTCCGTCACCCTCTCCGCCCCCGCATCCGAACTTTCCGGCCGGAAAAAACAGAGACACGACCCTTGTCGTACAAATACCAAAAGAGTCTTTACGGGCATAAATAAAATCACCGGAACCTTTGCGGCCGCCCCCGCGGCCAAACCATTCGTTCTTTAAAGGCGTAAAGATAATATATATTTACGGAAAATACAATGCCGCGCCCTTTTTTCGCGTCGTGACCTCCCGCAGCGGACCGCCGGAGCCGTTGCCGCACCGCCCGAATCGGCATCATGGCATCGGAACGGCCCCGTGCAGTACGGACAGAAGGCGGCACGCCTTCCCCATACATGCGTTACGGCAGGGGGAAATTCCCCTGCCGTAACGCAGCCACCGCTTTCCTTAGCCGCCGACGTACGGGGTTGCCGGCGGCGACGGTCACTTCCAGATGACGTTCACATACGAATCGCAGACAAGGCCGGAGGCATCCAGGTCCGGGTTGTTCCGCAGGTCGAGCGTCGTAATGTTGTTCTTCCCGCAGTCGAGGTACTCGAGATAGGTATTGTGCGATACGTCCAGCGAGACGAGCGCATTGGTATTGCAGACGAGCGTCGTAAGCCGCACCGCATCGCTCAGGTCGAGCGACGGAAGGCGGTTCTGGCTGCAGTTCAGGAAGTCGAGAACGGCAAGGCCGTCGGTCCGGAGCTCTGCAAGTTCATTGCCGTAGCACATCAGCGATTCGAGTGCCGTACAGCCCGAAACGTCCAGCAAGGTCAATGCGTTCTGTTCGCAGCGCACGGAGACCAGGAGAGGATTGTCCGAAAGGTCGAGCTCCGCAATACGGTTCTTGGCACAATCCACGCGTTCGAGTTTTTTACACCGACTCAGGTCGAGTGCGGCGATGGTCTCGTTGTACCCGCAGTCGAGGTCGCGCAGCTCCGTCGCACGGGAAACATCGAGCGACGCCAGGCTGTTGAAACGGCAGGAGAGGTCGGTCAGAGCGGTACAGTTCGATATTTCGAGAAGGGTCAGGCCGTTGTCGCTACAGTACAGGTCGGTCAGTTTCGGATTGGCCGACAGGTCGAGCGAGGTCAGCTTGCAATTCGCACAATAGAGTTTCGTCAGCTCCGGATTATCGCCGAGGTCGAGCGCAGTCAGGGGATTGCTCATACATGACAGCTCCTCCAGCCGGCCGTTCGCCCCGAGGTCGAGGCTCCGCAGCATGTTGTCGTCGCAGTCGAGGTCTCTCAAGGCTGGGAGGCCTGAGACATCCAGGTCGGTCAGCAGATTGCCGGAACAGTCGAGCATCTCCAACATCTCCAGTTCCCCGTCTCCCAAGACGAGGGCGGTCAGTCTATTACCGCTGCACTCCACATTGAACAGTTTCGGATTGCCGCTGATGTCAAGCTCCGTTATCTGGTTGTCCCGACAGCGGATAACAGCCAGATTCGGAAAATTTTCGATGCCCTTCAACGAAGTGATGTTCCGGCCGGACAAATCGTCCATATAGGAGACATCGACCGCCTCGCGCCGGGAGACCTTACCGTCGCCGTTCTTATCGAATTTGGCGACGAGATACGCGGCGAAAACCGCATCCGGCACCTCGAAGAACTCATCGGCCTCATAGGTGGTGAACATCTCCTCCGCCCCATAATAGAGGCGCTCTCCGTCCACTGCGTGCGGAAGCACCACGTAAGGACGAATGTAGTAGTCGGTGGCCGGCTGCAACCCTTCAATCCGCACCTCCAGGGTCCCTTCGACCGAACCGTCGTCGGTCATCGCGTCATCCACCGTAGGCTCCGGCTCCGTCGCCCAGCACAGCCCGCGGCGAACGATATGCTCCTCGTACACTCCGTAAATGACATCCGCATAGGTATCCTCTTTCCCGATGGGCATGATAATCTGCATGTCGGGCACGTAAACGCCCTCCGTACGGAAATCCGCTTCGCCGTCGGAAAAATAGGTATAGCCGTCGTCCGTCCGGACGAACCCCCTGAGATAATAGTGCGTCGACTCACTGAGGCCGGTCACGGTCGCCCGGTAAAGGTCGTTCCCGGCATCGTACGTACAAAGCCGGAACTCCCCGTTTTCGGTGCTGGGCGAACCGTCGGTATTCCAGCACACGCCGACCTCCTTGATGCGGGGGCCCCATGCCCTGCACACCACCTCAACGGACTGGTCGTACACCGTGAGACCCTCGACCGTTACTTTGGGCCGCTCGCGGTCGGTCGTAAACTGCACCTCGCCGCCGAACGTCGTCTTACCGTTCCCGCCGCGCGCATAGCTGCGTGCGTAATATTCGGTCTGGGGAGCAAGCCCGTCAATTTCGACCGCCATCCCCGGACCGGACAGGGCAATGGTCTGTTCGGTTCCCGGCGCAGGGTGTTCCGCCCAGCAGATGCCGACCTCGGCCTCTGTCGTTTCATCATAATATTCCACCTCGACATAGGCCATCACATCGGTCACGGCCACCACCCTTATCTCCGGCGGCGTCACGGTACTTCCCCCGTCCCCGCCGAACAGCTCGCCTATCTTCTCGCATGCGGTCAGCAGCAACGGCAGCAGAAACAGCGGCATTACGCTTTTCATCTTCTTCATACGCTTCGTCTTTTTACACGATTCCGTGCCGCAAAATTATCGTTTTCTTCCCCGTCGGTCAATATTATTATAAAAAATCGGACGGCAACGGGAAAAATGCACGGCCACCGGCAGACAAAAGCCGTCCGGGAAACGCACGTTTCCCGGACGGCCGAATCGTATCGCAAAGAACCGAAAGGTTACTTTCTGACAAGTGTTTCGCAGTAAGCGCAACGGTATGCACCCTCTTCGCCCTCGACGGGACGCATGAGCTGGGGCACGTTCTCCGAGTTGCAGATGCAGCGCTTATTGGGGCACTTCACACCTGCGGGATTCTCCTCCACGCTGACCAGCTGCGGATTCTCCATGCGTTTGTTCTCCCACTCGAACAGTTTGCAGATAAGGGCCATACGCATGAACTTACCGTTCTCTACCTCACGGAAATAAGCCGCACGCGGGTCCTTATCCACCTCCACGGCGATTTCGTTCACGCGGGGCAGCGGGTGCAGTACGGCCATGTTCTTCTTGGCGAGCTTCATCTTCTCAGCATCGAGGATATAGGTATCCTTCAGCGCCTCGTACACGGCCGGGTCGTCGAAACGCTCCCGCTGCACGCGCGTCATGTAGAGGATGTCGAGCTCCGGCATCACGCTCTCCATATCCCGCACCTCGGTGTAGGGAATACCCGCCTCGCGCAGCTCCTCGAGCACGTGCTCCGGCATCCTCAGCTCGTCGGGCGAAATCATCACGAAACGGATGTTATCGTAACGCATCATCGCCTTGGTGAGCGAATGTACCGTACGGCCGAATTTCAGGTCGCCGCACATACCGATGACGAGGTTGTCCAGCCGGCGCATTTCGCGCTTGATGGTGAGCAGGTCGGCAAGCGTCTGCGTCGGATGGCAGTGCGAACCGTCGCCGCCGTTGATAATCGGTATGTCGGTCACGCGCGACGCCACGAGCGGAGCGCCGTCTTTGGGGTGACGCATGGCGATGATGTCGGCGAATTTATTGATGGTCATTATGGTGTCGGCAAGCGACTCGCCTTTCGTTACCGAAGAGGTGCTTGCATCCGAGAATCCGAGAACATTACCGCCGAGTTCGAGCATCGCGGCCTCGAAGCTGAGGCGGGTGCGCGTACTGGGTTCGTAGAAGAGAGTGGCCAGCGTCTTGTTCTTGCATCTTTCAGTGTAAGCCGGACGGTCTGCGATGATGTCGAGCGCGAGATCAATAATCTCCTGCAGTTCCTGCATGCTCAGGTCGGTGATGTCGATAAGGTGATGCATAATAAACCTGTTTTATAAATTATGGTAACTGATGTTCTTCTTTCCATTCCGCCTGTGCGCCGGCGGCCTGCGGCGGCACCTTGCCGCACCGAAAGGACTACCGAATCGTCCCAATCCACGACTCGTCGCGCGGATTCGCACGGAAGGCCATCAGGCGTTCGATATCTTCCGGACGTATATATCCCTGCTCGGCAGCTACCTCGACAAGGGTATCGAAGTTCGAGAGGCTGTGGTTACGCACCTCCGCTTCGCGCAGATGGTCGAGACCGGTCTGCATGCCGTACGTGAATATGCTCGCTATGCCCAGCACTTCAGCTCCCGCTTCGCGGAGCGCCTTCACCACCTCGATGCAACTGTCGCCCGTAGAGATAAGGTCTTCTATAACAACCGCTTTCTGTCCCCTCTCCAGCCGGCCTTCGATGCGGTTCGTCCGGCCATGGTCCTTGGCGCTGCTGCGCACGTACCCCATCGGCAGGTCGGGCAGGTTGGCCGTAATGGCCGCATGGGCAATGCCGGCGGTACTCGTTCCCATCAACACTTCGCATTCGGGATAGAGTTCCTTCACCACACGGGCAAGGCCCGCCTCGATGTGGTCGCGCACCCGCGGTGCAGTCAGTGTCAGGCGGTTGTCGCAGTAAATCGGACTCTTTATCCCGCTCGCCCACGTAAAGGGCTCCCCGGGCCTGAGGAATACCGCCCCTATCGAAAGAAGGTCCTTCGCAATCTGTCTTTCGAGTTCTTTCAGTTCACCGGCCATGCCGCAGCAGCACCCGGCAGCATCAGCGGGTTTCCGGTCCATTTCCAAAGCCAAATCCATTTTTATGTCGGTTTAATTATTTAAAGTCAGGGTTATCTTCCGGCTGCCTACTGCATCATGAACTCCTTCACGCACCGGCGGTATGCCCCCACCGGGTCGGCGGCCTCCGTGATGGGACGCCCCACCACGATGTAGTCGGTGCCTATCTCCGCCGCACGGGCCGGGGTGGTCACCCGTACCTGGTCCCCCTTCGCACCGTCGGCAAAACGGACACCGGGCGTTACGGTCACAAAATCCGTCCCGCACGCCTCCTTCACCATGCCGGCTTCGAGCGGCGAGCAGACCACGCCGTCGAGCCCCGCCTCCTTCGCATTGCGGGCATACTGCACGATGGTATCGTTTATCGGAGCCTGGATAAGCAGCTCGCGCTGCATGCGCTCCTCGCTGGTGGAGGTGAGCTGCGTCACGGCGATGAGCAGCGGCCGCGTACCGTCCGGACGGGTAAGTCCCTCCAGCGCGGCACGCATCATCTCTATCGTACCGGCAGCATGCACGTTGGTCATGTCCACGTCCAGCCGTGCGAGCACCGACATCGCCTTCTTCACCGTATTGGGAATATCGTGCAGCTTGAGGTCGAGGAATATCCGGTGACCGCGCCGCTTTATCTCCTTCACTATCGAGGGGCCCTCCGCATAGAAGAGCTCCATGCCTATCTTCAGAAAAGGTTTCTCCTGGGTGAACAGGTCGAGAAACCGGAAAGTCTCTTTCGCGCCCGGAAAGTCGCACGCGATAATCACGTCTTTTGCCATTGTATTTATCTGTACTTTACTCAAAATTATCATTCGTTCCACTGCCGGGGACTCCCCCGTCGGCTCCCGCCTCCGGC
>ERZ779885.4465-NODE-4465-length-10920-cov-3.550759_pt1 | contig 10920 bp, 10 predicted proteins | sample MGYA00511554_ERZ779885 | MGnify/ENA primary metagenome ERZ779885 (study PRJEB29588, sample SAMEA2160998) | human gut metagenome | biome: human gut; feature: human-associated habitat; material: faeces | place: Denmark | collected 2008/2010 ... | reverse complement strand
GGAGACAATCCGAACACAGTGAAGAATGAAGAAGCTCTGTTCAGGCAGAAAAAAGGAAATCCCCTCTCTGAGTGAGCGGGAAGAATTGAAGGATATAGACGCTGCTTGACGGCTTCTCTTTTTTTCGCTTCGGGGAGGGATGTCATATCTAGCTGCTTTGCCAAAGCGAGACCAAGCCACGGCAGCTTTTTCTTGCTTGACAAACGAAAGCAGAGTACATATAATAAACGTAGGAGTGAAATACTCTTAACAGGGGTGTATCTCAGCCCAAAGTGAGAAAGTTATCGAGTGAGTTTCTCTTGGCTCTATCATCAAGAAAGTTACAAGTGAGTGTTTCGCTACTCAGAGTGCGATTTTAACAGGAGGGCGGGCTTCATGTCCGCCCTCTCTGTTTGAGGGAGGGTATATGGAAAATATAAAAATTTATGAGATCAATGCTGCATATATCAACTACCTTGTTCCATATGCACCCCATCTTTTTCACAACCGGCAGCAGGGGCAAGCGAATGAACGGAAATACATAGGCATAGTTTTACAGGTCAATGGCCTTGACTATTTTGCTCCCCTTTCTTCATTCAAGCCAAAACATAGAAGGATGAAGGAGGGCCTTGATTTCATCAAAATCAAGGATTATGCCGTTATCAATCTAAACAATATGTTTCCCGTTCCTTTATCTGAATGCAGGTATGTGAATTTTGAAACGGTGAGGGATCCAAAATATAAATCACTCTTACTGGCCGAGTACCGGTTTATCAAATCGATTCAAGAGAAGATTCGGAAGAACGCAAATACCTTATACAAGCATAAGCAAGTCAACGGGGATAAAACGCCTTTGGCAAAAAGATGCAATGACTTTGCGTTGCTGGAAACAATGTGCAAGAAATACCGGCACAAATAGCGAGAGAGGAAGGCTGTGGCTTTTCCCACAGGGACAAAGCCAAGCGCCAGGGCCTCCCGCTCTCCAAAATCCGCCCCTCTTTCACCCAGTGACTTTTCTCTTTCTGCCCACCCTCTGACTACTGTTTGACTACTATTTCTCAAAAACCGAAAAAACCGTGGGAGCCCAGGCGTGCCAAGAGCTCCCACGTTTTTTGCAAATCGGTGCTAAATTTGTGCGATGTATCTGAAACCCGCATAAATTCTGGTTTTCTTCCTTGGCGGCCTGATAACTCCGACTCTGTAGGCCGCTGGTTCGAATCCAGTCGTGCGCACCAAGCCCTCCAAGGTTTTCCTTGGAGGGTTTTTGTTTGAAATCAAAAAACACAGAAAAGAATCTCTTAAAGGAAGGCATTGATCATCTACACCGAAAACATCAGCAGGTCTTTGACTCTGTCCTGCAAGATAACATCTTCAACTGGCGAGGAGTCGCCATGCTTGCAATGCCTTTTTGCAGCCTATATAATAAGGAAAAGATCAATTCTGAGGTTACCGAAAAAGACTATCCATTACGGGTAGTGAAGGGAAACGAGATCTGTGCTATACTAAAAGACAAAAATTTAATCGATGGGAGAATAGAGAGCCTCAGAACAGATTGAATATTTGTGATCTCGCAAAATGATATGAGGGGGAATGAACTTATGAAACATAGAAAGCTCATGCTTTTGCTGGTCGCCGTAGTATTGCTATGTACCGGCTGTTCAAACACTGTGAATAAAGAAGAAACGCCGATTACCATTACGGTATGGCACGTGTATGGCGGGCAGACCGATTCGCCGCTCAACGATCTGATCGATGAGTTCAACCAGACGGTGGGAAAAGAGCAGCAGATCAATGTGCAGGTCACCTCCGTGTCCAATACCAATATCATCCACGAGCTGGTGCTGGCAGCCGCCAACGGAGAGCCGGGAGCTCCGGAGCTGCCCGACCTTTTCGTATCCTATCCCAAGACGGTGATGGCCCTGCCCGACGACAGCATTTTGGTGGACTACCGGGACTATTTCAGCCAGGAGGAGCTGTCCGCCTTCCTCCCAGCCTTTCTGGAGGAGGGGACGGTCAATGACCGTCTGGTGGTGCTGCCGGTGGCCAAATCCACAGAGATCATGTTCATCAACCAGACCATCTTCGACCGCTTCTCCCAGGCTACCGGTGTAACGATCGAGGATCTGGATACATGGGAGGGGCTTTACAGGGCTGCGGAGATCTACGCGGACTGGACCGACGACCAGACGCCGGATATTCCGGGGGATGCCAAGTCCATGTTCGTTCACGACTACTACTTCAACTACTTCCAGGTAGGAGCCCAGTCCCTGGGCGAGGACTTCTTCCGGGGGGATGTGCTGGCCTTCGGCCCCGCCTTCCAGACGGCGTGGGAACCCCTGGCCCGGGCCGCCCTGCGGGGCGGCGTCTGGCTCAAGGGCGGTTATGCCACAGAATCGATCCGCACCGGCGACAGCATCGTCAGCGTGGCCTCCTCTGCCAGCATCCTCTATTACAGCGATGTGGTGACCTATCCGGACAACACCTCTGAGGACATCACCATCGTTTCCCGTCCCTGCCCGGTCTTTGAAAACGGGAAAAACCTGGTCATGCAGCGGGGAGCCGGTTTCTGCACCGTACGCTCCACCCCAGAGAGGGAGCAGGGACCTTCCTCAAGTGGCTGACCGAGCCGGACCACAATGTGGAGTTCGTGACCCGAACGGGCTACATGCCGGTGACTCGGGCCGCCTTTGAAAACGAACTGCCGAAGGCCATCGAGGGACTGGAGAGCGCCAAATACGCCTCCCTCTATCAGGCGTACCTGGATACCCAGGCAAACTATGAGTTTTATGTGCCGCCCCAGCTGGAGAGCTATCTGAGCCTGGAAACGACCCTGGAAGATCAGGTGCGCTCACAGCTTGCGCTGGGCCGTCAGGATTATCTGGAGGCTGGGGAAACCGGGTTGGAGCAGATCAGCGCTGAGCGGCTCCAGGCCTTCCGGGAGATCATGGAGCAATAACCTGTAAGAGAGGAGGAACCACCGTGCGCAACAGACTGAAAGAACTCCGGGCGTTGAACGCCTTTGCCAAAAAGCAGAGCGTAGGGATGCAGCGAAAGCTGATGCTCTACTGGGTGTCCATGATCCTGGTAGTCTTTGCGGCGGTGATCCTCCTTCTGTCCATCGCCGGGGCCTTTTCCCAAAACGACGAGCAGCTCCATGAGGTGATGGAGCTCCAACTGAAAAATACACAGGATAGCCTGGCCAGTCGCCTGGATCGCCTGACCGCCCAGAGCCTGAATCTCTCCAAAGAACTCAGCCGCGAGATCGAAGGGGAGCTGGTACGGGAGGGCATCTCGCTGCAAGAGGTCAACGATGACTCGGAGCGGCTGCTGAAGCTGCAGCAGATCATGTACCCGCTGGTCAATACCACCCTCCAGACTGCCAACTGCAATGGGGCCTATGCGATCTTGGACGCCACGGCCAACACTGCCTTGGGGGTGGCGGACCACTCCAGAAGCGGCATCCACCTGCGCTACTCCAACCTCAGCGCCAGCAATCCGGTAGACCCTACCGTGGTCTACTTCCGCGGCATTCCGGATATTGCCCGGCAAAAGGATCTGGAGTTGCACAATCGGTGGAATCTGGAATTTGACACCGATCAGATCCCAGGCTGCCGGGAGCTGATGGACACGCCCTTGGACCGCCCTGCGCAGCGCTATTTCTGGTCCCGCCGGATCGATCTAAAGGACACTTGGGAATCGGCTATGCTGCTGTGTGTCCCCATCGTGGGAAGTGATGGGACAGTTTACGGTGTCTGCGGCGTGGAGATCAGCGCTTTGTATTTCCAGCTGTCCTATCCCACCCTGGAGGGAAAGTTCGGCTCCGCTGTCACCGTGCTGGCTCCGGTCCAGGACAGCCGTCTGCTGCTGCCGGATGGATTGGTGGGCAGCGTCAACGGCACCTACCTGGACGGCCAGGAGACTCTGGCCATCCATCAGGGGCGATACTATAACGAATACGACACAGGCGCTGGACGGTATATCGGCCTGCATGAAACCATACCCATCTCTAAGGGAGAAGCGGAGGATACCGTTTGGGCTGCGGCCATCCTGATCCCCCAGGAAAGCTATGCCGCATACACTGCTGAGGTGCAAAGAACCTGGATTATCGCAGCCTTGGGATTGCTGCTGGCGCTGCTGGCCCTGTCCTTCTTCCTGTCCCGGCGATTTGTCCGGCCCATCACCGACAGTCTGAAACGGTTCCAGCAGGAAGAACTGCCGGAACAGGGGCTGTCCTCCGGGATCTCGGAGGTGGATGAACTGGCGGAGTTTCTCAACGCCCGGGCCCGGAACCAGCGGCTGGAGCAGGGAGAGCTTCCTCCCAACATTGCGGAACTGTTCGACCAGTTTGTGGAGCGGAAGGATCTGCTGACCGAGGCGGAGCGGAATATCCTGCGCTACTACATCGATGGGCACGAGATCGCGGACATCCCGGACCTGGCCTTTATCAGCATGAGTACGGTCCGCAAGCACAACCGGAGCATCTACGAAAAGCTGGGGGTTGCTTCCCGAGATGAACTAATGCTGTATATTGACCTTCTCCGCCGCTGCGGAAGGCTTTCGGAACTTTTTTAATACCTAGGGCACAATTGGGCAGAGCGCACAAAACCCAAAAATGGTTTTGTGCGCTTTCTCTATTATCCATTGGATACTTTCATAAAAAGCCCGGAAAAGTATCTATTGGACCATATACTCTTGGACCTACTCCTGTTATAACAGGAGTAGAAAGGAGGCCCTTGATATGACCAACTTGTTGTCCAGTCATCTGGAGGATTGTTCCACGCCCCAATATTTCTGCTTTTCCATTCGATGCGAGGTGTGTGGGGAATACTGGTACAGCAGTGCGATTCCTTTTTCCAAAGCGGCCCAGATGTCCCAGCACCGAGAAAAACAAGAGCTCTATGAGGTCCTTTACCAAAGGGAGAAGGAACGAGCCCTCCAGGCCGCGAGAAAAGAAGCCCGAGAGCGATTCAGTCAGTGTCCCATCTGCCGGCGGCTGGTCTGTGATGCCTGTTTTCTCATCTGCGATGAGATGGACCTGTGCCGGGAGTGCGCCGGGCGCATGAAGGAGTCCGGGGAGCCGGTGGCGCCATGAAAATGCGATGGTTGCCCATTCTCCTGCTATGCCTGCTGCTGGCTGGATGCAGTGTGGAAACTTCTGAAGGTCATTTGGTCCCTGTGGCAGAGGGCTCCAGGGAATACAGCTCTGCTCTGGATCCTTTCCTTCCCGGATATACGCTTCGAGAGGCAGAGGACACCCTCTACGGGGAATTGTCCCAGGGCAACCCAGTGGCATGCTTCGATGTACAGGCTGTCCCTGCTATGGCACGAGGTGTTGGCCGGTATTGGTATCCCCATGTATCGGCCACGGTGGTCCTGGCAGTAGACCGCACCCGCACGGACGCAGTCGTTACCGGCTGGAACAGCCTTCGGGAAAATCGGGTTCCTGTCGGCATGAGCAGCACCTCCATTGTGCGCAATATGCTTGTTTTGGGGGCACTGTCCTATGGGCTGAACCCAAAGGAACCTTCAAAGAGAGAAGCTCTTGATTTTTTGGAACATCTCTGCCAGAACGGTGGATTTGAGTTGGAAGGATCGGATGCCCCCATTCTGCTCTGTCTGGACTATGAGGCCGCCGCATGGAACCGCAGCGGCGGAACTTATGAGATCATCGTGCCGGTGGAAGGCACGTTGTCCTACCGTATGGGGCTGTTCTCCGATGTTCCCCTGGCCCTGGAACCGGGGCTGGATGCTGCCCTGCTGTCGGCGGGCCTGCCGCTGGCCAGTGGAGAGCGGCCACAGGACTTTCCCGCCGATTACCGGTCCGCCCGCGTCCTGGGCGAGGAAGACTACGACCGGTTTCTGGCCATTACCGGGGACAGCAGCCGTGATCTGCGCCGGCAGGTATTCCATAGCCGGCTCTATACCACAGCCGACCTGAGAGAGCATATTCTATCTGCCCTATTTCTCTCCGCAGCCATCCTGTTGTGGAAGGGAACCGTATCTCACCGCATGATGCGCCGCGATGTTCGCCGGGTCGTCAGCTTGTTGAGCTGGCTGACGGTAGGGTGGCTGCTGCTGCGCCTGTTCAAATATCAGCAGCTGACAGAAGGAACCCTGACCCGTATGTGTTGGTATGGCTATTATCTCTTTCAATTGGCCCTGCCGGTGGCACTGCTGTATTTGACAGAGATTTTGGACCGGGCAGAGGGGGAAAAACGGCTGGCACATCCCCTGTGGCCTCCTCTTGTCTGCTATGTTCTTTCGGTGCTGCTGGTGCTGACCAACGACCTCCATCGGCTGGTATTCCGTTTTGACCTGGAGGGGAATTGGGCCAGCGACTATAGTTACGGTTTGGGATATTGGCTGATGATTGCGTTTTCACTCCTGTTTTTCGTCTTAGCCGTGGTAAAGCTTTTATACAAGGGGCGAAAAAGCGCCTACTGGGGCGGCAAACTATTTTCGCTGTTGTTCTGTGGGGGATTGATTTTCTATGTCATTGCCTACGTTTATCGCGTACCGCTGGCGTGGGAGAGCGACATCACAGTTAACATCTGCATCTTGTCTGTCCTGTTTTTTGAAACGGTGCTCCATGCAGGGCTTGTGCCGGTCAATATCCAATATCAGCGCCTGTTTGCATCCGCACCCATCAATCTGACGCTGCTGGATGGGGATGGCAGCACCGTTCTGTCCTCTCGCAGCGCACACCCCATTTCACGTTCTATCTGGAAGCGGCTTTTGATGGATATGGAACAGCCTCTGCTGCGAGATAGCAACACACAGCTACACGCCATTCCAGTCCGAAGCGGCATGGCGGTATGGCAGGAGGATCTCTCCCGGATCAACCGGCTGAAAAGGGAGATCCAGGATGTGCAGGACCGTCTGGAGGCAGCCAACAGACTGCTGCGGGAAGAAGGCGAAATCAAAAAGCGCCTGATGACCGTGGAGGCGAACCGATCTTTGTTCGAGCAGCTGGACCGGGATATGGAGCAGCGTGTGGCATCGCTGACACGCCTGATTAAAACCCTGCCGAAAACAGACAAACCAAAAGGCTTGACCGCTTATATCACCCTGTGTCTGTGCCACATCAAGCGGAGATGTAACCTGTTCTTCCTGGCCCGCCAGGGGGAGCTTCTCCCCGGCGATGAGCTTGAATTGTACTTGGACGAGTTGGCGGAACTGGCCCGCTATGCCGGGCTGCAAACGCTGATCCGCTGTGGGCAAAAGGAGGCGCTGGAGATCCGAAGCGCGGCGCTCTGTTACGACTATGCCTTTGAAACCATATCCTGGACTTTAAAGGAAACTGCCTCGCCGCTGATGGGATATCTGGAATCGGAGGGCTCCGATCTGGTGTTCCGTTTTCTTCCAGGCGGCGATCCTACACAATGGCATTTCTCGGAGGAACTGATCGCATCGGTATCTGCAATGGGAGGGCAAATCGCCTGTAAGGATTTGGACGACGCTTTCGGGATCTGTATGCGGATACCCTTAGGAGGTGAAACCTGTGGCTGAATTTTACCGTTTCCCCCATGGGATACTGACCATGTTGGTGATGGCAGTGGCGCTGTGCATTGTGCTGCAGGCCCTAAACATCTCTTACAGTATCCGCCGCCTAAGAGCCGGATGGGCACGCATAGCGGAAAACGGAATGGAATGCGCCGTCCTGGCGGTGCTGTTTCTCTTTGCAGCTCTCCTGGGCCAGGTACAGTACGGGCTGTACGGCAATTTTATGGCGGCCAACTCCTATGCCTTTGCCCGTCAGGTAGTATTTCTGCTGGCGGCGGTGCTGGGGACTTCCGCCGCTGTGGGAACAGAGTTGATCTGGCCATTTTTCGCAGTGGGCGGGGCTGCTGTGTTACTTCCCATAACAGAGAGGATTGCTGGGCCTGCCTATCCCCTCTTTTTCCTGGCCAGTCTTCTGTTTTTCCTGCTCCGCAGCGTACATATCTGCCTGCTGCGCCGGCGGGAGCTCCATACCCAAATCTCCTCTATCTCCATCAAGGAAGCCATTGATTCCCTGGATACCGGACTGCTGTTCCTTCGTCCGAAGGGGGAGATCCTGCTGTGCAATCGCCGGATGGAGATGCTTGCTCAAAAGATGATAGGACATCCCCTGCACAGCGGCAGGGAATTTCAGCAGATTTTGGAGGACGGTCCGCTGAGTGGTGGATGTGTCCGTGAGGTCTTAGGAGGACAGCAGGTATTTCGCTTTTCGGATGCCTCTGTATGGAGTATTTCCTCCCACGAAATTCCCATGGGCCGCCGGACCTGTATCCTGTTCACCGCCGACGATGTTGCGGAGCAGTGGAACGCGGTGACGCTCCTGGCTCAGCAAAATGAGGCTCTGGAAAAACGGGGACAGGAGCTTCGCCACACCATTGAGCATTTGCAGGCAATCTGCGAAGCAGAGGAGATCGTCCGGAGCAAAGGGAGGGTTCATGACCTTCTGGGGCAGCGCATCAGCCTCCTGCTCCGGGCTTTGCGGGACAACCAACAACAGGATGAAACGCTGCTGTTAAAGTTCGTGAGCAGCTTGCCCACAGCGCTTCGGGAGGATGGGAAACCCAGTCCTGCCCACCGATTGAACTTGCTTAAAGAAACATTTCAGGGTATGGAGGTGTGTGTGGAGACCCAGGGGACGCTGCCGGAGGATGAAGATGTGGCGGAAAACTTCGCCGAAATCGCCGTGGAGTGTGTCACCAACGCCGTTCGCCACGGATATGCCTCCCGTGTCCAATTTCACTTTTTTCAGAATGACTGCTGGCGCATGACAGTCACCGACAATGGAATTCCCCCCGCGGGACCCATCCGGGAAGGGGGCGGGATCCGTGAGATGCGCCGCAGGATCCACCGGCTTGGCGGCACGGTGGAGCTCTATACTGTTCCCAGATTCCGCATTGAACTTTCTGTTCCAAAGGAGGCTGTACGAAAATGATCAAAGTCTTGATTGTAGAGGACCACGCATCTATGCGGGAATCACTGACAACGGCGCTGACGGCTGCGGGAGATTTTACCGTAGTGGGTGAAGTGCCCAATGCCGATTATGCTCTGGATTTCTGCAAGCACCTGCGTCCCGATCTGGTGTTGATGGATGTATGCACGGAAAACGGCGCCTCTGGATTAAAGGCGGTCGAGGCTATCCGCAATTCCTGTGAAGAGGTGAAGATCATCGTTATGACTGCCTTTGACGAGATCACCTATATTCCTCGGGCCAAAGCTGCCGGAGCCAACGGGTTTGTATATAAGAGCCGTAGCTTGACTTATTTTTTAGAGGCAGCTCGGGAGGTTATGGCGGGGGGATGGGTTTTTCCGGAGCCTAAGACCATTCCCATGCCCCAGGGAGAGGCCCCGCTGACGGACCGGGAGATGGAGGTGCTCCGGCTGATGTGCAAGCACATGACCAATAAGGAGATCGCTCAGGAACTGTTTATCAGCGAAAATACGGTGAAGTACCACAAGATGAATATGCTGGGAAAAACAGGATTTTCGAAATCTGTGGATCTGGCTTTTTACATGATCTCCAACGGCTGGATCAATCCACTCTATTAAGTTAATACGCTTTCACGATCCACCGGTGCAAACCGGTGGATTTTTCATATCAGCAAAAGACTACCCGCCGCGGGTAGGGTGAAGACGGAAAAACAACGATACAATGATATTGGAAATTAGGAGGTGTAGGGAGGTGAATGTGCTGAAAACAGTGCTCCTCATCATGCAGCGAGCATCGTTGGCTCAAGGATTGATGGCGAAAGCGCGGGATGTCCCCGGTATCCAGCTGTGCTATGAGCCGAATTATGCAAACGCGGAAATGACCATCCATGCCCACCTGGCTACAGGAGCGCTGCTGGAAGTTTCGGAAGACAGTGCCCATGATATCGGTTTCTGTTTAACGCTGTGCGCATGGCTGCGGAAGGTGGCGCCCCACTGCCGGCTCATGTTGATGTGTCCGGAGGGACAGGAGGAAACTGTCCACCGTGCCATTGAGGCGAAACGGAAAGGTGAGATCGACGATTTTGTGTTTTACGATGTATCTCTGGATTATCTGGTCGCCTGTCTGCTGTCGCTTTGACCACCGCAAAAACGAGGAACCAGATCCATCTGGAGCAAAAGACATAAGGAAAGGGGATTGGTACTATGGGACTGATTAAAGCCGCGCTGGGAGCGGCTGGCGGCGTGTTGGCGGACCAGTGGAAGGAATTCTTCTACTGCGAGGCCATCCCCGCGGATGTACTGGCGGTCAAAGGAAAGAAGAAAGTCACAGGACGCTCCAGCAACAGCAAAGGTGATGACAACATCATCACCAACGGTTCTGTAATCGCCGTGGCGGACGGCCAGTGCATGCTCATCGTGGAACAGGGAAAAGTGGTGGACGTGTGCGCTGAGCCGGGAGAGTATACCTACGACATGTCCACGGAGCCCAGCGTTTTCTCCGGCGATTTGGGGGAATCCATTCAGAGCGTGTTCCTGAACATTGGAAAGCGCTTTACCTTTGGAGGCGAGGCACCCAAAGATCAGCGTATCTATTATTTCAACACAAAGGAGCTCACCGGCAACAAGTACGGTACCCCCAGCCCCGTCCCCTTCCGGGTGGTGGATCAGCGAGCGGGTATTGATTTGGACATCGCCATCCGATGTTTCGGTGAGTACAGTGTCCGCTTGAGAAACCCGCTGCTGTTTTATACCAATGTCTGCGGCAATGTGACGGAGGACTATAAAACCGACCAAATTGCCGGGCAGATGAAAACTGAGCTCCTGACTGCCCTTCAGCCTGCTTTTGCCAAAATCTCTGAAATGGGGATCCGCTACTCTGCCCTTCCCGGCCATACGTTGGAACTGGCCGAAGCACTCAACGAACAGCTTTCTTCCCGGTGGCGTGATCTTCGCGGGATGGAAATTGTCTCTTTTGGCGTCTCCAGCGTCAAGGCCAACGAAGAAGACGAGCAG
>ERZ779885.4463-NODE-4463-length-10921-cov-4.784281_pt1 | contig 10921 bp, 9 predicted proteins | sample MGYA00511554_ERZ779885 | MGnify/ENA primary metagenome ERZ779885 (study PRJEB29588, sample SAMEA2160998) | human gut metagenome | biome: human gut; feature: human-associated habitat; material: faeces | place: Denmark | collected 2008/2010 ... | reverse complement strand
TTGTCCTCACGGGCGGGCATACGTTTATAATTTTAAAATGGGCCTCTGCCCTGTCATGCCGGCGTGTTCACGATCCCCGCGAAGAGGATCTCGCCGCTCTCGCCGGTGACGGCGAAGAGGAACGGCCGGTCGAGCGTGAACTCAACACGCTCATCCGGCGGCAAAGCGGCTCCGCACGCGACCATCACGGTGTAGGCCGCCGCTACAACGCCCTCCTCGTCAATGGTGACGCGCGCGGAGTGCTTGGCCTGTGAAAGGAAAATGGCGTCGGCCTTGTCGTCGGTGAGCGGGGAGAAGTCGGCCTTGCCCGCGTCAAACACATCCGTCACGCCGAGCGCGCGCAGCGCGCCGGAAAGGTCGCTATCAGCGGAAACGTCAAATTTCGGCACAGAGAGATCAATGGTCATATACTTGCTCTCGGCGCTCTCCGGCGAGAGAAAGAAATCGACCGCGCTGCCGTCGGAGAGCAGCGCCTCCGGCGTCACGCCCTCGTCCGGCAGCAGGAACCACATCGTGCCGCTGCCCTCGAGATATTTGCCGACGGCGGCAAAGTTATCGGCGGCGTAGTACGTACTCTCCATGGTCTCGTGCATGAATTTGTGCGTCACGTCGCCGTCCGGCGCGTGGAATACGCCGTCCGCCGTGGCGCTCTTTGAAAACTCGCTGCCCCACTTCGCGCGGAAGTATATGGTCGAGGCGAGCGCGATCACCGTCTCCGGCGCGAGCGAAAGACCGTCGGCGCTGTCCTTCAAAAGGCCGCCCGTCTGCTCGTTGATCCAGCGGCGGAGCGCTTCGTTGAACGCCTCGGAGCCCATCTCGCCGCGGTAGGCGGAGGCATAGTAGCTGTCCGCGAGGCGCGCGAGGGTGTTGGAATTGTAGTCCATGCTGTCGGAGAGCCAGAGCGAGTCGGCAAGGATGCTCGTCACCGCGCCGTCGTTCTGGTAGTTGGCCGCCCAGACGTTCCCGGCGGTCTTGCGCAGGGACTCCATGCTGTCCGCGCCGAGCAGGGAGAGGATCTGCGCGCGGGTGTCCCCGTCCGTGACCTCCGCGAGCATCGAGAGCGCCATATACACGTTCACCGGCGAGCACACGGCGTTTTTGCCGTCCGCGCCCGAGAGCAGCGCGGGCAGCGCCGCGCGGACATAATCGTCGAGCGCGCCATCGACCGACGAGGCCGCGGTGTTCCGTGCCCGGCGGTCGGCGCTCCAGGCATCGTACGCCGCTTCGTACTTCGCGCCGGAGTACTTCGCTTCGTTCGGATACGGCGCGCTTTCCGGGTAGGTCGCCTCGGCAAGAGCAAAGGCGTTTGTGCCGCCGCACGCGGCAAGGGAGAAGAGCGCAGAAAGCGCAAGCAAAAGGGCAATAAGGCGTTTCATAATGTTTCCTCCTTTGAGAGTGCTTCTATCCTTTGGACGCGCGGCATGGGAAAAAAGTTCCCGCCGCTTGTGCGTATTGCGGGGGATGTGGTATACTCAATACAGGAAGTGAGAAAACCCCTCAGTCAGCCTGCGGCTGCCAGCCCCCCTGTTAGGGGGGCCAAGATAGTTTTCGGATGCCCCACTTGCCTCCCCTAATAGGGAAGGTGGATCTTGCCGAAGGCAAAAGACGGAGAGGTTCCCCGCTGCCGCGGTCAATGCAAAGGAGAAACCATGAACGACGCCGAAAAAAAACCGGAGCTGCAGGGCAAGCTGCGCGAATTTCTCGTGATGCGAAATCTTTACGAGGCTGCCGCGCGCCAGCTCACGCTGAAATTTGAAATTCTAAACGACGAATTCAGCGTCCTCTATGCGCGCAACCCGATCCACCACATCGAAAGCCGCGTGAAAACGCCGGAGAGCATCGCCGCGAAGCTGATGAAAAAGGGCATGCCGGTCTCCATCGAGACGGCGCGCGAGCACGTGAACGACATCGCGGGCGTGCGCGTGGTGTGCAGCTACATCGACGATGTCTACCGCGTCGCCGAAATGCTCGAGCGGCAGAAGGATATTGAGATCGTCAAGCGGCAGGACTATATCAAAACGCCGAATTATAACGGCTACCGCTCGCTCCATCTCGATATCCGCGTGCCGGTGTATCTCTCCGACCGGACGGAGTATGTCGTGGCCGAGATCCAGATCCGCACGATCGCCATGGATTTCTGGGCGAGTCTTGAGCACGATATCCGGTATAAGGCCGACAAATCCCGTCTGCCGGAGGGCATCAACGAGGAAATGCTCGCCGTCTCCGGCAAGATCGCCGACATCGACCGCCAGATGCAGGACATGTACCTCCGCATCCGCGCCGCCGAAACGGAAAAGGACGAATAAAAAAGCGGAGCCGCGGAGGAAAACTTCCTCCGCGGCTCCATTCGTTTATGCCGTTTATTCCGCGATCTCCGCGTCCAGCAGATCGAGGATCGCCTGGTCAGCGCTCCAGAAATACGCGCTCTCGCCGAGGACTTCGGTGATCCCGGCGCGGTCAAAGTACCGCCGGACGTTCTCGCTCATGCCGCAGCAGGCCACGGTCTTGCCCTGCGCGAGAAGGATCTGGCACAGCTCGAGGATCGCCTGTGCGCCGGACACGTCGACGCTCGGCATGCCGCGCATCGACAGGATCACGTGGTCATAGGCGGGCATCTCCGCCATACGGTGGTTGAACTCGTCCACCGCGCCGAAGAACAGCGCGCCCGTCACATACGCCACGCCCGCCGATTCGAGGATCGGCGGCTTGCCGTCGATGGCGCGGAGCTTGTTCGTGTCGATGGCCGAAAAGCTCACGCGGATCTGACTGGACTTGGCCATATACAAAATGGCGGAGTAGACAACGCCGAGCAGGATGGCGACCGTGAGATCGAACACGACCGTTGCGATCATCGTGAGCAGAAACTGGCTGATGCCGGATTTGAATTTGTGGCGGAACACATAGCGGATGCCCGCCCAGTCGTTCATGCGCCATGCCGTGACCATGAGCACGCCCGCGAGCGCCGAGAGCGCCATCACGCCGCCGAGCAGGAACATGGACGCGAGCAGAAACACCGAGTGAAAAACGCTCGTCAGCCGGGTCTGCTGGCCGGACTTGACCGCCACGCTCGTGCGGGCGATCGCTGCCGTAGCGGGCACGCCGCCGAAGAGCGGCAGCAGAATGTTGCCGACGCCCTGCGCGATCAGCTCCTGATCGGCATTGAATTCCTCACCCTTCATGCGCGAGGCGGAAGCGCCGCACAGAAGGCTTTCGATCATGCCGAGCGCCGCGATCGTCACGATGGGCGAGAGCAGGTCTTTGACCATCGAGAAGCTGAGCGACGAAAGATCCAGCCGGTCGGCGAGCAGCAGCGTGCGGGGAATGTCGCCGACGGTGGCGAGAGAATCCATATGGAACACGCCCGCGACGATGGCGGCCGCGATGATGCCGACGAGCGAGCCCGGCACACGCGCGCCCCATTTTTTCGGCCAGAAGACCATCACCAGCACGACGAGAAGGCCGATGAGCACCGCCTGCATGTTCGGATGGAAGCCAAGACGGCCATAGGACGCGATCTTTTCCAAATTCGAGCCGCCCTCCGACACCGTGCCGAAGAAGTTGTCGATCTGCCCCATCGCAATGATGATGGCAATGCCCGAGGTGAAGCCCATGATGACGGGCATCGGGATGAAGCTAATTAAGCGACCCAGCTTGAAGACGCCCGCAAGCAGCAGCAGAACGCCCGCGGCGAAGCAGGCAAAAAACACGCCCTGCAAACCATACTCCGCGACGATGCCGACGAGCACCGCGCTCATCGCGCCCGTCGGGCCCGAGATCTGGTACGACGCGCCGCCGAGGATGGCGATGACCACGCCCGCGATGATGGCCGTGACAAGTCCCGACGCCGCGCTTGCACCGGACGAAACGCCGAACGCCAATGCCAGCGGCAGCGCGACAGCGCCGACCGTCAGGCCCGCCATTATGTCGGCGAGCAGCTTTTTCGAGTTGTAGCCTGCAAATTCCTGCTCCAGGCTGCGAAAAAAGGCAGAAAACATATTGATCCTCCTGAAAAACACATGCCTGTTTACTATACCATCTGCCCCGCGCCCGTGCCAGTAGTAAAAGGGACGGTTTTTAACGAGATTTTAACACTAATGCGTCGGTTTTGCACAAACAAAGTCGTACTCCTGACCGAAACGGCAAAAAAGCGCCGCGTCCCGAAGAAAATACGGGACGCGGCGCTTTCTGTTTCGCCGGATTTACTTGAATTTTTTGCCGTCCTCGAACGCGCTGGCGACCTTCTCGCCCAAGACATAATAGCCGTGGTTGGCGTAGTCAAAGGTGATGACGTGCAGCTTTTCGACAGCGAGCCTGCCGTTTTCGTCGAGCGCGAGCGTCCACGCTGACGTTCACGATCTCGCCGGTCAGGAGTCTTGTCTCCTCGTCGTAGCTCACGAGCTTGCACTCGAGCGCGAGCGGGAGCTCGTCGATCACCGGCGCGTCCACATGCTCGCTCTTCGTCACGTGGAAGCCCGCGCGCCACCTTGTCGGGCACGCTGTTGCCGGACTCGATGCCCACATAGTCACAGGCCGCCGCATGCTCTGCGTCGCCCATGCTCACGGTGAACGCACCGCGCTTTAAGATGTTCTTCACGGTCTTGTGGCCGCCGCTTAAATACATTGCGATGATGAGCACGGGCTGCGGATAGACCTAGGGCTGTGCGCCAAAATTCTTTCTCATGTCGAAATCCCTCCAAAATAAATCTGTCAATTGATTTTATGGCCCGATCTTTTCGAGCTTCGCGCGCAGCGAAATGCTGCGCGGCGTTCCCATGCCGTCAAACTGGATGACGTGCGCGCCCTTGTTCAGGTCCACGTCCAGCACCGTTCCCTCGCCGAACACCGCGTGGCGCACGCGCTGCCCGATGGGCAGCGTGCCGTCGCCGTCGTCCTCGCGCAGATACTTGTCTCGCCGCGCGACGTCATCCGCCGCTTCACGCAGAAGCGTCTCATCGACCTCGTGCGTGAACGACAGAAGCTCGCGGTCGATATCCAGCAGAAAGCGCGAGGGATAGCGCGGCGAGCCGTCAAAATTCCACCCGTCGGCCTCGGAGAGGTAAAGCCCCTTCTCCGCGCGCGTCAGCGCAACGAAAGCGAGCCGCCGCTCCTCCTCCATGCCGGGGAGCGTTCGCACCTTGCGCGAGGGGAAAATGCCCTCGTTCATGCCACAGAGGAACACATGCGGGAATTCGAGGCCCTTCGCCGCGTGGACGGTCATCAGCTTCACCTTGTCGCCCTGCTCGGCGACATCGCCGTTGCTGAAAAGCGCGATGTGGGCGAGGTAATGCTCCATTGTGCTCTCCTCGCCGCAGCTCGTCTCGTATTCGTAGATGGACTGCTTGAGCTCGGCCAGATCGTCCAGCCGCTCCTGACTGCCCTCGGTGCGCAGCGCCTTTTCATACCCGCTCTTGTCCAGAATATCCGAGAGCACCTCAGAGATGGGCCGACCCTGATACGAGTGCGAAAAGCGCTCGATCAGATCGACGAACTGCTTTGCCTTCGTGCCGCTGAACACGCTGTCTTCGAGGTGGTTTTTGAGCGTTACATAGAGGCTCGTCCCCTCTTTTTCCGCCGTCTCCTGTAAAAAGGCCATGCGCCGCTTGCCGAGGTTCCGCTTCGGCGCGTTGGCAATGCGCCGGAACGACAGATCGTCCTGATAGGCGATCATCCGCAAATATGAAAGTGCGTCCTTGATCTCCATGCGGTCGAAAAACTGCACGCCGGAGTAGATCGTATAGGGAATTTTTTCGTGCATCAACGCCTCTTCCACCGCGCGCGTTACATAGTGCGCGCGGTAGAGGACGGTCATATCCCGCAGCGGCACGCCGCGATCATGCAGCCACTGCATCTCGCCCGCCATCCAATGCGCCTCCGCCTCCTGCGTGTCGGCAAAGTGGCAGACGACCTTCTCGCCCGAGGGCTTCGTCGGGAGCAGGTCCTTTTTGATGCGGTGGCCGTTTTTTGCGATCAGCGAGTTCGCCGCCGCCAAAATCTCCGGCGTGGAACGGTAGTTTTCCATCATCATGATGGTCTGCACGTTTGGAAAGACCTTGTCGAAATCCAGCAGATACTTGACGTTCGCGCCGCGCCAGGTGTAGATCGTCTGGTCCGGGTCGCCCACGATGAAGAGGTTGCCGTGATAGCCGCACAGCACCTCCATCAGCTCATATTGCAGCGCGTCGATATCCTGAAACTCGTCGATCATGATGTATTCGAGCCGCTGCTGCCACTTGAGCCTGATGTCCTCGTGCTGCTCGAAAATATAGAGCGAGAACTTGATGAGGTCGTTGTAGTCGAGGCCGAAGCACTTTTTCTCCTGATAGAGATAGCCGTAGAAGATGATGTCCCCCGCCGTGTCGGCGCGCTCGTACTTTTCGCGCAGCGTGTCGAGCGACATCGTGATCATGTCCTTGTAATACTCCGGCTCCTTAAAGAGCTTTCGGATCTCGATCATGTCCCGTGCGGCGGAATAGGTCATGTCGCGCAGTGTGAGGCCGCGCTCTTCGTAGATGATGCCGAGCATCGCGTCGATGTCGGAATTATCCAGCACGAGGAAGCTCTTCGGGTACTGCACCGCATGGCTGTCCTCCTGCAAAACGGAGACACAGAAGCCGTGGAACGTGTTGATATAGCCCGTGTCGTTGTCGCCGGTCAAGGCGTGGATACGCTGGCGCATCTCGTTGGCTGACTTGTTCGTAAACGTCACGCACAGGATGTTCCCCGGCAGGATGCCGAGCTCGTTGACAAGATACGCAAAGCGGTGCGACAGCGCACGCGTCTTACCCGAGCCCGCGCCCGCGATGACGCGGACATACCCCTCCGTCGCCGTGACGGCCTCGTGCTGCGCGCGGTTCAGTCCCGCAAGCAGATGCTCCATGCGCTGTCCCCTCTCCTCTGCAAATTTCTCAATGGCGGTATTATAGCACGGTTTTGACAGTCGAACAAGTGTTTGCTTGAAAACTTCTTCTCTATTGCACGGCGAGCTTGCTGCTTCAAGCTTCATTCCACTGCAAAATGTGCGGCAGGAGCTTTTCAAGAAGCGCGTCACGGTTCTGCTCGTCAATGAAGACAAGCTCCGCGTTCTCATGCCCGCGCACGGCGCGCAGGAACGGTGTGTCCTTCGGCTTGACCGCGGCCAGCACCGGCGTGTCGCCGTCCAGTGCGCACAGCACCGCGGACTGGAACACCTTGGCGTCATTTTCGAGAAAGCCGAGTTCGTCCATCAGGATGATACCGCCGCTCGGTGCGGACTTAATGAGCTGCGCGCCAAGGCCGTCAAACACCTCCGGATGGCGGATGCTCGAGCAGCTATCGCACGTCCCGACAAGATTCGCCGTCTCGTTGCGCCGCTCGCCCTCACTCTGCAATGTGGGATAGAGGTAAATCGGAAAAAAGCCGTTCTCATCCGCGACCGGCAGCCGCTTTGTCACAAAGCCGCCGACCTCCCGCGTGCTATGCTCCAGCAGGCGGCGGATCAGCGTCGACTTGCCGACGCCGCGCTCCCCGCAGATCAAAAGATGCCGTTTCATACTGCTTCCTCCTTCGAAATAGCCGCCGTCTCAATGGTGAAGGCACAACGCCTTTTCGTGCAGGACAGTCTCCGTGCTCCCCGCCGTGTACTCGCCGAGGCTCACCTTTCCCGCGCTGAAGCGGTGGTGCGAATAGTCCCGCTTGACGAGGAAAATTCTCCCGCGGCACTGCTTTTTCGCGATGCGCAGCGTGTCCTCCGTGCGGCCAAAGAGGCAGAACACCATCGCGTCGTAGGGCTCTTTCGGCGTGAGCGCCTCCACATCGCCGCAGATCGCGGTGACGCCCTCTATCAGGTGGGCTTTCAGCGTTTTGATGGCCAACGCATCCGCGTCCACCGCCGTGACATGGCGGCAGTACGGCTTCAGAGCAAGGCTCAGCTCGCCGATGCCGCAGCCCGCGTCGCAGACGTGCGCGTTTTCTTGGAGCTGCGGCGTGATCTTCTCCGCGATGGTCTCATAATAGCGGTTCATCGCCGCCGCATCACGCAAAAGCGCAATGCTCTCGTCCGTCCACTGCATGCCGCATTCTCCTTTTCCCATTCAACCTGTTTCACGGGCAAACCGATACCAGCGCAAAGCACCGCTTTCACGCAAGACATAGCCGCTGAATATCAATATACCTTTATAGAATCACTATAATTCGCCGTGCCGTCTGTTGTCAAGGTACAGCGAGTACCGGTGTCGTTTGAAAGCGCCGTTGCTATTTTTAATCGCTGACTCAAAGAGGATATTTAAGAAAAAACAGCAGGAAGTTGGCGCGATACGCCAGCTTCCTGCTGTTTCTGATTTTTATAGAGGCTCAGCCCTTTTTGAAGAATGCGACCGCCACCACGCCGGGGCCAGTGTGCGTGCCGATCACGCTGCAAATGAGCGTGGAGTCGAGCGAATTCGCCTTGTCCTGCCAGATGTCGCGGCTGTCCTCGACATATTTTTTGAGATACGAATCGCTCAGCCCGCTGTATCCGAGGATGATCGGCTCGTCGAAGTCGATGCCGCCGCTCTCGTGGATTTTCTGCACGAGCAGGTTGTTGCCCTGCTTCGACCCTCTTGCCTTACCGATAACCTGAATTTCGCCGTCGACCACGGTGATGACCGGCTTGATGTTGAGAAGTCCGCTCGCAAACGCGACAGTCTTCGAGATACGCCCGCCCTTTTTGAGGTATTCGAGCGTGTCGAGCAGTGCGATGAGGCAAATTTCGTCGCGTTTTTTTTCCAGCGTTTCGGCGATGGTCTTCGCGTTCATGCCCTTGTCCGCGCACTCGAGCGCGTACTCGGCGAGGATGCCAGAGCCGATAGCCGCGCTCTTGCTGTCCACAACGTAGATGTTGTCGTACTCCGCCGCGGCGATGCACGCGCTCTGATACGTGCCGGAGAACTTCGACGCGAGCGTCACAACGACCGCGCTGTCGCCCACCGACGCAACGTCGGAGAAGATCGCGTCGAATGCCGCGGGCGACGCCTGACTGGTCGTCGGCAGCTCGTCGCTCTCGACAAGCCGCTCATAAAAGCGGTGCTTGTCGATGGTCACGCCGTCGATGAACTCCTCTGCGCCAAAATGCACCGTGAGCGGCACGATGCGAAAACGGTCCTTCATGCGTTCGGGCATGTCGACCGTCGAATCCACAATGATCTGAACACTCATGCTTTTCCTCCGTTATTGTTCGTCGCGGGCGGCTCTGTCGCCCGCGGTCTTCTTATGGGTATAAATCCGTTCCAAATTCTCGCTCACGAGCGCGAGTGCGCGGTACATCGTCTGCCGCTCGGCCTCGCTCAGGCCCTCAGATGCCGCCTCGACGATGCGCATGATCTTCTCCCCGATCGCGTGGCCGACCGCCTTGCCCCGCTCCGTCAGGCGCAGTGGGCTCTTATAGCGCTTGCCCGCGCCGCTTGCGCAGGTGATGTAACCGTTTTTCTCGAGGTCGTCCAGCGAGCGGGAGATAGCCGCCTTGTCCTCGTCGCAGCGCTCGCAGAGCTCGGCGGCTGTCATGCCATCCTGCTGGGAGAGGTAGTAGAGGCAGGACACATGCGGCCCTTTCAGTTCGAAGTCCGCCATTTCGTCCGCCTTGATGCGCTTGATGCTGCGGCTGATACGCGTGATCAGGACGGTAAAGGTCTCAAAGCGCTCCTCCATTGGTAATTCTCCTTTTTCCTATTTGTTGACAAATCAACAAGCTCGTCTATCATAGCGCATCATTGTTGACTTGTCAACAAGTTTTTATATGAAAAAGGAAGGACCTGCTCACAGTCCTTCCTTTTGGTATTCCTTTTACTGGATACCGCCGCCGCTCAGATCGTACTCCGCGGTGATGTCGTTCCCGTCTTCGTCGTAAAACCGCAGCGTGCTGCGGTCGAAGTCATAATCGCCGAGCTGTGGAGAAAGCTCTGTGCAGAACAGGAAATGCGTCTTTCCCTCCGCATTTTCCATCGTGCAGGTCTCGCCATTCTGCGTCATGGTAATCCTGGCGATGCGGCCGGTCACATCGCGCCCGCCAAAGAGGTAGTAGGCTTTGTCGCCGCTAAACATAACGCCGTCACGGAAGCTCCCGCCGCCGTAGCCGAGGCGCACAATCTTGTAGCGGCCAAGGATATTCCGTTCCAGCTTGACATAGCCCAAATCTATGTCCTCGCCGATCTCCATGAGATACCACACCGTATTTTCGAGTTCAACACTGTCGTACACCCGAATACTCGGCGAGAGGGGCTTGGGCCTGCCGATATTGTAAAAATCACAGATATGGTCCGGCAGCGTCGCCGGGTCCAGCGGAAAGGTCGTGCTCCGGATGATCCCCACGGCGCACAAGGCCAATATCAGCACTGAAAGTATGGTAATGCTCACTTTCTTGCCTGTTTTCATATTGTTCTTCTTTTTTGTTCAGGGGGAACTCAGAATGCCACGTGCATGAACAGTGCTACGCAGCACAGGATGACCGCGAGCGGCACGTAGACGAAGCGGCCCACGTTGTACCACAGCGCACCGCGCTCTTTCTTGCTGCCGGTGTTCACGGCGGCGAGCAGCTCGTCCTTTTTCATCACGTAGAACCACGAGATCGCGCCGAGCGTCGCGCCGATGGGGATAATATAGATGGAAACAAGGTCCATCCACGGGCCCCACTTGCTGATGGGCTCCATGAAAATGCCGATGCCGAGGCACAGCACACACAGGATCGCCAGCACCGCCGTGCGGCTGAGCTTGGGGAACTTGTGCAGCAGCGATTCCGCCACGGCCTCGAACATGTTCTGCAGCGAGCTCACGCCCGCGAAGATCATCGCAAGGTAGAGGATGATGGCGAACAGCCGCCCCATCGGGATATCCTGTAAAATGGTCGGCAACGTAACGAACAGCAGGCTCGGGCCCGCGTTGACCTCCAGCCCGTAGGTGTAGCAGGCCGGGA
>ERZ779885.4456-NODE-4456-length-10932-cov-4.826607_pt1 | contig 10932 bp, 8 predicted proteins | sample MGYA00511554_ERZ779885 | MGnify/ENA primary metagenome ERZ779885 (study PRJEB29588, sample SAMEA2160998) | human gut metagenome | biome: human gut; feature: human-associated habitat; material: faeces | place: Denmark | collected 2008/2010 ... | reverse complement strand
CAAAAGCGCGTACAGACACCCTCACGGGGGAAGTATCGGTACAAGCGAAAGATTCGATTATCTATCGGTATAAATTGAATACAAAAGTCGTTCCCGTCGAAAAAGGGCTATCCGACTGGCAAAAAATACAAATCCGAGGATTCTGGATATTCCTAATTTTAACAAGCGGATATATTATTATAAGAAAAAGAGTGTTATGACACAAAAAATTCATACATTTGCCCCCGTATGTTATATAACATTACATTCGTATATTAGTCCGCTTGCTCGATTGTGAAATTAGGCAAGCGTTTTTTTATAATATCCCTTGATATTGAAGTAATAAAGGATTGGCCTCTTGTATGTCGTGTGGTGTGTAAATGTCTGTCATCAACAGCGAGGAGTGTCGCGCCTGCTCTTTCACCGACAGCGTATCGCACCCTGAGCGCAACATCTCCGTAATACCGGTATCTTTAAGCGAATAGAATTTGTACGTCGCCGGGAATTTCAACTCTTTCCGCAATGTCCGTGTCCAATAATCCCGAAACTGCTTACTTTCGACAAAAACAGAACCGGGTTTAAAGCCTCGCGAAAAGATATAATCGTTTCCGGGATATTTGAAAATCTCCAAGTCGAGCATTAAATGAATCACTTTCTCAGGTAACGTAACCACTGCCGTTTTTTTATTTTTCGATACTTTCGCTGTAATGGTTATTGTCTGCTTGCTTAAATTTATATCCTTTATTTTGAGCATGGATATTTCTTTGGGGCGAATAAGTACGTAATGCAATAAGTAACAAGCCAGTAAATAATGTTTATCATGTTCGAGTAAATAATCTCTCAACCGTTCCATATCGACCGGTTCAATAATTGTTCGTTCTTTTTTGATAAGCGACTTTCCGATCCTCTGTAACCCTTCACACGGTTTTGTTTTCATGTACTGATGCTGCACAAGGAAAGAAGAAAAAACGCCTAAAAACGTCAGGTAATTATTCCGCGTTTGGACAGAATTTTTTCTATCTATATAAACGTGATCGAGGAACTCACTACATACAAAATTGTCGAACTGATAGATATAGGTTATCGGCACTCGGCGGGAATCATTCCACGCCTGCAAATTCCGGAGGTAGGATACATAACCGACATAGGTCTCCTCTCGGTAAATACCATCATCGAATAACTTCGTTATGTATTGATGATATTTTTCACATACTTCACCAAATGTATGATAAGCTCGACTATTTTCGCTCTCTATCCATGGATTCCAGCCGTTTTCGAGCTTTCGGGTCAATTTATGAATTAGTGTCGCGGCATAGCGTTTTCGCTGTGTTATGGTTTTGATGCTATTTATTTTTATTTTTTTTCGACGCATCTTTCCCTCTACCGGGTCAAATGCATTAAAGCCTACATACCATTCTTTTCCCGTATGTAACAATGGATAAGTAAAAGCTCGTAATTCATTGATTGCAACAGAGTCGCATTTTTTCCTTTCAATCATTTTTTTTTACACCTCGATTTGAAGAGTGTAAAAACTGCTATTAAAAACAAGGTGTCCCGATTTTGTCCCGGCAAAATAAGCAAATACCACGCAACTATCTGTCGATAAGATAATTGCGTGGTATTCTGTCGGGGTGAGAAGACTCGAACTTCCGACCTCCACGTCCCGAACGTGGCGCGCTGCCAACTGTGCTACACCCCGATTGGCTTTGCGGCCACAAAGGTAATGTATTGATTTGGATTTTTCAAAAATATATCCGTTATTTTTTCTAATTTCTCATTCAAAATCATACTTCTACAACCGTTATCCGGCTACGACCGTTGGCGATACGCCGCACTTGTATCTGCACGGGTATGCGCTCAGTCATCTCGGCCACATGTGAAATAACCCCGATCTTACGTCCTTGTATTTGTAAATGTTCGAGGGCGTCCATAGCGACACCAAGCGTCTCGGTATCGAGCGAACCGAAACCCTCATCGATAAAAAGAGATTCGATATTCATACGGTAAGACGACAAGGACGAAAGCCCCAATGCCAATGCCAAAGAAATAAGAAACGATTCCCCGCCCGACAAAGTATGTACGCTGCGCACCTCTCCCAACATATCATTGTCGCAAACCTGTAACGCAAGCCTGTCGGGAACTCGTTGCAACGCATAACGAGACGACAATTCCTGCAAATGCAAATTGGCGTATATCAACAATCGGTCGAGCGTATATCCCTGTGCAATACGGCGGAACTTGGCACCGTCGGCCGAGCCCAATAATTCATTCAGCCGAGCCCAAGACTCCACTTTCTCAAAGAGCTTCTCCCTTTGCCGTTCAAGCGACAGAAGCTCTTTTCGGTTCCGATCGTCGAGGGCAAGCAAAGCATTGATTTCGGCAATACGGTCATCGGCCTTTTTTTGTAGTACGGACGAGTCGTCGAGCTGTTGCCCGAGAAGTACCGAGTCAAGTTGTGCAGGCCTTTCGGCGAGGTATTCATGACGACTCAGAGCCTCGGAACGTTCCCGCAAACGAGTGTCGGCCGCAGCCATATTTTCCTGCAACGACGACAAAGCCTTTTTCTCATCGGCAACCCAAGCCGGCGTATGAGCCAACAACTCGGAGAGCCGCCCTTCACTCAAATCGGAATGTGCCAAAAGCCAATCGGCAATAACTTTCTGACCCCGACTTATATCCTGCTGACCGGCCGAAAGATTCTGTTGCAACTGTGCAACAGAGCCGAGCAGATTTTCCCGCAAAGAAATCAATTCGGTATATTTCCGGATTGCTTCGGTTTTCCTGGCCTCACCCGCTTTCAAGGCCTGCTCATACTCTTCCTCAATATCTTTCAACGAACGCCCGCCGAACAAACATGCGCGTTCCGCCTTTGTCTTTTCATATTTTTCCCGCTCCTTTTCCAAAGACAAAGCACTGTTTCTTTCGAGGATTTCAAGCTCCTTTATTTTCGACTCAATCGCAGGCAACATTCGCCGGGCTGCCTCGGTATCGCTTTTCAATCGGGACAACTCCTCTTTCCGTTCATTCCACAACACGGCAAATTTCTGAATACGCTCACCCAACCGAGATTCTTTTTCCCAGTTGGGAAGGAATTCGCGTAAGTCCGAATCGAGACTTCCTTTTTTCCCCGCCTCCTGTCGGGAAAGTGTCTCGACAAGCATCTGCATTGTATGAACTGTAATTTTGAGATTTTCAAGATATAGTGTCTTTTCCTTCAAACTGTCCGCCACCTCCTTCTTTTGCAACTCCAATTCTTTATATCGAAGCGTTTCCACCTTTTCGGCCGTATAGGTATGATGTATGCTTCCACAAACCGGACAAGGCTCACCCTCGACAAGAGACGCCCGCAGCATATAGACCTCGGCCGGAGCCAACGCTTCGAGTCGTTGACATTCGAGCTGTAAAGAGGCAATCTTGGCCTCGGTCTCTGCAATCAATGCAACCTGCCTCTTTTGCGCCTCCTGTTGTTGTTTCAAATCTTTACGAATATTCATCAATTCGGAATAATTCTGCTTGATGATTTCCGCACGGTCCACGATCGGGGAATAGATTTGCTGACGCTCGAACCATTGGGTAATTTCCGTCTCCTTACCCCTATTTTTTTCGATGGATTCGTCGATTTTATTCTTTTGAGAAATCTCTCTCGCCAAATCTTCTTTATTCCTGTCGTGTACCCTTGTTGCGTAATCGAGAGCCTCTTTGCTTACGGCCGATTGCGTATCGAGAGCAAAAGCCCGCTGACGGTCGCCGGCTTGTCTTTCCCAATTTTCTTTCAGTCGGGAAAGATTTTGTTCCGCCTCATCTTTTATTTTTTCCAACCGAAGCAGTTCCTGATTTTTGTCTCGGTATTCATTTCGGCATCTATCGAGGATTTCCTCCATTTTTTTCTTCTTTTCGAGAAGAGATCGCACCTCGTTATAAATATCCCGCACCTCTTGAACCAAGTCATACTGCGCCATATACTCTCTCCGAGATTGGGCCTCGACAAAATTTTTCCGAGCCACCTGCCATTCTGTCTCGGCCTTCTTCGATAGTCCGGAAAGCCGACGGTACTCCTCTATCCACCGAAGTTGCATTTTCAATACATCGCATCGTTTTCCCGTTTCTTCCGAAAGCGTCTGCCGGGCGACTCGTTCTTCGACAAGCTCTTTATGCTCTTCCTCGGAAAGCACCGATAGCCCCTCTTTCTGCCGGACGATCTCTTCATACCGCTCTCTCTCCTCTTTGGCATGAGCAAATACGGCTTGCGATATACGGGAATAAATATCGGTTCCTGTCAACTTTTCGAGCAGATCGGCCTTTTCCTCTTCCGGGGCTTTGAGAAATGTGGCAAAATCGCCTTGCGCCAACAACACCGCCCGAGTAAATTGCTCGAACGAAAGACCGAGCAAATCACTGATGCGCCGCAAAAGTTCGCCCTTTCCTCCTTGTTCCTCATCGCCCGACGTCAAATTATACAGGCGTATCTCCGACGGCTGTAAAGAACCGTCGACCCGATTACGCGCCCGACGCACGGCCCAACGAGCCCGGTAGTTCTCACCGTCGACCGCAAGAAAATCGACCTCGGCATACCCCTCGGCGGTTCCCCGCCTCAACAACGAACGACAATCGTTCTGCGAAAGGGTCTTATCCTGAACGTCGGGAAGCAACACGCCGTTTTCCCTCGCCCGATTCATACGGGGTGTCTTATCGAAAAGCGCCAAACATAAAACATCGAGCAACGTGGATTTTCCGGCACCCGTAGGCCCGGTAATAGCAAATAATCCGGTCGAAACAAGCGGCTCGCAAGTAAAATCGACGGAAAACTCACCATCGAGCGAAGCTATATTTTTTCCTCGTATCGCCAATATCTTCATGACTGTACCCCCTTCATGACCTGTTGCAGCAAAACCGCCATTTCATCGGACATTTTCCTGCCATACTTTCTCTCGAAACAATCCTGCGCGATTTGCATCGGTGAGACCTCCTGCAAGTCGTCGACAGGAGCGACGACACGTTCATTCGCACTTCCGGGAAATTCCGCAGCCAAACGTGCCAAACGCACGTATTTTCCCCGTAAAGCGTCCTCGACACGTTGTCTCAATGACGGTTCAGGTTGAGTCAACCGTACCCGTACTTCCAAATAAGGAGACAACCGATCGGGACTTCCCTGCGGTAATTGGTCGATAGCGGCAAATACCTCCTCCACATCTCCTCCGACAGACATCAAAGCGACCGGAGGGACAAATGGCAGCAATTTAATGCGGCATTCCGCCTTATCGAGCGTAATGCACACGACCCCGTGCCGATTGTTTTTCTCGGCAAACGACATAGGAATCGGAGCTCCGGCATAACGCACGTTATCTCTACCTGATACCCGTTGCGAACGATGCAGATGCCCCAATGCCGTATAACAAATACCCGCAGCAAAAGCATCGGGCGACACGCATTCGAGACCGCCGATAATAGTCCGTTCCGAACGGTCATTCTCCGAAATCTCCGCCCCCGTAGCCTGCAAATGCCCCATAGCGACAATCGGTTTTCCATAACCCGACACCCTTTGCAACAACATCTCATACAACTTATAAACGCCTTGCGCATAATTCTCGGAGGGCGGATAATCTCCCTGCCTCAAATAAGGAACGGCCAGACAGTATGCTTCGGGTTCCCGAGTATTTCCCAAAGGCACAATAAGGCGGTCGAGATCGATTTCCCCCTCGTCATTGCGACGGATTATACCACGTATCGTAATACGCATATCCTCCAACAACGGATTCGGAGCTTCGAGCCGTGCGGCCGAATCGTGATTACCGGCTATCACAACAACCTGCAAAGCCCTATTTTCCTCGGTTATCCGGCGTAAGAAACGGTAAAAAAGTTGTTGAGAAGCAGCCGACGGATTGGGCGTATCGAAAACATCGCCCGCAATAAGAAGCACATCGGCCTCCACTTGCTTTATCTGCTCTCGCAACCATTCGAGAAAAGCCTCATGCTCCTCACGGCGGTCATACGTAAAAAAAGTCTGGCCCAAATGCCAATCGGCCGTATGTAAAATTTTCATGATGATATGGAATCAAAACATCGTATGTTACAAATATACGAACAACCGAGAAAAAACCGGCCGGAAACCTTCAAATATTCCCCCTATACACTCACTCGTACGGAGGACAAATCGGCACTCGCCTCCCCATTTCCGAAAATCCAAGATAAAAAGTCGGCCGACAACCCCTTGTTTCATCATCAAAAGACGATAAAAACGAAGGAGAATAAATTTTTTTTGCAAAATATTAGGTCGATTCAAAAATTTGCCCTACATTTGCATACGCAAAAGCAACGGTGCCATAGCTCAGTTGGTAGAGCAAAGGACTGAAAATCCTTGTGTCCCCGGTTCGATTCCTGGTGGCACCACTTTGAAGAAAAGCAAAAGACAGTAAAATCCTGATTTCCAAGCGAAATCGGGATTTTTTGTTTTCCCCAGACACGCAAAAAACGGCAAAATATTACCGTTCGAGGTGGAGCAAAAGGTGGAGATAAAAGGTGGAGCAAAAATCTCCACCGAATTAGGCTCTTTTTCACTGATTGTCAATATTTTGCATAGCAAGAAAACGGGGACGGTTTCCTACTTTTGTACAAACTAAAAACTGTAGGAAAAATGAAAAGAAGTTCATTTAATGTGCTTTTCTTCTTAAAGAAGACCAAGCTGCTGAAAAACGGAGAAGCATCCGTTTGTATGCGTATCACTGTAGATGGTACGCGAGTTGAAAACAACATCCGCAAAAGCATTGACCCGTCTCTCTGGAGTCAGGCAAAGGAATCCGCCAGAGGCAAAAGTCGCAAATCATGCGATCTGAATGCCTATATCGAAAATGCGAGAATCAAATTACATCAGATTTTTTGTGAGCTGGAAGAACAGAACCAGCCTATAACGGCACGTCTGTTACAGGAAATATTTTTCGGACAGGACAAAGAACCGGAAGCGGTACGCACCCTTATCGGTACCATGCAGGAGCACAATGATCAATGCCGTGCCTTGGTCGGGAAAGACTACGCCCTGATTACCGTTCGCCGTTATGAAAGCTGCAAACGCTATCTTGCCGAACTTATCAGACAGAAATACGGAAAGGATGATCTGCCGCTGGCGGAAGTCAACGGTGAGCTGGTACGTGCCTTCGAATTTTATCTGAAGACGGAAAAGGAATGTCAGCAGAATACCGTCATCCGTTATATGAAATGTCTGAAGAAAATTACCAATCTGGCACTGGCCAATGAATGGATATCCAAAGACCCGTTTATCGGTATCAAGTTCCACGAAAAAGAAGTAATCCGTGAGTTTCTTACCATGGACGAACTGCTGACTATCTACCACAAGGAGTTTCCTTTGGACAGAATCACCGTAGTCCGTGATGTTTTTATTTTCGCCGCCTTTACCGGCCTGGCTTTCATCGACGTACAACAACTTTCCTCTGAGCATATCGTAAAAGACAATAACGGAAACCTGTGGATCAGGAAGCCGCGTCAGAAAACAAAGAACATGTGTAACATTCCGCTGTTGGATATTCCTTTGGAAATCCTGAGAAAATATGCAGATTATCCTGTCTGCAAAAAGAAAGGAGTATTACTGCCTGTTCCCTGCAATCAGAAGATGAACAGTTACCTGAAAGAGATTGCCGACCTATGCCTGATAAAGAAGAACCTGACTACCCACACCGCCCGTCACTCATACGCCACATCTGTCTGTTTGGCCAATGGGGTAAGCATTGAGAATGTAGCCAAAATGCTCGGTCACTCCAATATCAAGATGACGCAGCACTATGCAAGGGTACTCGACAGTTCCATTCTGAAAGATATGAATAATGTAAGGGATGTACTTTCAGGCAATCTTTCTCGTTAACAGCAACCCATTCAAACAATTTAGAAATTATGTTGAATTATTCTATCATACGGATAATAAGCCGTAAATTCTGCGGTTAATTATCCGCATGATTCTTTTAGATAAGCTTTATATTAGCTTTATCGTGACAAATCCTTATCTTTGAAAATAACTATTAAAGAAAAGATATGATTGAGCCGTTCAGAGATTATGGAGATTTTGTACCTCAGAAAGATGAGCGAATTGTCTGTTTCAATGTAAGCAAAACATATTTGGGTTGTGAACGTCCGAATTTATATGAATGTACCCGCAAATATTGGAGATTAAATGGTCAACGAGCCAATAATGCAGATTTAGTTTTTGCAATTTGTAGAGGTTATATTATTGGGGTCTTCAAGCCGCATCGCTGGTTTACGACTCAATGTGAGAGATACAAAGGAAGATGGGAATTTGAAGGAGAACAAATATTCGATTCTCCTTATCTGAATCAAGATATATCAAAAATTGTGCATAATCGACAAAATCCTATAATGTATATAAACATGTAGTTATATGACAGCTAATTCTGATTTAATAATATACCAAGAAAACGGACTTTATGGTCTAAAAGATTATAATGGTAATGTCATTATTTCACCCCAGTATAAGGAGATGTTTCCATTCAGTTGCGGCTTAGCTCTTGTTAGAAACAATAAGTTCCAATACGGTTATATAAATAAAGATAATAAACTCATAGTGCCATTCGATTTATATTCTTGGTGTGACCCACAATTCGTTTGTGGATATGCGCGGGTTGTACGCTATAATACAATAAGCCGGAAAGACAAATGGGGAATTATAGATACAAATGGTAATGTCATTGTACCTATAAAATATGATAAGATATGGTCTCTTAATGAAAGTTATCTACATTCGATTAAAGCTTTCATTGATAATAAAGAGATTTTAATAAATCTTTATGCCATTCCTAAATATGTTATTTTTGATGATCTAAAATATATAGCAACATATACGATAGAAGATTTCAAAGCTATTTTTAATTGTACACGTATAGATGTTAAGGTAAATCCAAAGACAGAAGAGCTATTTTTCTCTTACGGGTGCCACACTGGATATGTTGCATTAAAATGTAAACCAACTTCGCCAGTTATATCAGTAGTTACCAATAGTGCCGGTTCTCTCTTTTTGCTTCTACATGAAAAAGAAGATACTGGAAAAACAAACTTTGAAAAAAGTATTTATAAAAGACATAGGGAAAAATCATCTAAACAACTTTCTAATACAACTTTTTGGGAATATGAAGAAGAAAATACAATAGATTCAGACAGTTGGAGTGACCCATACGGAGACGAACGGGCATATTATGATGGTTGGTCTAGAGAAGATGTCGAGTCAGGATTAGCTGATGCATATGAATGATTTTTTTTCAAAAAGATAAATCAGTAAAGACTATAAGCTACAATTATTCAATAATTACCATAAAACAAGAGAAACACCCATCAGTCGCCTATTTCCTCGCCGTCCATAGAAGTTAGTACAGACTCTCTTGAAAGTGAAAAGGTCTGGCGGCTATGCCGTTTCGGGCAGAATCTTCCTCTTTCAGAGCGTATTCAGCCCGAAAACCTTTTCCCTTTCACGTCTGTACAATGAATGTCGACGGCAGCGGAAACAAGCGACTGACGGAAAAAGTCAGAAAATAAAAACTCAAACAGCATATGGATGGAAATTAAAATCACGTCCGATTCCATATGCCGTTTTTATCACTTAAAGAAGGATATTTTTTAGAAACACAATAAAATGGGCAGACGGCAAACTGCGCTCCCTCCAGAAAAATCAATCCGTTTTTTCTACGACCTGCCAGTGTCCGCCTTTATCCGGTCCGACACGCTTGAGTATTCCTTCTGCCTTCATCTTGGCAATATGCTTTTCCACAGCTTTAGGGGTTATGCCTATCCGCTCGGCAAGGGCAGCTGCACTTAGTGAATTGTCTTGAGATAGCAGAGCAATAATTTTCTCCCTACTTTTCACCTTTTTCTCCCTACTTTCTGTCTGTTTCTCCCCACTCTCAGGAATATCTTCAATGGATTTCCGATAAGTATCAATGTCATAAGCAAGATTCTTCACCATAGTGGCAGTCATAAAATTCCGGAATATACTTAAATCTTCATTTTCCCGGGTTGCCACCAATGCTTTGATGTATTCCTCCTTATCATCCTTAAGGATTTTGGTCGGAATCAATCCAAACTCAAATTGAAGCATGTTCATTACAAGACGTGCCATTCTGCCGTTACCATCAGCCCACGGATGTATAGTCACCAAATGATAATGGGTATCAAAACTGAGCTCGTATAATTGTGCAACACTTTTGCTTGCATAATTTTTTCGTTCTTGATTCAGCCAATTGCAAAATTCCGCGAGTTTTACCGGGACTTTACTGTAATTCATATACGATTTGCCTCCAACCCCTGCCGTAACATTCAACAGGCGTAAGTCTCCCTTTGCAGATGAGAAATCTCCCAATGCAGTCTTATACTCCTGTCCGGTATTTTTCATGACAAGAGCAGAGAGACTTTTCAATAAATCAATAGTGATATCAGTATGTGCATGAGCTAGTTTTATGGCAGTCTCATAAGCGTTTTTAAGATCAAGATTCATGTTCTGCTCCGTGATACTTTTCCCTTTCAGGCTGATTCCCTGGTCGAACATGATTTGATTTTCAAGCTCTGTTATAGTCGATCCCTCGATAGCTGTGGAATGAGTAATGAGTGAATACAAATAGAACTTGTCATAATCTATCTGCTTGTCTATTTCCAATCCCCGATAAAGGGAAATCAATTTTTCAAGTTCGGTTTGCATATTATCTTCTATTTTTCACAAAAATATATTTTTCTCCCTACTTTTCATTATTTTCTCCCCACTTTATTTGCTTTTCTCCCTACCTTTTGCAATAAAACAAATAGAATCTGCATCACCTCCTGTTTGATAAGTGATACAGATTCCAATAGAGTGATACCGATTTTATTCATTAAGTCGGTACGCCTCCTTGTAGCCTTTCATCAGTGTCTTTTCTATGTCGGAAGCCCGGTAGAGAATCTTGCCGCCTA
>ERZ779885.4452-NODE-4452-length-10937-cov-8.131777_pt1 | contig 10937 bp, 9 predicted proteins | sample MGYA00511554_ERZ779885 | MGnify/ENA primary metagenome ERZ779885 (study PRJEB29588, sample SAMEA2160998) | human gut metagenome | biome: human gut; feature: human-associated habitat; material: faeces | place: Denmark | collected 2008/2010 ... | reverse complement strand
GGGCACGACCCTGATCCCTCTGCTGTCTACCCTGTTTTAAGGGCAGCTGCCGATGGGTATTCTCACCGAATGGATCACGGAATGGCTCAAAGGGCTTTTGATCGAGGGCATCATGGGAAACCTCGAGGGGCTGTTTGACACGGTGAATACCCGCGTCGGGGAAATATCCGTACAGGTGGGGACTACCCCGGCGGCATGGAACGCCGGGGTGTTCTCCCTGATACGGCAGCTTTCCGAAACGGTGATATTGCCGATTGCCGGATTGATCCTGACCTTCGTTGCCACCTATGAGCTGATCCAGATGATACTGGAAAAGAACAATATGCACGAGTTCGACGTGGCGAATATCTACAAATGGGTATTCAAAACCACTTGTGCCATCCTGATCCTGTCCAACACGTTCAATATCGTCATGGCGGTCTTTGACGTGTCTCAAAGCGTGATTGCAAGCGCGGCGGGCATTGTCACAGGCGCAACCAACATCACGCCGGATATGCTGGCCAATCTGGAAATGACCCTTGAAACGATGGAGCTTGGCCCTCTGCTGGGCCTGTTCCTGCAATCGTTCCTCATTAAGTTTACCATGCTGGCGCTGAACATTTTTATTTTCGTGATCGTATATGGCCGCATGATCGAGATATATCTGCTGACCAGTTTAGCCCCCATCCCCGTGGCGACGCTCTCCAACCGGGAGCTTGGCACGATGGGCCAGAATTATCTGCGCTCCCTGTTTGCCGTGGGCTTTCAGGGTATGCTGATCCTCGTCTGCGTGGCGATCTATGCGGTGCTCATTCAGGGGATCGCCACAAGCGGAGATCCTATCGGCGCGATTTGGGGCTGTATCGGCTATACGGTGCTTCTGTGCTTCATGCTGATGAAAACCGGGACGATCTCCAAAAGCATCTTCAGCGCCCATTGAGAAAGGAAAGGTGATCTTATCGCTGATACCGCCGCTTCTGGTCATGGTGGCCAGAGGCCGATCCCGGAGGGGTTGCACCTCTCCGACGGCATTGAGGGCTTGCGCTCCCTGCCAAAGCATAGCGTGGATATGTTGCTGACCGATCCGCCCTACGGCACGACCCGGAACTTTTGGGATGTGCCGCTGCCGCTCCCAGAGCTGTGGGAGGCGGTGAAATGGGCCGTCAAGCCGGAGGGCGCGGTGCTGTTTTTCGCACAATGCCCCTATGACAAGGTGCTGGGCGCGTCCAACCTCGCCATGCTCCGCTATGAGTGGGTATGGTACAAAAGCCGCTGCACGGGTTTTCTCAATGCCCGCCGCGCTCCGCTGAAAAAGACGGAGAACATTCTGGTGTTCTACCAGAAGTCCCCGGCCTATTTCCCGCAGTTTGAACAGGGCAAGCCGTACAAGAAAATCCACCGTTGCAGCGGGAACAGCCCCAACTACGGAAAGTTTGAACGCACCAGCGGCGAGTCCGATGGGCGGCGCTTTCCGGGGAACGTGCTGGCGTTCCCCACGGTGACAACCACCGCGCATCCCACGCAGAAGCCCGTGGCCCTGTGCGAGTACCTGATCCGCACCTACACACGCCCCGGCGAGGTGGTGGCGGACATCTGCGCTGGCTCCGGCACAACTGCCGTAGCCGCGCTGAACACAGGCCGCCGCTTCGTCTGCTTTGAAACCGCCCCGGCCTTTTACGGCCCCGCCACGGAGCGCATCCGGCGGGCGCGGGAGGCTGTGGTATCTGGCGGGAAAGGAGAATGATGACAGGAACCTACGAAATTATTTACGCCGATCCCCCGTGGCGCTACTCCGCAAAGAAAGTGCAGGGGGCGGCAGAAAACCATTACCCCACCATGAGCATTGATGAATTGTGCGCGCTGCCTGTGGCCGAGCTTGCGGCCAAGGACAGCGCCCTTTTCATGTGGGCCACGTTCCCACAGCTCCCGGAGGCCCTGCGGCTCATCCGTGCGTGGGGCTTCACCTATAAAAGCGTCGCTTTTGTCTGGCTCAAAAAGAACAAAAAGGCGGATAGCTGGTTTTATGGGCTGGGCTTCTGGACGAGGGCAAATGCCGAGGTCTGCCTGCTGGCGACCAAGGGACACCCCAAGCGGCAGGCCGCCGATATTCACCAATTTATCATTTCCCCCATCGAGGCCCACAGCAAAAAGCCGGACGAAACGCGGGACAAGATTGTTGCCCTCATGGGCGACAGGCCCCGCGTGGAGCTGTTCGCACGGCAGACCACTCCCGGCTGGGACGTGTGGGGCAACGAGGTGGAGCCGACAGCGGGCCTCTGGTCACGGTGGCCAGAAGATAGCGGAAAGGAGGATGTTTCTTGCCCTATGTGAATGTTCCCAACGATCTTTCCAAGATCAAGACGAAAATTGCCTTTAACCTTACCCGCCGCCAGCTTATTTGCTTCGGCGGCGCGGCTGCCGTGGGTATCCCCGTGTATCTGCTGACCCGTCACGCGCTGGGCGGCACCGGGGCGATGTTCCTGATGATCGCGATCATGCTCCCGGCCTTTTTCATGGCGATGTATGAGCGTGATGGCCTGCCCTTTGAAAAGGTGGCCCGGAATATCATCCGGGCCAAGTTCCTGCGGCCTGGTGTGAGGCCCTATCAGACGCAGAATATCTACGCCCCGTTTGCGGGAAAGGAGGTCACACTTGAGCAAAAGCCCCAAGAAGTCAAAAAGCCTGACGCGGGCCTGTAATCGTCCGGCGACCATATCGGCCCAGCAGACCATTCCCTATGTGCGGATGCTGCCAGACGGCATTTGTCAGCTCCCCGGCGGTGTCTACACAAAAACGCTGGAATATGAGGACATCAACTATTCCGTTGCGTCCGCCGAGGATCAGACGGCCATTTTCGGCGGCTGGAGTTCGTGGCTGAATTATTTTGACAGTTCGCTGCCGTTCCAGCTTTCCTTTGTCAACCGCCGCAGCCGCTCCGGGAGCCGCTACAAGGTGAATATCTCCGAGGCGGATGACCGCTTCAACAGCGTCCGCACGGAATACACGGGGATGCTGAAAAACCAGATCGCCAAAAGCAACAACGGTATCGAACGGGCCAAGTACGTCACCTTTTGCATCCCCGCTGAAAATGTGGCCGCCGCCCGTCCCCGTCTGGAACGTGTAGAGGCGGACGTGATCGGCAACTTTAAGCGGCTGGGGGTACAGAGCCAGCCCCTCGACGGGCGGGAGCGTCTGGCCCTGCTGCACGGCCAGCTTCACCCCGGCAGCCGGGAGCCGTTCCGCTTCAAGTGGGCGGACATCGCCCATACGGGCATGGGGACGAAAGACTTTATCGTGCCGGACAGCTTTGACTTCCGCCAGAGCCGCTCGTTCCGCGTGGGCCAGACATGGGGCGCGGCGTCCTACTTGCAGATCATGGCGTCGGAGCTGTCGGATAAGCTGCTGTTGGAGATTTTGGAGCTGGATGCCGAGCTGACTGTCACCATGCACATTCAGACAGTGGATCAGGTCAAGGCCATTAAAACGGTCAAGGGTAAAATCTCCGACATCGACAAGATGAAAGTGGAGGAGCAGCGCAAGGCTACCCGCGCCGGATATGACCCTGACATTCTCCCGCCCGATCTTGTCACCTTTTCCAAGGACGCCGCCGAGCTTCTGGCCGACCTGCAAAGCCGCAACGAGCGAATGTTCCTCTTGACGTTCCTGATCGTCAACACCGCCCCCACGCGGGAGCGGCTGGAAAACGACATTTTCACCGTGAACGGCATCGCGCAGAAATATAACTGTGCCGTCAAGCGGCTGGACTGGCAGCAGGAGCAGGGCTATATGTCCTCGCTGGCCCTCGGCTACAACGGCATTGAAATTCAGCGCGGCATGACCACCAGCTCCACGGCCATCTTTGTCCCCTTTATGACACGGGAGCTTCGCATGGATGGCCCGTCCCTCTACTACGGCATGAACGCCCTGTCCCATAACGTCATCATGGCTGACCGCAAAAAGCTGAAATCCGCCAACGGCCTTTACCTCGGCTCCACGGGCAGCGGCAAGAGCTTTGCCGCCAAGCGTGAATTGCTGAACGTCTTTCTTGCCATCCCGCAGGATCGCATCATCGTGGTTGACCCGATGGGCGAATATGCCCCGCTGGTGGAGCGGCTGGGCGGTCAGGTCATCGAGATCGCGCCGGACAGCCCCAACCACATTTCCCCGATGGATGTCCAGATGGACATGGGCGGCGGGGACAGCCCCCTGTCCCTGAAAGCGGATTTTCTGCTGTCGCTGTGTGAGCTGGTGGTGGGAGGCCGGGACGGTTTGCAGCCTATCGAGAAAACCGTTATTGACCGCTGTGTGCGTCAGGTGTACCGGGAGATGGCGCTGGGGCTGGAAACAGCCAAAACGCCGCTGCTCCAAGATTTGTATGAGGAGCTGCTGCGCCAGCCGGAGCCGGAGGCCAAGCGGATCGCCACAGCGCTGGAGCTATACTGCACAGGCTCCCTCAACCTCTTTAACCATCCTACCAACGTCAACCTCAATTCCCGCGTGGTGTGCTTTGTGCTAAAAGGCATGGGCGAAAACCTCCGCAAGATCGCCATGCACATCACCAACGATTTTGTCACTTCTGCGGTGGGAACCAACTTCAAAAACGGCGTGGCGACATGGTGCTATTTTGACGAGTTCCATATCCTGCTCCGTGACCCGCTGACCGCCAGCTACTTCGTGACCGTCTGGAAGATGCTCCGCAAACAGGGCTGCGTCCCCTCGGCCCTGACGCAGAATGTGAAAGACCTGCTGGCCAGCCGGGAGATCGAGAACATTCTGGACAACACGGATTTTATGATCCTGCTGTCGCAGGCGCAGAGTGACCGCGCCATTCTTGCCAAGCAGATCGGTATTTCAGAGCACCAGCTATCGTATATCACGCAGTCCAACTCCGGCGAGGGCCTGCTGTTCTATGGCAGCGTCACCATCCCGTTTGTTGACCGCTTCCCCCGTGGCGAGATTTACGACCTGCTGACTACCAAGCCGGAGGACGCCGCTAATGGAAAACAGGCAGAATAAGCCGCCAGAGGGCGGGGCTGCTTCTGGTCACGGTGGCCAGAAGTTCCATACCAACAGCGAACAGGCCAAGCTCCACAAGTCCAAGCTCCGCATGGAGAGCCGGGAGGAACGGCTGAACAAGGCCCGTGAAAGGCTGGCAAAGCAGAAGCCGCCGAAAAAGCCCGGCCCCATCAAGCGGATCGCCCGGATCGCCGGACATGAAACCCATGCTTTTCTGCATGGAAAGGTGTATCAGGAGGAGCGCGACAATGTAGGCGTGGAGGGCGGTCATTTTGTGGAGCGTTCCGGCGAGGCCGCGCTGCACTATGGACAGCGCAAGGTACGCAGGGCCATCCGGGAGCACCCGGCCAAGGCCGCCGCCCGTGCGGAGTCCCGGTACATCAAGGCCACGGCGGACTACCATTCCCGCAAGTTTGCACAGGAGCAGCCGGAGGCGCAGAGCGCCGCCGCCCGGTTATGGCACCGCCACAAGCTGAAACGGGAGTATCAGCGCAAGGCGCGGGAAACCGCCAAGCAGACCGCCAAGGCCGCCGAACAAACCGCGTCAGCCACGGAGCGGTTTGTCCGGGAAGCGGCGGCGTTCGTCAAGCGGCATCCCGTGGGGACGCTGCTTGCGCTGGGCTGCCTGCTGGTGGTGCTGACCCTGCAATCGTGTATGTCCTCGATGGTTTCCGTGGGAAACAGCACCCTTGCGGCCATCGCCGCCAGCACCTATAAGGCGGAGGACGCGGATATGCTGGGAGCCGAGGCCGCCTACTGCGCTCTGGAGGACGAGCTGCAACGCTACCTCGACACCTACACCCGCACCCACGATTACGACGAATACCATTTTGACCTCGACAGCATTGAACACGATCCCTATGTGCTGATCTCCATGATCTCCGCGCTCCATGAGGGCGCGTGGACATTGGAAGAGGTGCGCGGGACGCTGCAAGACCTCTTTGACCGCCAGTACATTTTGACCGAGGATGTGGTGGTGGAGGTGCGCTACCGCACCGTTACCCGGACGGACAGAGAGGGCAACGACTATGAGATGGAGGTGCCGTACAACTATTACATCTGCTATGTCACGCTGGAAAACTTCAATCTCTCCCACGTCCCGGTTTACATGATGTCCGAGGAGCAGCTTTCCATGTACGCCCTGTATATGTCCACGCTGGGAAACCGGCCCGATCTGTTCCCCTCGTCCGGCTATATCGGGAAATACATCACCAACCGCCCGCCGGAGCATGAAGTCCCAGAGTCCTATCTGGACGATGAAACCTTTGCCGCCATTCTGAAAGAAGCGGAAAAGTATCTCGGTTTCCCCTATGTGTGGGGCGGCAGCAGTCCGTCCACATCCTTTGACTGCTCCGGCTTCGTCAGCTATGTCTACAATCAATGCGGCTGGAGCTTCGGGCGGCTGGGGGCGCAGGGCCTTTATAACATCTGCTCCCGGACCAGCAGCCCCCGGCCCGGTGATCTGGTGTTCTTTGTCGGCACCTATGACACAGCGGGTATTTCTCATGTGGGCATCTATGTGGGCAACGGCTGGATGCTCCATTGTGGCGACCCCATCAGCTATGCCAACCTGAATAGCAGCTATTGGCAATCCCATCTTTACGCCTACGGGCGACTACCGTAAAGGAGGTTTTTTGATATGGCAATTACGAAAAGCGCAAAGATCGAGGCCGAGATTGAAAAGGTCAAGGCCAAAATTGCCGAGCAGCAGGCGCGGCTTAAAGAATTGGAGCAGAAGAAGCTGGAGGCCGAAAACAGCGAGATCGTGGAGATCGTGCGCGGCATGAGTATCTCCCTTGCCGATCTGCCGCTGGTGCTCCAGCAGCTCCGGGGTGGAGCTTCTGGTCACGGTGGCCAGAAGCCGACAGAACAGGCGGAGGTGACGGAATGAAAAAACTGCGGCTTTTGCTGATAACGCTTTGTGTGTCCGTCCTCATGGGCAGTATGGCGGTTACGGCCTATGCCGGAGGCGGCGAGGAATGGGACGGGCTTGACCCTATGGAGCCGCTGCCCGCCGAAACCGTTGACCCCGGCGAGGGCTTCACTGAGGACGGCAACCTTGTGACCCGTGACCTGCTCTACGATAAGGCCACCAACAAGCAGTTCATCACGGTGCAGACCAGCGGCGGCAACACCTTTTACATCGTCATTGACTATGACAAGCCCACCGATGAGGACGGCGAGCAGTATCAGACCCACTTTTTGAACATGGTGGACGAGGCCGACCTGCTGGCGGCGGTGCAGGCGGCGGGCGGTGAGCTGCCGGAGTGTTCGTGCGTGGATAAATGCGCCGTTGGTGCTATCAACGCGGATTGTGCCGTCTGCGCCGTGAACATGAGCGAGTGCCAGGGCAAGGCCCCGGAGCCTGCGCCTGTGGTAGAGCCGGAGCCTGACCCCGAGCCGGAGCAGCCCAAGGCCACGGGCAACGGCGGTATGCTTCTGCTGGCGCTGGCCGTGGTGGTCATTGGCGGCGGCGCTGGCTGGTACTTCAAAATCTACCGTCCCAAGAAACAGCCACTAACCGGTCGCATCCATTCGGAAAATATGCGATTGTCTCAGTATTGTCCTCAGTTCCCGTACCTACCATAGAAACACGCTGCAATTTACTTCCCTGATAGGCTTCAAAAACCACTACATTCTTCCATATATCATGAGAAATATAACAAGATTCACCCTCCACACGAATCCCCTTTCCTTTTATACCCTGTACAGGTAACTGTTCACGGAAAGCTTTGACACTATTCATTGTTATATAATGTATAACCGGAGATTTAGGTTTTGGATATCGAGAAGCATAACGGATAACTTCCTCTACTTGCTTTTGAGAAATACTTAAATGCCGGTTACCTCCATAATCACCAATTTCAGTATCTACAGACCGGAGCATACCGCATCTTATGAAAAAGTCTGTTAAATCTTCCTGTATTACATCGCAGGCATTCTTAACAAAGTTCAATTGAAGTTCACCTACTGTCAGATCCTGTTCATTTGTCCGACGTACAATCTCACTTATACGCGCATAGAAATCCGGTTTTCCAAAATTTGTAAGTGCATTATAAATTTGTAGTTGCCAAAACGGACAAAGACGTACAAAAGGATTTTTATTATCTGAATAGGGAGGCGTAAACGATGTTCGAGGGTTATATAGCAAAGGCTTTTGCTGTACGACACAATGATTGAAATGCCAATTAAACAAACCACCATAAACTTTTTGCCCTGTACCGTCGGGAGCTTTGGAATGCTCTATCCTAAAGGGGCCTTCCGGACGCAGCAGATATTGTATCCATGCCGCCTGAATATTATTAGTAATTTCCGTTGTTCCATGCCATTTCAAGCCCGGACGTACCTGATTCACATGACCGAATTCATGCCCGATTACCCAATTGGAATTTCGGATATCTTCGGGACGAATAATAGAAGAAGTACGAGGAAAAGAGACTCCTTTCCCATTTGCATTAGGCGGACCTGCCCAACTGATACGAGCAAACATATGGTTGTTCGTACGATAACCGAACTGATCAATTCCCAACATTTCCTGCTGCCACAGAATAATTCGATCATACATACGAATCATCTCCACTCCGCAATCACTTCCTTTTTCACGCAGAGTTTTTACATCGAAAGTCAGATGTACATATTTTCCCTGCATATCAATCACTTCTGCTATCGCGCTATCCAACATTCGCTTCCATTCATCATTCGTATGTTGATAGGCATTAAACACCCCATTATTAATTCCTGTGTGAAAGGTAAGTTTCTGTTCCGGAGCCTTCCGGCAATCCTTTACATAATAGCTTACATAAACCAATCCCTTATGAGGAGCATAAAACTTATTATTTCCTGTTTTTAAAGTAAATACGGTAGTCTTCTCTTTCTTTTCACCTTCAGCAGGTTTACTAAAGTCGACCAACAATAGATTCAATTGATAACCTTGTAAATCAGGAGCTGTTACCTGTATCGTTTCGCCTTCTTCAAAATATAATCCGGTAGGATTCTCAAACGGACTATAACGGGATGTCTTCAGCTGTTTTGCCAATGAATTGATATCAGAATAAGGAATAGCAACAAAATTGACAGGAGTAGCTTGTACGGTAATCCCAAAACAGACATTCAACAACCCTAAAATAAATATACTTTTAATAGTCATCTTGTTTAAATTATAAATAAAAAGAGGCTTATATGAACCTAAGAGGTATCAATATAAGCCTCCTTCAAACAATAATTATGATTAATATCCTGGATTTTGGACAATATGAGGAACCTTATTGGTTTCTGTCATAGGAATAGGCATCAAATATTGTGCCTGTTTAAAAGTACGAATATTCTGTAATTCAGTTGGCACAAAGAATGTCTCATCTGTATCTCCTTCAATATTCATACCCCATACTTTCTCACCCAAAATGCCTGCATCTTTCCAACGGCGTAAATCCCAGAAACGTTGGTTCTCCAAATAAAATTCTATCTGCCGTTCTCTGCGTACTATCTCTCTAAGTCCCTCAGCAGTATTCGCTTTCTCCGGATGATTCGCCTTTTTCCATGCCTCATCAATAGTAGGAATACCTGCACGAACACGAATTTTATCAATTAAACCTTTAGCTTCTTCCAAGCGTCCCGTCGTATTCTCCAAAGCATCCAGTTCTATTAAAATCTCAGCTAAATTCAAATACATTTCTGCCATACGAATCACCGGATAGGGGTAATGAACCGGACCATTCTGAAACGCAGGATGAACGAACTTCTTATTCAGATATCCGGTACCTGTGTAATTACCTGTTTGTCCATCTTCCCAGCCATTAGCATCATTTTTTCTGAATTTCACTACTATAGCCTTTTTTGCATTATTCGTATTAACTACTTTTCCATTATATTTCATGATCTCATAATTTCCATTATGAAATGCAATCCACGCAAAGAAACGCGGCTCTCGGTTTAAATGTAAATTCAAAGTTCTTCCATTTGATTGAGCAAAATAATTATTTCCATCATAATTTACCGGCATATTCACAATTTTATATCTCCCTGAATAATCGAATTCTTTATCCTCATCAATAGGTAAACCATTTTTTGTGTAGAACATCTCAACAGTCTGTAATGTCGGAGCCAAAATACCCCATGAATTTTTATATCCATTAGATGCCTTTTGTTTTGGAGTAGACTGATTCTGAAGAGCATACGTCCCTTCTTTACGAGTATCAACCATGATCACTTCTGGATTTGTGCCACCTACATTATCCATAAAAGTATAACGTACAGCACGTTGAGCTTTATTCACGGGCCCCGGTTTATTAGCCGAAGGAGTACCAGCATCATCATGTCCTACTTCATTATATAAACGATAACCGGCATTCTCCAAATCAGCAATTGCCTTACGTGTCACCGTCTCTGCAGTTTTCCACTTTTCTATGTCAACCGTCTGAGATATTAGAAAACGGCCATCCAACGGACTTTTAAAGCCTGCAAAGAAATCAGAGTTGCCATTAAACAAAGGAGAAGCAGCATACAAATGTACTTTCGCACGTAAAGCTTCTGCCACATACTTCGTAAAACGCCCGTAATCATCTCCATCATGTTTCTCAGCTAGCCCTATTGTTTCCGCCTCAGTAATCTTTTCATCAATAAATTGAACTACTTCATCTACACTCGAACGCTCGGGAAGTTCTTCAATAGGGGTAAGCGGATCTATGTTCTCTCTCATAATTACCGAAGGACCATAGGCTCGGAAAGACAACCAATGATAATAAGCAATCAACAAGGTAGCTTCTGCTTTATAATACTGTAAATCATCCGGTTCTATGTCAGGTGTAAAATCCACCACACTCAAAAACTGATAACATTGATGCAAACCTGTCCAAATATTATCATAATATCCTTTTGTCAACTGTGGCGAACTCGGTGAATAATAACCACGCGGAAAAGTAACCCATTCACTTTTTTCGATCACA
>ERZ779885.4451-NODE-4451-length-10944-cov-3.187621_pt1 | contig 10944 bp, 13 predicted proteins | sample MGYA00511554_ERZ779885 | MGnify/ENA primary metagenome ERZ779885 (study PRJEB29588, sample SAMEA2160998) | human gut metagenome | biome: human gut; feature: human-associated habitat; material: faeces | place: Denmark | collected 2008/2010 ... | reverse complement strand
CCGCTTCTTTCCGAGACTAAATGCACAGAACGTGCATTTCAGATAAGAATTAAGGGTATGTCCTTTACTGGTGACAAGTCATGTGTAAAGTTGTAGGTCATACTCGATTCATGAGAAACGATACGAAACATGGAGCGACTATGAAGCACCTACGCTTGCTGGACAAAGAAACTGGCGGAAGCGAGACGCGATTACGACATCGAGAGCGGCAAGTCAGCCCCATTGAGCGCCGCGACTTCAGGCTACCATTACCATCTTATCGCGGCCGATGACGAGGAGGCACTCGAGACCATCGGGCGCGCGCTCGCGGACAAAGGTGCTCGGTGAGGAAAGGCGTCTTCTCTGCCGCGATTCCCAGAGCCTCGGCAAGCTTCTGGGCATATTCTTCCGGTACGAACTGCTGTCCTTCGAAGGCGGAAGCGAGCCAAACTTTGTTCACCCCGATTTTTTCGGCAAGTTCCTGGTAGGAAAGTCCGGCGGCCTTTTTCGCTTCCTTCAAAGCATCGAGGTCATCGGCATGCTGCAGTCGGATAAGGTAATCGGCATTGCTCATGGGGGTCATGATGTAGTCCTCTCTACTCAAGCCTTTTGACGGGAGGTAGCCGAATGCGGTTCCTTAAATTCCCGTCGATTGAATTACCGTGCCATCAGGCACAGTCTACCCCTCAAACGTTTCGAAAGGATTGCCCGAAACGCAGCTCCGGTTCTCAACAGCTTAGCGACGCTTCCCCTAAATCGCCGCACCACGACTTGCGGTAAGTGTATCCTATGACGCTCAAACAGACCAGACGGACCCCATTCTTTTGACGAGGTCTTTCATTACGTAAACTCTCCGAATCGCAAGCCACGCATTCAAGAAAGCAACCCCCTTCCTTTTCGAGTTCGGATGAAAAGGAAGGGGGCAATCACTGCGCTTGAAGCTGGGCTTACTCTAGGATTCCACACTCGAAGGCGCGCGAGAGGACTACGGCTGCGCTTCCTCGGCGGGCACGAGGGGGCAAAGCGACACATCCAGTGCTGCAGCGAGCAGCGGCTTTATGGCCTTCTCGGCGAGCTTGGAAGTGCTCATATTCGCTCCTTATAACGAAAAGCCGATAGCGTCGAGCACGTATTTCGGAACCATGAAGCGAACCGTCTTCTCGGGATCGACCATCTGGCAGACACGTACGTCGGCCACAAGCGAAAGCAGCATGACCAGGTCAGCTTCCGACTCGTTGGTACGCGATGCAAGCAAATCGACCATTTGCTGACCCGCGAGTTCGGCAGCCTTATCGAGCGATTCGGCGGAAACGATGATGCCGAAATGCGTTTCGTTCTCGATCAGAGGGTTCGGGACCGAAAGCTCGGGCAACGCGGTCAGCGTCACCGTCGCATAACCGGCAACTTCCGCACCCGACACGCTCACCTCGCCATCGCCCATGACAGCATGCATGTCGCCGCACCCGAACAGCGCACCGTCGACGGCAACGGGGAAATACAGCGTCGCACCTGCGGAAATAGCGGTATTGTCCATGTTGCCGCCATGCTTGCCCGGCGTTCCGCAGTTGACCGGCTCGCCTTCGGGGGCAACACCGATGACGCCGATCATCGGGGCAAGAGGGATGCTCAGGCGCTCGTCCCACACGACCTTGCCGTCCTCAACCTTGCAAAAATGCGTCGCCCAGTCACTGAAGCGGTCGCCGCAAACACCCTCGTCTTTTCCGGTGCAAGAGCTCGTCTGCGCATCGAGCTCGATATTGCCGATATGGACCTTCAGCGTGCCGCCCGCAACAGCGCCTTCGACATAAATCGGGCCCGTGGCGGGGTTGATCGCCTCCCAATCGATTTCGCTCAGTTGATCTTCGGGGCCTTCTAGCTGGTTGCCGAAGCAGTCCTTCGTACGGATGCGCACCGTCTCGCCCGACGGCACTTTCAGCACCGGCTCCAAATCCTTGTCGAACGAAAACAGTGTCTTGGCATCATCGAGTTCAATCATGAGAAAACTCCCTTTCAAATGTCGCCGTTATTCTCATTGATAATCTGGCTCAAGCGCCGCTTTGTAGCGCTCGTAAAGCTCCGGTACCGCCTTTTTCATGCTTACCGGCTTGAAATCATCGCGCCGAATAAGACAATGCTCGCTCATTCCTGTCGCAAACGGCTTCGCCTCGTCAAGATCGATCTCTTCCCCATCGAAGACTTTGTAGCGAAACTGCACCTTCGTCGGTTTGAGTGCGGTGACGGCAAGCTGCACAACGACCTTGTCCCCGTATCGAACGGACTCGCCGTAGTCACACTCGACATGGAGAACGGGAGAGACAAGTCCCCGCGCTTCCAAGTCCGCATAGGGAAATCCTAGCTCAGCAAGATATTTCTCACGAGCATCTTCAAAGTAGAGTATGTAGTTGGCATGATAGACGACTCCCATCATATCGGTTTCGCCGTAGCGAACGGATATGGGCACATTCAGACGCATAACGAGCACACCTTCTAAAAAACGGTAGAATATCTCTTAGTATGGTAGCGCATTGCGGCGCGTTGAGATATCAAGAAGGGCAAAACGAGACAATGACCGAATCAGCTTCAAGCAAAGACCAGCGACCTTACGAGAGATTCACGTTGAAGATGGCCGTCGAGCTTGCCGCACCACACACATGGCCCGCATCCATTCTGCCCGTGCTCGTCGCCACAAGCTGCGCGGTTGTGCACTCCCCCGCCCTCGACATCCTTATGGTGTGCGCGCTGCTCGCCATCTGCATCCTCATGCAGGCTTCGGTCAACACCTTCAACGACTACTACGACTTCGTCAAAGGCGCGGACAGCGAAGAGGATAACGTCGACGTGACCGACGCTGTGCTCGTGTACAACCATATCAACCCCGCGTCGGCGCTTCGCCTGGCAGTTGGGCTGCTTGTCGCCGCCTTTGCGATCGGCGTCTACGTCATCTATTGTGCTGGATGGATCCCGCTCGTACTTGGAATCATCGGTGCGGTGATCGTCATCGCCTATTCCGCTGGCAAAACGCCTATCTCCTACCTTCCCATCGGAGAAGTGGTAAGCGGGTTCGTCATGGGCGGGCTCATTCCGCTCGCATGCTACCAAGTCCTCACGGGAGAACTCGATTTCGTCGTGCTTGTCTGGTCGATCCCAACAATCATCGGGATCGGGCTCATCATGATGACGAACAACACCTGCGACATCGAGAAAGACATCGAAGTGAGCCGCCGCACGCTGCCGACGCTGCTCGGCCGGCCGCACGCTCGCAAGCTCTACCATGCGCTCGTCTTCTGCTGGCTCGTTGCAATTGCGGTCATCATCGCGGTCTTCTTCACGCGCGGAACAATCATCTTGGTATTCGCGCTGTTAGCTTCCTATCCTTTGTTGAAGGCGCTCTTGAGCAACCCTCTCGCTCCCCCGGCCCGCATTGGGGCCATGGCGCAGATCTGCAGCGCGAACATCGCACTTGGGTCGTTCTATGCCGCCGCAATCCTCGCGAGCAGCGCCATCGCCTTCATCGCCTAAGAGGCCGCCAAAGCTTCAATGTCTCGGCCCTATTGACGGCAGTAGGCGCGAGCGCTCACATTCCCGTCGCATAAAAATGCCCTGCACTCCGAAGGTTGGCATCGGAATGCAGGGCATATATCGCTTTCGCGAACGACCACGTGGGAAGGCGTTACTTCGTCACGAGAACGGGAATCTCCGACTCGCGAAGGACCGCCGTCGAAACGCTGCCCAACATCGAGCGGACAGCACCCAAGCCGCGGCTTCCCATGACGATGAGCCCGCAGCGTTCAGACTTCGCGATTGAGATTATCAGCTCGTGCGGTTTGCCAAACGCAACGCGCAGCGTCGTGACGTCCTCATGGCCGCCGACGCGATCGCCGACGTTCTTCTTCAAATTGGAAAGAGCTTCCTCTTCATCGCCAATGGAAGTAAGAAGAACGCCTGCGGCACGCGCAGCCGCGTTGAACGCCGGATCGCCCGTCTTCGCCAAGTCGGTGACCGTGACAACGACCACACCATCGGCCAAACCATGGTCGACGAGCTCATAAGCGTCAGCGAGCGCACGGTTCGAAGCGTCGGAGCAATCGTAACCTACGAGAATCTTTGAATATCCCATGATGAAACCCCTCTTTCATACGACGACGAGAACGCCGCCTATCCCCTAGTCGAACAGGTTATCAAATCCAGGCTATCTGGATTCTACCATGAAGATTCTTAAGCGAGAAGCAAGAAAGGAGCTGCTCGGGAGTTGCCGGTTCAGTCGTAGGAGCAAGGCCGACAATCCCCGCGATATGCCCGATGATCGCCTCCGGCGAGCCGAATCTCACAAGCAAGGCATCAAGCGATGCGTCGTGATCGCGCTTTGAGAGACGACGGTCGCGTTCGGCGACGAGGAGTGGGATGTGGCCGTAGATGGGATGCGGCAGGCTGAGCAGGTTCTGAAGGTAGATTTGCTGCGGGGTCGAGCATAGCAAGTCGACGCCTCTCACCACGCTGTTCACCCCCTGTGCGGCATCGTCGACGACGACGGCGAGCTGATAGGCAAAGGCCTGGTCGGAGCGACGAACAAGGAAATCGCCGCAATCGCACTCGAGGTTCTGGGAATAGTCGCCCTGTATTGAATCATGAAACGAAATGACTTCTTCAGGTGTTCGCAGCCGCATGGCAGGCCTGCGTCCCGATGCCTCCTTTGCCGCACGTTCCTCGGCGGACAGCAAACGGCACGTTCCCGGATAGACAAGCTTCTCCCCGCGATGAGGGGCAGAGGCGGCATGCAAATCTGCGCGCGTGCAGTAGCAGGGGTAGATAAGGCCCCTCTCTTTGAGAGAATCGAAGGCAGCAGCATAAGCCTCGTCCCTATCGTGCTGGAAGAAAGGGCCGCGATCCCATGTCAAGCCGAGCATCTCGAAGTCCTGTTGCACCGCATCGATGTATTCGGACTTCGAGCGCTCACGGTCCAAATCCTCGATGCGCAAAACGATTTCGCCACCCTGGGACTTCGCGACGAGCCATGCCGCAAGTGCGGCATAGATGTTCCCCGCATGCATTCGCCCCGTGGGCGACGGAGCAAAACGCCCGACCACCTTCTCGCTCACCGCATAACCCCTTTCACTCCCTCATGATGCAACAACCAGAACAGAACCCGAGCCCCGCGCAAGGCAGAGCCCCAAAACAACGATGCCGACGACAAACGCCGCCGGCATCGAGTAAAGATCGAAAACGCTACTTGCGCAGGTCCCTCACGTGCTTCGTCTTACCGACCGAGCGCTCGATGCCGCCCGGCTCGACAAGCTTCACCTTCACGCCAACAAGCAGCGTACCCTTGAGCTTGTCGGCAACCATCTGGCGGAAATTGTCCATTACTTCGAAAGAGTCGCTAAACGCCTCGGGCTTGAGCTCCACGTTGACCGTCATACGGTCAAGGCCGGTCTCGTTGTCGACCACAATGAGGTAGTGCGGGGTGACACCCTCGATGCCCGCGAGCACGTCCTCGACCTGGCTCGGGAACACATTCGTGCCGCGGATGATAAGCATGTCGTCGCAGCGGGAGCGGACCTTCTGCATGCGCGCGTGAGTGCGTCCGCAGCTACACTTCTCGGTGACAACGCGCGTCAGGTCGTGCGTGCGGTAGCGAAGCACGGGGATACCTTCTTTGTCGAGCGGCGTCAAGACGAGCTCGCCCATCTCCCCTTCTGGCACCGGCTCTCCCGTTGCCGGGTCGACGACCTCCCACAGGAAATGGTCCTCCGCGATGTGCTGCATATCGCGCTCGGCGAGGCACTCACCCGACACGCCCGGGCCCATGACCTCGGTCAACCCGTAGTTGTCAGTGCACACGATGTGCATGCGGCTCTCGATTTCCGCCTTGAGCGCAGGCGGACAGGGCTCGCCGCCGAAAAGCCCGACGCGCAGCGTCGACTTCTCCCAATCGTAGCCCATCTTTTCCCCCACCTCGCAAATATGGAGCGCGTAAGTGGGCGTCGCGATGATCACAGTCGTACCGTAGTCCTCGATCATCTGGATATGGCGCTCGGTGTTGCCCGAACCCGCCGGAATCATCGTGCAGCCAAGTTTCATGCAGCCGTAATGAAGACCAAAACCGCCGGTGAACATGCCGTACCCGAACGCCATCTGCACGCGATCGCCCGGAACGACGCCCGCCATACTGGCAAGACGCGCGATGCAATCGCTCCAAACGGCCATGTCATGCTTGGTGTAGCCGACGACGATCGGCTTGCCCGTCGTTCCCGAGGACGAGTGCATCTCGACGATCTTGTCGAGCGGCTGGGCGAAAAGCCCATAGGGGAACGTCTCGCGCAGCGCGTTCTTATCAGTGAAGGGAAGCTTGCGAACATCTTCAAGCGTCTTGATGTCCTCGGGCTTCACACCCATCTCGTTCATCTTGTCGCGATACCACGCCACGTTCTCATAGGTGTAGGCAACCTGCGCGATCAGCTTCTCAAGCTGGATTGCGCGGATGCGCTCGCGGCTCGAGGTCTCCATGGCGCGGTCGAACATGGGAAGCACGTCGAAATTCCCCGCAGCAGCAGCCTTGAGGGCGGCACCTTTCACGGAGGGATCGAATATCTCTTCAGCGGTACTGTTCACTATCATCACAACTTTCTTAAGCGGTTACGCAACGAGATGCGCAAGATCATCCTGGCCCAGGAGCTCAACGGGCTCGCTTTCGAGCATCCTCTCGGCGGCAGCGACGTCGTTCACCGAGAGGACGATATACGTGCTGATGAGCGAATAGCTATACGTTACATTGATGTGGCAGTCGGCGATGATTCCCATGACGCGCGCGAGCTCGCCAGGCGTGTCCTCCAAACGCAGCACGAGCACCTCGGACTTCGCGCAGGCGGCGTTCTGCTCACGTAGCACCGCAAGCGCCGCATCGGGGTTGTCGACGATGAAGCGAACGATGCCGTAGTCACCGGTATCGGAAGCGCTGTAGCCGCGAACGTTGACGCCCGCCTCGACGAAGGAATCAAGCACGCGGACAAGATGGCCGGGCTCGCTTTCGATGAAGACGCTGATCTGGGAAACGCTCATAAGAACACTCCTTCTCGCTTATTCCGCGGAAAACGAGGCACCCAGTTTGAACGCCTCGAGGTTGACATCGAGATACTTCTCGGGAACGCGGGCAGCGATAACCCGATTCCATACATCCGACGGGAAGCCGAGAGCGCGTGAGAGCGCACCGAGCAGCACGACGTTGGCCGTCTTCGTGGTACCCGCCTTGCGGGCAAGCTCGGTTGCGGGAATGAGCATCGCACCCGCATCGCGCAACCGTTCGCGTGCATGCTCAGGCATGGAGGCGCGACCCGTTGCGACGGGAAGGGGCTTGATCGACTCGTCATTTACAAAGAGACTGCCGCCTTCCTTCACGTAGGGAAGGTTGCGAAGCGCCTCGGTCGTTTCGAACGACACGACGCAGTCAACCGAGCCCAGATCGGCAATCATGGACTGGACCTTATCACCGAACCGCACGACAGTGGTCACCGCGCCGCCGCGCTGGGCCATGCCATGGATCTCGGAAACCTTCACGTCAAGCCCGCTCTCCTCGGCAGCACGGGCAAGCAAATCGGCAGCGAGAATCGTGCCTTGGCCGCCAACGCCGCAAAGAAGAACCGTTTTCGTATTCGAACTCATCGGGTCCCCTCCTAATCCTGAACGATGAAGCCGCGTGCGCAGTACTGCGCGCACTGCCCGCAGCCGATGCACATGTCGCGATCGATTACCGCCTGGCCGGTCGACTCGTCCTTGGAGATCGCAGGACAGCCGAGGGTGATGCACACGCCGCATGCCGTGCACTGGGAAGAAACCTCGAATGCAGGCTCACGATGGCGCTCGAGCAGAACGCACGGAGCCCTGAAGACGATCACCGAAAGCGTATCGGTGGCGGAAGTTGCCTCTTTCAAGGCGCGGCGGACGGCCCTCGCGTCGTGCGGGTCGACCGTGCGAACGTCCTCGATGCCGAGCGCCTTCAAGACGCCTTCCATATCGAGCTCGCGCGAAGGCCGATGTTGGAGCGTCTCGCCGTTGAACGGGTTGCCTTGGCGACCGGTCATAGCAGTCGTGCGGTTGTCGAGAATGCAGACGGTGCCCGCGCCCTTGTTGTAAACCGTCGAAATGAGCGACGAAAGGCCGGAATGCGCGAACGTGGAATCGCCGATCACAGCAACGACGGGACGATGCTCACGGCCCGCGAACGCAAGCTCGAAGCCGTGAGCCATCGACACAGAAGCGCCCATGTCAACGCAGGTATCCATCGCGGAAAGCGGCGGCAAAGCGCCCAACGTGTAGCATCCGATGTCGCCCGTAACGATGGCCTTGCAGCGCGAGAGCTCCTTGAAGACGAGGCGATGCGGGCAGCCGGGGCACAGCGCAGGAGGGCGACCCGGAACATCTGCCTGGGCGGCAGCGTGCGCGGGCTCGGGGAAACCGAAGGCAGCACGAATCAAGCCTACCGACAGCTCGCCGTCGCGAGGCAAGGGCGCAGGGAAAGTGGCGACGTCGATTCCGAGGGCCGACACAGCGTCGGTTAGGTACCTCGATGCCTCTTCGACAACGTAGAGCGCATCAACGCTCTCAGCAAACGAGCGCAACGCCTTTTTGGGAAGCGGCCATGTGCATCCAAGTTTGAACACGGACGCATCGGGCAGACCCTCCAGCACATGCTGGGAAACCGCGCCGGCGCACACGACGCCAACCTTGTCCCCGCGCCTCACGACCTGGTTGTACGCGCAAGTCTCAGCCCATTCGGAGAGCGCCTCGATGCGCTCGAGCTGCACCTTACGGCGCGGCTTCGCGAACGCGGGCATCATGACCCACTTCGCAGGGTTGCTCTCGTAGGGAGCGGGCTCGACCTCTTTTCGGGACCCGACCTCGACCGGCGTCTTCGTATGCGAGACGCGCACCGACGAGCGGATGAAGAAGGGCACATCGAATCGCTCGGAAAGCTCGAACGCGTCGCGCGTGAAAGCGAGCGCCTCGGCGGAATCAGCGGGGTCCAGCATGGGAATATGCGCCGCACAGGCGTAGTAGTGAGAATCCTGCTCGTTTTGCGAGGAGTACATGCCCGGATCGTCGGCAGCCAGCACGACAAATCCTCCGCCAACGCCGGTATAGGCGGCAGTGAACAGGGGATCCGCCGCGACGTTCACGCCGACGTGCTTCATGGTTGAAAGAACGCGGGCGCCACCGGCAGATGCGCCGATGCCCACCTCAACGGCAACCTTCTCGTTCACGCACCACTCGGCATAGACGCCATCCTTCTTCGCAAACGCCTCGAGCGTCTCGGTCGAAGGGGTGCCCGGATATGCGACGCCGATGCGCGCGCCAGCTTCCCAGGCCCCTTGCGCAATGGCCTCGTTTCCGCTTAGCAGTTCCATGTGAAATTCCCTCTCGTAAATCTCGCCTTATGCGCCGATGCGCCTATTCCTCTCGATAGACGAGGCAGAAGGCTCCAATTTGCACGACATCGCCCTCGTGGAGCTCGCGCGCCTCGACGTTGTCGTTGTTGACCCACACCCCGTTAAACGAGCTGTCGTCGGTAATCGTGTAGCCATCACCCGTAGGCTCGACCACGGCATGGCTGCGCGAGACCGTCATATCATTTAAGAAGATATCGCACTGCGGATTGCGCCCGACGCTCATCGGCGCATTGCCGAGCCTGTAGACCATTCCGATCTGAGGACCCTTGACAACTCTCAGCACGAACTGGTGTTGCGGATGGTCTGCCGCAGGCACGTCCCTTCCCTCAATGGGAAACGGCTTGAAGCTCTGCGTTGCGCCAAGCAACTTGAATCCGCAGGTCGGACACGCAGAAGCATCTGGGTTAAGAGTTGCACCGCATACGGGGCACGTTTCAGTCATAATGCTCGTCCTTCTTTCGTCTTGCATATGAAAGTGTAGCGAATCAGTACTTGGCCTTCGTCTTGTCGTTGATGAGCGGGGTGTCGTTCAAGTCAACGGACGTTGCAACGGTCTGACTCCCGGTGAAATGAGACAGAAGCCGGCCCACCCAAATACCGGCAGCTTCAAGAGGATTCGGCGCCGCAACGTCCTCGCACGCGATAAGGTCGACCGTGGCAATCGTCTCGTTGTGCTGCTTGAAGACAGCGCTACCAACTTTGTCGCCCTCATGCACATTCCCGCTCACGTTGTCGAAACTCATTGTACAGCTCACGTTGCCTTTGAGCGAGAACACGTCGAGCGAGCCGTCTGGTTCGGAGAATGTCGCTTTGATCGTCTTATCCGTCCAATCGCCATGCGCGACCTCGGCAACGACGGGAACCTCCTTGGTGGAAGAACCCCAGGACATCGTAGCCGTTTCACTCGCATGGGCATACGGGTAGTTCACGCTATTGGCGTATACCCAGTCGAAAAGCGTCTTCGCGTCCGTGAAGCGCTGCTGCTCGCTTGATGAGTTAAGCACGATTGCATACAAGTCGAGCCCGTCGCGGTTGCAGGCACCCGCAAAACATTCCCCGGCGAGCGAGGTGAATCCTGTTTTTATGCCGCAAGCACCCTCGTAGACACCGATAAGCTCATCGGTCGATTCCAGCTCGAGCGGAGTTGCGACTCCCCCGCGCGTGACCGTAATCGTCGCCTTATCCTTCGAGACGATATCGCGGAATGTCTGGCTTTTCATCGCGTAGGCGGACATCGTTGCCACATCGCGGGCCGTACTGTGCATATCGCCCGCATACTGGTTGAAGTCGAGCCCATGGGGATTCGCGATCGGCCGCCTTGGCGTTCATCGCGGAGACGAACGCAGCCCGCGCGCCGCCCTCGCCGCCGAGCTTCGCGCCCACGGTATCCGCGATGGCGATAGCCGCGTCGTTGCCCGACGAGGTGAGAAGCGCCTTGATGGCGTCCTCTATCGAAAGCACGTCGCCCTCCTTGAGCGATGCCGAGGACTCGCCGATGGAGGCTGCCTCAGCGCTCACCGTCACC
>ERZ779885.4436-NODE-4436-length-10971-cov-30.640619_pt1 | contig 10971 bp, 3 predicted proteins | sample MGYA00511554_ERZ779885 | MGnify/ENA primary metagenome ERZ779885 (study PRJEB29588, sample SAMEA2160998) | human gut metagenome | biome: human gut; feature: human-associated habitat; material: faeces | place: Denmark | collected 2008/2010 ... | reverse complement strand
GAACATCATCCATCAGATTTCCAAATACGGTATTTCCTTTTACGATTGCAAATTCAGCATCATCGTAGTAACTGTCTTCCGGATCACGATAGATAATTCCCATCGAGCATCCCAGATACGCAGTTTCTGGATTCTCCTTATATTTTTCATAGACTGCAGCTATCTGATTAACATCGGTACTTTTTTCATAAGCTCCCATATCATGGAACTCATCACATTCTGTGGCAAAGTATTCCAGATAAGGTTCTTTCTTCAGTGGCATATTGTTAAGTACATTGTCAATCATGTTATAATTCGCCTCTTCCAGTTCTTCTACCTTAGCCAGTGGCTTATATTCGCCCTGGCTTTTCTGAATCTCTGCCATTACAACCTCATCCATTTCTTTCACTTTTTCCATCAACTGATCATAATCCCCACGGATGCGTTCTCCAGTCCAGCCTTCGTCTTCCAAAAGTTCCTCTGCCGCTTCTTCAATAGAAATTTCATCATTTTCATAGACGCCACCATCCATCAGACGGAAATCTTCATCGTAAAAGGAATAATCGTATCCTTCTTCTGTCCTCTGAATAGCAAAATACCGTTCTCCTACCTCATATGCCAGTTCACTAAGAACCTGTTCTTCCAGATTCAAGAAAGAATCCAGCTGTTCAAAACTGATACTGTCTACAAAATGAGCTGTTACTTTTTCCCCATCATTCAAAACAACGATATCACTGACAGACAGGGAATGCCCACGGAAGTCTTTCGGTCTATCAATGTTGAACCTTTCAAAAATATCATCCAGTGACGTATTTCCCAGTAATTCTCCAACATAGACCAGCTTATAATCTTCTTTTTTTATCTGCATACCATGACTTTCAATAAAACTCATATTCATAAATGCATAATTTTCGCCCGGTGAATCATCTTTGATCTGATAAATACCAAAGGTTCGCCTTGTTCCTAACAACAGGTTTGCCTCTTTCAAAGACTGAATCTGCGGATATTTCTGCATTTCCCATTCCAGGTTACGGAAACGCTCCCGTTCTGCCATGGACATCTGATAATGCTCCGGTCCTCGTTCGATTTCCTTGCGTTCCGTGACATAGATTGGTGATGAAAAATTAGTGATCAGATAGATATCTGCTCCGGCATCGTATAATTTCAGTGCTTCTTCCTGGTCAATGACACTCATAGGCTCCTGAAATGCTCCAAAATCTTCATCGGCATAATCCAGATCCTGATCCCTTATCCGTTCCCACATCTGTAATTCCATGCCAAACAGCCCTTCGTGTGCCTGTATCATTTCTTTACTTGCATACTCTCCCTTACCGCCATCGCTGCCCAGGCAATAAATCTTAGAACCCATTCTGTGATAATCCAAAGCTGCTTCTTTTCTGAGCGGCACCATGTCTTCTGCTGTATATCCATAATCACGTAATTCCAGCTTACCTATGGTTGGATCTGGTAGGTCCTGAATATCAATTTTTGCATCATCCAGAAATTCCTCTACTTTATCTTCATCTGCCTGATTGATTGCATCTGTCAGATTTTTTACCAACGTCCTTACTTTCTCTTCCTCGCCAATCAGATTTGCATATTCAAAAATCTGTTCTTTTACATCTACTGGAAGCGCTATTCCCATGTGTTCTGCACGGTCTATCTGTTCCTGCGTAAATTCCTGCATTTTCTGCGTTTCTTTTCCTGTTATCATATTTCTCGCCATATAAATTCCTCCTGTGTTCTAAAAAAAGGCAGAACCGGCAGAACCTTCTTCTACCAAATTATGCCATCTTTCCTGTTTATTTATTCCAGACCGAAGTCCCGTTTTCTGGTTTCCTTGCCAGTTTCACTTTCCCGCTGACTCTTTTCTTTATAAATCTGCAGTTTCTCATGAATAGAACCTCGTGCCGGTCTTTCTTCTTTCTCTTTTGATTCCGACTGCTCTGTTTCTGTATCTTCCCGCTCATCCATATTGAGAAGTGCATTTAACTCTGACAGTCGCTCCAGTTTCTGGTTCAACTCCTCTTCTTTTGGAAATGGCTTCCCGACTTCCTCTTTGGCATTTGTCATCTGCTCCTGTACCGTTTCCAGCCGTTGTTCTGCTTCTGCCAGTTTTTCCGGATAACTTTCTAAAAGATTATTGATACGAATGATATTTCCCAGGGCATCGGCTCCCAACCGAACTTTAGCTACCGATTCATGCTTTACAGACAGGATAAACTCTTTGCTCCAGCTGTCGAATTGGATTCTCATGTTAAATCCCTGATAACTTCCAATGTCCATAGCTGCATCTACAGACTTAATGTCTTTGCAGACCGCCAGAAGAGCCGCTCCTGCCTCTTTCTTTTCTGTGAACACTTTGCCACTGATTTCCATAGAAAACTGCTCTGGATCTGTAATTTTATGCTCGGAAAAATGAGCGATATCTGCCTTGTAGCTGTCAATGATCTCCATCAATTTTGCAATCTGTTGCGGAAAATTTCTTGCAATATCATCTTCCAGGCGGTACTGGTTATTCATGTGGTTCGCTTTTAAAAGCTTTAATTTCGCCACATCCACATCCAATGCCATCTTCTCTTTTACTGCCGGATTTCCGGTTGCAAGGGCTTTGACCTCCGCATAGGAAAGTGCCGCTTCATCCACATCTTCGCAGCTTCTGACCGGTGCTTTGCTGGTCATAATCTGGGAAATGAACTTCTGTTTATTTTCGATCAGCTGCCACATGTAGCTGTCAAATGTGGACTCTGTTACATACCGGAAGATATGAACCTTTTTATTATGGTTTCCCTGACGGATAATACGTCCTTCCCTCTGTTCCAAGTCAGATGGTTTCCAGCCAATATCCAGATGATGCAGGGCAATCAAACGATCCTGCACATTGGTTCCTGCACCCATCTTTGCTGTTGAGCCAATCAAAAAACGAACCTGTCCGGATTTCACTTTCCCAAACAGCTCCGTCTTTTTTGCTTCTGTATTTGCATCATGAATAAACGCAATCTCTTTTTCCGGCACTCCTTTTTCCATCAGCTTCCGTTTCAGGTCATCGTAGACATTAAAACTGCCATCGCCTTTTGGTGTGCTCAAATCACAGAAAATCAACTGTGCTGATTTCTGTGCTGCTGTATCTTTCCAGATTTCATAGCTTTTCTCTGCACAGACTGCTATTTTACTTTCCGGATTATCTGGCAATAATTCGTTCACCAAACGCTGATCCAGTGCTAACTTCCTTCCGTCATTGGTAATTTTCAGCATATTATCAACCGAGGCATCTACCCCGCCGTTTCTGACAACTTCTGCACGTTCTCCCAGACTTTCTACGATTTCTTTCTGCTGTTCCGTTGGTTTCAACACCACTGTTTCATATTCCGCTTCCGGCACTGGAAGCTTTAATTGATCGGAAGTCTTGATATCTGCAATCTCCTTAAACATATTCATCAGTTCTGGGATATTATAGAATCTGGCGAATCTTGATTTTGCTCGATATCCAGTTCCTTCCGGTGCAAGTTCGATGCTCGTGACAACTTCTCCAAAGGTAGAAGCCCAGGAATCAAACAGTCCAAGTCCCATATTTTGTAATTTACTGTTCTGCAGATACCGCTGCATAACATATAATTCCGTCATGCTGTTACTGATTGGTGTGCCTGTAGCAAAAGTAATGCCTTTTCCTCCGGTAATCTCGTCCAGATACTGACATTTATTGAACATATCTGCCGACTTCTGTGCTTCGTTCTGTGCAATCCCGGCTACATTTCTCATTTTTGTATAAAGAAACGCATTTTTATAGCTGTGTGCTTCATCTACATACAAGTGATCCACTCCCAGTTCTTCAAACGTAACTACCTGATCTTTTTTCTCTTTCTGATTCAGTTTTTCCAGCCTTGTCTGCAGTGTCTTTCTGGTCTTTTCAATCTGTTTGACGGTATAATGTCCGCCATCCTGTTCATACCTTGCACTCTGAATTGCCATTTCCAGATCATCAATCTGCTTCCGTAACATGGCTTCCTGACGTTCATCAGAGATTGGAATACGCTCAAACTGGGAATGTCCAATGATAATAGCATCATAATTTCCCATAGCGATCCGGGCACAGAACTTCTTTCGGTTTGCTGGTTCAAAATCTTTCTTGGTTGCAACCAGGATATTGGCTCCCGGATATAACTGTAGGAATTCTGCACCCCACTGCTCCGTCAAATGGTTTGGCACGACAAAGAGATTCTTCTGTGATAATCCCAGTCTTTTACTTTCCATTGCCGCCGCTACCATTTCGTAGGTCTTCCCAGCTCCTACTACATGTGCCAGAAGTACATTGTCTCCGTAAAGCTGGTGTGCAACTGCATTTTTCTGGTGCGGACGAAGTTCTATTTCCGGATTCATTCCTGGGAAAGTCAAATGACTGCCATCATATTCACGGGGACGGATGCTATTAAATCGTTCATTGTACACCTTTACCAGTCGTTCACGTCTCTGCTGGTCTTTAAAAATCCAGTCCTTAAATGCTGCTTTCATGGCATCCTGCTTCTGTGATGCCAGCATGGTTTCTTTCTTATTAAGGACACGGATCTCATCACCATTTTCATTGACACTCTTATCATAGATACGTACATCTTTCAGGTTCAGGGTATCTTCCAGAATCTTATAGGCATTTGCTCTCTCAGTTCCATACGTTGCATAGGCAAACGCATTTTGGGGACTGTCGGCATTCTTTCCTGTAATCCTCCACTCACCATTTACCTCAGAGAATTTCACCTGTATTTCTTTCTGAAGCAGATACCATGGTGTATGCAATGTTTCTTGCATAAAATCCTGATAATCCGAAGGTTCAATCCAGGTAGCTCCAATACGCACTTCAATCTCCGATGCTTCCAGATCTCTCGGCTGAACTGCCTCTAGTGCACGCACATTCGATGTGAATTCCGGATGATTCTCTGCAAAAGTTCTCGCAGTATTTAATTTATCCCTAACATTTCCGGAGAGATATTCATCTCCGCTTTCCCACTGGTCTGTCAGTGGATTTTTGAAGATAACTCCAACCAGCTCTTCTGTAATTTTCTCTTCGGTCTTTCCGGTCAGCTGTGCCATATATGGGAGATCTACTTTAGCCCTTTCATTTAAAGACAGAGCAAGTGCTTCTGTGGCTGTCTCCACACTTGTCACAGCAACCGCCTTTTTGATGGTTCGTTTGGTGAACATGTCCGCTTTCCGCTTCAATGTTCCATCTTCATTCAAGTCTTCCAGGGAACACAGCAGACAATAAGAAGAGTCATCAGAAAATGCCCGTTTGTTGGCATTACTTCCAATGACTCCATACTTTACCGTGTAGGTATCATATACCTGATTCAGTTTTTCCTGCTGTTTCTGGATTTCTTCATCTGTGACGTTTTCCTCCATCTGCAAAGCGATCAGCTCTCGGACAGTATCACGGATTGCAACCATCCCTTTTACACGTTCTGCAGTAGCGGCAGGCATTTTCACCTGATTCATCAAAGAGTTGACACGGTAATATACCTGATCATCTACCACCGTATAACTGTAATTTCGCACATTTGGATCTGCTGGAATACTCTCTGGCATCTCATCCAGTTCTGTCTCCACATCTACTACCGGTGCCATGCTTCCCTTGATGTGTTTCACTGCTTCTGCTAACTGTAATTCTAAATCAGCTCCTTCCATTGGAGCACAGGTTGTTTCCATACCATACGGACCGGACACTTCTTTCATCTCACCCAGAATCATTTCCGGATGCTGAACAAAATACTGATTGACTGTAATGCCATTGACATCACTATCCAGATTTATCCATTCCGGCATTTCTTTCGTAAGGCTTTCCCTCTTCTGGAAAAACAGGATATCAGCACTGACTTCTGTTCCTGCATTTGCCTTAAAAGCTGTGTTCGGCAGTCGGATTGCGCCCAGCAGGTCTGCACGCTCTGCCAGATATTTCCGAACTTCCGGTGATGCTTTATCCATGGTTCCCTTTGTTGTGATCAGCGCAGCCACGCCGCCTGGACGTAACTGATCTATAGTCTTGGCAAGAAAGTAATCATGAATCATGAAATTGTAGCGATCATACTGACGGTCATTGACCTTGTATGCACCAAATGGCACATTTCCAATCGCCACATCAAAAAAATCATTAGGATAATCTGTCTTCTCAAAACCTTTAATCTGAATATTGGCATCTGGATAGAGCAACTTTGCAATTCTACCACTGATGCTGTCCAGTTCCACACCATAGAGTTTGGACTGGTTTAGATTCTCCGGAAGCATTCCAAAGAAGTTACCAACTCCCATAGACGGCTCCAGAATATTTCCTTTTGTAAATCCCAGATTCTCCAACACCTGATACATACTTTCAATCACAATCGGCTGTGTATAATGAGCATTTAAGGTGGAAGCTCTGGCCGCCACATATTCCTCTGGTGTAAGAACCGTCTTTAATTCTAGATATTCTGTCTCCCATGCAGCTTTTGTCTCATCAAATGCATCTGCAAGACCTCCCCAGCCGACGTACCTGGATAAGATTTCCTGTTCTTCCGGTGTTGCATTGCGGTTCTCATCCTCACATTTCTTTAACAACTGGATAGCCATGATATTTGCTCGGAATTTCTCCTTCGGTGTTCCCTGTCCAAGTTCATCATCTGTGATGCGGAAGTTCGTTGCTTGAATCGGTTCTGCTATTCCGTTAATCTCTTCCAAAGATTCTTTTTCTTCCGATACCTCAGCTTCTCCCGATAATTCTTTTTCTTTTTTATCATAATCTGTCCACACACGTTGAGAAATCGCAGTAAAATACGAGGACTCTTCCTCCATAATTTCTTCCCTGATTTCCCGTAATTCATCTAAGGTATCCGCATTTACTGTTTTGTTGTGATAATGATAATAAAGTACTTCTTGTCCGAGTTTTACATCCAGACGTTCCAATTCTTGTGTTGACATTCGATTCCAAATATCATCTTTTTCCGTATGAATCGTGAAACCTTCTCCATCATCATGATATTCTAATGTGTATTGAAGTCGATTCGTTTCTCCCTTAACTTTACAATCAAAATCATGGATTGTTGTTCTGGTACCGGACATATATTCTGAATCAACTAATCGCAGATCCGTTATATCTTCCGCTGTCAAAGTATCCTGATCCAGCTGTTCTCCTAACATCTGCTGTGCTTCTTCCAAGTCTGCCAGTCTTTGTGCTTCCTGTCGCTCTTCGTACTTTTCCATTTCTTCCGGTGACAAATAATCATCTGTGCGGATTAACTGGCGAACACGTTCTGCAACCTTGTTCCACTTTAATAAAACTTCTACCTCTGGACTGCCAATTTTCCCTTTTGCAAGTTTTAATCCTTTTGCATCATGGGATGCGTCGGAAGCATCTGCTCCTGGTATTCCGGGTGAGGAACCACCTGTTCCATACTCATTTTTCAGGAACTCAGCTGCATCTTTCATATCATGGTGCTCCATGAAATACTCATAGATTCGGTTACGTCCTCCGGCAGTAATGCCGCCTCTTCTTAATACTGCATCAATTTCATCCTGTGTGATAAAGGAAAGCCCTAGACGTTCTACTTTAAATTGTTGATCCACCCAGGAGAAATCTCTCTGAAGGTCACGAAAACGCTGAGAATATACTGGATTGTGCTGAATTTCCCAACGATGATAATTACTCGGATTTTCATTCATATCCGCTTGTAACCATTCAAACTGCTGATAGATTTCTTTTTTCCCTTCTGGATCTGTCCAAGCGTTCCGAATGGTATCCTGCCAATCCGTATAAGACCGGTATTCTTCCGTATTTCTATTTGTATCTCGAAAATGAAGCGCCAAAAGATCTGTCATTTCTTTCTGTTCCTGCTCGATAGCATTATTGGAGATAAGATTATCAACGTAATTTCCTTCCTCATACATATCCCGGATCCTGTCAGCAGCTTCTTCCCACGTAACGATACGGTCAAAGTTTCTTCTTGCAGAGTCACCTCGCCGGATACGGATACCATCGTTGTCGTACCAGATACTGATTTTCTGATTATCTATGGTAAATCCTTTTCCTCCGGTGCCATATTCATCTTTCAGGAAGCTTTGCATTTCTTCATTATCCAGACCTTCGATCAATCTTGCAGTAATATGAAACAGTGTATTTTTCTGCCCACTACCTGTGCGAAGGATATGATCGACTACTTCATCGGAAATAAGAAAAGCGGCCGGCTGTTCTAATGCAGCTGCCGCTTTCCTTATTTCTCCTAACTGTTCCTCTTCTGTCGGGAACAGACTTAATTGTAAATAATCTCCTGAATTACCAGTTCCTCTGCCTGTGCTTTGATCTGGTTCATGTGTCTGGTCCATGCCATCCCGTCTGCCATTTTGTCCGGTGCCGGGTTTTTCTCCAGAAGTTCTGACATCAGGTTGTCTACTCTCTGCCTTGCCTGGCTGTCGATTTCCATCAGATGACTGTCCAGACGGTTCTGTAAGGTCAGAATGTTGAATCTGGCTACTTTGTGGTTTCTCAGATACTCTTTCCTCATCAATCCGTACTTCCCGATCGTTCCTCTCGTCTCCTCCAGACTGATATCCGGAATCTGGTACTCTCCATTCTGGCTGTAAGTGATCTCTCTCATGCTCTGTTTCCTCCTTATTTTCTCCTCTATCTTCTGTGTTCCTTGTTTTACTTTCACGAATTAACGTGTTAAATTCATTATAAGCTACTTCTTTTTCTTTTGCAACCGTTTTCAGATCTTTTTCCAAGTCATTCAACACATATCGTCCAATCTGCATCAATACCGGTCTGCTGATCTCATTCACAGAACTTCCAAGGTGTCCAATAACCTTTAACTGGTTAAAATCTGTAATATGACGAAAATCCTCTGCATCAAGATATTCCTGCACATCCAGTCCGCATCGGTTCAGTAACACATACCAGACACTGTTTGTCATCAGTTCCCGGAACTCCACTTTCTGATTCTGTTCATCCAGATCTTCCAGAAAAGTGCCGGCTACATCCATTTGCAGTTCGTCGAAAGCATCCGGCAACCAGGCCTGCACACTTTCTTCTGCCGCCTGGTGAAGAACCTCTGCTAATCCTCCCTCTGTTGCTTCCAGTGCCAGCCGCTCCTGCAGATAATCTGCCACCAGTTGTTCTCCTTCTGGATTAAGATTCCATAACTGCGGATCTCTGCCCAGATTTTTTACCTTATAAGTATCCTGCACATCAAAAACATATCGGAGTTTCGTTTTTGGTCCGGATGTGTTATCTATCAGGGCAATTCCTTTAGACCCCTTTTTAATCCATCGGTACATCTTCTGGTTCCAGATTTCCATGGATGCCACGGCTGTTGCTCCCGAACGCTGTGCATAGATCAAGAGCTGTTCCGGAAAAGTGTACCGGTACAGCCTGGATGCAGTATTTAGAAACCGCATCCATTCCTGCGGATTGGCAGCAACATCCTTTGCCACTTCCTCCGTCAGAAGTTCCATTGCATATAATTTATTTGCCATCTGTTACTCCCTTTCTTCTTCCCACTTTTCTTCTACAACATCGGCAATCCGTTCCATTGCCCTTGTCATAGAAGGAAAATTACTACTGTTACTTGCTTTTCCAATCTGATCAATAAGAAATTCCGGCATATCTGCAAGTGCTCCGGCAATCATAGCCTTTACCCGGATATCCTCCAGCATAAGAAGCTCTTTTACACCAAATTCTTCACCAAATACATCCTGATATCTCCGTAAGTCATCCAAAAGATATTCCGGTTTTAAATCTCTATCCATTTCCTTTCTTTTATCATCACCATATAAACACCAGTCCATATTCTTTTCTCCTCCATCTTCATAAAATTAGGGACTGCTCACACAGTCCCCTCAAAATCATCGTTATTTCTCGTTATAATACTGAGGCAAGGTCTTTCGCCCTATTCTTTGGGATTGTATCTGTCCCTTTTGCTTTGATCTCCGCCTTGGCTTTCTCCAGTTTTCCATGGATTCCACCTTTTGCTTCTGTTCTCCCAGTTGCTTTTTCTGCTGCTTTTTCTTTCTCCAGACGTGCTTCCCTGCGTTCGGCATTTTCCATAACTGCTGTCTTTCCATCACAGAACTGAACCTTATCCGAAAGCTGTTCCTGCCTCTCTACCTGCGTCTCATTGACTTCCTGTACCATGGCATTTAATTCCGGTACTTCAAACATTCCGTTATCAGGAAGAATCAGCACCTCATGAATTGAAGAGGGAAGAACAAAATAATCACTTCCCAGGCATTCACCGATCTGCTTACGAATATCTTCCTGCAGTAACAGTGATGCACCATTCATTTTTTGTGCATTTGAAAGACAGAACATTGGATTTTCCATTGCTTCAACATTCAGTTTTTCATTCAAAAGATTTTCTGCTTCTTCACCAAAAATCATGGATTTTATCATTTCATTCATGTCCATCAAAACAACACCACGATTTCTGTCTGCCGCCACTGCATCTGCCTGGATTTGTTCTGCTGTCACACCCCATTCATTCATAAGATTGACAGTAACCGGAATACTACCAATTCCTCCCTCGTTTTCTTCCACATTCACTGCGTAATATGCTGCAAAATCTCCATGTTCGGTAACAACTTTATCAGCCAGGCGTTCTTCATTCCATTCCCGGTCACAGATTCTCACCTGTAATTTGTCCTTCATTTTTTCATAATCCAAAATATCCGGAAGACCCATATTGATAAATGCCGCTTTGTCCTGCACTTCAATACGCATATCTGCCACATCACCCACACAGGAATCCAGATTTTTTCCATTGACATATTCCATATAAAGAGAATCCAGATATACCATCGGCACAGCTCTTTGATCACCCTGTGGAATTGAAATGCCAGTCAACCTTAATCCATTATTTTTTGCAACTTCTTCAATACGGATTTCTCCATTCTGATATGAATCCGGCAAATAGTCTTTTACATTATCTTTGACATATTCATAAAATTCTTTTCTGTTCATCATACGCTTTTACCCCTTTC
>ERZ779885.4430-NODE-4430-length-10985-cov-3.945654_pt1 | contig 10985 bp, 8 predicted proteins | sample MGYA00511554_ERZ779885 | MGnify/ENA primary metagenome ERZ779885 (study PRJEB29588, sample SAMEA2160998) | human gut metagenome | biome: human gut; feature: human-associated habitat; material: faeces | place: Denmark | collected 2008/2010 ... | reverse complement strand
TCACCAGCAGCCTGCCGGAAGAGCTGGAACGCCAATTGCCATCTGTGGAGGATATTCAAAAGAGAATTAAAGGCGTAAAGTAAAAGAGTACGCGTGTATTCAGCGTCGTCCTTTCGTGGAGATGAAAAGATGAATCTTTTTGATTTTATTCGTAATACATTTGTGAAAAACGAGCCAGTGTGGAATTATTATGGTACGAATATTTACACCGATCCGATTGTCGCACCAGAACAGTCAGCACAATTCATTCGTGAATACTTCATACAAGGTGGAAAAGGCGATGCCTACGAATTGGATGAGTACGACAACATGATTGTACATAGCAGATTCCGTACGTCTAAGAATTTTGATGAATTTGAGATATGCGGCGATGCACCGCTTCATCTATCTGAATACCGAGCTATTCACACGGTATCTGCATTCTTTCTGGGAATATTTCTTGAGGATTGTCTGACACAAAAAGATCATGGTGTGGATATTTTCATGCGAGAAACCATCTTTCCGTTTTCATATCTTTGGTTTTTGACATGTCTGTATCATGACTATGGCTATATCGTAGAAGAAAACTGGAAACCAGATTTTGGACAGCTCCGCGAAACGAAAGTATGTGAGAAAGATGGATACTACAGACTGCGAAAGATTGAACAAAGATTGAGCATTCTGTATTCGCCATACCAGCAGGTCAGCCCAATACTTCGCAAAAGAGTACGCGGCCATAATGGGTTTTATGGAAGACAGTATAAGACGACAATAATCGATTATCTGTTGGGTAATAACCCATCGCTGAAGGATGGACTACAGTTCGCCTGTGGGGCAAAGATCACCGGTTTTCGTTATTCCCAAAGCCTTCTCATGAAATATTTTTCCTATGGAATACGCAGACTTCAGCCACCAACCTACAACCATGGAGTCATTGGAGGGTATCTCCTATTTGACAGATTCCTGAAAATATACGCATCCGCTTACAGGCATAGATTTTTAGAGCATGACGAGAGGTATACCCATATCGAAGCATTCGATTGGGGCGGAAGGAATTTTTGCATCGAGCAAATTCCTATATTGGCCCATATTGCAGACTGTATCATCTCTCACAACGTTTGGAAAGCAGATGCCTCAGCAGAGGCAGAATACTTGGAGTGCGGGCTGGGTGCGTTAGTGGGAGAGCGCTTCAAAAAAATCAGTTTTCAGGATAACCCATTGCTTTTTATCTTGGCTATCGTCGACACAATTGAACCATATAAGCTCTATGGTTCACAAGCATCAGAACAGAACGCAATTCAGATTTGGAAATCTTTTGACATATCTTTTGCAGATAATGCGATAACAGTTTCGGCTCGCTACAAGTGTCGGCCCATTACAAAAATATATGAAAGAGCGCAAGGATTAAAATCTTGGGTGGACATTGAAGATGTTGTGCTCGGCGGCACCGGAGAAAGTTTCAGCATTAAATTTAAAACGACTGAAAGCTGACAACAAAACCTATGGGCAATCACAAAAAAGAAAGACACCCACATGGGTGTCTTTCTTTTTTGGTGCAGCACTTTTGCTACGCAAAAGTGGTCGCCTGCGGGCGGGTGACTGAACGCGAGTGGGGGAACCCGTCAAAGGTTCCCCCCTCACACTCCCCCTTCCTTGCGGTGGGCGGGAGTGCAGACAACAAAACATGTGGGCAGTCACAAAAGAAAAGAGACATCCGAAAGGATGTCTCTTTTCTTTTGGTGCGGCGATTTTGCTGCGCGAAAAACAAGGCCGCCAGCGGCGGCCCTTGACATGGCACCCACTCCTGGGCAAAAAAGGAGACGCTTTCGCGTCTCCTTTTTTATCATCCTGCGCGGATAAAATCATCCACGTTGCTCGGCTGGTCTGTGGTGTCCGGCGGCCCCGCCACCGTGGTGTCGTGATCACCGTCGGGCATATTGAAGTCGTCGTCCGCCTCGTCGCCAAAAAAGCCGTTCCAGCCGCCCAGCATCATAAAGGCGTCCTCCACCACGATCTCGTCGTGGCCCTCGATCAGCTCACGCTGGTAGTTCAGCACGGAGCCGGTAACGGTGGTCACGTTGCCGTCGCTGTCCGCCATGTTGACGGTGTAGGTGGGGGCGGTGTGCATGGTGCAGACGGCGGTGGGGGCATTATCCGCCGCCACCAGGGCCGTGTAGACGCGGCTGCCGCGAACGTCCAGGGCGCAGTTCTCCGACGCCAGCATTCCGCTGTCAGCACAGACGGCCACGCTGGTCAGGCCGGAGCAGGAGAAGAAGTCCTTGTCGGGTAGGTCCTCATGAATGGCCTTCATGACCTTCTGGAAGATCACGGCGCAGGGGTTGCCGCTGGCCACGATGCGCTGGTTATGCTCATAGCCCGCCCAGACGGCGCAGCTGTAATAGGGCGTATAGCCCGCGAAGTAACGGTCCTTGTTGCTGTTGGTAGAACCGGTCTTACCGGCGATGTGCATACCGGGGAACTGCGCCTGATAGCCGGTGCCCTGCAGGGATGCCTCCTGCAGGAGGCTGTTCATCAGCGCCGCAGTGGTGTTCTTCATGGCCACGGTGGACTGTGCTTCGTTCTCCAGGATCACGTTGCCGTTGGCATCCTCCACCCGGATAAAGGTGCGCGGCGCGGTATACACGCCCTCGTTGACGAAGGTCGCGAAGCCCGCGGCCATCTCCTCGGTGGTAACGCCCTTCTCAAAGCCGCCCAGTGCCATGTTGCCCACCTGCTGGGAGTCGGTGTAGGTCAGGTTCTTGAAGCCCAGCTTGTTCACAAGGAAATCGTAAGAATTGGTAACGCCGTAGGCCAGATTGATGCGCACGGCGCAGGTGTTCAGGGACTGTCGGAGCGCAAGGTGCAGGGGCATAAGACCCTGATAGCGCCAGTTGTCGTTTCGCGGCCACACGTCGCCGTTGAGCAGCATGGGATAGTCGTCGATGACCGACGCGCCGTTGATGGTGCCGTCGTCCAGTGCCGGGGCGTAGGTGGACACAGGCTTGATGGCAGAACCGCACTGCCGGGCGTTCACAGCCCAGTTCCAGCCGCGGTCCACCACCTTTTCACCGGCACCGCCGATCATAGCCACCACATAGCCGTTGGTGGGATCCACGATGGTCAGGGCGATCTGCAGCTGATCCTCCACCTGCTCACCGGCGGCGTTCGTATAGCTGCTGGTATAGGGGATATTCTCCAGATTATAGCACACATCCTCCGCGATCTTCTGATACTTGGGATTCTGGGTGGTGTAGATCTTGTAGCCCTTGCTGTAGACCATGTTGATGGCCTGGTCGTAGGCGGAGATCTTCTTGCCCTCGCTGTTGACCTTTTCGGTGATGCCCAGCTTCTCCACCAGTGCCTCGGCCACATCGGTGATCATGGCATCGGTGAACCAGGAGTTGCTGCCCTTGATGGTGGGGGTGCTGTCATCCGCCGGGGAGTCGGTATCGTCGCTGGTATCGGTGGTATCCTCCGTGTCCGGCTCGGTGCCGGTACCGTCGCTGCCCACATACTTGCCGGAGATGGTAAAGCCGTTGGCGAACTGGATATCCTCGGCCACGGCGGCGTCATACTCTTCCTGGTCGATCTTGCCCTGAGAGAGCATCTCGCTGAGGATGGTCAGCTGGCGCTCCCGGTTGTTCTCGCGGGTCCAGGAGCTGATGAAGGGATCGTACATGGAGGGGTTGTTGGTGATGCCCATCATGCTGGCACACTCGGCCAATGACAGCTCGGACACGTCCTTGCCAAAATACACCCGCGCCGCCGTCATCACGCCGGAGCAGCGCTGGCCGAAGTAGACCTCGTTCAGGTAGGCTTCAAGGATCTCGTCCTTCTCGTAGCGCTTTTCCAGCTCCAGTGCGCGGTAGATCTCCGTGATCTTGCGCTTGACCGTCACCTGATTGTCGCCGGTGACGTTCTTCACCAACTGCTGGGTGATGGTGGAGCCGCCCTGCACGTTCTTGCCGAACAGGGTGTACAGAATGGCGCGGGTGGTACCCTTCCAGTCCACGCCGTGGTGCTTTTCAAACCGCTTGTCCTCAATGGCCACCGCTGCATCCTGAAGGTACTTGGGAATGTTCTCCAGGTCCACCCAGATGCGGTTTTCGTCCATGTACAGCGTCTGGTACATGACCCACTCCTGGGTGTCGGGGTCCTGGTAATACAGCTCGGTGGAGACCTGGGTCTCGAATTCGTCCAGATAGACCTCCACCTTGCCGCGCATGGCGCTGTTGATGTACGCCATGAAGATACCGGCGAAGATGGACGCCGTAAGCACGAACACCAGCAGCAGCGTGCCGATGATGCGTCCGGCCTTCTTCCAGCCGTTCTTCTGCTTAGGGGTCATGTTCCGCACACGCTCCTGCGCGTCATGCTGCACGCGCCGCGCACCCTCGGCGGCACTGTGCTCTACCCGGCGCGCACCCTCCTTTGCCTCGTTTTCTATGTGCCGGGCGCTCTGCCGGATGCGTCCCCAAAAGCCGGTGGACGACAACCGTCTGCGCTTGTTCTCACTCAAGACAGGGCACCTTCCTTTCTTTATTGATGTTCCTGTGTATTCTTTTCGTTCCGGGGTCAAAATTCACATACCAATCCACTATAAGGAACATTCTACCATACTTGTCAAATGCAAAAAAGAGGATTTTTTGCAGAAATCCGCCCGTTTGGCTGCTCAATTCCCGTTATTTTCCCCCATTCCACCGATTTTCAGTCCGACAGATGGCAGAAACTGCCGAATGCTTCCACTTGCGTTTTCTCCAGCTTTCGGGTATACTATGGATATAAAGACAAAGGAGGACTCTCCCATGAGCGAGGAATTCGGCCCCAACTTCATCACCCTGACCGACGAGGACGGCAACGACATTGAACTGGAATACGTGGACGCGCTGGAAGTGGACGGCCAGACCTACATGGCGTTCTTCCCCGTGGTGGAGGATGATGCCGACGAGGAAGCCGCCGAGGAGTACGGCCTGGTGATCCTGAAGTCCGTTATGGAAAACGGCGAGGAGCTGCTGAGCACCCTAGACAGCGACGAGGAGCTGGATAAGGTCTACGACCTGTTCATGGAGCAGATCCTGTCCGACGAGGACGAGTGATCTTTCGACGGGATTTTTCGTCCTGCCGATGGCGAGACGCCGCCGGCTGCGCCGGAAAATGGCTGGATTTTTCGCCAAGACGAGGCGCGGCGGTGCAGCGAAAAAGATACACGCCACTCCTTCGGCAGGATTTTTCGTCCTGCCGATGGCAAAGCGGCGATGGCGTACTTTCTGTACGTCGAGCCGGTTTGGCGAATACCGGGTTGGAAAAATGAGCAGGATTTTTCGTCCTGCCGATGACGAGACGCCGCCGCTGTACTTTGTGTACAGCAAGGCGGCTCGGCGAAGGCAGGGCGGAAAATTGAGCGATGGGCAGCGGTTCTATTTATCCTGACATTGGTTATACGGGACGTCGGATCGGCAGATGGTTTGCAGGCCTCCCGCCTGCCGTATGCGGGCGGATGCTGGAAGCAGTAAAGTCAGCCGGAGACGACCCACCTGCGAGTTGTGCAGGTTATAACATGGCCGCTGCCTGTCGCTGAGCACAAGACCCCCATTCCGAAACGGAATGGGGGTCTTGTGCTCAGTGATCGCGGTAAAATGTTCACAAATTCCAGGCGTTTCCCTCTTGCGAAAAGGTGCGGTATACGATATAATGACCGAGTATGTTACCAAACAAGGGCGTATTGCGTCCAAAATCGAGAGGAATGAATTTCAATGAGCGCATCAAGAGAAAAGAAGATCCGGCAGGATCTGGCGGCCCAGGGCGTCACCGACCCCAAGAAGATCCGCGAGGCGGAGGAGAAGGCCAAGGCACGCAAGAACAATATCCTGTACGGCGTGATCGCCGGCGTGTTCGTGATCGTGGCCGCGGTACTGCTGGTGTATAACTCCGGCGTGCTGCAGCGCAGCGCCACCGCCGTGACCATCAACGGTGAGAAATATACCGCCGGGCAGGTGGAGTATTTCTACGCCAACGTGAAGAGCAGTCTGTTGAAGAGCAGCTATGCCAGCTTTTACGGCATCGATACGTCCAAATCCCTGGACCAGCAGGTGGTGAGCGACACCATGAAGACCGCGCTGGGTATCGAGGACGAGGGTGATGTCACATGGGAGCAGTATGTCCGCGACACCGCGGTGAAGCAGCTGGCCATGTACGTGCTGACCGCCCAGGAGGCTGAGGCCAACGGCATGGGCGCCGATGAGCACACTCAGGAGGAGCTGGATGCCACTATGGAGGAGCTCAACGCCGCCGCCAAGCAGAACGGCTACTCCACGAAGACGTATCTGAAGCTGATCTACGGCAAGAACATGACCGTGGATACCTTCAAGGAGATGGTGCAGCTGGTGGACGTAGCCACCCATTACCAGAGCCACTACGCCGAGGAGCTGACCTACACCGTCAGCGACCTGGAGACCTACTATCAGGGCAACAAGAGCAGCTTTGACGTGGCCAGCTATGAGTCCCTGTACTTCAAGGGTACCGCCGACAGCACCAAGGACGATGACGGCAACACCGTGGAGCCCACCGATGAGGAGAACGCCGCCGCCAAGGCCAAGGCTGAGAGCGATGCCGCCGCTGTGCTGGCGCGCGTGCAGGGCGGCGAGGCGCTGGAGGATGTGGCCAAGGATTATGAGTCCGCCAGCTACACCAGCACCGATGCCGGCAGCAACAACGGCAGCGACGTGGCCAACTGGGTATTTGACAGTGCGCGCAAGGCCGGCGACAGCGCCGTTGTGACCAGCGATTCCAACTGCTATGTGGTCGTGTTCCGCAGCGTGGGCCGTCAGGAATACGCCACCAAGGACGTGCGCCACATCCTGTTCAAGGTAGACGAGAGCGCACTGGACAGCGAGGCCGAGACCTATGAGGCCGACCTGCAGGCGGCTAAGGACGCGGCCAAGACCGCAGCCGAGGATGCGCTGGCCCAGTGGAAGGCCGGCGAGGCCACCGAGGACAGCTTCGCGGCCCTGGCCAACGAGCTCAGTGCGGATGACGGCAGCAACACCAACGGCGGTCTGTACACCAAGATCTACAAGAACCAGATGGTCACCGAGTTCAACGACTGGTGCTTCGATGCGAGCCGTCAGTCCGGCGACACCGGCATTGTATACGGCGAGAGCTCTAACTACAAGGGCTATCATGTGATGTACTTTGTGGGCGACGATGTGCCCTACTGGCAGGTACAGGCCGAGAACGCTCTGCGCAACACCGACACTGAGGCCTGGCTGGACGGTCTGCTGGACAGCGCCGAGGTGGTGCAGGAGAACGGCATGAAGCACGTGGGCTGATGACCGCCCCTTCTTCGAGTCTATGAACGAGCGTTTTCTCAGAACAGAAATGATATTGGGCGCACCCGCTTTGGACAAGCTCCGCCGCAGCCATGTGGCGGTGTTTGGTCTGGGCGGTGTGGGCAGCTACGCCGCTGAGTGCTTGGCACGCAGCGGCGTTGGCACGTTGACACTGGTGGACCAGGACACGGTATCCGTATCCAACATCAACCGCCAGCTGTGCGCCCTGACCTCCACCGTGGGACAGTACAAGGCGGAGGTCGCGGCGGCGCGCGTGCGGGACATCGACCCGGACACGGTGGTATACCCGATCTGCGCCACCTATGACGCCGCCCATCGGGAGGAATTTTTCTCCCGGAAATTCGACTATATCGTGGACTGCATCGACCTGGTCAGCTGCAAGCTTGACCTGATCCAACAGGCGCACCTGCGGGGCATCCCCATCCTGTCGGCCCTGGGCACCGGCAACAAGCTGGAGCCTGAGCTGCTGCGGGTCACGGATATCTCTAAGACCAACGGCTGCCCGCTGGCCCGGGTCATGCGGAAGGAGCTGCGTACCCGGGGGATCCACCACCTGAAGGTGGTGTTCAGCCCGGAGCTGCCCCACGAGACACAGCAACTGGAAGCACCGTCACCCGGACGGCGCAGCGTTCCCGCCAGCGTGGCGTGGGTACCCTCTGTGGCCGGCCTGATGATGGGCGGCACGGTGGTGCGGGATATTATCAAGGACGGAGGACTGGTACCATGATACTCACCGGTGTATTGATCAACGCCGCCGCTGTTGCGGCCGGCGGCGTTCTGGGCACATTGGGCGGCCGGTTCATGCCCGAAAAGATGAAGCAGACCGTGCTGGCCGCCACGGGTCTGGTATCCATCGGCATCGGCATCTCCGGCGCCATCGGCAGCAGCAACCAGCTGATCCCCATCCTGTCGCTGGTGATCGGCTCCGTTATCGGCGAGCTGCTGCACATCGAGGACGGCGTCACCCGCGCCGGCGACTGGCTGCAAAAAAGATTCGGCAAGTCCGGCTCCATCACCGAGGGCTTTGTCACCGGCTCGCTGGTGTTCGCCGCGGGCGCAATGGCTGTGATGGGGGCGCTGGAGAGCGGTCTGAAAAACGATCACACCATTCTGATGACCAAGTCGGTCATCGACATGGCCGGGTCGGTGGCCTTTGCCGGTTCGCTGGGCATCGGCGTGGCGTTTTCCGCCCTGTCCATTCTGGTGCTGGAGGGCACCGTCGCCCTGCTGGCCTCCCTGCTGACCGGCGTTCTGACCGAGGCGGTCATCACGGAGATCTCCGTCACCGGGTCGCTGCTGATCATCGGCATCGGGCTGAACGTGCTGGGGCTGACGAAGCTGCGCATCATGAACATGGCCCCGGCGCTGCTGCTGCCCATTTTGCTGTGCCGCTTCATGTGAGTGGGACGGGTCTTGAGGGAAAGGAGCGCTTTTATGGCATTTGAAGGGTATTCGCAGGAGACACTGGACTTCCTGTGGGGCATTCGGTTCAACAACGAACGCTCCTGGTTTCTGGCGCATAAGCAGGACTATGAGGCACATCTCCTGGCCCCCACCCGTGCGCTGGGCGAGCAGGTGTATGAAGCCCTGCACGCGGCATTCCCCAAGGAGCCGTTTCTGCTGAAGCTCTCCCGCATCTATCGGGATGCCCGACGGCTGCACGGGAATGGACCGTACAAGGACCACCTGTGGTTCTGCGTCCGCGCCGGCGGCGAGGACTGGACGGGGCGGCCCACGTTTTACTTTGAGATCGGGCCGGACTATTACAGCTACGGCATGGGCTTTTGGGCGCCGAAGGCGGCGCTGATGGAGGCGTACCGCAAGGCCGTCGACGAGCATCCCGAGGTGCTGGAAAAGCTGGTCAAAAGGTTCAATAAACAGGCGCAATTCACGCTTTCAGGCCCGGAATATGCCAGGAAAAAGACCGCCCCCTCTCCCCTGCTGGCGGCGTGGTACAACAAGAAGTCTATCAATTTACAACATGACGCCGCGCCGGACGAGCGTATGTTCTCGCAGGAACTGGCACAGGATATCATTGAGGGCTTCCGGACACTGATGCCGCTGTACAAGTATTTCGATGGTCTGTGCGCCGCGGAAATGGTGTAAAAAACCGCCCTTTTTGGGGTTGACAGCGGGTAAAAAAGCGGGTAAAATACCCCATAATGAATGAGGGAGTAATTCCGCAGCGCCGGTTTTGGCGCGGCGTGGCACACCGTCATCCCGGCGCGGCAGCGCCCGATGTGTCCTGAAAGAATGAGACTCATGCACAGACATAGCCTGTCCGTGCATGAGTTTTTTGTTGTCCTTTGGTTTATTTTCTGTTTCGCTTTTTGTTCTGCTTTTTTGCTTCAAATTATAAAACCATGATATAAAGGAGTAATAGACGATGGAAAAGGAATACAACCGCAGTCCGCAGGAGGTGCTGGAGGAGTTTGGCTCCTGTCCCACCGGCCTGACAGAGGCGGAGGCGGCGGAACGTCTGGCCAAGCACGGCCCCAATAAGCTGAAGGAGGCGGAGAAGCCCTCCCTGCTGCAGCGGTTCCTGACACAGCTGAAGGATCCCATGCTGCTGATCCTGATGGCAGCGGCGGCGGTGTCCGCCGTGACCAACGCACTCAGCGGTGAGAGCTTCACCGAGGTGTTCATCATCCTGGTGGTGGTGCTGCTGAACGCGGTGCTGGGCGTGGTGCAGGAGAGCAAGGCCGAGGCGGCCATCGAGGCCCTGCAGACCATGACCGCCGCCAAGTGCAAGGTGCTGCGGGACGGCCACCAGGTGATCATTGAGAGCAGCCAGCTGGTGCCCGGCGATGTGGTACTGCTGGAGGCCGGCGACGCCGTGCCCGCCGACGGACGGCTGCTGGAGAGCGCCTCCATGAAGATCGAGGAGGCGGCGCTGACCGGCGAGAGCGTCCCCGTCACCAAGGCGGTGGGGCTGCTGACCGGAGATAACGTGCCCCTGGGCGACCGGAAGAATATGTGCTACATGGGCAGCACCGTGGTCTACGGCCGCGGCAAGGCGGTCATCACCGCCACCGGCATGGACACGGAGATGGGCAAGATCGCCGGTGTGCTGGCCCAGACGGAGCAGGAGGAGACGCCCCTGCAGCGTAAGCTGACCCAGTTGGGCAGCACCCTGTCCAAGATGGTGCTGGGCTTTGTGGAGAGCGGCACGCTCTCCCCCCAAGAGCTGGAGGAGCTGAAAACCTTGGTCAACCAGCAGGAGCAGCGCCATGATTCTCACTGAGCTGTTCTTTCTGGTGGTGTACCTGTCCCTGGTGGGCGGGCTGTTCGGCGTGGTGAGTCTGCTTCTCAGCCGGGTGCTGAAACGGGCCCTGCCCCTGTGGTTCTCCCTCTGCGGCCTGGCCCTCTATGGGATTCCGGTGCTGTCCCCCCAGGTGCGGCTGTTTTCCCCCCAGCCGGAGCAGCGCCTGCCGGCTTTTCACATGGCCGCGCTGGTGTGGGCGATGGGGTGCGTCCTGTTCCTGGCCTACAGGGTGACGCGGCTGCTGCTGGCGGGAAAATCCCTGCGCCGCCGCCCGCCTTGTCAGAACCAGCGGCTCTTGGGCCTTGCCGCCCAGTGCGCCCAATCCCTGGGAAGGAAGCGCACCCCGCCCCTGTTGGAAACGCCCCTGGACGCGCCCATCTCCGTGGCGGGGG
>ERZ779885.4429-NODE-4429-length-10987-cov-2.658800_pt1 | contig 10987 bp, 11 predicted proteins | sample MGYA00511554_ERZ779885 | MGnify/ENA primary metagenome ERZ779885 (study PRJEB29588, sample SAMEA2160998) | human gut metagenome | biome: human gut; feature: human-associated habitat; material: faeces | place: Denmark | collected 2008/2010 ... | reverse complement strand
CCCGATCGTTCTTCCAAACGGTCGGGATTTTTCATGCCCGCGGATGTCCCGCGGGCGGGTGCCTCCGGCGGCCAGAGGACGGCTAACGTCCTCTGGACTCCACGCGCCGGGAACCGGTTCCCGGACCCAATAATGGCCAAACCGCGCCACGGAGGCCGCGGCCCGGCCGGAGGGAAATGGAGCGGCGCCCAGCGCGCCGCGACCCTTTTATTTTCTTTTGGGCCGTTTGCCTACGGCAAGGATCGTAACCGCCCTCGCGTCCGCGCCACGCGATACCGAACCCCAAGGGGTTCGGCGTGCTCGCGGACGTTCCGGCGGCTAACGCTATCGCTCGACCAAACGGTCCAAAAGAAAAAATTCAGGGACCGGTTTCATCCAAGGAGACACGAACATGAACCACTGCGCATACGAACGGCAGTCCAAGCCGAGGAACATCGAAGTGAAGGGCCTGTACGGCAGGTGGGACGTCCAGCTTCACGCGACCGTGGACGGCGGTCGGGAATACTGGTGGGTCGAGAACGCCAACGGCATCGACGGCGAGGAAGGCTATTGGACCACCAGGAACGAGGCGGGGGAGTACGAATACTTCTGCGACGCCGGCTGGGGCGACGAGGCGAACGCCATCTGCCATCTCGAAGACGCCATCGACGACTGAAAAGAAAAACGTCCGGCCTCCATATCGGGTCGGACGCCCGTGAACATACGGAGCAAGAGAAACAGGAGCAGGAAAAAATGTGCAACTACAAGCTGACCGTCACCCTTGAGAAGAGCGTCGACGTCGTGGACGGCGGCGGCTGGGTCACCGGCATGACGTGGCGCAAGGCCGTCATCCTCGAAGCCGGCGAACGCGCAAGCGTCCTCGCCCTGCGCGACCTGCTCAACCAATCCAAGCCCGCCATGGACGATCTCGGATACATGCTGTGGGACCGCTGCTACGGAATGTGCAACCGCCAGTGCTGGCAGTGGGAATTGGTTTCGGCGCACAGCACCTGCGTCAATGAAATCCTCCGCAAGGCCGGCATCGACTGGCCGGCGGACGGCATTCCCAGCATCGACAAGCCCATCATCACCATCAACCTCGCCATCAACTGACCTTCGGAAAGGAGAACGATGGACGCCGAACGAATCATGGAACGAGTGCGCAGACTGCTGGCGATAGCCAACGATCCCGCAGAGTCCGACAACGAGCAGCGCATAGCCCTCGAACAGGCCCAAAGGCTCATGGACCGGCACGCCATCGAGGAATGGCAGCTCGAAGAGGACCACGACGCAATCGAGATCATCCGCCGTATGATCCACCTGGAAGCCAACCCATGCAACTGGTACATGGCCGAACTCGCCAACATCGTCGCACTGGGAAACCGATGCCGGGCGTCATACGGATGGCGGCGGGCCGGGAACGGACGGAACGTCGTCTGCTCCATCAGCATTTACGGAGCCCGCTCCGACGTGGACAAGACCGAAGCCATCTGGACGGCTATGGAGACCAGCCGAGCTGCCATGTGGCGGGAACGGGCCAGGACGACACCACGCGCGAAAGCGAACGCGGCATGGAGGAACGGCTATTACCGCGGATTCCAGGAGGAGATCGCCCGCAGATACGCAATCCTCCGGCGGGAGATGGAATCGGATGGCGCCGGCAGGGAACTCGTCACCGTCCGCGGCAGCCAGGTCGACCAATGGGTCGAAAAACACGTCACCTTCAGCGACAGTCGGCCGAAACTCTCCAAGCCCACGGGATCCAGCCAGTCGGCCTACCGGCACGGAAGACAGGACGGGGCACGCCAGGCCATCGGACTCAAGGAGACCGGCAAGGCCGCCGATTGGGCTCTGGAAAAGTAGGAAGACACCTGCAAAATATCACACATGTGTGATATACTTGGGGTGTCGGCAGGGCATAGGCCAGCCGGCATCCCCACAGTGAAAGGGAAATCGCCCATGGATACGATTCGGGACTGACTCGCGCACGCCGCGCGGTCACGCGCCGCATATCCCTGATGGAGTCCCCTCTGACCGACGAAGAGCTTCTGTTGCTAGACGGCTGGAGCCCCACGCTCACGGCTCTGTGGCGTCTTAAGGCCAGAGGGAGTATTGACTGAAGCTCTAGCCTCGCATCGGTTCGACCGACTCCGAAAAATCGACTTCCATCGAAAAATCTTTGGTTCCATCCACTCCGGACGGAACCACAATCACGAGAAAGGAAACACAACAAAAATGTATTGGGAACGTTATATCGACCGTCGCAATCCGCGCCGCATCGAACCGCTCGACAAGCCGATCGACACATACATCATGCTCGACACGGAGACCACCGGCCTCCATCCCGAGGAGGGAGCCACGCTCATCGAGATCGGCGCCCTGTTCGTGCAACCCGGCAACGAGAACAGCAGGCCGAGGTTCGAGCAGTTGATCGACCCGCAGCATCCATTGACGGAATTCATCACGGGCCTCACCGGCATCACCGACCGCATGCTCCAGGGCATGCCGACCGCCGGCGCGGCGATGATGCGCTTCCACCAGTGGATCGACCATGTCTGGCCGGCGGGGGAGCCGTTGACCATCATCGCGCACAACGCTCAATTCGATGTCGGTTTCCTTGACGTGGCCGAACGCGTCTACGATCCGACCTCGCCAGTGTTCGACTGCAAGTGGGCGTGCACGAAGGAGATGAGCTGGGAGCTCAACCCGCAGAAGCGTCATCACCGCGTCGCGGACCTCATCGTCGACTACCACATCGGAGACGTCGAGGAGCATCGCGCGCTGTCCGACGCGATCCAGGAGCAGATGCTCTACCAAGCGCTTTGCGCTGAGGCCACCAGGCGAGGGAAGTGGAATGAAAGGGAAGACTGACATGGTTGCACGAAGCCTAGCAGAGAACAATTATCCAGCGGAAGAAGGAGGGTTGAAATGAGCATCGTGGCAGACGAGGCGGAGGATTACGCAAACAGTCAGGACTACGACTGCTGCCAGATCATCGAAGGAGCATTCACCGTCGGCGACGCGATCATCGAAGCGTACGCCGCCGGACGACTCGCGTCTTCCACCGACGCCGGAGTCGAAGCAGCCGCCGATTTCTTCACCTCTCATCTGAGCATGCTCGGATCGGCGTCAAGCTTCATAGACACAGGCCGGGCGAAAGACCTCGCGCGCGGAATGCTCGACGCGGCGCGAAAAGCCATAAACCGCCCAGCAACAAGCCAAATTCAGAGAACAAGCATGGGACTGAGTGGGCACATGGAATATCGACATACGATGAAGTGAGAAGGATAAGCCCACCACATGGGCCGCAATTCGAAAGAAAGGACCAATCATGGCGACAATCAACCAGATTCCCATGACTCTCATGGGCAATCTCGTCTCCGATCTCGAACCCAAGCGCACGGCAGGCGGCAAGACCGTCGTCAACTTCCGCGTAGCCCAAACCAGCGTCACCGAGAAGAACGGCAAATGGGAGGACGGCGAGACCACGTTCATCCGCTGCGTAGCCTACGGCATCCTGGCGGACCATATGATCGCCTCCGGCATCCGCAAGGGCACCAGGGTCATAGTCAGCGGACGATACGTGCAACGCGACTGGCAGACCGAGACGGGGGAGAGGCGAAGCAGCTACGAGCTCAACGTGGACGATCTTGGCGCCTCCGTCCGTTACGCCACCGTCCAGATCACCAAGGCCACCGCCAACGCCGGCATGCAACACGCTCCGCTGGTCCAACCGCAACAGCAGACGGCCCAGCCAACGAATGATCCATGGCCCACTGCCACACAGGACCAGTTCGCCGAACCACAGGAGCCGGCCTTCTAGAAAATCCCGCAGATTCGAGCCCATGAAAAACTCATGGGCTCTCTTTTTCTTGGGAAGCAAACATGATGTGATCTTGTCATTATCGAAGTCCGAAAGGTCGGCAGAGGATCAAGCCCTGCTCATGTTCTGCGCCATCACACGCGGACAATGGTTCAACGACGGCAATGAACGTACCGCATTGATGGCAGCGAACCATGTGCTCATCAACGCGGGCATTGGCGTATTCGCCATAAGCCCGTCTCTGAAGCGTGATTTCACTAACAGGCTTCTTCGATATTACGAATCGGACGATCCCGCTCCGTTATGCGCATGGTTGAGAGATTATGCCATTGGCCGGCTGCCGGGAGGGCTCACCTCCGCGGAGTCGCGGAGACTTGAAACCGAACGGATCAAGTCGGGGCGACCTTCCATCGGACTCCCGATACCGAATCCGACTGCCATCACGGAAGACACGGACAATGACGTCCGGTCATCGATGGGCATGTAGAGAAACATGATTGGACCACCGGCCACGAATCCGGTATCGGCATGCGGGCCACTGCTCCAATCACATGCCGAGCGGTCGGCAGCAGAATCGGAATGGCCCAAGGAAGCGCCATCGATGGACCCCGACCAACCGATATCGGAGCCAACGCATCGTCCCCGATATCGGACCGGAAAAGAAAAGGACCAGGACCATCCGGACCATGGACCATATGGTCCATGACCTCAAACCCTTGGAATAAAGCCAAAGGCTCAATTGACCCAAATGAGCCGAACCGATATCGGCATGCGGATCACGTGCCGATATATCGGTCCAGAATCGAAATGGTCCCTTATGGACCCTTGATCACAGGCCGTGTCCATAAGGCTTGAAAGACAAACCACCAGCCGATATCGGAGCCGGGGCATGACCTTCGATATCGGCTCAAGCCCACGCCAAACCGATAGGCCAGAATTGAGCCGGCGCATCCTGACCCGTATGGTCCAAGCTGCGCGAAGAGGGAGCCGATATCGAATCCTCGTTCCGGACTTCCCACCCCGGACCAGGATCATCCGGCTCATGATCGGCATGGTCCCGATATCGACGCGGCCATGTTTGCACGTGAGCGCAAAAGCACTTTTCGTACGAAAACAATGATAGGGGAAAACGAACACAGAGAAGAAAGAATTCAAGAAAGAAAAACCAAAACGAAAAAAGATAGAAGAAAGACCATACAAGAAGAAACAAGAAAAAAGACAACAACAAAAAAGAAGAAAGAACCACAACCAAGACAAAAAGACAGAAGAAACCAAAACAGACCCCAAAACAAAAACTATAAGCATAAAAAAGAAACCACGCGCGTCTTGCACCCGGCTTCGCGGCTGACGCCTAAAACGGCGGAATACCGCCGTTTCTGCGCTATTTAAGACGGAATCCAGGGTTTCGGGCCGATATCGTCCGGCTTATTTTGTCGAGCACGTGGAATCGACATGAAAACAGTGAAATCAGATACTCCTGAATTGCCTGTTTGCCCAGTCTGCGGCAAGCGGGTCAGGGAGATAAGCAGACGTACCGGTGAGGCCGGCCGCAAGGGAGAATACCGGAAATGGCATTTGGCGTGCGGTGACCGCAAGCGGAAGTCCGAAGGCCGTATAAGGGAGGCCGATGAGGCCAGGAGTGCCGATAGGACAGCGTCAAAAATGTTGAGGGACGCGTGGGTGGAGAAGAGGTTCGCGTTGGATGTCCTTGGCCGCGAGGTGGAAGAGTACAACGATGAGGCACCAACTCACGGCCGGATGGTGGTCCGCATGGTCTACCTGCTCACCCGGCAGGCGATACTGATGTTCCGCATCGATCCGATGATCCCCATCAGATACGGCGACGAATTCCGATGGCTCGCCAGGGCTGTCGGGTCGGAGGGCATGGACCTGATAGCGGACCGTGTCCGGTGGCGTGGAGCGCGCAGGTGGCGAGACGATCCGGACGTGAGTCCGAAGGGCACCGTGCCGCACACGATCTTCGGCACATTGGAAGTGCCAGGCGACAAGCTCGAAGACGAGTACACGGGAGACCTCGCCCGTGAAGAGACCATGGCCACTTGGAAGAAGGCGCTGGACGTCATCTGGCGCGAGGACAACATCGCAGGCGGGCGAGGCGCGAGCGACCCCGGCCCGTGGCGTTGCAAATGATAGGAGACATACATGGGACGAGTGAAGCATTTGAATCCGGAACCGGACTCTCTGCACCAGCGGATCATCACGGCGCACAGGGCCGGTCTCGCACAGCAGCAGATAGCGAAGCGGCTGGGCTGCTCGCACAGGCGGATGACCTCCTTGGCGAAGGTGTAGCTCTGGGCCGCCTTGCCGGAGAAGATGAAGGCCGTCGGGCGCGGGCTGTAGCTCGGGGCCTCGCCGTGGTACGACGGGCCGAGTCCGAAGAAGACGGCCTGCGTGGAAAGGGCAAGGGCCATACGCGAAAGTACGTCGGCCTGCGTATGCGGACATCCGAAATCAAACGTCTCAACCGGGAAATGGACGCGAAGCACAATCGGATAGAGGGCGTGTGCCCCGTCTGCGGCCTGCTGATACGCAAACCGCGGCGTGGACCGACCGCCCGGTTCTGCAGTGAAAGATGCAGGAAGACATGGACGCGGAAGAAACAGGCCGCGCTCAAGAACAAGAGAACGCAGGCCGAAGTCCAGACCATAAGACGGTTCGGGCGGACGGCCAAGGATTATCGAACCCGGGCCGATGCGTCAAGGGCAAGAGTCATCAAAATCCAGAAAGAGGAAAGACAGGTCAAAGAGATCATACGAATCTCGTGCCTGTTCCAGCTCGCCGTCATTCTGGACCATACGCCGGAACTCATCGAACGCGCGCCGGCCAGGGGATACGTGGCCGAACTCATGGACGAGGCCGACCGGTACGGAATGCCGGGCGATGCGAAACGCATGCTCGAACACCGCGGATACACGGGGCCAACACCGCAAGAAACGAAGGATGAAAACTGACATGTCAATGAATCTCACCAAACTCACGAACGCCGAATATCCACTCCGCGACGCCAGGGAGGCGATCGACGGCGACAACGCGTTGAACCCTGCCGACCCAACGGCATACTATACGGCAACAGGCAACCCGCCAGGCTATTGGATCGGCAAAGGAGCCGAGCTCGTCGGCGGCAAGGTCGGCACCACGGCATCCAGCAAAACCGTGCGCGAGCTCATCAACGAACGACGCAACCCGTCCAACGGCCAATACCTCGGCGACGTGAAACTGGTCGAGGGAGACAACGGCGAAGCTCCGGTCGCCGGATTCGACTTGACCACACGACAGCCGAAAAGCATCAGCATCCTCTGGGCGTTCGGCGATAAAGAGACCCGTGACGGAATCGACGAATGCATGCGCAGGGCCACGGAAATGACCATCGAATATTTCGAAAAGGAATACGCGACCACGCGCGCGGGCCAGGGCGGCGTCGCCAGCGTATCGGCCGACGGGGTGGCCGGCTTCGTGTTCGACCATTACGACAGTCGCGACGGCGACCCGCAGCCACACGAGCACGTCGTCCTCAGCAACCGCGTGCGCCGTTCGTCCGACAAGGTCTGGACCGCGTTGGACGGACGGAAGATCTACGCAAGCCTGGTCGAGATCAGCGAAGTGCATGAGAACCTGCTCCAGGACCTGCTCACAGAACGGTTCGGTTGGTCGTGGACCCTCAGACAGGACACCGGCACCAAAGCCGTGGTCAACGAGGTCGAGGGAGTGCCGCAGGAACTCATCGACGCCTTCAGCGGACGTCACGCGGAAATAGCCAAACTGGTCGAAGAGAAAATCAAAGAAGAGGAACGGCAGACAGGCAAGGAAGTCGGTCCGAAACGCAAGGCGCAAATCGATCTCGAAGTGTGGAGGAACACGCGCAAAGCCAAACCGGCAGTCCAACCATCCCTGCAAGCCAAACGCGAACACTGGTACCACAAGCTCGGCGAAGTCGCACCGGATATCCAACTCGACCAGATGATGAAGGACGTGAACTCGCATAAAAGCAGTCTCATGCATGTGGACGCCGAATGCGAGGAAGACGTGGCCAGACTCCTGCTCGGCCAGCTCGCCGACCTCACCCAATTCGCCGGAGGCGGCGAGGAATACCTCGACCGGCAGGCCCAGGCCACAATCCAGGCCACGACCCACGCGCACACCACATGGACCCGCAGCAACGTGAGGGCCGAAGCCCAACGCCTGCTCCGAGGCGTGCGCATAGACCCCAAGCAGCGGATCATCGTGGCGAACGCAATCGCGGACAAGGCCCTTAGCCAATGCGTCAAACTCACACCCGACCGGTACAAGCTGCCGGAAGACATGATGGATGATCTGAGTCTCGCCACGCACCAGGGCCGAAGCGTGTTCGACGACGCGGACCTCGACAAATACACGACCAAGGACGTGCTTCAGGCCGAACAGTACATGATCGAAGGATTCAACAAGACCGCCAATGTCGGCTACGCGCATGGCGAAGGCGAGAAATGGCTCGGCCGGTGGAACGAAAGGAAACAAGCCCAAGGCGGCTATCCGCTGGCAGAGGACCAGAAAAAAGCGGCCGCGTACGCGTTGGAGAATCCACGACTGGTCAGCAGCATCATCGGACCGGCCGGCACGGGAAAAACCACGACCATGAAGGCCGTGGCCGAGGCATGGCAGGCACGGTACGGCGCGGGAAGCGTCCTCGGCCTCGCTACCAGCCACAAGGCCGTGGAAGAACTACGCAACAGCATCGGCTGCGACAGCAAGACCATCGCCATGCTGATGGCCCTCAACGATCCGGACCAGATCATGGCCTCCGTGCAGAAGGAAAGCATGCTCCAGCAAAGGTTGAGGAACGCCACCAGCCCGTTGGAACGACTGCTCGCCCGCATCAACATCACTGCCAACCATGTCACGGACTCGTCGAACACGATCAAACCCAACCAGCTGATCATCGTGGACGAGGCCGGCATGGTCGACAGCAGAAACCTGCAATGGATAACCAGGCTCGCAGAAATGCGTGGCGCGAAAGTCCTTCTCACCGGTGATCCGAAACAGCTCGACTCCGTATCCGGCGCGGGCGGCATGCTCGGCTACGCGGACCGGCATGACCAGTGCGCGAGACTGTCAAGCATATGGCGTTTCACCGCCAAAGCGGAGAAATGGGCCAACGATCCGGAAGGAGCCGCGTCCCGCCGCAGGTGGGAAGGTGAACCGGAAGCGACCCTACGGCTACGCGACGGCGGCGACCGGTTGGACGAAGCGAGCGTCAACCAGTGCCGGCAGCTCGTGGACGAATATCTGGCGCATGACCGCATCCACTGGGGCGAGGACGCGGACGTGGAGGAAGACGCGTACCAGATGTGCATCAAATGGCAGTCGATGGGCAAGTCGACATTGCTGATCGCCGGAACGAACGCGCAGGTACGCGACATCAACAAACGGTTCATCCTCGAACGGCGCGCGCAAGGCAAAAGCGAAAGCGACCCGGACAAACTGTTCCAACTGCGCGATGGGCTCGACGTGGGATCCGGAGACCAGATCGTCTGCCGAGACAACATGAAGGACATACACGGCCAGAACGGACGATCGCTCGAAAACGGCATGACGTTCAGGATCATCGCCACCGGCAAGTCCGGCGCACGATGCGTGAACCTCTCCGATAACACCGTCTGGAACATTCCAAAGGAGGTCCTGCGGAAGGCTTGCGAGGCGGGCTACGCGACCACCATCCACCGCAGCCAGGGCATGACCGTGGACCGGTGCGCCGCCCTGTTTCCATCTGACTCGAACTCGGCGTGCAATCTGCAGTACGTGGCCGGCACGCGAGGCAAGGAGGAAAACCATTTCCTGTTCGGATGCAAGCCGGAGGATGAACGGCACACCGACCACATGCTCACCGGCGCGGAAGAGGATCCGAAGCAGATCGCCATGACACGCATGCTCAATTCGCTGCTCACCCATGCGGAACCGTTGACGGCCACCGAAACCGCGGAACAGGAATACAAGGACAGGTACGACCTCAAACGCCTGCTCCGCGAACACGATTACGCGGCCGGACTCATCGCCGGCCCCCACCTGCTCGCCATGCTCGGCAAAGCGCATGACGCGAAAACCGTGGACAAGATCAAACGCAGTCCAAGCTTCGAATGGCTACGCGGCGTATGGTCCCGCGCCTACATGACCGATGCGAAACGCGCGACCGCGATCATCAGCCAAAGCCTTGACAAGAAGCCACGCAGACTCACGGCCGAGAAAGCGGAACAGGTCGCCATCCGCGCGGCACGCGACATGATGCCCGGCCCGGACACAGAGTCGGGGAAAACGTTCACGCTCGACATGGACGCAGACCCCGGCGTGACCGAAACCCTGCGCCGCATGATGGAAGAGACCGACATCCCATACCAGGAGACGCCATCATTGGACGGCGCACGCAGCAGGTTCTCCGTGGACGAACGGCACACGCCGGCCCTAAAAGCCATGCTCGACGCGTACATGCAGACACGCGACGACCTCGACCAGTCGGATTTCCCCGAATGGGAGACGCTACGCAGGATTGCGCGCGAAACCATCCAAAACGATCCGGACCTGAAAAGGAAGAACCGTCCGGTGGAACCCGACTGGGCGGCGACCATCGCCGGCAGGTTGAACGCGGGACTCCTGGACCGGACCAACGGCGTCGTCCACGACGATTGGGTCGGAGGCATACTGCCGCCCATCCGCTCCCGCAAACATGACGCGGCCCTCGACATGGTACGTCAGAACGAACGGCTCATCGAAACGAAGGCCGGCATGCTCGAACAGGAGGCACGCCAGTCCAACCAGCCATGGGTGAGACGGGTGCTCAACTCGTGGAACGGCGACGGACACCTGCTAAGGGACGTGGCCGTGTACCGGGCCATGTGGGGCGTGGCCGACCCGGACAGTCCACTGGGGGAGAGGCCACCGGCGGAAAGCGGCAGGCAGGAACAGCATTGGGCCAACCTCAACGGGCGTATCAACCACACGTCCACCACCGTCAAACCGTCCACCCGTCCCGTCAGGACACGTCAAAATCAGCCGATACAAGAGGAACGGCACGTGGAACAACAAACAGTGCAAACGATCCAACAGGAAAGGACGGCAATATGGCAACCATCACCGGCGCCCTCAGAGCCCTCGCGCAATGGCTTGTCTCAGTAAGCCAATGGTTCGACGGCTGGG
>ERZ779885.4421-NODE-4421-length-11011-cov-8.694414_pt1 | contig 11011 bp, 7 predicted proteins | sample MGYA00511554_ERZ779885 | MGnify/ENA primary metagenome ERZ779885 (study PRJEB29588, sample SAMEA2160998) | human gut metagenome | biome: human gut; feature: human-associated habitat; material: faeces | place: Denmark | collected 2008/2010 ... | reverse complement strand
GATAACCCACATATGAAAATAACAACACCGGATTGGCAGTCTGAACAGTCAACGTATAATTTCCATCAAGATCCGTCACTGTTCCGTTAGTAGTTCCTTTCACAAGAACAGAGGCGCCAATCAATGGCTCACCTTTATCATCTTTCACGTTACCCGTTGCCTTTACACCTTTTCTTGTATCTTGCTGAGGGGATTCCACTTCCGGCCTAGAAATCGTGATCTGTCTCCCGACAATCTTATATTTCAATCCCGTTTTCTTACTCAACTCACTTAAAATAACATCGATCTTCTTATTATCAACCGAAATAGAGACTTTATCCGTCAACGTTTTCTGAACGCCCTCCGAATAAATAAAAATAATCAATAATTATTTCTCCGTGGGCAGGAGGGCCGGACAGAGGAATTCCCGCCGGAAAACACGCCGTTTCCCTTTCCAGGCCGACGCGAACGGTGCGAATCGCAAGCGAATGAACCGGCCGATATATTTTAAATAATTTAACGAACAAAAGGCTCGATAAAAAACCGAGGCAGGAAAAGAGCGTCCGTTTTTCAGTTTCGCCGTACCAATATGCCGGAAATTTTATATATTTGCCAATGGTTTACCCATCCTGCAACAAGGCCGGCGAATACCGTTTCCGGCCGGAAAACCTCGTCGAAAGAGGCGATTCCCGAAGAGGTCGCCCTCCCATTCGACGCCTTCCGGAAAGGAACCCCGCCGGAAGTGCCGGATACAAAACGTGAAAACAAACCATTCATTTAACGATAAAGCGATGAATAAAGAGCATGTACAAGAGCTTCAAGACGTCGTCATCCGCTTCTCGGGCGATTCGGGCGACGGAATGCAGCTCACGGGGACGCTTTTCTCCGACACCTCGGCGCTCATGGGCAACGGCATCTCGACCTTTCCGGACTACCCCGCCGAGATTCGTGCGCCGCAGGGAACCGTGGCCGGAGTATCGGGCTTCCAGGTCCATTTCGGCGCACGGCGCGTCATCAACCCCGGCGACTACTGCGACGTACTGGTAGCGATGAATCCCGCGGCGCTCAAAGCCAACCGCCGTTGGCTCAAAGCGGGAGCGACGGTCATCATCGACGGCGATTCGCTCACCGAAACCAATCTGCGCAAGGCCGGTTTCACGACCGACGATCCGATCACGGAACTGGGACTCGACGGTCACAACCTCGTCGTGCCCGGCATCACGACCATGACCCGCGAGGCGCTCAAAGAGCTGGAACTGGACAACAAGTCGGTGGTCAAGTGCAAGAACATGTTCGCGCTGGGCATCTGCTTCTGGCTCTTCGACCGCCCGGAGGATTACGCCCGCCGCTACCTCGATACGAAATTCGCCAGGAAGAACCCCGCCGTGGCCGAAGCCAACAAGCTGGCCATCGACGCCGGGTACAACTATGCGGCCAACACGCACCAGTTCGCCAACCATTACAGCGTGGCCTCCGCCCCCCTCGAGAAGGGAACCTACCGCTCGATCTCGGGCAACGTGGCCACGGCGTGGGGGCTCTGCGCCGCGGCCGAGAAGGCCGGGCTGCCGCTCTTCTGCGGTTCGTATCCCATCACTCCCGCCACGGTGATCCTCGAGGAGCTGGCCAAGCGCAAGGACCTCGGGGTGAAGACCGTGCAGGCCGAAGACGAGATCGCCGGCATCTGCACGGCCATCGGCGCGGCCTATGCCGGGAACTTCGCCGTGACGACCACCTCCGGCCCGGGCCTGTCGCTCAAGAGCGAGGCGCTGGGACTGGCCGTGATGACCGAACTGCCGCTGGTGGTCGTGGACGTGCAGCGCGGAGGCCCCTCGACGGGCCTGCCGACGAAAACCGAGCAGAGCGACCTCCAGCAGGCCCTCTACGGCCGCAACGGCGAGTGCCCGGCGGTCGTGATGGCCGCCTCGTCGCCGAGCGACTGTTTCCACTACGCCTTCGAGGCGGGGCGCATCGCCATGGAGCACATGACGCCCGTCATCCTGCTCTCCGACGGATTCATCGCCAACGGCTCCGAACCGTGGCGCATCCCGCAGATGAAGGATTACCCGGCCATCTGTCCGCCGATCGTGGACGAGGCCCCCGAGGGAGGATTCATGCCCTACGTGCGCAACGAGAAACTGGCCCGCGGGTGGGCGTTCCCCGGCAAGGTCGGGCTGGAACACCGCGTGGGCGGTCTGGAGAAGGACTGCGTGAAGGGCTGCATCTCGATCGACCCGGACAACCACCAGAAAATGGTGAAGACCCGCGCGGCCAAGGTGGCCCTCGTCGCCGAGGACATCCCCGCGCAGGAGGTCTGGGGCGATGCGGAAGGCGACCTGCTGGTCGTGGGCTGGGGCGGCACGCGCGGCCACCTGCAGAACGCCGTGGACGAAATGCGCCGCGAAGGCCGCAAGGTGTCGCTGTGCCACTTCAACTACATCAACCCCCTGCCGCGCGGCGTGCGCGAGATTTTCGCCCGCTTCCGCAAGATCGTCGTCTGCGAGCTCAACGAAGGACAGTTCGCCGCCTACCTGCGGCAGGAGTTGCAGGAGTTCCGCTACGAACAGTACAACAAGTGCGAAGGGCTGCCCTTCACGGTGGTCGAGCTTCGCCGGAAATTCGAATCCTTACTGAAATAACGCCATGGCACAATACAACTACACCCCCGCGGATTTCAAGAGCGACCAGGAGGTGCGCTGGTGTCCCGGATGCGGCGACCACGCCATCCTGAACGCCGTGCAGCGCGCCCTGCCCGAAATCGCCGACGCGACCGACACGCCGCACAACCTCTTCACGTTCATCTCGGGCATCGGCTGCTCGTCGCGCTTCATCTACTACATGAAGACCTTCGGGTTCCACTCCGTACACGGCCGCGCCAACGCCGTGGCGACGGGCGTCAAGGTGGCCAACCCGCGCCTGAACGTCTGGGTCACCACCGGCGACGGCGACTCGCTGGCCATCGGCGGCAACCATTTCATCCATGCCATCCGCCGCAACGTGGACCTCAACGTGATCCTGTTCAACAACGAGATCTACGGCCTGACCAAAGGGCAGTACTCCCCCACCTCGAAGCTGGGCAAGATAACCAAGACCTCGCCCTACGGCACGGTCGAAAAGCCGTTCAACCCCGGCGAGCTGGTGATCGGCGCCAAGGGCACGTTCTTCGCGCGTTCGATCGACATGGAGGTGCAGCTCTCGAAGGAGTGCATCGTCGCGGCAGCCGGACACAAGGGCATGTCGGTCGTCGAGATGCTCCAGAACTGCGTGATCTTCAACGACAAGACCCATGCGGCGTTCGCCGCCGACAAGGCCACGCGCGCCGAGCGGACCATCACGCTGCGCCACGGCGAAAAGATGCTCTTCGGCGCCAACCGGGAGAAGGGCCTCGTCTTCGAGAACATGCGGCTGAAGGTGGTGACCGTCGGAGAGGGCGGCTACACGCTGGACGACATCCTGACGCACGACGCCCACGAGCGCGACACGACGCTGCACGTGATGCTCGCCGCGATGAAGTATCCCGACTACCCGGTGGCGCTGGGCGTGATCCGCGCCGTGGAGGACGACGCCGTGTACGATGCGGCCGTCGAACGGCAGGTCGAGGAGGTGAAGGCCGCGAGCAAAATCCGCTGCGTGGACGATCTCCTGCGCTCGGGAGCCACATGGGAGGTGAAATGACGCACCTCTCGGCAAGACGGACGGCCGGGTCTCCATCGCGGAGATCCGGCTGTTTTTCGAATGCCCCGCAATCGTTCGGAATCATGCGACACGCATACACCGCCGGGCCGGGCGAAGTCGTCCGGGACATAGCGCCCGGAGGACGCAACACCGGCGGCGTCCCGGCCAACTCCGCCTGGCACACGGTCCAGTCCGGCTACGAAACCGCCGCCGCAAGACCGCGGAACGCTTCCGAAGCGGGCGTTTTTTCATTTTCCCGGGCGATTCTGGTACTCTCTTTGCAAAAGCCGAAACCGGAGTGTTTCACTTAATGCTTTTCTATCATGAAAAAATTATTGCTTACGTTCGTTTGCGCAGCGGCCGCGCTCGGCGTCTGCGCCGCACCCGAGAAGATCGGGTTCGACAAACTGCCGAAATCGTCGCAGGAGTTCATCCAGAAAAACTTCCCGCGCGAGGTGGTGAAAGACACCGAAATGGACCGCGAGGCGTCGTGGGACAAGTACACCGTCTATTTCAACAGCGGCTCCCGCGTATCGTTCGAAGGCGGCAAGGGAGACTGGTCGGAGATCGTGATGAAGAACGGCGCGGTTCCCGCGACCGTCATTCCCGTCAGAATCAAGACCTACGTCGCCGACAACTATTCCCAGAGCATGGTCAATCGGCTCTCGACCATGAAGGAGGGTTACAAGGTCGGGCTCACGAACGGCCTGACGCTCTACTTCGACAAGGAGGGCAAATTCAAGAAACTGGACAGGTAACAGTCATCCGCTTCCGCATCAGAGGTCGTTTGACCTGCCTTTCCCGATTCACCCCGCAGCGAGCCCGGCCCGCGCGGGGCGAATCTTTTTCCGCGGCGACGGCGACGGCCGCGGCCGCACCTCCCGGAAGCGCACATACGCCGGAATCCGGCCCGACAGACAATCGGCCTTCGACACAAACGGCGGGAATTTCCGGAAAAATCCGTATATTTAAGGGCCGCATCCAAAAATCGCCCGCCCCATGAACCCGCTCGTGCACACGCTTCTTCCGGCCGCCGTTCTGCTGTCCGTCCTTCCGGCCGCCTCCCAGTCGTCCAATCCCTTCGCGGAACAGGTTCTGCGTTACCCGCAGGAGAAGCTCCACGTCCACACCGACAAGGACACCTATGTGGCAGGAGACACGATCTGGCTGCGTGCGCGGTGCGTCGATGCCGCCTCGCACCGTCCGGTGGCGGCGAGCCGCTACGTCTATGCCGAACTCCGCGACGAATCGGGCGCGCTCGTGCGGCGGATCAAAATACTCCGCCGCGATTCGCTCTACGCGGGCTATCTTCCCGTTCCGACGGACGCTCCGGACGGCGACTACACCTTCTCGGCATACACGCGCTTCATGCGGAACCAGGGTGCGGACTACTTCTTCCGCAAGCCCCTTCGGATCGCCGCCTACCGCGGCGCTGCGGGCGAGGTTCCGAAGCCGCGGCCCCGCCCCGCGACGGGCGATTTCGCCGTGACGTTCCACCCCGAAGGCGGTTACCTCGTGCCGGGCCGTTCGTGCCGCGTGGCCTTCAAGGCCCTGACGGATGCAGGCCGTTCGACGGCTGTCGAAGCCGTGCTCCGCGACGACCGGGGCACGACGCTCGACACCGTGCGGACGCGCCGTGCGGAAATGGGCAGTTTCCGGATGGTTCCCGAGGCGGGCCGCACCTACCATGCAGTGTGCCGCACCCCTTCGGGCGCCGAGAAGCGCTTCGACCTCCCCGTGCCGAATGCCGCGGCGTGCGTGCTGCAACTCGCGGAACGGGACGGATTCATCGCGGTGAACGTGCTGACGGCAGGATCCTTGCCCGCACGGCTGCGACTGGTGGTGCACTGCCGGGGCAACCGCTGCTACGACGGAGGCTGGGAACCGGGATTGCTTTTCCGCAGTTCCGATCTGCCGGCGGGCGTAGTGCAATGGCTGTTGCTGGACGCGGCGGGCAACGCCCTTTCCGAACGGCTGCTGTTCAATGAGGGCGCGGACGGAGTGCATGTCTCGCTGCGGGCGGAGAATCCCTCTCCGCGACGCCGGGAGCGTGCGGATTTCTCGGTCCGCCTGACCGACAGCGCGGGAAATCCCCTGCGCGGGGAGTTCTCGGTTTCGGTGACGGACCGCAACGCCGTGCCCGACCCCGTCTCGGGCGACATCCGCACGACGCTGCTGCTCACCTCCGACCTGCGGGGATATGTCGAATGCCCCGGGAGTTATTTCCGGAGCGACGATCCCGAAGCCCGTGCGGCGCTCGACGAACTGATGCTGACGCAGGGCTGGAGACGCTACGACGTGCCGGCCCTCCTGCGCGGGGAGTACGCCGAGCCGGAGTACGCGCTCGAAGCGGGACAGCAGATCTCCGGACGGATCGTCCGGGCCGGGCTGGTGAACACCCGCAAGCGGCTCGGGAAGTACCGGATGGCGATGATCGTGCCCCGTTACGGCTACCTGGCCGAAGCTCCGGTCCGGGCGGACGGATGCTTCGATCTCGACGGTTTCGATTTCCCCGACAGCACGGCATTCATGCTGCGGCCGCAGGCGACGACAGGGCGGATGCGCAATGCCTTCGTGAAGGTCGATCCCGAGACTTTCCCCGAGAACGGGATTCCGGCGCCCTATCCGGCCGCCGGAGCCGGCGATGCGGAGGCGTTGTTCCGCACGGCGCTGGCCTACGTCGGATACATGGGCTCGGCCGACCTGCGGAACGTGCTCATAGACCCCGTGGAGGTGCGGGCGAAGCAGGAGATTCCCCGGACGCTGGAAGAGCGCAAGGCGGTTTACTCCTGGGATGCGGAGCGGATCGCCGATACGGGAGTCCACACGATCCTCGACTGCATCGAACGGATGCCGGGAATACGCAGGCGGGAGAACGTGTTTCTCTATCAGGGACGGGCCGTTTTCTTCATGTGCGACGGAGTGCTTTACGATGACCTCGAAGAATCGCTCCCGGCATTCTCCGCTCCGCCGGCGATCGACCGTAATCGCACCGTCAAAAGAATAAATATGGCGGGGCCTGGCGTTCCGGATACTGATTCGGATCTTGGCTCGGAGCCTGGTTCGGATACCAATGCCTCTGATACCCATCTCGCGCAGGCCGTTGCGGCGCCCATCGGGCAATATTCCGATCTGCCTCCCTTTGTGAATCTGCCGCTGGAATGGGTCGATCGGATCGACATACTGGACCGATTCTCCGGCCGGTTCCTGTCCGGACGCGATAACGGCATCATCGCCGTCACGCTGAAATCCTACGAAGAGATTTCGGCTCTCGATACGGGCGAGAGTATCGACGTGGGAATCGTCTCGCCGTTGGGCTACCAGACGCCTGCGGAGTTCTACTCCCCGGCTTACGAAACGCCGGAGAGCCGCGACAGCCACACGCCCGATTTCCGCACGACGCTCTACTGGAATCCCTGCATCCGCACCGATGCCGACGGCCGGGCGGCTTTCGGATTCCGGACCTCCGACGCCCCGGCCGACTTCCGGATCGACATTGAGGGGCTGACTCCCGACGGACAGCCGGTCGTGCATGCCGAGTAGCGGATGCGGCGACAGTCCCGGCCGGGACGCCGGGACTGCCTGCGGATATTCCGGTGGGGAGAGGTCCTCAAAGGCCGGAAAGAGGGCGGGGATTCCGGCCGGAGGAATGGGTGGTGTCCCGGGCAGGAGGCCGCCGCTCCTCCGGAATCCTTCCGATACGGCGTTTGAAGTCCCGCACGATCTGCCGGCCCAGTCCGGACACCGTGCTGTCCACCTTGTGAATCTCGACGGGCGTCACCAGATTCTTGTATTTGGCCCTTCCCAGCCGGAACTTCATGTCGTCCAGATTGCCCGTGATGTTCAGCCCCAGCTTGAAGGGAATCGGCGACTTGAGGATGGAAATGTGGTAGTCGAAATTCATGTCCAGGTCCTGCGTGCCTCCCACGGCCGCCCGGTAGCGGTCCATGGCGACGGCGAAGGGATAAACGGTGACGTATCCGTCCTTGACGCTGATATTCACGGCAATGCTGTCGATCAGGTTCCGTTCCTTGTTCTTGAAGAAGAATTTCTTGGAGATTTCGGCGAAGGTCTCGCCGTCCATCAGCACGAGGCTGTCGCCCCGGAGGCGGATGGCCGAACGAAGGGTCGGAATCCGGATGTTGAGCGCCGAGTCCAGATCGGCCTCCGCCGAGACATCGAAATCGACCGTTCCCCGGAACGACCGCAGCATGGGCACGATGCTGTCGAGCGACGGGGTGAATTCGACCAGTTTTCCGACATTGATGCGCCGCAGGCGGAAATCGAATCCGACGTATCCCCGCTCGGGCCGCACGGCCTGGTAGAGCAGCGTCGTGTGCATGACCGCATCCAGCCCCTTCATGGCCAGGCCCTTCAGGTGCACGGCCCCGTCGCGGACGTCCACGGCGCCGCGCACGTCCTCGAAAACGAATTTGCCGTAGCGCACGCGGCGGAAGTCGGTGTGCAGCGCGAAGTCGATGTTTTTCGGAACGACGAAGAGTTTCAGATCGGTGGCCGCGGTGTCCGCCTCGATGCGCAGGGTGTCGGCCGGAAACGAGACGGCGCGGATCAGTTGGTTGCAGTTCAGATTCCGCGACGAAAGCGAAAGCTCGGCGCGCAGGGGCCTGCGGCGGCGCATGGCGCCGTAGAGGTCGTGCACGACGCCGCTGGCCGTCAGGTCGGAGCGCCCGATGCGCATGGTGGCGTTCCGCAGCGTGACGGCGCGGTTCCCCACCGTCACGGAGGTCTTCTCCATACGGATCGGCAGGGCGCACTGCGGCGTGGAGACCACCAGACGGCTGAATCCGACGATCCCTTCGGGAATCCACACCGAATCGCGCAGCTTCTCGGCCGTCACGCCGATTCCGGCCCGGTCCATTCCCATCCGGGAATCCCCGACGCGGCAGAACAGCGTGTCGGCCTCGAGCGCGAGCCCCACCTTCGGTTTCGCGGGATCGCGCTTCCCGGGTTGCAGACGGACGGTCGCCGTGCCCCGACCGCAGAAAAGACTCAGGGAGTCGCCCGCGGCGGCCTTCAGCCGGTTGAGCGTCATCGTGCACTCCATGCGGGCGATACGGGTCGTGTCCTGGGGGTTCGTCGTCCGGACCGTCGCCGCCAGCCGCTCCATCGAGGAGGAGAGCCGCGGCGAGCGGAGAGAGGCGTGCCGTATCTCGGCTTCGGCGTCCAGGCGGTCGTCCCCGGCGAACGAGAGCGAAGCGCTGCTCGTGAATTCGAACTTCCGGGCCGTATCCCGGAGCGCCAGGCTGTCCATGACCACCCGTCCCCGGGCCCGGATACGCCCGAGGTCCCGGTTCCTGAGCGCCGAAAGACGGCAGCTCATCCGCAGCTCGGCCTCCAGCTTTCCGGAAAGGGAGACCCCTTCCTGCAACGGGAAAGTCTGCGCCAGGGCCGTCAAGTCCACCGCGGACTTCGTATGGAACGAGACGAGCGGATCGTCCAGCAGGTTCTTCACCTCGGCATCGGCCAGAATATCGGTATGCGCACCCCTGAAGCGGAAAATCTCCAGATTGCAGAACGACGGCTCGCGGCGCATGGGATCGACCTGTCCCACGAGACGGGCATCCAGCGCATCCACCCCGTAGGGCATTCCGGCATAGTGGGCCGAAGCGTCCTTTATCTCGGCGTCGAGCGTGGCGAGCGGAAGCGCCTGCCTTCCATAGGGGCCCTTCACCGCACCGCTGATGCGCACCTCGCCGTCGGCGGCGACCTCCCCGCGCTTCAGCACGCTCTCCGGGATCATGTGCAGCACGGTCTCCAGCGAGGGAACGTGCAGCCCGTAGCGCAGGTCGAGAAGCAGCGCCCCGGCCCTCGCCGTGTCGCGCCGCACGGTTCCCGTCAGGTCCAGCTCCGTGCCGTTGATGCCGAGCAGGGCGTCGTGCAGCGTGAGCGTGCGCTGCGCCCGGTCCAGTTCGACGGAGGCGCGCAGACGGGTGGCCACGCGATTGACCAGCAGTTCACCGTCCTGCCAGAAAAGGATGTTCCGGTTCCGGAAATCGAGCGCCAGCATGGAGTGTCCCTCCCCGAGCCGGGCCCTCAGCCTCAGCCCGGCATCCCGGATGTTGGCGAAAACCTTCGTTTCGCGGTCGTCGAACGTCACCGAACCATGACGCAGCGCGACGTGCCGGACGGAGATTTCACTGACGGTCCGCACGGTATCCGCCGTTGTATCCGCCGCCGTGCCGGACGCAAGCGTGTCGGCGGAGGGGAGGATGTCCCAGTTCGCACGCCCCGTCCCGTCCCGGAAGGCATAGACGTCGGCACTGTCCAACGAGAGTTTCAGTATGTCGATTTTCCGGTGTCTCAGGTAGCTGACCGGATTGAAGACCAACACGGCCTTGCGGAACGAAAGCAGCGTGTCGGTCCGCTGCCAGAGCGTATCGCGGAGTGCCGTCGAAACCAGCGTGCCGTCCGTCAGTTTCACGCCGAACCGCGGAAAGGTGGAGAAAAAGGTCAGCTCCACGCCGCCCATCCGCAGCCGGGCGTTCAGACTCCGGTCGGCGATCCGCTCCACGACGGGCGTCAGTTTCGAGGGCGTGAAAACGAAATTCAGCACGACGGCCGTGCCGACGAGCAGCAACAGCAGCACGCTTCCCGCCGAAACGGCGCTTATCCGGATGATTCTCTTCGTGCGACGGTCCATTTGCAAATCCTCCTCTTTTTCAGCAAAGATAACGATTTTTCGGAGACATCGCACCGGACGCCGGGACATATCCCGGGCCGTCCGCCGCTCGGGACGGTCCGGAATCGGCATGCGGCATAACCTTCGGTGCGGCGGACGGCTGCGGGAAACGAACCGGCCGGGAGGAAGGGCGGCAGATGCCCCGCGGCAAGGGAGGCGACGAATGCAAAAGATTCAGGACAGACAACGAAAAACCCTGCAAACCTCGGTGTTTGCAGGGTTTCCTTGTGGAGAATACGAGATTCGAACTCGTGACCTCTTGCATGCCATGCAAGCGCTCTAGCCAGCTGAGCTAATCCCCCGTTGCGGGGGCAAAGATAATCGGATTTTTCGATTCTCACAAGATTTGCTCGAAAAAATTTCCGGTCCGTTTTCCGGACATTCGGATCTTCCGCCGCCGGAATCGGAGAAAATCGCGTATATTTGCAGAAACAGCAGGCTGCAAACCGTTCGGCCTGCGGCCGGAGGTCCCGGGCGAACGAACGGCCGGGCGGCTCCGCACGCAGAAGGACGGTCCGCCCCGGCCGGAACGCCGCGGAAGCGCCTCGGCACACGAAAAAAAATGCAAGACGAGAAATCATGGAAAACAGAATCTGCTCCCTGTTCGGAATCCGCTACCCCATCGTCGCGGGCGGCATGATCTGGTGCAGCGGCTGGGGG
>ERZ779885.4413-NODE-4413-length-11018-cov-7.966341_pt1 | contig 11018 bp, 11 predicted proteins | sample MGYA00511554_ERZ779885 | MGnify/ENA primary metagenome ERZ779885 (study PRJEB29588, sample SAMEA2160998) | human gut metagenome | biome: human gut; feature: human-associated habitat; material: faeces | place: Denmark | collected 2008/2010 ... | reverse complement strand
GATTTCCCCGCCGTCAGCTACCGATAATCTTCTTGATATGTCATTCCGAGGAGACCCATCGGGCCGACGTGGGAATCCGTTTTCCCTGGGCCTGTCGAACGCATAAGGAACGGATTGCCACGTCGCTTCGCTCCTCGCAATGACACCGCAAGAATTACCCCCTGATAACGCGGCCCGCTGAGGGCAGCGGGCCCTACGGACTTGGCTCTCCCTCTGGGAGAGCTGTCACCGAAGGTGACTGAGAGGGCCTGTGGGGGCGTGGGCTCTGTGTCCGCCCTTTTTCCTGCGGGTGCCGGAAATCTCCGTCTTGCCCCGGGGGGCGGGGTGTGATACAATGGCCTTACTTTATAATGAAGGAGCGTATCGGTATGATGCACCTGGAAGCGGACGTATTTACCAAATTCGACAAGCAGTGGGCCCTGGTCACGGCGGGGACCCCGGAGCATTACAACACCATGACCATCAGCTGGGGCGGCCTGGGCACCCTGTGGGAACGCCCGGTGGCCACAGTGTATGTGAAAAAGAACCGCTACACCTTTGCATTTATGGAGGAGAGCGACTACTTCACCGTCAGCTTTTACCCGGAGGAGCAGCGCAGGGCCCTGTCCCTGCTGGGCAGCACATCCGGCCGGGACGGCGACAAGGTGGCGGCGGCGGGTCTGACCCCGGAGCTCCTGCCCCGGGGCATCACCTTCCGTCAGGCGGAGACTACCCTGGTCTGCCGCAAGATCTATTGCCAGGACCTGGACCTGGAGCAGATCCCCCAGGAGGTCCGGGACGCCTTTTATAAGGACGAGCCCGTCCACCGTATGTATATCGGCGAAGTGGTGGAGATCATCGAGGGGTAAGGGGGTACGCGTGCAGGCGCTGCCCGGAAAAAAGGGCTTTTCATTCTGCGCCGTCTGCGGTATAATAGGTGCCAGTTTCTGAGCAAGGAGTGACACTATGAAGATCATGACCGACAGCCCCATCCGCTTTCCGGGGCTTTTTGGCGACTGGACCATTACCCTCAGCTCCAAGGCCATCAACATCGGCAACGGCATCTACTGGTACGGCATCCTCATCGCCCTGGGCATGCTGGTGGCCCTGTGGTGGTGCATGCGCCAGCGCACGAAATACGGCATCCGCGAGGATGACCTGATCGACGGGCTGCTGTGGGGCATTCCCTGCGGCATCATCGGCGCGCGGATCTATTACGTTCTGTTCTATCTCAGCCAGTTCAAGGACCACGAGGGCCGGTTCAGCTGGTCCAAGGCCATCGCCATCTGGGACGGCGGCCTGGCCATCTACGGCGGCGTCATCGCTGTGGTCATCGTGGCCATTATCCTGTGCCGCAGCCGCCATATCAAGCTGGGGGCCATGATGGACCTGGTGGTCATGGGGCTGCTCATCGGCCAGGCCATCGGCCGCTGGGGCAATTTCCTGAACCGCGAGGCCTTTGGTGCGGAAACCACCCTGCCCTGGCGCATGCAGCTGACCACCACTGCCGGGGAGCTGGTGGAGGTACATCCTACCTTCCTGTACGAGAGCCTGTGGAACCTCATCGGCCTGCTGCTGATCGTTTTTGTGGTATCCAAGGCCAGGCGGTTCGACGGTGAGAACACCTGCTTCTACTTCCTGTGGTACGGCGTGGGCCGCTTCTGGATCGAGGGTCTGCGCACCGACAGCCTGTATCTGTTCAACTGGACCATCGCCGGCCAGCCCGTCCGGGTGTCCCAGGTGCTGAGCCTGGTGCTGATGATCGCCGCCCTGGCGGTGCTGTTTTACAACATCAAGCTCCACCCCCACCGGCCTGAGGACCTGTATGTGAACCAGGTGGCCGCCCGGGAGGCTGTTGCCGCTGCGGCGGCTGAGGCCCCGGCAGAACCCGAAGCGGCGGGGTCCCAGGACGACGCCCCGGAGTCCGCACAGGCGGAGCCCCTGGACGATGAGCCTGCCGCCCCCAAAGACGAAAGCGGCGGGGAGTAAGCCGCGCCGGTCAAGAAAATGACCGGAAAACCTGTAATCGTTTATACCTATGTGCGCTTAAGGCGGACGACCGCAAGGCCGTCCGCCTTTCAGCGCTGTTTTTGACGATTCCTCTTGTTACATAGGACCATCCCCTCCGGGCATAGGATTGCCGTGAAGGAGGGATGACCTATTTTATCGGCGGCATTGCTGCTGCTGTCCAACAGCCTGTTTTTGACCCTGCATTTGTCCGGTAATCCCGGCTCCTTTCCCCGTCCCCTGTCCCGGCAGGAGGAGCGGGAGTGCTTGGAGCAGTGGGCCCAGGGCGATCTGTCCGCCCGCAACCGCTTGGTGGAGCACAATCTCCGCCTGGTGGCGCACATCATCAAAAAGTATTATACCCAGGCCAGCAATCAGGAGGACCTGATCTCCATCGGCACCATCGGCCTGATCAAGGCGGTGAACACCTTTCGGCCCGATAAAAAGATCCGCCTGGCAACTTATGCGTCAAGATGTATTGAAAATGCTATACTATCGTAACGGAACAAACGGCGGTTGAGGTGGCGGAACGGGTGTCTTTTGAGGCAAAATGGTCTATGTTTTGCCGCTTGAAAGTCCGCAGCTATGTATTGGCTGCGAATGTTGCAGGTACGTTAAAAGTTGCGCCGCTTCAAATTCTCAAGTTCCCGGTCGTCCTTCCACATAAGTTTTTGGATGCCGAGAAGTTCAATCTGCGGTTTTCGGACGCATCCGAGATCACGGAAATTGCGGACAAGCTGCGGTGGTATCGTTACCAGAAAGAACTGCGGCAGAGAGACGTTGCAGACTACGCCGGGATAGACCGGAGCACCTATGTCCACTATGAGGAATACGGAAAAGACCTCTATCCGCCGGAGCACATGGAGAAAATCGCGCAGCTTTTTGAGGTGCCGGTCGATATGCTTCTGGATGACTACAATCTATTTCTGAGGAATGGTCAGGGTGGGCAGATCAAAGGCGATCCGAACGAAACTGGGGCTGACGCAGAGACAATATGCGGACAAGCTGGGCGTCAGCCTTGGCAGCCTGAAACAGTGGGAGCAGAATCGGAAGCAGATTTTCAAATCCACATGGGAGAAGTATTTCAGACAGACATAACCATAGCAGTAAACGAGCAGACCGGCTGTTGAGGCTGGCCTGCTCGTCTGCTATGTATTATTGGTGCGCTTTCAGATGCTTCACGGCGGTGTCTACCAGCTCCAGCTTCTGCTCCGTGGAACAGGGCAGCTTCTGGATACAACGGACATTTCTCTGCCGTTTTTTAAGTATCGGAGAAGAAAAAATGTCCCCGCTTTCGAAAAAGCGGGGACACCATGATCTGCGGATATAAGATTTGGGAGAACAGCAAGCACAGCCGCTGTCCGGACACGCGGCGATTTTGGGAGTATCCCAAGCCCTTATAGTGTTGACGTTGAGCGGAAATTGAGAAGCAAAAGTGCTGCCAAAGTATACGAACAATCTATGCGTGAGAGTCTTGCACGAAGACCGTTTTTGAAATTAGAGAGTTTCGCAACACGATGCGAGATCTTGGGTTGCTCCCGGCAAAACATTATTGACCTGACAAAGCGCGGGAACCTCCACCCGATCAAATCCTCAGAAAAGAGTATACTGTATCTCAAAAGTGGGATATTGAAACGCAATTGGCAGTAATCTACACATAAACCTGAGGCATTCTAAAGAACGAACGGCGTGATTGACCGATGCATCCATTTTTATAACCACATATGTATCCCAATAAAAACCGGAGTAGCGCAGCTTACGCTGCGCTACTCCGCACAATCAGACCTGCTCATCCAGGTATGCCGGAAAGCTGACTTGTTATCCGATTATTTACACGATGAAATACAGCACCAGCGGGATGCACAGCACATACAGCACCGGGTGGACCTTCTTTGCATCGCCCGTCAGCACCTTGATCAGCACGTCTGTCAGCACGCCCAGGCAGATTGCCGCAGCAATGTCGCCGGTAAAGGTGCCGAACAGGATCATCACGAAGGGGCCGAAGCAGCTCTTGAAGTCGGAGAAGTCCAGCTTCGTAAAGCCCGACAGCATGGAGAAGCCCACGAAGATCAGCGCCACGCCGGTCACGGCAGTGGGGATCATCAGAAACAGCGGGGACAGGAAAATGCACACCAGGAACAGCCCGCCGCTGACGATCGCCGTCAAACCCGTGCGGCCGCCTGCTTCCACGCCGATGGTGGATTCAATGAAGGTGGAGATGGTGGTGCATCCGGTGCCGGAGCCCACCACCGTGCCAACGGCATCCACCAGGAAGGGCTTTTCGATCTGGGGGAAGTTGCCGTCCTCGTCCAGCATATTGGTCTGGGCGCCCACGGCGATCAGCGCGCCGAAGGTAGCAAAGAAGTCGCTGGTGAACAGGATGAAGATCCATACCAGCGCGCCGGGGATGTCTGCCAGCACGGACTTGAAGTCGTAGCACAGCACCAGGTTGCCGATTTCGCTCATATCCGGCAGGGACACCAGCGCAGCAGGCAGCGTAGACACGCCCATAGGAATGCTGATGATGGTGCCGACAATGATGCCGATCAGAATCGCACCGCGCACCTTGTAGGCCGTCAGCACGCCCATCACTGCCAGGGTAATCAAGGCCAGCAGCACCGCAGGCTGGGTAAAATCGCCCAAAGCCAGACCGCTGTCGCTGAAAGTGGCAAGGCCGGTGTTTTTAAAGCCCAGATAGGCAATAAAGAAGCCCACGGCGGTTGGTATGGCGATCTTCAGGTTTTTCGGCAGCAAATCCACCACCATTTTCCGCACACCCAGAACCGTCACCAGAATGAACAGGATACCGGAGCACAGCAGCAGCGCCATGGCCCAGCCGAAGGATACCGTGCCGCTGTTGACCAGCCCGCCAAGAATGAAGTTGCTGCCCATGGCGGTGGACAGTGCCAGCGGTAAATTGGCATACAGGCCCATAAACAGGGTGATGATGCCGCTGACCAGTGCGCACATCACCAGCAGCGCTGACTTGCTGATCACAACGCCGTTTATATCCGTGATGTAGGGATCGGGGCCGAAGCCGCAGATGGCGGAGGGCTGCACTGCCAGCACATAGGCCATGGTCATAAAGGTGGTGATACCCGCCAGCACTTCCCGCCGGACGGTGGTACCGTGATCCTTCAGCTTAAAAAAATCGTTTTTCATGTTGCTCCTCTCTGTGCTCTTTTGCAAGTTGGGTTTTGGGGGATTCGGTTTTATTCCACGACCTCCAGAATGGGGTCGATGACCTTCTGCTGCACCACATCAATGAATCCGCAGTCGGTAATGGCGTAAGCAGGGATAGCTGCCAGACAGATAAAGCTGAGGAACATGAAGGGAATGGCGATTTCCGTGCCCATTTCGTGAGCCACCCGGTTCAGTTCCTTTTTCTTCTCCGCCAGTTCCCCCAGCGGCAGGTCGCTCAGCAAGCCGCAGATGGGATACGCCACCTCGGCGGCCACCTTGCCGTCCCGGACGATCACCTGTCCGCCGCCCAGTTCCACGCAGCGGTTCACCGCCAGCGCCATGTCCTCAAAGCTGTCGCCCATGACAATGATGTTGTGGTTGTCGTGGCCCACGGAGGAAGCCATTGCGCCGCCCCGGATATGGAAGCCGCCCATAAAGGCCTTGCCCACATTGCCGTTCTTACCGTGGCGCTCTACCTGTGCAATATACAGCACATCCTGCTCCACATCGCACTGCACCACGCCGTCTACCACCGGCAGCTCCACATCCCGGCGATTGGTGAAGGGCATGTAGGGCAGCGTATCCATCACCAGCGCCTTCACCTTCTTGGCGCCTGCAGGGGCATGAATCTTGAAGCTGTCCGCCGTGATGGGATTTTTCAGGTGCATGGTGTTCAGCACACAGGGCTCATGCTCTGCCGTCTCATAGTGCACCAGCAGCTTGCCGTTGTCTGTGATCTGGCGGCCGCCGGCGAAGGTGGTCAGCACGCGGAAATCCTCCGGGCCGGTGGTGATGTTGACGTCTGCCCGGCGTCCGGGTGCCAGTCCGCCGATTTCCCGGTCCAGATTGAAAGCCCGCGCGCAGTTGACGGTAACCATCTGAATAGCCTTGACAAAGTCCAGACCCATGCCCAGGGCCGTGCGCAGCGAGTCGTCCAGATGGCCCCGCTCCTGCAGGTCCACCGTGTGCAGGTCGTCGGTGACGATGCTGACCATGGCGGTGTCCAGATGATTTTCCATCACGGTCTTCAGCAGTACCGGCATATTCCGGGCGGCGCTGCCCTCGCGCATCATCAGGTGGCAGCCGTTGCGCAGCCGCTCAAACACATCCTTCTCGCAGAAGGACTCATGGTCGGTGGATACACCGGCGGCGATGCAGGCGCTCATGGCCGGGCCGTACATATCCGGCAGATGGCCCTGCAGAGTCTTGCCGGGCATAGACAGCGTTGTGTCAAAGGACTCCAGCAGATCGGGGAACCCGGCTGTGATATAGGGGCCGACACACTCGGACAGGCCCACCGCGTCCGGACGCTTCAGGGCCTTGCGGATGATCTCCGGATTAAAGCGCCCGCCGCTGGTCTCCAGATTGGGGGAAAACGGCACGTGGGACGGCACCACAAAGTAAATTTTTAGGTCTGTGGCTTCTGCTTCCTTCAGGATGGCCTCGATGCCCTCCAGCCCGGACACCACGCCCACCTCGTGCAGGTCCGTCATAATGCCGGTGGTGCCGTGTGCCAGCACCGCCTCGGCAAAGGGCCGGATGGCCAGCGAGGAGCTTTCCGGATGGATATGTCCGTCCAGGAAGCCGGGGGTCAGATACTTTCCCTCCGCGTCCACCACCCGGGTGCCCTCGCCGATACAGTATTCCACATCGCCCACGGCAGCGATGGTGTCGCCGCAGATGGCCACGCCGCCGTCATAGATCTCACCGGAATAGACATTGACCACCTTGCCGTTCCGAATCACCAGATCGGCCGGAGTCTCACCCTTCGCAACGGACAGTAATTTCTGATTCATGCTGTACCTCCATACTAAACGCATAATTCCGCTTGCTGCTTCTATGTTCTGGTGCCCCGCACCGTTGGAAACCCTTTAAACCTTCACCACCGGGAAGCGGTCCGGCAGCTCAATGCCCGCCCGCTTATAGATGGCCTTGGCCCGGTCGCAGGCCTCCTTCAGAATGGCCTCCTCGTCCAGCGTCAGGATCTTCCGGTCCCGCATCAGCCACTTGCCGTCACACATGGTGGATTGGATATTGGCCGAGTGCATGGCCGTCACCAGCGCGGCGATTTTGTCGTTCACCGGCATCATCGACGGACCGTGGGGGTCAATGACGATCAGGTCCGCCTTCTTGCCGCATTCCAGACTGCCGTACAGGTCCTCGTCCAGCAGTGCGCGGGCGCCCCACTTGGTGGCCATCCGCAGAATATCCTGCGAGGGAACCACCGTGGGGTCCAGACGCCAGCCCTTGTGGATCAGGCTGGTCAGCCACATCTCGTCCACCATGTCCATGTGGTTGGAGGAGGACGCGCCGTCCGTACCGATGGAGGGCCGCAGCCCCATAGCCAGCATCTTCGGGATCCGTGCAAAGCCCAGCACACGCATGGCGGAAGCCGGGTTGTGGGAAATCTTCACTTCCCGCTTCTTAAACAGCTCCAGCTCCTCATCCGTCAGCCATACCGTGTGAACGGCCAGCAAATTCTTATCCAGCACGCCCAGCCGCTCCAGATGCTTCACCGTGCCCTCGCCCCAACGGGCGTAGGTATATTCTTTTTCCTCCTTGGCCTCAGCCACATGCATGTGGATGCCGACGCCGTATTTGTCCGCCAGCTCCTTGGTGCGGACGCACAGTTCATCGGTGTTGTTGAAAATGGTGCGCAGGCCAAACCATACCTGCACCCTTCCGTCGGCGGTATTGTGGAATTTCTCCAGATCCACCACCTGCTGCTCCAGCTCCTGCTCCATGGTGCGCTGCCAGATCTCCGGCAGGCCGTCGCCGCAGTCCATCACAGATTTGGCCAGCTTACCGCGCAGACCGGATTCCGCCGTACCGCGGGCCATGCCGGAGACGAACTGTCCGCCCGGTTCTGCAAAGGAGGTTACGCCGGAGCGGATCAGCTCAAGACTGGTCATCAGCGTGGATACATAAGAGTCCTCCTCCGTCATGTTGCTCTCAAAGGGCCACATCCGGTCATGAAGCCAGCAGATGAAATCCACATCATCGCCTACTCCGCGGGAAATCTGCTGGGAGGTGTGTACATGGGTATTCACAAACCCGGGCAGTACATACTTGCCCTGCAGGTCAATGACCTCCGCGTCGGGCTTCACCAGCCTGGGGTCAACCTTACCGACCGCCGTAATGCGGTCATCCTCCACCAGCACGCCGCCGCCGTCAAAAACGGTGTCCTGCTGATCCATGGAGACGATGTAGCCGTTCTTCAAATAGGTTTGCATGAGATCCCTCCATCCAGATACTTGTCAAGCTGCTTCAAAAATGATATACTCACCCTACAACCTATAACGGTTATAGGTTCAAGCCCTAATTTTGATTTTTCCGGATTTTCTGGTGTTCTCACAAAATCCTGCTGTTATACCCCGGAAAAATGGGAGGTTTTTTATGAAAGAATTTTTGACCATCGGGGAGCTTGCCGACATTTTCAACATGGATGTCCAGCTGCTGCGCCATTATGATGCCAAGGGCCTGCTGGTGCCGCAGGTGCGCAACAGCGAAAACAACCGCCGCTTTTACCACTTCGATCAGGTCTATCCCTTGGCCACAATCCGATACCTGCGGCGGCTGGACTACTCCCTTGCCCAGATCAAGGCTTTTCTCCATAGCAACGGTCTTCGTGATAACCTGCAAATGCTCTCTCGGCAGGCGCAGCAGCTGCGCCGTCAATGCGATGAGCTGAATGCCACCATCCAAATCATCCAGCAGAAGGTGGAGTTTATCGAGAGGGAACAGGCGGTCAGCCAGCGGGATAAATTCTATGTCCGCACCTTCCCGCGCCGCGCCTTTCTGCACATCGGCGAGGAAATCAACCTTTTTACCCATGAGCTGTTTTACTTCTATCCCACCGTAGGCTTTTATCAGGGACAGCGAAAATGGTTCGGCGCCTATCTCTATGAAGATACTCCCGCCGAGGCCCGCCGCCTGCCGGATTTGATGGCCGACCAGCCTGTTTCCTATATTCCTGCCGGGGACTATCTCTGCGGCTATCACTACGGACCGTATCTCACCATTCAGGACTCTATCGACCGCCTGTTTGGCGAAGCTTACCGACGTAAGCTGCCGGTGGATGACTGTGTGATCACCCCCAATATCGTGGATCAGTGCTGCGAGGGACACCCGGATAATTATATTACCGGCCTGGAGGTGCGCATCCTCTCCCTGGATGAACAAAATGAAGAAAAGTCCTTTGCGGCCATTTCCAAGCCCGAGGACATATAGCTGCACAGCAGCCCTCACGGTTATGCCGTGAGGGCTGCTGTGTTATTGGCTTATTCTACAAAAACATCCCAGCCGAGCCGGATATACAACTGTTTCCGATGAGTGCGTAGGGGGGCCATCCCGTTTAGATCATGCTGCCTGCACGATCTGGCCCTGTTCAAAAAAGGGACTTCCTGGTTGCCTGTTTATGTATCACGCCTGTCCAATCAGGTGCATCACCGATCCAATATTTTTTCAGATTCTTCCCTTGGGTACCTTTTCAATGCTATACTAACCTAACGGAAGAAACGGCCTTGCAGGTGGCGGAACGGGTGTCTTTTGAGGCAAAATGGCGCCTGCTGACGAGAGTGGGAGTCCGCTGCTACATTCTGATTTCCAATGTATCGGGTGCAGTAAAAGTAGCCCCACTGCAAATTCTTCAGTTTCCGGTGGTGCTGCCGCACAAGTTTCAGGACGCGGAAAAGTTCAATTTGCAGTTCTCAGACTTCTCAGAAATCACCGAAACAGCGGACAAGCTGCGCTGGCTTCGCTACCAGAAAGGACTGCGGCAGAGAGACGTTGCAGACTACGCCGGGATAGACCGGAGCACATATGTCCACTATGAGGAATACGGAAAAGACCTCTATCCGCCAGAGCACATGGAGAAAATCGCGCAGCTTTTTGAGGTGCCGGTGGAAACGCTGCTGGATGACTATAATCTGTTTCTTCGGAAAGGTCAGGGTGAGCAGATCAAGACGATCCGAACGAAACTCGGTCTGACGCAAAAACAATATGCGGACAAGCTGGGCGTCAGCCTCGGCAGCCTGAAACAGTGGGAGCAGAATCGGAAGCAGATTTTCAAGTCCACATGGGAGAAGTATTTCAAGCAGGGTCTTGAAAACTATAAATAATTATGATAGAATTATCATAGAATCATTCAGGAGGTGCTGACCCGTGATTATCAAATCTTCGACCGCGCTTCGTAATGACTACGGCATGATCTCTGATCTGGCGCATGATGAAGCGGAACCCATCTATATCACCAAAAACGGCGAGGGCGATCTTGTCGTGATGAGCATTGAAGCCTTTGAACAGCGTGAAGAAACCTTAAAGCTGCGCGCAAAGCTGGAGGCAGCGGAGGCATCCCGACTTTCCGGTGCGCCGACTTATACGCTGGAGGAATCCAGAAAACGGCTGGAGGCGATCTATCAGCGTGGCTAACCTTGTGATTCTGGAACCTGCCCAGCGGGAGCTTGAAGAAATCGCACAGCTTCACTTGAACCTTGTAGGGCCAAACTCAGCAAGGAACATCACCAATCTGATTTTGAATACGCTTTCCCGTCTGGAAATGTTTCCACTGTCCGGCCATATCCCGCGGGACAAGGAACTGCGAAACGGCGGGTATCGCTATGTGATTGCGGGAAAGTATATCTGCGTGTATCGGCTGATTGCTGAAACGGTCTATGTCTATCATATCGCCCACAGCGCAAGCAATTATCCCACGCTGTTCAAGAGACTTCTGAAAGAAGAAAATCAATCATAATTGCGAGAAACGTCTTTCCTAACCGGAAAGGCGTTTTCCTTTTCCACGGAGGTGAGTTCTATCGCATACGTAACGGTCCCGAAGGACCTGACAAAAA
>ERZ779885.4405-NODE-4405-length-11038-cov-3.204953_pt1 | contig 11038 bp, 8 predicted proteins | sample MGYA00511554_ERZ779885 | MGnify/ENA primary metagenome ERZ779885 (study PRJEB29588, sample SAMEA2160998) | human gut metagenome | biome: human gut; feature: human-associated habitat; material: faeces | place: Denmark | collected 2008/2010 ... | reverse complement strand
TTGGGATAACATACTCACTATTTAACTTAAAAAAACGGCTGATTATTTTTTTGTTTGATTCAGTTTTTTTATTCATATAAAACACTCATATTTGTGAATATAATAAGCTGATCGTCATAAACTTTACATAAACATATCTGATAAAATGAAAAAAAGAAGTTTTATTATTTTTATTTTATTCTTGCTTACACTAAGTGCAAAAGCAAGTTCCAATCCTCAATGGATTACTTCATCTGACAACGTCAATGCGGTTAATTCCTGGCTCTGTTTTCAGAAAGTGTATGCTTTAAAATCAGTTCCGCAAAATGCTTTTACACGTATCGCTGCAGATAGTAAGTATTGGTTGTGGATAAATGGGAAACTTGTCGTTTTGGAGGGGGCTGTGAAACGTGGTCCAACTCCTCAAGATACGTATTATGATCGGGTGGACATTGCTCCTTATCTCAAATCGGGAAAGAATCTGATTTCTATTTTAGTATGGTATTACGGTAAAAAAGGTTTTTCCTATAATTCGAGTGGCTTTGCAGCTTTATTTTTTGATTGTCAGGTGAAAGACAGTCCATTGGTTAGTGATTCCAGTTGGAAAGCTAGGCTACATCCTGCTTTTTATACTCCCGGACAACCAGAGCCTAACTTCCGGTTGTCAGAATCGAATATCGGATTTGATGCCCGAAAGGATATGAATGGGTGGGAACAGACCCCGAATGAAAATTGGCAGAATACCAAAGTACTAGGATATGAAGGAAGTGCTCCTTGGAATAAGTTATACTTTCGCATCATTCCTATGTGGAAAGATTTTGGCTTGAAAGATTATGTGAAGGAAGAGATCCATGTCGGAAGAGATTGTGATACATTAGTATGCCGTCTTCCCTATAATGCGCAAATCATGCCGTTTATTCGGCTGGAGGCAGAAAGCGGACAGACGATCCGGATGCTAACTGACAATTATCAGGGAGGAGGAGAATACAATGTCAGAGCAGAATACGTAACAAGGTCGGGCTTGCAAGAATATGAAAATAAAGGATGGATGAACGGGGAGACAATGTACTACATTTATCCGAAAGGAGTGAAAATTCTAAAAGCACAATTTCGGGAGACAGGTTACAACACCGAGTTTGAAGGATATTTTCGTTGTAACGATGAGTTCTTAAACAAACTTTGGGAGAAGGCACAGCGTACTCTTTATATTACGATGCGTGATACGTATATGGACTGTCCGGACAGAGAACGGGCACAATGGTGGGGTGATGAAGTGAATGAAGCCGGAGAAGCATTTTATGCCTTATCCGTGAGCAGTCATTTATTAATGAAAAAGGGGATGTACGAATTGATTAACTGGCAAAGTCCGTCCGGTGTCATTCATGCTCCTATACCGGCTTCTAATTATGATGCTGAATTGCCGGGACAAATGTTGAACTCTGTTGGTTTCTATGGTTTCTGGAATTATTATCTCAACACAGGAGACTTGCAGACCATCAAGGATTTATATGCCGGAGTGAAAAAGTATCTGGCTATTTGGGAGAAAGAAACTGATGGAACAATGAAATCACGCTCTGGAGGATGGAACTGGGGAGACTGGGGAAATAACATTGATAAGGTTGCTCTTTTCAACGCTTGGTATTATCTGGCTCTGCAAGGACAGTGTAAAATGGCTGAAGCTTTGAACCTTTCGGAAGAGGCAATAAGTCTTACAAAAGAGATGAAAGCATTGAAAGAATCTTTTAATCGTAGTTTTTGGAATGGTAAGGCTTATCGGCATCCTGAATACAAAGATGATACGGACGATCGAGTTCAGGCACTTGCTGTCGTTTCTGGTTTAGCGGAGAAAGATAAGTATCCGGCTATTTTGGATTTGTTGAAACACTGTGAACATGCCAGCCCCTATATGGAAAAGTATGTTATCGAGGCTCTTTTTAAGATGGGCGAAGGAAAGTATGGATTACAAAGAATGAAGAAAAGATATGCAGAGATGGTGAATGATCCTTATCACTCCACCTTGTATGAAGGATGGGGCGTTGGTGATAACGGATTTGGAGGTGGCACAACCAATCATGCATGGAGTGGGGGAGGCCTGACAATCTTGTCACAATTTGTCTGCGGGGTTTCTCCTTTAAAACCGGGATTCAAGAAATGGATAGTTTCCCCATGTCCTGCAGGAGTCAGACAGGCAGAAACATGTGTTCCCACAGTGAACGGCGATATTAAAGTCGGTTTTATTGATGATAAAGAAACATTCAACCTTCAAATATCAGTTCCTAAAGGGACAACTGCAGTTGTATGTTTGCCTGGAACTTCGAAGATAATACGTTTGAATGGAAAGGTGATATGGAAAGACGGGCGGATGACGAGCCGCAAATCCTATATCCGGATAGCTAATGAAACCTCGCCGGCGATTGCTTTCGAAGTAAGTAAAGCTGGCAACTGGAAGTTTATCTCTTCCAGATAGATTTTCTCCATGTTCATCATTTCTTCTGTTAAAAAGGGAGTAGGTCGTAGCTGGATTCCCGTATTTAAAGAAAAAGAATATATGGAAAGGTTACGAAGAAAATGTTCACTTTTTGCTTTCTTATTTTTCATTGTGGAAAATGGAATGATGATCTGCGGCTGTGGAGGTTCGGATAATCCGATAGATACAGAAGAAATCATTGACACAAAGGAGGATGGAGGCAATGGAGAGGAAGCAACGAATGAAATACAGATAAGTAACGTATCGATTGCTAATCCATTGACTGTTATACAGGGAGAAGAAATAACAATTAAAGGTAAGGGATTTTTAGAAGGTTTTCACTCCGAAAGTGCCCAAGAACATGGCTACCGCCACTTCATTGACCAGCGGAGAAGTAATCAGAAAGGCAAAAGTAACTCCCAACGGGATGCCGCCCTTCACAAACCCGATGAACAGCGGAATGGACGAGCAGGAGCAGAACGGGGTGATGGCACCGAACAGAGCTGCCAAGAGGTACTGCAACCCGTGCATCTTGTGGGTAGTCAGATACGTTCGCAACCGGTCGATGGGGAAGTAGGCATTGACGATGCCCATCAATACACTGATGAAAAACAGCAGAATCAGAATCTTGATGCTGTCGTAGAAGAAGAAGTTTACGGAGATGCCCAAAGGGGTGTCGGCACTCAGACCGAAAACTCCGTAAACCAGCCAGTCGGCAAATGTCTGTATCATAATCTAAAATCTTTTATAAGTAGTTCTGATATGCGTAGTAGATGCCTACAAGGATAAACAGGATAGCTACTACTCGGTTAAACCATTTCTGAAACACTTGGATGCGGTTATAGAACCGGCCTACACCTGCCACACTGTAAGCCAGCAACCAGGCAACCAAGATGACGGGCAGTCCCGTTGTAATGGCAAAGGCTACGGGAAGAATGAAGCCTTCGCTTTCGGCAGCAGATAAGGGAACGAGCATCCCGAAATAGAACAGCCCGCTGGTGGGACAAAACGCCATGGCAAACAACATGCCCAGGAACAGACTGCCCCAATTGCCTTTCAGCCTTTCCGTCTTGCTTCCTGCCGAAAATCCGAACTTGGGAAGATGCAGCCTGTCGCCAAACAGCATGAACAACCCAATCAGCACCAAGGCCGGTGCCAGCAACATTTCTCCCCAACGGCTCACTCCTTTCTGAATGAAGAACATATCCGCTCCATTACGCAGTATCATGATGAGGACTGCCCCTAACAAAGAGTAGGCAATGACACGCCCCACAGTGTAGAGAATGCCATTAAGGAAAATACGATGGGGCTTCTCGATGTCTTTGCTGATAAAGCCTATGGCTGTGATGTTGGTTGCCAACGGGCATGGACTGATGGCGGTCAGCAATCCCAGCAACAGGGCAGTAAATAGCGGTATTTCGCTATTGTCCAGAAGATTCTGTAGAAATTCCATCGTTATTTCAGCAAGCGGTTAATCTTGTCAGTCAAATCCTTCTTGAACTTGGGCGTATTTGTACGGGCATACTGAAAGGCAAATCTGGTGAGGTCTTCATATTTCTCCTTGCCGCCTTTCCATTGGCTAACAAACAGTCCCGAAAAGCTTACCTTGTACTTCCCGGCTATTTTCTCACCTTCCGGAGTCGAGAAATCGACTTCACGGAAACGGACTTTCCCTTGCTTTGTCAGAGTTGCCAAGTCTTTTTCCACTACCTCTTTGGAGTATTGACCGACGGCTTTGCAGGTGACGCAACGCTGTTTCCCATGGAAATAGAGTACCTCTACATAGTCTTTTACAGTTTGTTTAACCTGTGCCTGGGCTTCACTTCCGGCTACCATGCTCAATGCAGCTATCAGTGCTGCGAAAATAATTTTTTTCATATCTGTGTTACTTCTTTATCGGTTATTCATTGCCAGCAATTGCTTCACATCGGTGTAGGACAGCTTTCCTTTCGCCTTTACCTCTCCGTCGATGACGATGGCGGGCAAGGTCATTACGTTAAATTCCATGATTTTCATCAGGTCCTCTTCTTTCACGATTTCTACATTCAAGCTCAGTTCTTCGGCGGCTTGCTCTACATTCTTGTACAGGGCTTTGCAGCCTGCGCAGCCTGTACCCAAGATTTTAATCTCTTTCATGTTCTTTTTGTTGTTAGTTAATTTATGATGTATGTTGTTCGTAAAACTACGAACTGTGTAATCAAAAAAAAGGTGCTGTTATCCACAGCAGTCTTCCTTTTTATTCAGGCATTGTCCCAAGAACTCGCCAAACAGCTTGCGGGCTATCTGCCAGTTCTCCTTGTTGATGCAATACTTCACCTTGGGGGCTTCCACCTCTCCCTGTATCAGTCCGGCGTCCTTCAGTTCCTTCAGGTGCTGCGAGACGGTAGCTTTGGCTATCGGCAGTTCCTCGTTAATGTCACCGAAGTAGCAGCTTTCCTGTTTGATGAGAAAGCTCAGAATGGCGATGCGTGTGGGGTGTCCCATAGCCTTTGCGAAACGTGCCAGTTGCTCTTGCTTGATTGTCTGTTCCTTGTTAGTCATGCTCTTTCTTTTATTGTTCGCAAAATTACGAACTACTATTGAAATGGCAAAGGGAACGATGGATTTTTTTGTTTGATTAACCGATGATGAAGTTATTTCTTCTTCTCCAGTTCATTCCTGTATTCCGACGGTGACACGCCGAGCACCTTCTTCACGAACCGGCTGAAGTGGGACTGGTTGTAGAAGTTCAGCCGTTCGGATATTTCCGATAGGGTCAGATCCGGCTTCTTCAGCAGGGCAACGATTTCCTGCGTGGCGTAGCCGTTTATCCAGTAGGAGGCAGGCTTTCCGCTTCCCTTGCGCACTACCTCGGACAGGTACTTGGGACAGACGCACAGCTTCTCACTGTAGAACGTCACCTCCCGATTCCCGGCGGCATATTGCCGGACTAAATCCATGAAGCGGTTGAACAGATTGGCTTGTATACTTGATACTTGTTGCAGCTTGTTGATTTCCTGGGCATAGATATTCCACAGGTCGAACAGGAATATCTGCATCTGCCTGCCCAATATCTCTTTGCGGAAGAGGTGGTCCTTGCCCGCCAACTGCTCTCTGAAACGGAAGAAGTCGGCATCGCACAGCGCCTTGTCCTGCTCGTTCAGGTGGAAGACCGGATTGTGCTTGATATAGACGTAGCCCTTGGTCGCCCATACGGTTTCGGGATTGTTCTCGATTAGGAAGTTGCGGGAAACAAGCAGAAAGTCGGCATCGAAATCATCGGAACAGACCACCTCGTTTATGTCCGAACCTATCTGCCAGATGACGAAATCATCCGCTTCTATCTGGAAAGTCTTCTCCGCCATGCAGAACCGGGCTTGCCCCTTATGGCAGAGGATGTGGATGTGATACCGCCCTACGTAGTCCGCAGGTGCCGTCTTGTCTGTCCGGGTGTTGAATAGCAGGATGTCCCCTTCGTGGAAGTTGTGTGATTCCATCGTTTCTTCTCTTTTCTGTTTATACTGTTGCAAATGTAGGACTTATCGGTGAGAATTCCTTTCACGGATTGCTGTTTTTCTGCTGAATATGCCCGATTTCCTGCTTCGAGGGAAAAATGTGAAAGTATAGAGGCATTACGTATATCAGAAATGCACTGCCTTTCCTCTATTTTTACTTCCGAAAGATAATTAAACAATAGAGATATGGAACAAGAAAAGAACAAGAGAATCAGACGATTTGAATTGGCTACATGTGTTTTATTCACAGTAACCATTATTCTTTTCGGTTGTAAAGGCCAGAGAGGGGAGTCAACTGAAAAAAAGGACTATGCCACACTGAAAGTGCAACCGGAAAGCCGTACTTTATCCACCACCTATTCGGCAACCATACAAGGGCGACAGGATGTGGAAATTTATTCGCAGGTGTCCGGTACCATTACGGAAGTTCGTGTGGAAGAGGGCAACACTGTACGGAAAGGGCAGACGCTCTTTGTGATAGACCAAGTGCCTTATCGCGCGGCATTGCATACAGCCGAAGCCAATGTGCGGGCTGCACGGGCGGAAGTATCGGACGCACGGCTGAACTATGAAAGCCGCAAAGAACTGTTTGCAGAAAACGTCGTGTCGGAATTTGATTTGCAAACTGCTGCCAACGCATTGGAAACGGCTGAAGCACGGCTGGTGCAACGAATGGCAGAGGAAGAGGCTGCGGCCAACAACCTTTCTTATACAACGGTGAAAAGCCCGTCTGACGGCGTGGTCGGAACACTCCCGTTTCGCACAGGAGCATTGGTCTCATCCGTTTCTTCCCGACCACTGACTACCGTATCGGACAATTCGGAAATGTGGATTTACTTTTCAATGAATGAGACACGCCTGCTGGCGCTCACCCGCAAGTATGGAAGCATGGCAAAGGCCTTGGCTGCATTACCCGCAGTAGAGCTGCTACTAAGTGACGGTTCAACCTATTCACATTCGGGCAGAATTCAGAGTATCAGCGGAGTTATCGACCGCACAACGGGGAGCGTCACACTCAAAGCCATATTCCCAAATGACGAGCGGCTGCTTCATAGTGGATCGACGGGAAACATCCTATTGCCGACATCTTATGAGAATTGCATCGTCATTCCGCAAACTGCGACCTATGAATTGCAGGACAAGCGGTTTGTCTATAAGGTAGTGGACGGAAAGGCTCAATCAGTAGAAATCAATGTATCGCCGATGGAGAACGGACAGGAATTTATTGTAGAAAGAGGTTTGAAAGCTGGAGATGTCATTGTGACCGAAGGCGTGGGAACACTGCATGACGGTACACTGATAGCAGAAGGAAAGGAGAATACACTATGAAAATAGAAAACTTTATTCGCCGTCCCGTATTGGCTTCGGGAATTTCCTTGTTTATTGTATTGTTAGGAGTCATAGGCATTATATCTTTGCCAGTGGAGCAATATCCCGACATGGCTCCACCAACGGTAACCGTTCAGGCATCATATCCGGGAGCCGGAGCGGAGACCGTTCAAAAGAGTGTCATCATGCCCTTGGAGGAAAGTATCAATGGAGTGGAAAACATGCTTTATATGACCTCTACTGCATCGGGAAGCGGAAGTGCTCAGATTTCGGTTTACTTCCGCCCTGGTACAGACGCAGACGTGGCAGCCGTAAACGTACAGAACCGGGTAAATTCAGCATCCGCTTTGTTACCTGCCGAAGTCAATCAGGCGGGTGTAACTACCCGCAAGCAACAGAACAGTATGCTCGTTCAATTCGTCCTGACTGCCACCAGTGACCGATTCGACCGTACCTTCGTGGCGAATTATCTGAAAATAAATATCGAACCGGCTTTACTCCGCATACAGGGCGTGGGAAGTGTCAACGCATTAGGCAACAATTACAGCATGCGAATTTGGCTCCGGCCCGATATCATGGCACAATACAGATTGGAACCGGCTGATATCGTAGCCGTACTTGGCGAACAAAACATCGAGGCACCTACCGGGCAATTGGGGGAAAACTCGGAAAACAGTTTCCAGTATTCGCTCAAATACACCGGGCGGTTGGAGAAACCGGAGGAGTTTGGAGAAATGGTAATCCGTTCTCTTCCGGATGGCAGTTTGCTTCGTATGAAGGACATCGCCAACATCGAAATGGGCAGCGAGAACTATCAATATACGGGTTGGACGAATGGCAGGCCAAGTATTTTTTGCATGGTATATCAAATGCCCGGCTCCAATGCCACGCAAGTGATAGACGACATTGTGAGTTATCTGGAAGAGGCGGAGAAGAGTTTTCCCGAAGGACTCGGGCTGAAGATGGTCCAGAACAACAACGAATTTCTGTCGGCTTCCATAGACAATGTGTTGAGAACGCTTATCGAAGCCATTATATTGGTGGTACTGGTGGTCTATATCTTCCTGCAGAATATACGTTCATCGCTCATCCCGGCCATCTCGATTGTCGTGTCGCTGGTAGGTACATTTGCGGTATTGGCACTCATCGGATTTACATTAAACCTGCTGACACTATTCGCATTGATTTTAGTAATCGGTACCGTTGTGGACGATTCCATTGTGGTGGTAGAAGCGGTACAGGCGAAGCTCGATGAAGGATATAAGTCTGCTTATCCGGCTACGGTGGACGGCATGCACGGCATTACAAGCGCCATTATCACCACTTCGCTGGTTTTTATGGCAGTATTTATTCCTGTCTGTTTCATTAGCGGTGCTTCGGGTACGTTCTACACGCAGTTCGGCATCACGATGTCTATTGCCGTATGCCTGTCTACAGTCTGTGCGCTGACACTTTCACCTGCCCTGTGCGCCATGCTGATGCGCCCTGCTAAAGTCGGAGACAAAGGATTTTCTTTCCGCATGAAGCAAGCCTATGAAACAGCTTTCCGAACAATGTTAGGCAAATATCAAAAGGTTGCCTTCTACTTCATCAAACGTCGGTGGATTACCGGCGGATGTGTCGCTCTCGCTGTCATCGCTCTCGTCTTGCTGATGAACAGCACCAAGACCGGCTTTGTCCCCGATGAGGATTTGGGTGTAGTCTCCATCAACGTCAGCGGTGCTCCCGGAAGTTCACTTCATACCACCGGAGAACTCCAGTTGCGTATCAGTGAAGAGTTAAGTAAAATACCTCAAATAGAAAGTTATTCTACGTTAGCCGGATTCGGACCCATTTCAGGACGAGGCTCCTCGAACGGAAACTGTCTGGTACGCCTCAAACCGTGGAGTGAACGCCCCGGACGTGAGAATAGCGTGGAAGCCGTAATCGTTGAAATCAACCGTCGTCTGGCTGCTATTCCGGACGCTAACGCGATGGCATTTGCACCGCCCATGATTCCGGGATATGGCATGACCAACGGTTTTGAGATGCATATGCAGGACAAAACAGGCGGCAGTACAGAAGCGTTTTATCGGATTACACAACAATTTTTGGAACACCTGAATAACCGACCGGAGATAGCAAGGGCTTACAGCACTTTTACGCCGAATGTGCCACAATATCAAGTAGAGGTTGATGCTGCGAAATGTAAGCGGGCTGGAGTTACACCCGATGCCGTGCTTGATGTCATATCCGGTTACTGCGGAGGCTTGTACGCATCCAATTTCAACCGCTTCTCGAAGGTCTATCGTGTCATGGTGCAAGCGGCTCCTGAACATCGCCTCAATCCGGATGCTTTGGATAATATGTTTGTCCGTATCAGTAACGGAATGGCTCCGGTCAGTGAGTTTGTCCGCCTGAAAAAAGTGTATGGAGCCGAAAATCTGAATCGTTTCAATCTGTTCAACAGCATAGCCGTGAGCGGACAACCTGCTGAAGGATACAGTACCGGTGATGTGATTTCCGCCATTGCCGAGACTGCCACCGAGTATCTGCCCACGGGCTATGGTTATGAGTTTGGTGGAATGACCCGTACCGAGAATGAGACACAAGATACAACGGTATTTGTTTTCGCTATCTGCATCGTGTTCATCTACCTTATACTAAGTATGCTTTACGAAAGCTATTTAATACCGTTTGCCGTATTGCTGTCCGTCCCGTTCGGTCTGGCAGGAAGTTTCCTGTTCGCCAAACTTTTCGGATTGGAGAACAATATCTATTTGCAGACGGGACTGATTATGCTCATCGGTTTGTTGGCAAAAACCGCTATTCTGTTGACTGAGTATGCAACCCAACGCCGCAAAGAAGGCATGTCGCTTTCGGCTGCCGCTCTGTGCGCAGCCAAAGCCCGCCTGCGCCCCGTGCTGATGACTGCACTGACCATGATCGCGGGTATGTTGCCGCTAATGGTGGCTTCGGGTGTCGGTGCAAACGGTAACCGTTCACTCGGCACGGGGGTTGTGGGCGGCATGCTCATCGGAACATTGGCATTACTGCTGTTCGTGCCATCGCTCTTCGTTATCTTTCAATGGTTGCAGGAGAAGGTGGAAAAACACAGCATGAAATATATACCCACTACTGTAAAGAATGGAATGGCGGGTGTATGTGTGTTCCTTTTCTCAGTAACTTTAAGCAGTTGTGGGGTTTACACCTCTTATCAACGGCCGGCGGAGATTACGGCCGAGGGGCTTTACCGTGATACTTTGTCGGGAGACACGACTACCAATATGGCCGGTCTCCCATGGCGAGAGTTCTTTACCGATCCAGCCTTGCAGTCATTGATAGAACAAGGATTGGAGCAAAACACGGATCTGCATATTTCCCGTTTGCGTGTGGAAGAAGCGATGGCCTCGCTAAGAACGGCACGGTTGAGTTATTTGCCGGAAGTGTCTGTGGGAGTCAACGGTGGCATAAGCCGTACAGAAGGTACAGAAGGCGTATGGACACACAGTGAGTTATTCTCTGCGAATTGGGAACTCGATTTCTTCGGGAAACTGCGCAATGCAAAACAACAAGCCCGTGCCCGTATGGAACAGTCGGAAGATTATCGACAGACGGTACAGACAGGTTTGGTTGCCACAATCGCCATCAACTATTATACATTGGTAATGCTTCAACGGCAATTGGATATTTCTCGACAAACGTTGGACAATTGGCGGGAAAATGTACGGGCAGTACGAGCCATGAAGCGAACAGGAACGGCAACCAGAGCCGCCGTGGCACAAGTTGA
>ERZ779885.4404-NODE-4404-length-11039-cov-3.432629_pt1 | contig 11039 bp, 9 predicted proteins | sample MGYA00511554_ERZ779885 | MGnify/ENA primary metagenome ERZ779885 (study PRJEB29588, sample SAMEA2160998) | human gut metagenome | biome: human gut; feature: human-associated habitat; material: faeces | place: Denmark | collected 2008/2010 ... | reverse complement strand
ATGCATTGGCTATTCCAAGTTTTGCATCCGATGATAATCTGGAAAATACCATGCGTTTTCTTGAATATATTACCCGTCAGGACAATGCACAGAAAATTCTCGGCACATCAACTATGATCTATGAAGTCTTAAAAGGCGTTTCCACAGAATCAGATGAGGTGACAAAATTCCTTAACAGTCAGATTGCGGGCAATTCCTCAGAATATCTTGACTGGCTCTGGCCTTCAGAGGTTAATGATGCCCTCAGTACAGCCATTGTATCTGTTATCAGCGGTGAGATGAGCAGTCAGGATGCGGCACAGTATGTACAGGATGCCTACACAAAGGTGTGCGAGGAAAAGGATTATACATATGCATGGTGGGAAAGCTGGACACAGGAGCAGTGGGACGCAGTGACACCGACAAAAATTCCTGATCTGACACAGTATATGCAGTAGACTGCAAAACAGACAGCAATAAAGTAAAGGTTTAAACAGTAAGCCAAAGCCGACATTCAGGAGGCTTTGGCTTATGCTGCGGAAATAGTAAAGAGAAGCCGTTGGGCTCTCATAAATAGGAGATATGGAAGATGAGAAAGAAAAAAATAGACGCATTTCCCTATCTGATGTGTCTGGCGGCAGTGGTGCTGTTCACACTTTTTGTGGTGCTGCCATTTGCCGTTGGCGTTTATACAAGCTTCTTTAAATGGGACGGCTTCTCAGATATGAAATTTAATGGTCTGAAGAATTATCTTTATGTTTTTCAGGATGATATTTACTGGAAAGCAATCAAAAACACATTTGTTTATGCTATTCTTGTAACGGTATTGAAAAATGTGATTGCATTTTTTCTGGCATCCATTCTTGTCAAAAACTTTTTTGGCAGAACATTTTTCAGAACAGCTATCTATATACCGGTAACATTGTCGTATATTGTTATTGGTATTTTGTGGGTCTGGATTTACAATCCGACCTTTGGCCTGCTGAACAGTTTTCTGTCAGCTGTGGGACTGGATCAACTGATCCTGGGATGGCTCAGTGATGCGAGGGTTGCACTGTTTGCCATTATAGCGGTGGATGTCTGGAAATGGATCGGGTATCATATGGTGCTTTATATTGCAGGTCTGCAGGCGGTGCCGAAGGATCTGTATGAGGCAGCAGAGATTGATGGTGCGGGACCATTGGCAAAATTGCGTTATGTGACACTGCCAATGATCAATTCCACAATTGTGATCAATGTGCTGATGAGCATTACGGGTGCTTTTGTGGCAAACTACGATATTGTTTATATTATGACGGACGGAGGCCCTTACCACAGCACAGAAGTATCGTTGACATACATTATGAAAATGGCGTTTACGGATTATAATTTCGGCAAAGCGAATGCCATGAGTGTAATATTGTTTCTGATGGTGCTTGTCTTTGGCTTTATTCAGCTGAAATTTATGTCACATGAAGATGTCTATAATTAGGAGGATGGGTATGAAGAAGAAAATCTCGATTTATCATATTGTTTGTGCTGTTATCCTTCTGATTATGGTGATCATCTGTATTTATCCGATTGTGTGGATGTTTTTTGGTTCGATGAAGGATAAAGCAGAATTTTATACGAATATCTGGGGGCTGCCAAAGCAGATTCATTTGGATAATTACATAGCTGCCTGGAAGAATGCGGATCTTGGCAGACGTTTTATCAATAGTCTGATCGTGACGCTGGGGTCTATGTGTATTATGATTCCGGTCACCAGCTGTGCGGCTTATGCGGTTGCAAGATTGAATTTCAAAGGAAAATTCAGAAGCGGGTATATTTTCTTCATATTCTGCATCGTCCACGGCGACCGTCATCCCGTAATCGGGAACGGGCGGTGTCACAACCTCCGTCTTTCCCACGGTGTCCCCGCCCATGATCTCCGTGCGGCCGATGACGGAATCCGGAACGGCCTCCGTGCGGCCAACCTCCTGGCTGCACTCCGGGCAGCTTTCATGCAGGGCGGCATTGTAATAGTGACCGTTGGGGCAGCGAACCATCTTGATTTCCATAACCAATCCCTCCTCTATCCGAATAAAAGATGTTGTTTCTTATCTTAGCACCCGTTCACTGGCGCTTCGTCCACCTGTTTTCCGACGCAAAAACAAAAATCCCGCCCGGGCGGCACGCTGGCCATCCCGGACGGGAAACTGCAAATATCTTCTGTTGTGCGAATCGCCGGTTACGGCTGCGGCGGGATTTTTTCTTTTTCATCGACTCCTCCTTTTGGGGATACAAAAAAACCGGGCGTACAGCATATCGCTGCTCGCCCGGTTAGGGGGGATCCCACTAAAATACAATTTTCCATCACCTCCTTGAAGTGGGGCTTTCTTACCCGAAGAAGGCCCCCAGAGAGCCGAGTACCTCGGTACTCAATACCACCAGATAGATGATGACGATACAGAAGAGCATCATCATCGAGTAGCGCTGGATCTTCTTGGGCCGTTTTGCTGCTTCTTTCTTGAGGTTTGCCTGCTCGATCTGGCGCATGTCAAAGGTAATCATGCGGAAGTACATCCGCTGGTCGTCGCCGCGAAGAGTGCCGATCAACCCGCGCACCACATCAGAGAGCATGGTGCTGCCAATCCGGCTCTCAAACCGGATCAGGGCATTTTCGTAGTTGCCGGTCTTCATGTCGGCCACCGTCTGGTCCAGCTCCATGCCGAACTCCTTGCCGGCCACACGGCGGTAAGCGGCCAAGATCTTCAGCACATCGCGGTCGTTCTCCAGATTCTGCGCGATGGTGAGGGCGAACCGGGGGATCTCCGCCTCGATGACCTTTTTTCTCTTCTTTACATACTTCCAGGAAAGGCTTGATTCCGTCTGAACCAAGATATGGATTAACGGTTGCAAAGTCTTCATCAAAAGCAGAAAGCTTCTTACTTCCCACCTGGACTTTACCAAGATGTCCCACTGCATAAGCTGCGGATGTAGAACCGATATCGCCACGTTTTACATCTCCGATTACCACAAGGTCTTTGGAGTGGCAGTAATCTACTGTCTTCTGATATGCTTTCACACCCTCTGTTCCAAACTGCTCATACATGGCAATCTGTGGTTTTACAGCAGGAATCAGATCATAAGTGGCATCTACAATTGCTTTGTTAAACTGCCAGATTGCTTCTGCTGCACCCTCTAAAGTCTCACCATGCTCCTTAAATGCTGCTGCCTTAATATGTTCCGGAACATAATCTAACATCGGATCTAAGCCGACAACGATTGGTGCATGGGTTTTCTCGATTTTTTTAATTAATTTGTTAATCATATCTTTAAGCCTTTCTTTTTCTTATTCTTCTGCTGCATCATATACAATTTTGCCGTCACAGATAGTCATCATTACTTTACCGGTTACTTTTCTGCTGTGGAATGGTGTATTCTTTGCTTTCGACCAGAACTTGTTCTTATCAATGGCATAAGTGCATTCCGGATCAAAAAGCATGACATCTGCCATTCTTCCCTCTTCCAAAGTTCCTTTCTTCAAATGAAGAATCTGTGCCGGGTTATAGCTCATCTTCTCTACCATCTGCATCGGTGTTAAGTATCCACCCAGCACGAGTTCTGTATAAGTCAGTGCTGCTGCAGTTTCCATTCCAACGATTCCGAATGGTGCCTTTACCATGCTGCTATTTTTTTCATCTGCTGTATGTGGTGCATGGTCTGTAGAAATGACTTCCATGGTTCCGTCGGAAAGTCCCTTTTTCAATGCCTCCACATCATCTTTCCGGCGGAGTGGCGGATTCATCTTATAATTAGTATCTCCCTCTACCATATCATCTGATGTCAGTGTAAAATGATGCGGACATACCTCTGCGGATACCGGAATATGCTCTAACTTGGCATATTTTACCATGATTACACTGTTCTTTGTGGAGCAGTGGCAAAGATGCAGGTGTGCACCGGTATCTTTGGATAACAGGATATTTCTTGCAATCATGATATCTTCTACGGAATTGGTAATTCCAGCCAGTCCCCACCGTTTTGCATTCTCATCCTCGTTGACCACGCCGGAGCCAACCAGATTCTTATCTTCGCAATGTGACAGTACCGGAATGTTACAGTCTCTTGCTACCAGCATGGCATCTCTTGCAAGAAGTGAATTCATGACTGATTTGCCATCTTCACTGATTGCAGGGCTTCCTGCCTCCACCATCTCTTTGATGTCAGCTAATTCCTCTCCCTGCTGTCCTTTTGTTACAGCACCAACCTGTAATACATGCACCAGTCCGACACTTTCTGCCTTATGATGTACATAACGTACCACATCAGCATTATCTACCACCGGCTTGGTATTTGGCATTGCAAGTACCGTGGTATATCCGCCTCTTGCTGCGGAACGGGTTTCTGTTTCAACATCACCCTTATGAGTAAATCCTGGATCCCGCAAATGCACATGCATATCAACGAGTCCCGGCATTACATACAGTCCTTTGGCATCGATAGTCTTCTCTGCCTTTTTCTTGATATTTTTTCCTCTTTTGGTAATGACTCCATCTTCTATGAAAAGGTCCATTACATCATCTGTTTTCGTAGCCGGATCTAAAATGCGGCCACCTTTTATTAAGATTGTCATGTGGAATACCTCCTGTTGCTCCTATTTTAGCATACAAGCAGTTCTGGGGCAATCTGCTCATGCATGTATTTTCTCAAATAGCTCCGGAGGTACATATGCTTCTATACGGATTCCCTCCGGCAGATATTCTTCTGCTATTAATTCTCCTGTTTCTCTTATCTGCTGCAGCAATCCACCCTTGTCATATGGCAGCACTGTCTCAAGATATCGTTTGTTCTCCCGTAGTATCCGGGCGAGGCAGTCTTTCAGTTCTTCTAGTCCATCACCTCTTGCTGCAGATACCCGTAAAGTAATATCTGCCCTGCCATCCCGCAATGGTTCCCGGTCTGTAATAGCATCCTGCTTATTAAACAATGTCAATATCTTTTTATCTGTAACCTCTAACTGGTGCAATGTCTCATATACAATATGCATCTGCTTGGCAGCCTGTGGATTGGATGCATCCACCACATGAATGATAAAATCTGCATACTTAGCTTCCTCTAAAGTACTACGGAAGGCATCAATCAGATGATGCGGCAGTTTTCGGATAAACCCTACCGTATCCGTAAGCAAAAGCTTCTGGCTTCCCGGAAGTTCTAACATTCTGGTAGTCGGGTCTAAGGTTGCAAAAAGTTTATCCTCTGCAAGAATTCCAGCTCCGGTCAGAGCATTTAAAAGGGTTGATTTACCGGCATTGGTATACCCTACAATCGCTGCCACCGGAACATGATTCCGCTGTCTTGCCACACGATTCACTTCCCGGTGCCGTTTCACTTCCTCTAACTCCCGTTTGAGCTGGCTGATTCTTGATGCAATCAGACGACGGTCTACCTCTAACTTTTTCTCTCCCGGACCTCTCGTTCCAATTCCTCCTCCCAGCCTTGACATACTCTTTCCTATGCCGGAAAGACGACTCATGCGGTAACGAAGCTGTGCCAGTTCCACCTGTATCTTTCCTTCACTGGTAGATGCTCTGGCAGCAAAAATATCAAGGATAATTAAGGTTCTGTCCATCACTTTTACGTTCAGGGTATCTGAAAGATTCCGAAGCTGTGCCGGGCTTAGTTCGTCATCGCAGACAATTCCTGTTGCATTGGTCCATGCAATTTCATCCAGCAGCTCTTCTACTTTTCCGCTACCAATATAAAGCCCCGGATGTATTGTCTGACGGTTCTGGATTACCCTGCCCACCGTTACTGCTCCGGCAGTCTTCACCAGCTCCTCCAATTCATCCAGGGAGTCTTCTGTATCATCGCCATCCTGGCTGCTTACGCCAACCAGGATGACTCTTTCTTCCATTTCATTGTTTTCAAAAAATTCAGGCATAAAATATCCTTTTCTTACTTTCTGTTTATGCAAACACACTCTGTCCGTTCTGGGATAATCCTGCAGAAATATTTAAAATTGCAGCAAAATCATTCTGTAATTCATTTGAGCATTTCTCTGCTTCCAGATAAATTTCTTCTGCTTTTTCCGCGTTCTCATCAAACAGTGCCTGCTGCACTTCTTTTCCATATCCATGGAATCTTCTGTGTTTCTCTGCCAGTGCATTCCAGACCGGTGCAATTGCCGGATTTTCCGGATGCATGGAATAGTAAAAATGACCAAAGCCGCATTTTGTATCATCAAATTGTAACGTAAGGACATTCTTCTCAGTTACCATGGTATGTAAAGTCTCAAGCCATGCCCTATGTGCTTCCATTGCTTTTTGTACATAAGCATCAAAAACTGCATTATCCATACGGTAAAATGCATCACGGCTCATTTCTCCTATAACCTTCGCCACATTATCCATACCCGTTTCAACCTGGGTTAATGGTTCTACCGAACCTTTTAAATTTCCATTTATAACGGTCAGCAATTCTGCATCATTGCTGAGATTACCGCACTGGTCTTCAATACAGGACACCTGGGTTTCCAGCACATTCATGGAGCTGCTGATTTCTTCACTGATACCAGCAAGGGAACCAATCGATTCGCTGATGGTTCCAACATTTTTCTTGTTCTCGTCATTAATATTCCATACAGCATTAATCTTCTGATCAATATTGTCAAGAGATGTAATTGCAACATCCACACTCTTAGAACTCTTCTCAGAAGCATCGCGGATTCCTTCTACGAATTCACCCATATTTCCGGTTAACTGTTTGGTTCCCTCTGCCAGCTGACGGATTTCTTCCGCTACAACGGCAAATCCCTTTCCTGCTTCTCCTGCTCTTGCTGCCTCGATTGATGCGTTCAATGCCAGCAGGTTGGTCTGTTCGGAAATTGCATTGATACCTTCAATGACTTCATTCATATGATTGATAACATCCATCAATGCATCCATATTCTTCTTCATTTCTGTGGATTCTGAGATTGCATCTTTGGATAAATCCCGGATAGCTGTCAGTTCTTCCTGGCCATTCTCTATCTTCTTATAAATATCAGTAGTTTTCTCTGATACATCAACAATTGTATTGGTCAGACCCTCATGGGCATTTCTTACTTCCTCTGCAATACTGGATGTTTCTGCTGCTGCATCATGGATTGCCTTTGTTGCTGTATTGACATCCTCTGCTGTCGTTGTCATCTTTACGGTATCATGTCCAACTTTCAGGCCTAAGGCACTCATTGTCATAACTGCCTGCATATCTTCCCCATATACCTGTGCAAGCTGACGTCTGCCAGCGCTCATGCGTTCATACATATTCTGCAGTTCCGGTGAACCTGCAGCATAATTCTCTTCTTTCATCTCACTGATTGACTGAACCAGATTTATAATTTTTTTATTCTTTCCCAATGCCATATATTTCCTCCAATCAATGCACTTTCTGTGCATTACTCTATACTACTAATTTTGTACTGAATCTTACCGATTGTCAACGACATTTTGTGATATTTTTCCAAAAAATTCAACTTTTTTTGCAATTTCTTTATGCAGAAAATATTTTCAAAAACATTACCAATGCCTGATAATCTCTCATATCTGCCAGTTCTCTTGCAGAATGCATGGCAAGCATCGGAATTCCAATATCCGCTCCCTGCATTGGCAGATAGGAAACCGCAATCGGTCCAAGGGTCTGTCCACCCGGCATACCGGAACGGTTTACCTGCACCTGATATGGAATATCTGTCTTTTTACAAAGCAGCATCACCACCGCTGTTGCCTCACTGTCAGAAAGATACCGCTGGCTGGCAGAAGTCTTTACGGTAATTCCTTTTCCCAATATCACATCATTCGTAATATCTGATTTATTTGTGTAATTCGGGTGTACGGCATGAGCTCCGTCTATAGACAAGAGAAAGCCTCCCCGGAGCATATCATTTACCTCTGTTTCTGCCATTCCAAAGGCTGCACCAATCTTCATTATGATATCCTTAAGAAGACTGCTGTCTGCTCCCTGCTTGGAGCGGCTGGCGATTTCCTCATTATCAAATAATCCTGCCACAACCAGTGAATCTCCGGTCGTTTTTTCACACATTGTCTCCACAATTGCTGCTACCGATGCCAGATTATCGATTCTCGGAGAAGAAAGAAGCTTCTTATCACTTCCTATTAATTCCGGTTCATCCATATTGGTAAGGAATAAATCATAGCTTAAAACCTCATTTGCCTCTGCCCCAAGCTGTTCTTTTAAGTAATCCGTGAAAAAATTCTCTGTAACGTCTCCGTCCTGCTCTATTCCAAGCAGTGGAAGCAGTTCTCTTTGCATATCATATTCCTGTTTTCCGCCTGCCTCACGGTTCAGGTGTGGTGCTAATGACGGAATCACTGCTGCCGGTTCCTCACTTCCGAAAAGCTTTACTTCCGGTGCAAATGGATGTTCCGATTCTAATACCACTTTCCCATAAATTCCAAGTGGACGGTCAAACCATGTATTTTTGAGCATACCGCCATATGGCTCCACATTTAACTGCCTGTAATCCTTCGTCTTCACTTCAGGATTCGGTTTTATTTTAAAACATGGAAAATCTGTATGGGCCAGCATCAGGCGGAGTGCCGTCTTTCTGTCCAGCTGTTCCGGAACAGAGAATGCTGCTACCATACCGGAATACGGTCTTACATAGTATTTACCGCCTGCATGAAGCTGCCAGGATTCCTGCAGCTTTAATTCTTCATACCCTGCCTCCTGTAACTGCTTTCCTGTCCATTCTGTTACATGATATGGTGATTTTCCCTTTGACAATAGTTCTGTTATTTTCTGCATGCCATACGCCTTCCTTACATGAATCTATCTATTACAAGCGCCACTCCGTCTTCATCATTGGAAGTGGTAATATAATCTGCGACCTCTTTTACCTCCGGCTGTGCGTTTGCCATTGCCACACCAAGCCCGGCAAATGCAATCATAGACTTGTCATTAAAGCCATCTCCACAGCAGATCATCTGCTCCTTCTTTTCTCCCAGATATTCTAACAGTTTTCCAAGAGAATATGCCTTATCAATGGATGGTGGAACAATTTCTAAGAAAAACGGTTCTGAGCGAAAAATGTTTAATTGTTCTCCAAAGGTCTGCCGCATCACATCCTGTGCTTTTGCAATCTTTTCCGGTTCTCCTGTCATCAGGAATTTATTTACCGGATAATCTACATATTCTGCGAAATTATCTACCTCTTTTATCGGCATTCCGTTAATTTTTCCCTCGTTACGGCTATATTCATTCACTCCGTTTCCATGGATGATGGTATTTCCTTTATAAGTAAGCACGCCTACACCCAGTCTGCATGCCTGCTCATACACTGCCGGCACCAGTTCTACCGGTATTGTCTTATTGTATACAATCTCTCCGGTCTCATAATTAATAATCTTTCCACCATTAAATGCCAGTACAAATCCGCCATAGCTCTTCAAATCCAGTTCGTCTGCCAGCTTTACGATGCCCCCGGTAGGACGGCCGGATGCCAGCACTACTTTTTTCCCTTCCTTTTGAATCCGCATCAGTGCGTCTTTCGTCTTTGGTGTAATGACTTTCTTTGAATTGGTTAAGGTGCCATCTAAATCCAGCACGATAATCTCATAGGTTTCGCTCATTTTCGTATTGTTCCTCTCTGCCTTTTTCCCTCGTTTTCCTGTCCCATACATTTTGCCCTTTTTGCTTAACGTGTCATCAAAAACAAGTATTCCCGGGCAGCTTCTTCGTCATTCGGATAATTCTTTGTATAATCCTCCATCTCGCTTTTTGCAGATGTGAAATCTCCGCTCTGTTCATATGCCAGTATCAGATTACGCTGCGCCTCCTGCTTCTGTGAGCCTGCATCTAAATCCAGTGCCATCTTAAGATAGTTTATTGCACTGTCATAATTACCTTTTTCTAATTCCATTCCTCCCAGACAGATCAATGCTGTCGGATTATCCTGATTTTCATCGATATATTCTTTATATAATCCGGCTGCCTTCTCATCTTCGCCTTTCACTTCATAGAGCTGTGCCATATACAAAGAAGCTTCCGTGCTCTTTTTATTAATAGCTGTCGTAAGCTCTGTTTCCGCATTATCATAATCTCCCAGTAATAGATAAATTCTGCCTCTCTGGGCATAGTCCTCCGCTGATTTACCACCTGCTTCAATACCTTTTTTCAGATACTCCTGACCTTCGGTCTGCATTCCTGCGGCATAACACTCCTGGTACAAAGCAATATACATTTCATAATCACTGCCGGCATACTGTGCTGCCAGATTAAAATTTTCTTTTGCTTTATCCATGTCATTTTCTTTCCGGTACAGTTCTCCTAACAGGAAATATGCCTGGGCATTTTCCTTGTCATAATTGATTAACGCCTGATAGGTCTCAATGGCATCCTCTTTCTTTCCTGCGGCATACTGTGCTGCTGCTTTATAATAACAGGTATCTATTTCTTCTTCTCCCACAACTGCCAGCGACTGGTCCAGTGCATTCTGAAATGCATCAATGGCGCCTTCATAGTCACCCTCCTGCATACAGTTGATGCCTATCTGCCGATATGCATCTTTATTATTCTGTGTCTCATCCTCCTCACAGCCGGCCAACAGTAGTCCCGTGGCAAGTACAACTGCCATATATTTTATTTTCTTCATAATTGCCTCGCTTTCATCCGCTTTAGTATAGCAAATTAGGGCTCTTCTTTCAACCTCGCCCCGGCTTGTTTTTCTTCGTTTCCTGTGATACACTGCAAGAAAAATCATGAGTTATTCTCATGCATATGGTTAGGCGATTGCGAAGCGGGACAGAAAGGATTCCGGCAAAAAAATTTTGCGGCATTCCAAGGGAATCTGATTTTCTTTGATGTGAAATGCCAACCGTTCTTAGTGGTTTATTTTTCTTGATTATAAACTGTCTTTTCACTTGCTTTGACAGAATATCGGCACTGTCCGTCAAAAGCGGATGCCACATAATGTCTGCAAGGGGCACTAGGAATTTCGGCATAATTCTGATTTCATCTGGCAACCGGCACATATTCACATCCGTGTTCAAATGTGCCTCGCTGGTACATCCCTGTACCAGCGTTGCCTGTTGCCAGAC
>ERZ779885.4401-NODE-4401-length-11043-cov-3.573171_pt1 | contig 11043 bp, 12 predicted proteins | sample MGYA00511554_ERZ779885 | MGnify/ENA primary metagenome ERZ779885 (study PRJEB29588, sample SAMEA2160998) | human gut metagenome | biome: human gut; feature: human-associated habitat; material: faeces | place: Denmark | collected 2008/2010 ... | reverse complement strand
CTCTCCCTCCGGCGGAGAAGAACAGGCGGCCAGAACCAGGGCCAGCGCCAGCAAGGCAGGCGCGGTCCGCAGCAGATGCCTGCGTGTCATGTGCGCTCCCTCCCTTCCGAATAGGCGGGAAATTCCACGGTAAAGCAGGTGCCGGGGCCGTCCTGCCTGCACCGGACAGAGATGGCGCCCCCGTGGACCTTGACGGTGTCGCTGACGATGGAAAGGCCCAGTCCGGCCCCGCCGGCGGCCCGGGAGCGGGCCTTGTCCACCCGGTAAAAGCGCTCGAAGATTTTCCGGCATGCCTCGGCAGACAGCGGCGCGCCCTCTGACGAGATGCAAAGGCGGCAGCGATTTTTGCCGTGGCGCATAAGGCGCAGGCTGCATGCGCCGCCGGGCGCGGCGTATTTCTGTGCGTTGTCGAGCAGAATGTTGGCGCACCTTTTGAGCTGCGCTTCATCGCCCAGGACGAAAAGCCCCGGCTCGACATCGTAGGAAAAGGTCAGCCCGCGCTCAAAAAAGACCGGCTCAAACGGCAGGCATGCATCGAGCGCGCAGCGGCTCCAGTCAAACCGCTCCCGCGCGGCAGCGGTCTTTGCCTGATCGCTTCGGGCAAGGTCCAGAAGCCCGGAGACAAGCGCGCGCATCGACTTTGACGCGGCAGACTTTGACCCGTCCAATCGGGGAGATTTCACACCCGGCGATTTCCCCGGCAGCCCGCCGGACGGCGGTCAAAGCGCGGATTCCGACACAGCGCAGCCGGAAAAGCCGGAGGATGCAGGAACCGAAGCGAAGGAAAACGCACCGGCGCCTGCGCAGGGCGAAAAGCCGCAGACGCCGGGCGGGGGCTTTGGCGGCGGGAACGGTTCGAGCGATGTGAAGCTGCAATACATCGACGACGACCCCGAGAGCTACCAGAATATTTTCGGCAATGCGAAAACCGACGTGTCGTCAAATGATGAGGCGTGGCTGATCGAGAGTCTGAAAAAGCTTTCCTCCTATGAAGATCTGGAAGACGTTCTGGACATGGACGCGGTGCTGCGCTACTTTGTGGTCCACAATTTTGTCGTGAACGGCGACAGCTACACCGGCTCGATGATTCACAACTACTATCTTTACGAGCAGGACGGAAAGCTCTCGATGCTGCCATGGGACTACAACCTCGCCTTCGGCGGCTTTCATGGAAACAACGCGACAAGCTCTGTGAACGACCCCATCGACGACGTGCTTTCCGACCGCCCGATGCAGGCGTGAATTTTCTCCAGCGAGGCATACACCGCGCGGTACCACGAATACTACGCCGAGTTTCTGCAGACGGCAAATATCGACGCACTGATCGACGAGGCGTACAGCCTGATTGCACCGTATGTGGAAAAGGACCCGACGAAATTCTGCACGGCGGAGGAATTTGAGACCGGCGTGCAGACGCTGAAGACCTATTGCGCGCTGCGAAGCGAAAGCATACAGGGGCAGCTGGACGGCACGACTGCGTCGACATCTGAGGCGCAGCAGGAGGATGGCACGAGCCTGGTGGACGCTTCGTCCATCACGCTCTCCGACATGGGCAGCATGGCAAATACCATGGGCGGCGGCAGAGGCTTTGACCGCACGGGCGGCGAAGAAGACGCAGACGGCGCATTCACACCGCCCGAGCGCCCGGAAAACGGTTCTTTCCAGCCGCCGTCCGAAACTGAGGCACCAGAAGACGCTGATGCGGCATCCGACAGCCCGCAGGATGCACAGGCGGCATCTGGGGAGGACAACGCCGCGCGCCCGCAGCGCCCGGATGACAATGCGGCGGACAATCCCGCGTCAACCGGCACGGATCGGACGCAGCTTGTGCTGCTTGGCGCGTGCGTTCTGGCACTGCTCGGAGGTCTACTCTTCGCGCTTCTCTTCAAACGGCGATAAAAAACAGGCGCAGGGATTATCCCTGCGCCTGTGCGTATGGTTTAGTCGTTATATTTGCTGATAGCACGGTCAAAGATATCAGTGACTTCCTTGCCGGGGGCTTTGTCGAGCAGCGAGACAATCACGCATACCAGCATGCCGACCGCGAAGCCCGGCAGCAGCTCGTAGACGCCGGTTGGACCGGACAGGAACAGGTACCACAAAACGTCTGTCAGCGCGCCTGCTACGACGCCTGCAACCGCGCCCTTGTAGCTCAGGCGCCGCCAGAACAGCGAGAGAATCACGACCGGACCGAACGCCGAGCCGAAGCCGCCCCAGGCGTTTTCAACCATGTTCATGATTGCCTGTGCGCCCTCGCCCTTGCTCGAAGCGATGACGTAAGCGATGGCGGAGACCACCAGAACCACCAGACGACCCATCCAGAGGATTTCCTTGTCCGATGCGTTCTTGCGGAAGACGGGCTTGTAAATGTCGGAGGTGAACGACGATGAGGCAACCAGCAGCTGGCTGTCTGCGGTCGACATGGAAGCTGCCATAATTGCCGCCAGCAGGACGCCGGCAAGGAACGCCGGGAAGAGCTTTCTGGCAAGCACGATGAAGATCGTCTTCTGCTGACCGGCAGGCAGCAGCTCGTCTGCTACCAGCATGCGTCCGAAGTAGGCGATCAGACACACCGCGCCGAGGGACAGAACGACCCACACGCACGCGACAATCGCGCTCTTTTTGACCATCGAGGGCTTTTCAATCGACATGAAGCGCACGATGATGTGCGGCATGCCGAAGTAGCCAAGACCCCAGGCAAGACCGGAGATGATATCCTGCCAGCTCGCGGTAAACAGGCTGCTGCCGAAAGCATACTGCGTGCCGTCGGCGGCGTTCACATACACGGTTTCCAGCGCAGTTACATCAAGGTTCTGCGTCGTGACAATCGCGATGGGAATTGCAAGCACTGCGCAGAGCATCAGAAGACCCTGGAAAAAGTCGGTCCAGCAGACTGCCTTGTAGCCGCCGAGGAACGTGTAGATGATGATAATCAGCGCGAACAGAAGCATTGCCGTCTGGTTGGACAGGCTCGGGAACACCATCGTAAAGACCGTTGCGCCCGAGACGAACGCGGAGGCGACATAGATCGTGAAGCAGACGAGGAAAATGACCGCGCAGATGATCTGCAGTGTCAGGCTCTTCGTTGCAAAACGGTTTGACAAATATTGCGGCAGGGTGATGGAGTCGTTCGCCGCCTCGGAGAAGCAGCGGAGCCGGCGCGCGACAATGATCCAGTTGGCAATCGTGCCGATGCCCAGACCGATGCCGATCCAGATCTGACCGAAGCCGAAGGCGAGAATCGAACCGGGAAGACCCATCAGCAGCCACGCCGACATGTCGGACGCCTGCGCGCTCATTGCCGTGACCCACGGACCCATGTGGCGGCCGCCCAGGAAGTATTCCTTTTCACCCGCGCCCTTTTCCTTGAAGAAGAACAGCACGCCGATGGCGAGCATCAGCACAAAGTACAATACGAACGCAAGAACCTCTGCATTCATCACAAAACCAACTCCTTAACAGTTCTTTCACATTTCCCGCGTATCCTATCATGTCGGAAAATAGACTGCAACACAGAACGCAGTATAGACTATTGTCTATACTGCGTTGTGAATTAAATGAAATATTCCGTTGGAATTTCAGAGAAAAGAAAGCATACGATTGATAGACTGGAAATAATTCGAAAGTTCAATCAAAAATTATTTTTCCCGGATGGACGCCAGCAGCAGCGGCATGACCGACGCCGCATAGTTTTTCAGCGAGTAGTTGCCGCCGCAGATACACCAGTCGTACATGAGACCGCGCTCGGCGACCGCGTAGAGCTTGGAAATCTCGTTTGCCGTGATATCGCTGCGGATCTGCCCGCGCTGCTGCCCCTCGGAAATAATCTGACGCAGGATTTTATAGTAGACCCGGCTGCTGTCAAGCAGGTGCCGCTCTCCCTTGGTGATGAGCTGCGAGGAAAAAAGCCGCGCCAGCAGCTCCAGCGACACCGTGTTTTCAATCACGCCGAACAGCTCCCGGTTGAGATACAGGAGCTTATCCACACTGTGCATCTGCGGGTCCACGCTCGGCATCAGCTCCTCGTATTTTTCATCGAACAGAAAAGACAGAGAGCTTAACAGCGCGTCCTTTCCCTCAAAATAGTGATAGAACGAGCCCTTCGAGGTGCCGGATTCTTCTACAATATCGTCTACCGTCGTATTGTCGTAGCCCTGCTCATAAAAGAGCTTCCAGGCGGCAGAAACGATCTTCTTTTTTGTGGTTTTTGCCTTTTTGGCGCACATGAAAAATCCCTCCGGTCTGCGCTTCGTGCGTTTATTGTATCAGACCTTCTGCCCGAACGCAACCGCTCAGAAGCGCGATTCGATTTCTGCCGTGCCGCGGGCAAGAATTTCGTCCGCGCAATCGCCCAGCGCGCGATGCAGAAGCGCCAGCTCGTCCAGCCCGCCCTGCCCGTGGAAGACGCGATACGCGCCCGCGTCGCTGCCGGGGGCAAGAAATGCGCCGTACTGCGCCGCCTTCCGGACGGCGTCCAGCTGATAAGCAAGAAGCGGCTTTGTCGCGCTCTCCGGGAACCTGGCATCTCCGATCAGGTTTCCGATTGTGACCAGTGTCGGCACCCAGACGGTTTTGCTTTCTGAGAGCATGTGAAGCGTCTCGTCGGTTAAGTAAGCGCCATGCTCGACCGAATCGATCCTGGCTTTCACCGCGCCGCGCACTGCCGCGTCGCCGTTGGCGTGCGCCATGACGGAAAAGCCCTCGTCGTGGGAGATTTTCGTGAGCTCTGCAATGAGATTCTCCGGCATCGGCTCGTCGGTCAGAACGCCGTAGTGATTGAAATCCATCAGCCCGGAGATCATAAGCTTGATAAAGTGTCCGCCGCTTTTTTTGACCTCTGCGACAAGCGCGCGGAAATCGTCGATCGTTTCAAAGCCGCGCCCGATGAAGCTCCCGTAGTGCCCCTTGCGGTAGATGGGAAAGCACGGCGTGCGGTAGGTCATGCCGTATTCTCCCGCCAGCTCGCTGGCGTGCTTTCCGGCGTTCCAGCGGTCGCCGCCATCTCGAAGATACGTAAAGCCGAGCGTTTTGTACGTTTCGAGTGTTCTGCGGATGAACGCCTCGTCGGGCGCGTCCTTGTGGCGCGCGAGCGCGTCTTTCCAGTAGCCGCCGTCGAGCGCCATATGAATATGACAGTCTACTGCCATGAAAATCCCTCCAGACCGCCTGCATCTGCAGACGGTTTCATCATACCAACGTGCGCGGAAAAATGCAAGCCGGGTGCTTAAAATCTGGGGAACAGGGGATACTAGGACTATCTTTTGAGAAAAAGGAGACTGCTATGAAGGGTTTTGCCATGCTCGGCATGGGGAAGACAGGATGGATCGAAAAAGCGCGCCCCGTCTGCGGCGCGCTGGATGCGATTGTCCGACCCATTGCCGTGTCGCCCTGTACGAGCGATGTTCATACCGTCTGGGAGGGTGCGCTCGGTGAGCGCAAGGATCTGATTCTGGGGCACGAGGCGGTGGGCGAGGTTGTGGAGGTCGGAAGTCTCGTGCGCGATTTTGTCCCCGGCGACCGCGTGATCGTCACTGCCATCACGCCAGACTGGGGCAGCGAGGAGGCGCAGCGCGGCTTTGCGATGCACTCCGGCGGCATGCTTGCGGGCTGGAAGTTTTCCAATTACAAGGACGGCGTGTTCGCGGAGTTTTTCCATGTCAACGAAGCCGATGCCAATCTGGCGAAGCTTCCGGATGATCTGGACCCCGGCACGGCGTGCATGCTCTGCGACATGATGCCCACGGGCTTTCACGCGGCAGAGCTGGCGGAAATCGGGTTCGGCGAGAGCGTCTGCGTGATCGGCATCGGTCCGGTCGGACTGATGGCAGTGCGCGCGTGCGTGCTGCGCGGAGCGGGAGATATTTTCTGCGTCGGCACGCGGAAGGTCTGCATGGACGCGGCAAAACAATACGGTGCGACGGACTTTCTCAGCTACAAAAACGGCGATCTTGCCGAGCAGATTCTGGATAGGACGAAGGGAAAGGGCGTAGACAAGGTCGTCGTCGCGGGCGGAAACGCCGATACGTTTGACGCGGCAATCCGTATGCTGAAGCCCGGCGGCATTGTCGCGAACGTCAACTATCTCGGCTCCGGTGACTATGTGAAGCTCCCGCGCGTCGAGTGGGGCTGCGGCATGGCACACAAGCAGATTCGAGGAGGGCTCATGCCCGGCGGCAGGCTGCGCACCGAGCGGCTGCTGCGGCTGATTGAGACCGGGCGCGTGGACCCGGGGCTTCTGCTGACGCATAAATTCTACGGCTTTTCGCACGTGGAGCAGGCGCTGTATCTGATGAAGGACAAGACGCCCGATCTGATCAAGCCCGTCGTTTATCTTGCCTAGAAAAAACCCGCGCAGAAGCTTTGAGCCTCTGCGCGGGTTTTACGGATGTTTTAAAAATCATGCCGTGCGCCGCCGTCTGCGCCGATTGCCTCATAGACCTTGATGACACGCTCGATTTTTTCAAAGCAGGTCTCGTCCGGCGTGTCCTCGTCCAGAACGCGGTGAATCTCTGCCAGCGCGCACGCTGCGCTCTTTCAGAAGTGTCTGGATTTCCGCGTCGGATAACCGCCGCTCGTCATAGACCGTCTCCAGAAGCGCCTCGCGCTCCATCTGCCGCAATAAAGCGATATCGAGTTCGTCCAGTTTTTCTTCTTCAAGCATTCTGCCATCCTCCATTGACCTATATAGTTATAATAATGATTATATTTAGAATTATGGCTATAGTCAATATGAAGGTGATGTGATTAAGATAAGGAAAACATGTTTGGAGGCAGAACAGAATGATATCTTACAGACCCTTTTGGCAAACGCTGCGTGCCTCCAAAGAAAGCACCTATACGCTCATTAAAGATCATCATCTTTCGAGTGCAACCATTGATAAGCTGCGGCACAATAAGTCGATCACCACGACGACGCTGAATGATCTATGCCGGATTCTGAACTGTCCGATTGAGGCAATTGTCGAATATATCCCGTCAGACAACGATCAGATGCTGTAAGCCCTTGACTTTTGGGAGAAATCGGTTATACTGAAAATACGAAGGGTGCTACCGGCAAACGAGCAGTTCCCCTACGAATTGCTAAAAGAAGTAACCGTAATCTGGGGAGATGGGGCGGTTACTTCTTTTTGTCGTTACAGATCTTATAAATAAGACTGATGAGAGCAACAAGGAACATACAAAACTGGATCAAATCCGGATATGTCATTGTCTGGTCCCCCCTTCCTAAAGTCAGGGGGCAACAAAAAGAGGTGTAGCCCCCTGCTGACGCGAGGGGAGCCGCCCGCTTGCCGTTTATCGGTAGCACCATGCACACCGTATCACATTTTTCCGCAAAAAGCAACCCCACCTCCCAAATAGAGGTGGGGTTTTGTCAAGAGGCAGGAAAAATCCCCGGGGCTTGCGCCCCGGGGACTTTTTTAGGAGATGTTCAATCTGAACTTAGAAAAGGTTCGGATTAGTCGTCGTCCTTCTCAACAACGTAGAGAGCAAAGACCTGATCCTCGCCGTCGTCGTTCTTGTCGTTCCAATCCATGTAGACGGTGTCGCCTGCATCGATGTAATCCGCAGCGTACTCCAGACCCTTGTCTTCCTTCACGACCTTGTCGCCGTCCTTACGGATGGAGTAGATCACGCAGTCCTTTGCAAGAGCGATGATGGTCTCGCCGTTGTCGTATGCATCGGTAAGCTCAAGAACGCCGTCCTTGTAGGTATCAACAGTGTACGACTTCTTCAGGTTGAAGTCAGCGTCCTTGTTGAGCTTCGCGGTGTTGACCTCGCCAATCTCTCTGTAACGGAACTCCATGAAGCTACCCTTGTTGGTTTCAACAGCCTTCGCATCGTCATCGCTGATATACAGCTCGGTCTTGACGCCGTTGACATAAGCCTCGAGGACGAAGTAGATGTCGCCATCGTCGGAGGTTTCAACCTGCCACATCCGTGCGTTAGCCGGGACGTAAGCCACGAACTTGCCGTCGTTGAAGCCAACGATGTCGTACAGGTAAACAACCTCTGCGTACTCGCCGTCGTCAGACTTTACGATGTCATAACCATGAGCAACCACGGACTTGACATCCGAGCCGGTGTAGCCCTTCCAGGAAACGTAGGAGCCGGTGCCGACGTCGTCGGTACGAACCAGGAACTCAGTGTTAGCAGTGACCTTGATGGAGTCCTCGCCTTCAATCTTGAGGACGGGCTTGCCCTTTACGAAGGTGACATTTGCATCATCGTCGTATGCATAGTCATCATCCGCACGGGACAGCGTGTACTCGCCCTTGGTGTTGGTCTCGAACTTGCCGAGCAGGTCATAGACAAAGTAGTATGCCTTGTAGTTCTGCTCGCTGATATCGGTAATCGCAGAGAGAATGTCCTTAACCGCCAGCTCGTACTTGTTGGCAATCTCATCGGGAGTCGTGGGCTTCACTTCAACAGCCTTGTCATCACCATACTTGATGGTAGCGACAACAACATCCTCAGTGACCTTCGCATCAAGACCAACAATGTTGGCATGGATGGAAGCAACGCCCTTGTTGTACTCAACCCAAACCTTGTCAAGAACGCCGTACTTGGAGGTATCCGCAGCGTCCTTCATGCCGATCACGTTGCCGTAAGCGTCATAGAAGAAGCCCCTGGTGCCGAAGTTCGCAGTGTCCTTGGACTCGTCGTAGCCGAGGTGGAAGTGTGCAGCGTCCTTGACGTACTCGCCGCCAATGCGGGTTTCGGAGGGATCGTCAGCAACGTCCGCATACTTGAAGCCGTTCAGACGGCCTTCCTTTGCGGTGACAACGTCAACGGACTGAACGCCCATGTCTTCGTTGTCATCCTGCTTGAAGGAGTAGGTGAACAGGACATAATCATCCTTTGCAAGACCGGCGGGCTTGTCGTAAGCAATATAGCCTTCGTTGTTGCTGGTATCGCCTGCGAACTCGAACTCGCCGCAATCTTCATGGTTGGCGCTGTTGGTGCAGTACTCGTGGTAGTTGTGCTTGGTGTCCAAGCCGTCATTGCTGACAGTGAACGGAACGATCTGAACCAGATCTTCGCCCTTCTTGTGGTTATCGTGAGAAGTCGTGGTCTTGGTGACCTTTGCGAGCTTGCCCAGCCAGGTGTCGATGGAGCAGATACGATAGACAGTCTCGTCCTTATCGTTCTTCATCTTGAATACCTGCGTCAGGGTGCCCTGTGCGCCGTACTTCTCATACTCGTCGGTCTTGAGCTTGCACTTGCTTGCAGTGTGCTGCAGCGTGATCTCGTCTTCAGAAACGAGTGCACCGTTGATGTAGTACTCAGCAATGACCTTCTTGGTCTTGGTGTCGTTTTCCTTGACGCCCAGAGCAACGAGGAGTTCGCAAGCGTTGAACTTGGTGGTGAAGGTAGCCTTCGGGCTGTCCATCACTTCAACGGTCTTGTCGTCGTCCTTGTCGTAGACCCACTTGGTGTAGGGACGCATAAAGGCATCTTCGGAGACGTCCTTTGCAAGCTTGAAGTCCTTGTAGAGCTTGTTGCCGGTCTTGACAGCACCAGCAACGGTCAGGTACAGCTTACCGCCGAAGGTCCAGACGCCGTCCTTGTTCTCGGTCGGCTTCCAGTTCGCGGACTTAGCTTCCTGTGCGTACTCGACAGTGTCAGCCTTCAGGGTGTTCAGAAGGATCTGAGCAGCTTCCTGACGGGTGAGGTCAGCTTCGGGCTTCCAGCCGTCAGCCAGACCGTCGATGAGGTCGAGCTTACGAGCCAGAGCCAGAACGTTGACAGCCCAGGACGAGCCGACAAAGCCTTCTGCTTCCTGATCGTAGCCCAGGGTGACCAGAGCCATCTTCAGGAACTGGGTGCCGGTGACGTTCGCGGTGGGAGCGAAGGTGTTGGCGTTCATGCCGGCGATGATGCCAGCGCGATAGCCGTAACCAACATAGGACTCGCCCCAGCGGCCCTTTTCATCGGCAAACGGGTTGATGGAGGTGTAGTAGGTGCTGATGTCGGCGTCCTTGTTGTCAAAGATCGCGATCAGCTTCGCAGCCTCTTCACGGGTGATGGTTGCAGTCGGCCGGAATTCCCCATTGGGGTAGCCCTGCATGGTTTCGATGAGATCAAGAACCTTGACAGCCTCTGTGTAATCGGCAGAGATCTTGTCGGCGTCCTTGTACTCAGTTGCGCTAGCCATGGTTGCCAGACCCAGCAGGGTAGCCAGAACCAGAACCAGCGCAAGAACCTTTTTAAAGTTCTTCATTGAGTTTTCCTCCTGTCTAAATTTGATTGCACGGGAACAAAAGCCCCCGGGCCATCATCTGGCAGTATCATAATCCATCCGCGCCAAAAGGTCAAGAGCCCCGCCGGAGTTGTAATGTTCTTGTAACATAACGCCCGCCCGTGTTACATTCGCCGCCGCCTCCGCTGGCGCGGCAGAAAAAGCGCCGGATTGCCAGCCCTTCTTTTTGCCGTTGCAGACCTTGACATTTTCGCGAAATCGGTTATACTGATGATACAAGGGTGCTACCGGCAAACGAGCAGCTCCCCTAAATAATGGCTAAGAAGTAACCGCTATCTTTGGAGAGATGGGGCGGTTACTTCTTTTTGCTGTTACAAACCTTGACATTCCGCAGATTCCGGTTTATACTTGAGATAAAGGAAGTGCTACCGGCAAACGGGCGCGCTCCCCAACATATGTTACAAGAAGTAACCGCTGGATTGCTAGACCGGGCGGTTACTTCTTTTTGCTGTTACAAACCTTGACAACGAGGCTAATAACTGCGACTATGAGCATGCAAAACTGGAACATGTCCGAGTATGTGACCATAATCCATTGCCCCCCTTTCTTTCTGTCGGAGGGCGCAAAAAGACGTTTTCCCTCCGCGAAACGCGTTGGGGAGCCGCCCGCTTGCCGTTTATCGGTAGCACCATTTTTACAATAGCACAAGATTTCCAAAAATGCAAGAAAAAGCCTCCCAAATCGGGAGGCTTTCGCAGTTCATTGACAAATTCTGCTTTTTATTATACAATAATTCTGCCCTTATGGGCGGGAGAGACGATACGATACACGGTAGGCGGTTC
>ERZ779885.4393-NODE-4393-length-11054-cov-2.402855_pt1 | contig 11054 bp, 1 predicted proteins | sample MGYA00511554_ERZ779885 | MGnify/ENA primary metagenome ERZ779885 (study PRJEB29588, sample SAMEA2160998) | human gut metagenome | biome: human gut; feature: human-associated habitat; material: faeces | place: Denmark | collected 2008/2010 ... | reverse complement strand
ATCCGGCGTGTCTGTTGGATCGTCAGGGGTATCCGTTGGATCGTCCGGCGTGTCCGTCGGATCGTCAGGATCCTTTGGTGGATCCTCTTCCTCCGGTTTTTCAGGGTCCGGAATATCCGTCGGTTCATCCGGTGGCTCCTCCGGATCCGGACCGCCAATGTCGTTGTTCACCAGAACAATCGTGTTGCCATCGCGATCAATGTAGACATTGAAGCCATCCGTTACGCCAACTTCCTTGACCGTCCACACATGGTTCGCATCCAGCTGCGTCCAGTCGTGGGACCAGCCGTTGCCAGCGTTCAGCGTGACCGGATCGCCATAGGCCTTGCCATCGCGGTAAAGCTGGACCTGAACAGAAGCAGCAGGCGTGCCGCCGTTGTTCGTCACCCATTCCTTTTCCACGCTGACCTTGGTCTTGTCGTTTCCGCCGCCGCTGCTGTGATGACGGTGATTGTTGAAGGCCGCCGTTGCTTTGTAGCCAGCGTTGATCGTTCCGCTGTCGGCGCTGCTCGTCGTCGTATAGCCGTCTTTGTTGGCTTCTTCTTCAACGACCGCATACTGCAGACCAGCAGGCAGATCGAGCGCCGTCTTCGTTTCGCCATGCTTCAGCGTGAATGTTGCGACGCCTTTCGTGAACGTCATGTCGCCATAAGTACCGCTGAATTCTTCGCTCTTGAATTCGCCATTGCTCGACGTACCAGAGAGCGTCACAGTGAAGTGGAAATCCTTGCTCTTATCGCCGCGGTTTCCGCTGACAGACTTCGTCACCTCCAGCGCGCCGCGCTTGTAGTTGTCGAAGTCGTATTCGTAGACGGCAGACTTTGCATCCTCAGGATCAGCCGCCGGCGATCTTACGCCGTCGTAACCGTCAGGAACCGTTTCCTCTACCTTGTAAAGATAGAGCACACCATCTGCGTCGTACTTCGGCAAATTGTCGTAGGAGTACGACCAGACGTCGTATTCCTGGTTGGTCCAGACAGGCTCAGCGTTTTCTACAACTGCCCAATCTTCTTCGCTGCCATCAAGCTTCTGATAGAGCGTCAGCGTCAGATCCGCTGGACGACCAGTTCTCTGAGCGTCGTGCCAGGTCTTCGTACCGCTCACAGAAATGTTCTGCTCCAGCGTGTTGGTGAAATTGTTGCCATCCTGTTTGCCTTCGTACTCAGAATCCGGCGGCAGAATTTCTTCCACCTTGTAGGTGTATTTATTACCGTCATCATCCGTCGCTGGCAGATCGGTGTAGGAGTAGTTCCAGATGTTACCAGTTTCTGATTGCGTCCACGTTGGCGTCGCATCAGGGACTACTGCCCATTCCGCATTTTCTGCGTCAGGCTTCGTCGTCCGCGACAGAACCAATGTCAGCCCATCGTTCGTCGGATCATTGTCTGTCAAAGACTCAATCGTTGGTCGCGTACCATAGGCGTTGTTGTTGTCCCCCCAGGTCTTCGTGCCGTTGATATCAAGCTTGCCAATGTTCGTGATCGTGGTCGTGAAACCGTTGTCAGAATCACCGCCATTCACATACGATGGGACAAAGTCACCAGTCGTGGTTTCCTTGGCGAAGTAGGTGTACTTAGCGCCGTCCTCGTTGTAAGCTGGCAGATCGCGTAAGGTTCCCTTCCAATTATTTTCGCTATTGAGCGTCAGTGTTTTGCCCTCAACCGGTGTTGCTGTTTGGCCTTCAATCTGGCTGAAAAGCTGGACGATGATTTCTTTCTGCTGATCTACAGAAACGCCTGCCCATTTCTTCTCAACGTCAAAGCTGGTCTTTTTAACGTTGGTGATGGTGTAGGAAACATTTTTGTCATCGTTCGTTTCCGAAGAAACAGGCAGCTTCATGTAGTCATCCGCACCGGTGACCGCTCCTTCAACAACCTGATACTGCGTCGTATCAGTTGTCGCATTCGCAGGATACTTCGCTGGCAGATTATTCCAGGTGTAGGTCCAGTTCTTGTCAGCGTTCAGCGTCACAGTATCCAAAGTTGTCCACGTTGTGCCACTGTCGTTGCTGTACTGCAGCATTGCCTGAATGGAGGCACCGGTTGGAGTAGAACCTTCCGGCTGCCAATTCTTCACAACAGAGATCGACTTGCCAATGCTCTTCAACTTGTTGGTCACAGTGATTTCCATGTTTGGCTTCTGCACAGAATTCACGCTTTCAGCGCTGTATTCTGTGCTGTAGGTGCCATTGTAAAAGCTATCCTTTACATAGTCTGTGCTGTTGATTGTGCCGTCCGCATTGTAATCTGGCTGCAGCTCCCACACACGGTAGGTGCCCTTGGTCAGACCAGTGATCTTGAACGATAACTGATCATTTGTATCGGTACCATGGAGCGCAAAGACCTGTGGATTGCCCGAACCTGGTGCTGTAATCCAATCCCAGCTATCGCCACCTGTTTGCTTTTCAATCACAAAGTAGGTAACCCAGCTGTAGTTTCCGCCACCCGGAGATGGACGGGTGGCAAATTCATTCTGGTTGTCACCTTCCCACTTCTTGGTGATGGTCAGACTGCCAAGATCCAGCGTGTTGGTCGTAATAAGGCCATCTTCGCTCAACTCAGCGCCGGAAACAATGCCGTTATCAGGATTAACCGTGTAGGATTTTCCATCATTGTTGAGCGTGATCATCTGCTCAGTACCATTATACTGAACCTTGGTTTCTACGACACGATAGTTCAGATGTGTGAACCCACTTTCTCCTGGCTTCATGATCACCGCTGGCAAGGTTTCAAACTTTCCAGCCGTGCCATTTTTCCACATAGCAGAGGTCACAGAATCCGTAATCGATTTTTCAAAGGCTTCGTTATCGTCCTTAAAGATCTTCTGGTAGTTCAGCTCGCTCAGATTGTTCGGATTAGCGAAATACGTTGCTGCATCTGTCCAGGTGTCAGAACCTTCTTCCTTAACCTGTGCCTTGAAGGTGACCGTCAGATTACCGCTAAGATGGTTATCCGTGATCTCGTTGCCAGCTTTGTCTTTCCAGATTTTCTTAAACCCAATGCCTGCGCTCATGGTGTTGTTTAACTTCGACCCAAAGGTCAGCTCGGAATCATCCTCTGTTATCTCAGCACCAGCGCTGACAGTGATGCTCCTTGGGTTTGCCTTGTAGACTTCCTGAACAACTCCGTCTAACACGCTCATGTTTTCCGTCACGGTGTATTTCCATGGCATACCGTTTGGTGCGTACGCATCCAGCTTGCCATCTTCACCATCACCAGGACCGGTGATGGTAAAGCTCCAGATATTGCCCGATTCCGTCCACTCAATCTTGTAATCCTTTCCTACTGTCAGCGTCTGAGAACCGATTGGATTTCCCTGCGCGTCCTGTCCATCTGCGGAACGGCTGACGGTGAACAGCTTATCCAGTGTACCATTCTGTTTCAGCGTATCCAGATCAGGACGCACACCGAAGGCGTTGTTGTAGTCTGTCCACTGCTTTTCGCCTTTCAGGGTGATTCCCTGCTGCGCAAAGGTGTTCTTAAACGTTGCCCAGGATTTTTCGGTCGACGATTGATCGTCGCCATTCTGCGTTTCTGGTTCGCTGCCTTCAGACTCTGTCGTTTCCACTGGCTCAAGGCCGCTGACATTGGGCGACGCTTCGCCAAAACCAGACTCGTAGCCAGATTCAGCATCTGCCGCCAGTTTTCCTTCTCCGGCTTCAACGGTGTAGCCATAGAGGAATTCGTCGATGCGCTCGGTCACGGTGTAGATGTACTTCGAGCCGTTTGGCGCGTAGATCGGCAGATTTTCAAATTTCAGTTTATCGTTGGTCAGCGTGATCGTACCGCCGGTTGCGTCAACTTTTGCGGCGGCGTACGCTTGCTTCACATTCTGCCAATCCCATTCGATGGTTTTCGAGAAAGATTTATCCTCGATGGCAGGATAATTTGTGCCGTCTGCATTTTTCCCAGCATAGGTACGCGTCAGCGTAAACTGGATCGATGGGAAAACGTCGTTTTCCGTCATACCATCCGGCAGCTGAAGATGCTTCTGCACATAGATCTCGCCCTTCGGCGGATTGTAGATGTTGGTCGCCACGTAGGTGTTGGACTCTGGATCGCTGACGGTGAACACATCTTCCAGCGCCGGACCATTTTCGCCAAGCTCGGCACTTGCTTCACGCATGTAGTAGGTGTAGACATTCCCTTCTGCGTCGTAGCGTGGAAGCTCGAGCGCTTTGTCGGTGTCGTTTCCGTAAGCGTCCTTTTCCATGAAGGTGAAAACGTAGGTGCCATTTTGATGGGCGCTGGCCCAGTCGGTCACTGTTTGCGTTGCAAACTTATCCATCTTGCTATAATCCATCTTGCCATTGTCATCCTTCACTTCATCTGCTGATTTCGTTGTGCGATACAGCTCAAAAGTGACGGCTGGCAGGTTGATATCGTCATAGCCGTCCGGCATGGATTCAGCTTGCCAGATCTTCTGACCCTAGAATGCGACCTGATCGTCAAGGCTGTTGACAAACATGCCGCCTTCCTTGAGGGCGTTCGCGGCGTAATCCAGTGAGAGCACCTTGGTCGGGTCGATATTATCGTCAAACTTATCCTGCATCGCAGCGAAATTCAGCACATAGCTTTCGCCACCAGTCTTGATTTCGTCTGCGGTTCCAAGATAATTCTCTTCCGAGAAATTGAGGTCGTTGGTCTTGTAGTAATCGCCGACGACGTAGTCGTAGGATGGATAGTCAATCAATGTGCGCTCGATGGCATAGTATTGAATCTCATAGCCGAGTGCGTCATACTTCTGCACATCGTACATCGTCACGCGCCAGCTGTTCGGGTCGATCTCTTCGGACACTGTATCGTCGTCCTCCGTAGTCGACACTGGTCGTGGGTCCCAGCGATAGTCTTGCTTGACAAGCTCCACGCGCACGTTTCCATCCTTATCATGCACAACGCGGTACACGTCGATGTAGATGTCCGGGCGCTGGTTCTGGTCGAAAACGTACTGGTCGTTCCAGTGCTTGTACCAGACAACGTCCTTCGTATTGCCGAGGCCGTTGGTGACAGTCATCTGCTGGTCGTCGTGCGGAATCGTTCCATCAACGGTTGCTTCGTCCTTGGATGTGTACGAATCCTGCTTCACGCTGGTGGAGAATTCGTCGAGCAGCTCCAGCAGTTCGGTTTTGCCTTCGTAGTCAGAAGGCAGATTTGTCTCAAAATATTCCTTGAGCGCGGCTTTGCTGGTAATCTGCTTTTCAGACTCTCCAGAACCAGTGATCCAAACTTCCTTTACGGTGTAGGACGCCACTGCGCCGCTCTTGTCATATTTTGGCAGATTGAAGAAATACACTTTCTCTGTTGCTGTGTCTCCCTGTAAATCCAGATGGAGCTGCTGCAACGAGGATGCAGGATTTCCTTCATTATCCAGGATATCCGTAGAGCTTCCTTGCGTCAGCGTGACGGTATTATCTTCGATCACTCTGCCATCGGCGGTGTAGCCGTCAGCAAATTTCAGCTCGAGATACGGATAGATGGCCGCATTGCCAAGTTCATCGTTCGCTTTCTGCAGCGCGTCGCGCAGCTGGCCCTCGCCGTCGTTCCAGGTTTTGGTGACGGTCAGATCGATGTTGCCAAGGCGGCGGTTGTTGACGATGAAGATATCCTCGCCGGAAACTTGCGTCTTGCTGTAGGTGGCTTCGTAGCGATGGTGAGCGGTCTGATACTGGTAGACGTCCGTTGATTCTGGAGCTTCTGGTGTCTTATAGTCCGGTCCGTTCTCGCCGCCAAAAGTGTACGGCTGCAGCGGAACATTTGTGCCGCCAACCTTCGTTTCCAGAATGTAAACCTCGTCAGCTTCATACTCACCGATGTGGACTTCCTGCATCCAGACGTCATCCTTCAGCGTAACATCGGCGATCGGCTCTTTGGCATCGTCACCTTCTTTTGGATTTTTTGCATAGACATTGATCGTCACTGCGCCACGATGTGCGCTGTCGCTGTCATCGTTCCATTCCTTGCGGACCATGATGCGATTGCCTTTGCCCGGCGCTGGGTTGATGACCTGCGTTTCATAGTCACCAGTTTGCGGATCGCGCTCCGTTGTGTAGATTGGGAAATGCTCCTGGCTGTCCTCGTTGGATTCGAGCAGAACATATTCGTACGCTCTGCCTTCTGCGTCGTAGCGAGGGAGATCGTTGATGACGGTGCGCCAGGTTTCCTGCCAGTTGTCTTTCCAGTTTTCAGTTTTGTTGGTTTTATTGTGCGCTTTAACAGAGCTTTCTTTTTCATCAACGCCGATGTTGCCCTTGAAATCATCCGGCACTGGGTCAAGGATCTTAGCCTCGTCACCGTCCAGCGTAAACTTGAGATACACTGGCGTGCTGTCCGTCAGCGCGCTGCCGCTTGGCAGACGATAGAGATTGAAGGTCACTTCTTCAGGATCTGTGCCATCTTCCCAGACCTTTGTCACGTCGTAGTTGATGGTGTCGGCGATGCTGTTCTCGATGGTGGTGTTTCCGGTAGGATTCTGATTATCATCTAGAGGATCTGTGTATTCAACAGAATATTGAACCTTCTGGTCGTTTTGTATCAATGTGAATCTGGTCACGCGTCCATAATCATCTTTCTGACTGGTGACTTCTTTCCCATTCTGGTACACGGCTGTCTCTGCCCAGCGATAGGCAACATCGCGGCCCAGCGGACCGACGTTTGGCACGGTTGCAGAGGTGTGCCAGTAGGCCATGTTTTCTTCGGTGATATTCTCCTGCGTGCGTGTCACTTCAGGATAAGCGTTGTACCATTTTCCTGCATCTTCGGTACTATCCAGATACTGCACCTGCAGGGTATACTCGACGCTCACATTTTCCATGTAGCCCTGATAAGCAGCGGCGTTCCATTTTTTGGTGAGCTCTACCTGTCTCGTCCCGCTCAGGCGGTTGGAAAGAACGCCTCCATTGTACAGGCAAATGTCATCAGAGCGGCGTTTCGTTTCGCCCTGATAAATCTGAGCATGCTTAAGCGGCAGGGCGTCATCTTCAATCCCTACTTCCCCCTGGCCTAAGTTTCGTTCAACTCTGCCGAAAACCTGCTCATAGGCGTTGTCGCCAGCTTCGGCATTGACAATTTCTTTCAGGAAATAGATGTAGCGGTAGCCATCGGAATCGTACTTGTCGAGAGAAAGCAAATCGCCATTCTCGTCTTCAATTCTCAGTTTAATATCATCTTCCGGCTTATAATTGGCGCTTTCCTCGCTGCTCAGCTCGATGGTGATAACCTTGTTGCTGGCATCCTTGACTGGCGCAACCTCACCATCCAAAGCATCTTCGCGGTAACGCCAGAGCTCAAAGGTGAGATCCGGGCGATGCTCAGTATCGTCATAATCCAGCCACACCTTCGTAGCTGCGAAGGTGGTTTCGCCGGTGAGACGGAGATTCAGCGTGCCGCCAGGATAGATAGCGTCGGTGTTGCTGTTGTGGTTCACAGCGTGGGTGTTGTCGTAGGTGGCGACGAGGTAATCGTTCTTATCCTCATCGGTGAGAGAACTCGGAAGTTCAAATTTGATATCTTCATTCTCTACTGGCTCTTTCTCTGCCTTAACATCCACATTGTAATTGATCAGCGCGCTGTTATCGCTGCTGTACATTGGCTGATCTTTGATGGTGAAGGTGAACGTTGTCGGCTGATCGGTGCTCGTTCCTTCGGTGACCACATAATCAAGCTTGCCCTGTTCCTTCAGAGATTGCAGCGTGACTGGTGTCGATCCTTCTTCTCCGTTGAGAACAAAGTTTGCTAACACCAGATCACCAGCTTCTTTGCGCACGCCATCAACACGTTCGCCCAATGTCCCCCAGTCGAGCTCGACGGTGAAAACGATATCGGTGAGATAGGTGTAGACCCATTCGCCCTTATCATTCACCGTTGCTTCGTAGCCATCCATGGCTGGTGGCTCAGCTTCGCCATTCGGGCTGAAGGACCATTCGATGGTGGTCGTGTCGAGCACGGTTATGCCATCCTCGCTAAAGATCTTGATTTCTGCTGGCAGATCCTTCACGCTCAGTGTGTAAGCGTTCGAACCGGAATTTTCCACTGCGAGGGTTGGCATTGCTTCCAGGCCAGCTTCTTTCATATTAGCGAAGGTCAGCTTTTCCCATTCGCCATCTTTCACCTTGAAATAGATCGGCGTATTGTCGAGGGTGAATGCGTCTATCCCAGGGCGCTTGCTGTCTGCGTTGTTGTTGTCGTACCAGAGAACGGTCTGGGTCGGCGTAGTCGTCGCAGTGATCTGAGTATTTTCTGGCAGCTGCGCGGTTTCTGCTGCGATGGCGAGTGATGACTTTGTGCCAATGACCGTCGCGTTGCCCTCTGTTGAGATATATGCAGAAAGCGTGCTCGCCCCAACATTGTCCGCCAGGGTGAAAACGTCTGCCTGGAAAGCGAGGTTGTAGTTCCAACTTCTTTCATTAATATTGTCACCGGTTTTTGTCTCCGGCTCGGTTTCTTCCGAAGCGGTTGGGTTCACAGGCTGGGTGATCGGAATGGTGAGCGTGCCGCTGGCTGCGTCGTAGGTCACATCGCCGATCGTTGCGCCGGAATCGCCGGTCATTTCAAAGATAGTGGTGTTGTTGAACAGGAAGCCGTCTGCATAGACGGTCATGTCCTTGACACTGATCTTCTCTTTTGGCAGTGTGGTGCCTTCCGGCAGCTGGAGAACGATATTGAAGGTGAAGGTTTCTTCTTTATAGTTCTCTGGATTGGTCATTGTTGCAGACGCATCGACATCGAACGCAGGGAGCTTGCGTTCGACAGGCGCGAAGGATTCTGCGTCTTTCGACAGCTGCAATGTGTAGGAGATTGCTGCTTCTCCCTGCTCCTCTGCCTGGTTGGAAACAGTGATGGCTGTCGAGCCTGCATTGCCCTGAGCGTCAGATGGCGTTGCGGTAGCGGTAATCTCTGCAGTTTCAGTCAGAGTGTCTGCGTCTACTGTAAGCGCGCTGCCGCTGAATGCAACGGAATACGTCGGCGCAGCGTCATCAGTGAGCGTTGTCGTTGGCTGTTTGATGGTGAAACTCAGTTTGCCAGCTTCCACTGTTGGCGTTCCCTCAATGGTTGCGCCATCCGGCAGAGTGATTGCAGCGATCTGGGTATCACCTGCGGTGATGGTGTTATTTCCTTCATTATAAGTAGCCTCTGCTGGCAGAGAAATGCCTTGCGGCAGATCGATGCTGAGGGTGAAGGAAAATTCGTTCGTTCCTTCTGGAATATCCTTGTCTGCGATCTTCTCCGCCTTGGCTGTGATCGTGAAATTGTCCAGCTTGCCGTCAGCGTTCAAGGTCAGAGCAGTTGGCGCTGCGCTGACGTTGAGATTGTAGAACGCATTTTCATTAACAGGTGTTTCTTCTTTTGCAATCTGAATGGTGGTAGCATCGCTGCTTCCGCCAGCCTTGATCGTAATGTCGCCACCAGTAAAGTCATCGCTCACCTTCAGCCCTGTGACGGTGATGTCGTAGCTCCAGGAGGTTTCTTCGCCGGAGCGGGCTGCTGGCGTCACATCGTTTTCACCGGATGCATCGGCATCTGGCAGTTGCTGGGTGATGCTGAGGGTCAGGGTGTTGTTTTCTTCATTAGATGTGGTGATTGTTGCGCCTGCTGGCTCTGCAGTCAACGTTGCTTTTGTCGCTTCATTTGCGGTGATGCCGGTTGGCAGTTTAATATCAAAAGCAAAGGTAAGTTCATTTGTATCAGTCAGAACTTTTGTAAGATCAACCGTTGCGGTTGCCTTAAAGGACAGCGCGCTGAGCGTGCCATCTGTGATCGTCAGCTTGTCCGAGGTATTGGTGATTTCCAGAACAAGATCACTGTCCTGAATGCCCTCGTCTTCTGGATTTTTTTCGTCATCTCCAGATCCTTCTGTCTGCTGAGCTGGCGCCTTGAACAGAAGATTCACGTCAGCGTCAATCTTAGCATCGTCCTCGGCTGCATTGGCGGCCTGGACGCTCATGGACTCAACAACGGTGTCAACAACATCTTCCACGGGATTTGGTTCCATTGATGGCTGATTCCCGGTGTCGGTGGTGGTATCATCTGTTCCTGGTGTTGTTGGGATGTTGCTGTCGCTATTGCCATCGCCGGTATTGCTGTTGTCGGGTTCGGTGCTGCCGCCCTCAGATGATTGCTGATTTCCGGTGTCGGTCCCCGGGTTGGTTTCTTCCGATGGAGTACCAGGCTTTCCCTGACCAGTTGCGGTGTCGTCAGAGCCGTCTGGTTCTGGCTGCTCTTCGGTTCCTTCAGTGCCAGGATCTGGCGTTTGTTCCGGTTGCTTGACAATATCGGTCACGTTTACATCGCTCTCAGTAATTTCCAGAGCGATGTCCTGCAACTCCTCATTCTCCGTTGGCTCAGCGTCAGGATACTGGAGCGGAATGCTGTATTCCTTGCTCTTTTCTGTAGCGGTGAAGCTCAGCTTATAATCGCTATCGCTGAGAGAGAAATTTTCTGCAGAATATTTTTCCCGCAATTCCTCCATATCGATCAGCGTCGCTTCGTCTTCACTCAGCGTGATCGCGACCTCGGCAGAATCAACATTTTCTGCGAGCGTCACGTTTATCTTTAGCTTTGCGTCGGTTTTATCCTCTGGCGAAATTTCTACCGCTTCTCCCTCCGCCGAGCTTTGTGGCTCGGTCGTCAGTTTGACGCTAACAGCTGGCGTGGATGCGTCGGTGTCATTGTTATTTGCAAATGCGAAGGTGAACAGCTCTGCTGGCATGGATGAAAACAGGATAACGAATGCCAGAAAAAAGCTGAGCACCTTTTTCTTCATTGATACATGTTTATTCATGTCTCTCACCTTTCTCTCCTTTATTGTAAAAACATTTTTCCAGATGCGCGCACAACGGGGAATCATATACGCTGCCATAATCGTCCACATTATAACGACATGGTACCAGAGCGCATTGGTGAGCTCTGGCTGTAGATGTTCTTAGCAATGGTGTGTCCTCCTCTTTGTTTGCGAGCTGTTCATTCTCGCTTTTCTATCTCTTCAAAATTCTGCGCGTAGCGCGCGCGGCGCTTGCCAACGGCATAGCCAGTGCAGGCCGGACAGCCGCTGTTCTGCGC
>ERZ779885.4385-NODE-4385-length-11058-cov-3.201945_pt1 | contig 11058 bp, 2 predicted proteins | sample MGYA00511554_ERZ779885 | MGnify/ENA primary metagenome ERZ779885 (study PRJEB29588, sample SAMEA2160998) | human gut metagenome | biome: human gut; feature: human-associated habitat; material: faeces | place: Denmark | collected 2008/2010 ... | reverse complement strand
TACAACAGATGATGTATCAGGAAAAGAGATGGCGAACATACAGGAGACTGCAGCACAGGAAGTGACAGCACAGGAAATTATAACACAGGAGATTACAACCGAAAAAGAACCGGAAGATGACGAATATGTTCTTGTAAATAAATACATACCGGATATATATGTCGAATTGATGTATGCGACAGACAATAACTTTACAGGTGTCAGAATATATGATTTCACAGACGCATACCTTCGATACGGAACAGTTAAGAAGCTTGCAAATGTGCAGAAAGAACTGAAAGAACAGGGGTACAGCTTAAAGATTTGGGATGCATACAGACCGTTTGAGGCACAGCAGAAATTGTGGGAAGTATATCCGGACCCTAATTATGTGGCAAATCCGGCTAACGGAATGAAAAAGCATAATCTTGGAGGAACAGTGGATATTACAATGGTTGCTGCTGATGGAAGTGTTATATCAATGCCGACAGAATTTGATGATTTTTCTTTGAAAGCAGATAGAGATTATTCTGATATAGAAGATGAAGAGGCTGTGAAAAATGTGATGATTCTACAGAATGCTATGGAAAATAACGGATTTACAGGCTATCAGGGAGAATGGTGGGACTATTCAGATACGGTGGAATATGAAGCGGTTGATTTCGAACCATGATGAGACATGATATGAAAAAGTGCATTATGGTAAAGTAAATGATGGTAAAGTCTATTATAGAAAGATTAGGGGAGTAACACATGTCATTACAATTAATTCTGGGAAGCTCAGGTGCGGGTAAATCGCACTATCTGTATACGCATATAATTGAAGAGTCAATGAAGAATCCTGACAGGAATTATATAGTTGTTGTGCCGGAGCAGTACACTATGGCAATTCAGAAAAGACTGGTGTCCATGCATCCAAGAAAAGGAATTCTTAATATAGATGTTGTGAGTTTTGAAAGACTTGCATATAAAGTATTTGAGGAAGTTGGTGAGGACAATCTTGAAGTCCTTGACGATACAGGAAAGAATCTGATTATTAAAAGAGTTTTAGAGCAGAACAAGGACAGATTAAAATATTTTGGAAGTAATCTGTCTAATACAGGATTTGTGTCAGAGATGAAGTCTGTTATATCGGAAATGCTTCAGTATGATATCAAGCCAGATGTTATGCAGGATGCGGCAGGTGCAGCATACAGTGATTCAGAGGGAAGTGCAGCACTTCAGTATAAGCTTGATGATATAGTACTTGTATATAACGCATTTGCAGAGTACATAGACAAGAATTATATAACTAAAGAAGAAATACTGGATAAATTATGCAGCAAGGTTACAGAGTCAGAGAGAATAAAGAATTGCGAGATAGTATTTGACGGGTTCACAGGCTTTACTCCGATTCAGTACAATTTAATGATAATTCTTTTATCAATGTGTCCGAAGATATATGTTTCTCTGACAATTGATGCATCTGAGCGTGAAAATTCAGTAAGAGGCAGGGAAGAACTTTTTTTCATGAGTAAGGACTGCGTATCAAAGCTTTATAAGATATGCGATGAAGAACATGTGAAAGTCCTTGAACCTGTGTATATTGCAGGAAAAGCAGTACCGGGAAAGAATGTAATTGTAAATGTTAATTCAAGATTTAAGAATTCAGAAGAACTGGATTTCCTGGAACAGAATCTTTTCAGAAACAATTCGGGAAGATTTAATAAGAAGACTGACAATATCGTTATATATGAGGGAGCTGTTGCCAAGGAAGAATTAACATTTGCAGCAGGAGAAATAATAAGACTTACAAGACTGTGTGGATACAGATATAACGAGATTGCGATAGTTACTGCGGACATGGATGGCTACGGCAAACTGGCGGCTAATATATTAAAGCAGAACGATATACCATATTTCTTAGATTACAAGCGCCATGTGACGGACAATCCATTTATTGCGGCAATTAACGGTGCACTTGGAATAATAGAGAATAATTACAGCTATGACAGCATATTAGGATTCCTAAGAACCGGAATGAGCGGAATGGAGCGCGAAGATATTGATCTGTTAGACAATTACTGTGTTGCAGTTGGAATCAGAGGCAGGGGAAAATGGCATGAACCATGGATAAGAAAGTTCAGGGGAACAGTCAATAATACTGACCTTGAGAAGCTTAATTCACTAAGAACAATGATAACGGATATGTTGGATCCATTGGAAGAAGTGCTTAAGTCAAAGGAATCTGATGTTGCAGATATGGTAAAGGCTCTTTACGAATTCCTTGTGCGTGAAGATATGGAGCAGAAGGTAAGTGTGCTTAATGACAGCGAGTACACTGGTGATGAATATGCGCAGTTATATAAGAAAGTTATAGAAGTATTAGATAAAATGTATGCCCTTCTTGGAAGCGAGAAGGTTGGTATTAAAGAATTTAACAAGATACTTGCGTCAGGATTTCAGGAGATCAAGATAGGACTTATTCCGCAGACCAACGACTGCGTTGTTATCGGAGATATAGAAAGAACCCGTCTTGACAATATCAAGGTCATGTTCTTTGTCGGAATCAATGACGGCAATGTACCTAAGAAAGCTGATTCAAGAAGCGTTCTGTCAGAAAGCGACAGGGAGTATCTTGAGGATAAGGGAATAGTTATGTCAGCTTCCGTGAGGGAGAAAGCATTTACACAGAGATTCTATCTGTATCTTATTATGACAAAGAGTGCGGAGAAGCTTTACATGTCATATGCGGTAAAAAACAGCGAGGGTGCGGCGCTGATGCCTTCATATATTATAAGAAGCATGAGAAAAATGTTTTCACATTGCCTTAAGTTATCTTACAAAGACACGGCACAGCAGAATTCATATGTGACAATACCGCGGGCGGCTAACAGCTTTGATAATACTGAAATTGCTGCAAATGTAGATGAGGATATTATTGATTCACTTACTGGCGGCAGGCTTGTCGGAAGCGTCACATCTTTTGAGAACTTTGCAGAGTGTCCATTGAGATATTACTTAAGGTATGGAGTTGATTTGAAGGAAAGGGAAGAATTCACATTTTCACCAGTAAACTTTGGCGTCGTACTGCATGCGGTTATCCGTGAGGTGTGCGACGAAATCAAGAAAAACGGTGAGTCGTACTATCTGATATCAGAGGAGAAGCGCCGCGAGATGGTAAAAAGAAGTGTTGCTGCAATTACTGACATATACCAGAACAGTATCCTTAAGGATTCAAGCCGTAATTCATTCATGATTAAGCGGATGGAAGACCTTGCAGACCGCACTGTATGGGCGATGGGTGAGCAGTTAAAATGTGGTGATTTCGTGCCATTTGTATTCGAGCATAAGTTCAATATGGAAGTCGGGGACGGAGACAGAAAGCAGCTTATGAGCGGAACAATTGACCGCGTTGACATATGCGAAAACGGCACAGATGTATATGTAAGAATTATCGATTACAAGACAGGAAAGAAGGATTTCAACATAGTAAAGACCTACTACGGAATTGATATCCAGCTTATGGTCTACATGGAAGCTGCAATGAAGCTTGTGGCGAAGATGCGTCCGGGTAAAAATGTGATTCCTGCCGGAGTGTTCTACTATAACATAAGTGACCCGATTGTATCTGCGACAACAGAGAGTGCAGAAGAGATAGAGGATAAGATTAAGGGTGAACTGCGTCTTAAAGGAATGGTTAATTCGGATAAGGATATTGCCGAGAAGATGGACAATACCGAGGGTACATCACTTAATATTCCGGTTAGCAGAAAGGCTGACGGCGGATTTGACTCACGAAGAAGCAAGGTGATGAATACAGAGCAGTTTAATATGCTTGGAAGATTCGTTGATGTAAGAGCCATTGATACCGCGGACAGAATTGTAGGTGGTGATATCAGGAGAAGTCCTTATAAAGACGGACAGTTTTCAAGCTGTGACAGATGTCCTTATGGGGCGGTGTGCGGATTTTCAGTGGATTTGCCAGGCTGCAATTACAGAAAATTAAAGAAATTCGATGATGAAGTATTATGGAATAATATAAAGGAAGGGGTTGATGAGAATGGAAAGAAAATGGACACCGGCGCAGAAGAACGCGATTGATACAAGAGACTGTAATGTGCTGGTTTCGGCGGCTGCCGGTTCAGGAAAGACTGCTGTTCTGGTAGAGCGAATTATTTCCATGATTACAGACCCTGACAAGAATATAGATATAGACAGGCTGGTTGTTGTTACATTTACAAAGGCGGCAGCAGCCCAGATGAAAGACAAGATAAGAAAAGCACTTGATTCAATGCTTGACGAGAATCCGGGGGATGTGAACCTTTTAAGACAGATAACACTGCTTAACAACGCACAGATAACAACGATAGACAGTTTCTGTCTATGGATAATCAGAAATCATTTTCCAGAGGTTAATCTGGACCCGGGGTTCAGGATAATGGACGAGGGTGAGAAGAAGCTTATTGAAAATGATGTGTTGGAAGATGTGCTTGAGGAATTCTATGCCGAAGCAGATGAAGAATTCTTTAATCTTGTTGATGCATTTGGCATGGGACGGGACGATTCAGGGCTTGTGAGCATTATAGATAAAATATACCGTTTTTCAAGAAGTAATCCGTGGATTGATGAGTGGTTTGACGAGTGCATGTTAGTTTATGATGATGAGACTTACGATAATCCTGCAATTAAGGAGCTGTATGATTCAATTAAAAATGCACTTTTTGATTACCGTGATAAATACAACAGATTAGTAGATATCTGTTCTGAGCCGGCAGGACCTGCAGCATATACAGGTGCTTTGCAGTCTGACCTGCTTGGAATTAATGAGATGATTAATTCACAGGATTTTGGAGAGCTTGGCAGAAGAATAAGAATATTTTCATTTGAAGCCCTGTCAAGAAAGAAGGATGCAGGAGCAGACCCGGATATTAAGGAATATGTCAAGGGGCAGCGAAAGTTGTTTAAAGATTACATAGGACGGCTTAATGATAAGATATTCTTGAAAGATGATGAGGGAATATTTGCAGACATGCAGGGGGCAGGCATCCAGATACGGACTTTACTTAAAGTGGCAAAGGTGTATGCCAAGCGTGTTTCAGAGGTGAAGCGAGAGAAGGGCATAATTGATTTTAATGACATGGAACATCTTGCTCTTTCAATACTTGTAAAGAAAGAAGATGGAAAGCTTGTATACACAGAGACTGCCGACAAGCTTGCGAACAGATTTGAAGAGATACTGATAGACGAGTATCAGGATTCCAATCAGCTGCAGGAGGTTATTCTTAATGCGGTGTCGAAGACGAGACTGACAGGTGAGAATAACAATATATACATGGTTGGTGATGTAAAGCAGAGCATATACAAGTTCCGTCTTGCCTGCCCGGAGCTTTTCATAGAGAAGTACGATACATACGGCGAGACTGGCGATAATGTTAGAATTGAATTACAGAAGAATTTCCGAAGCCGGGAAAATGTACTTGAGTGTGCCAATGATGTGTTCAGTCATATCATGAATAAGAATTTTTCAGGAATCGGGTATGACGAATCGGTAAGGCTTAATGCAGGATTTCCATATCCTGAATATAGTGACAGTAATTACGGTGATGAAGCCAACAAGAGTACAGACGTTATTCTTATATCTTCAGAGAATGAAGAAGAGGCGACAACAAGAGAACTTGAGGCAGACAGGCTTGCAAAGCTGATTGAGGGAATAGTTGCTTCTGGCATAAATGTATATGATTCAGATGAGAATATATACAGACCGGCAGAATACAGGGATATTGTAATTCTTACAAGGTCAGTTACAGGCTGGGCAGATACATTTGCAGATGCCCTGATGGACAGGGGGATACCGGCGTATACAGATTCGTCAACAGGATATTTCAGCGTGCGTGAGATACAGGTAATCTTAAGCATGCTTACAATAGTAGATAATCCGGTTCAGGAGATAAGCCTTGCGGCGGCGATGATGTCTTATTTTGGAGGATTTACGGCAGCGGAGCTTGGAATGGTGAGAAAGCTTGGCAGGGAGCATGCAGATAAGAATACACATAACAACCTGTATGAACATTTGAAAGCGGTTGCAGTGCTTGGCGGAGCAGATAAGATACAGGAGACGGATGTTAAGCAGCTGTCCGGCAAATGTGCATTATTCCTTGCAAAGCTCACAGAATACCGAGACAAGAGCAGTGTTGAGTCACTATATGATCTGTGTTGGGAGATGATATATGATTCAGGCTACTACGATTATGTGGGAACAATGCCTGCCGGAGCACAGAGACAGGCTAACTTAAATGTCCTGCTGGAAAGAGCAGCGGGATATGGAAAGTCAAGTTATTCTGGTTTGTTTAATTTTTTAAGATATATTGAAAGACTTAAGAAGTTTGACGAAGATTTTGCAGAGGGGGCTGCCAGTCAAGATAATGAGAATCTTGTAAGAATTATGAGTATCCATAAGAGTAAAGGCCTTGAATTTCCTATTGTAATACTTGCTGGGGCGCATAAGAGCATTAACTTTATGGACGCAACTGCGCCTGTGCTTGTAGACCAGAACTTAGGAATTGCAGTTGATTATGTTGACCTTGAAAGAAGAACGAAGACACCTACTATTATTAAAGGTGCTATGGCAAGAAGAATTGTAAGAGAGTCGATAGCTGAGGAAGAGAGACTTCTCTATGTTGCAATGACAAGAGCAAGAGAAAAACTCATAATTACCGGAGTTGTAAAAGATGCAGACAAGACACTTGATAAATACAGGGGAAGTGCAAAGCAACTTGCAGCAGATGGAATGTTGTCTTTCGCGGACAGTGAGAATATAAAGAACTATCTTGATATGATAATGCCAGTGTGTCTTATGGATTCAGATAAATTGAAAGGCAGCTTTAAAGTGATGGTTGATGCCGGAGAGGATTCTTGGGCTGATGTGGATGAATCCGGGGAGATGGCTGGTGAAGCGAATGCTGTTAGAATCGGGGGACTGGCTGATGAAATTATGGAAGCTGTGTCTTATCCTTTATTAGAGGAGCTTCCGGAGTATGTTCCTGATGATAACGCAGCCGGAAGGATGAAGCTGACGGTTTCGCAGCTTAAGGCTATGCAGGCGGATGATGATTCAGAGGAAAATGCTTACATGGATGAATCTGTGAAGACAGCACTTAAAAAGGAAGAATGTGATGAGACAAACAGCATAATTCCAAAGTTCATAAGCGGTGAGGAAGTGCAGCTTGCTGCTAATGAGCGTGGTAGCGCATATCACAGGGTTATGGAATGTCTTGACTATTCAGTGAGTGTGAACCTTGATGGAGTTAAAGCAGATATTAACAGAATGTTAGAAACAGGCAAGATGAATGAATTACAGGTGAAAAGTGTCAATCCGTGGGATATATATACATTTGTACAATCAGATACAGGCAGGAGAGTTGCAAATGCGGTGAACTGTGGCAGTGTCAGAAGAGAACAGCCTTTTGTATTTGAGTACGAAGGACAGCTTATACAGGGTATAATTGACTTGTGTTTTGAAGAGGACGGAGAACTTGTGATTGTTGATTATAAGACTGACAGGGTTATGAAGGGCAAAGCGGGGGAAAAAGAGCTTGTCAAAAGATACGCAATCCAGCTTGATTACTATGCAAAAGCGCTGGAACAGCTTACCGGAAAAACTGTAAAAGAAAAAATTGTATATTCATTTACTTTAGGAAAAGAAATAATGTGTTAAAATTACGAAAAATTTTCTCTAACATGTAAAATGCGGTTGAAAATATTGTACAATAATGGTAATATAAACATGATTTATGAATAAAACATATCAAATTTGCACAAAAATGTGCATAAAATGGAAAAGGAGAGGAAAAATGAAAAAGCAAGTAAAAAAATTTATGAGTGCATTACTTGCATGTGTAATGGTGGCAGTGTCAGTTATAGTATTTGACATGAATCCAGTACATGCAGCTTCTGGCGCAATAACAGAAGCATCAGGCTGGCTTGAGACAGCATATGTTAAATGGACACCTGTAACAGGAGCTACAGGTTACAATGTATATGTTAAGTCTGCAAGTGCCTCAGATTCAGCTTATGTCCAGTTGGACGATGAGCTTATCAGAAAGTATCCATCTTACATGAGAGCGGATGCTGTAGGATTAAAAGCAGGCGATTATGTTATGAAGATTGTTCCGCTGAACAATGGCAAGGAGAATACATCAGCTGCTATCGTTTCAGATAAGCTTACTGTAAATGCACATGACAGAAGCGGATTTACATTTTCAAGTAATTCACCGGTAAAGAATGGCGTTGGTGCATATAATAACGATGGTACATTAAAGTCTAATGCATCTGTTCTTTATGTTACAGAAGCTAATAAGAATACAGTTAAGATGAAGATTGGTAACACAGAATATACAGGTGTAGCAGCTATTACACAGGCAATTAAGGCTAAGAGTAACTGCCAGCCAGTTGCTATCCGTATTATAGGTCAGGTTACATTAAGCGGACTTGCCTGCAAAGATGTATCATCAGCATATGCAATTGGTGTTAAGGGAGCAGCTAACGTAACATTTGAGGGTATTGGTGATGATGCTACTTTATATGGAGCAGGTGTGGCTGTATTCCAGTCAACAGGCATAGAAGTAAGAAACCTTGGTCTTATGAACTGGGGCGGTGGAAAAGACGGAGATGGTATATCTCTTAAGCAGTCACTTGGTGTATGGGTACATAACAACGATGTGTTCTATGGTGATGCTGGTTCAGATGGTGACCAGGCTAAGGGCGATGGCTCTATGGATTTAAAGGATAATTCTCAGTATGTGACAGTATCTTACAATCATTTCTGGGATTCAGGAAAGATGTCACTTTGTGGCATGAAGTCAGAGTCAGGTGAGAACTGGATTACATATCACCATAACTGGTTTGACCATTCTGATTCAAGACATCCTCGTATCAGAACAATGTCAGTTCATGTATATAATAACTACTATGATGGTAATTCTAAATATGGTGTAGGCGCTGCAAAGGATAGTGAGGCTTTCGTAGAGGCTAACTATTTCAGACATTGTAATTATCCAATGCTCAGTTCAATGCAGGGAAGTGATGTTCTGGCAGGTGGAATATTCTCAGGAGAGAATGGTGGTGTCATCAAGGCATACAACAACTATATGGAAGGTCAGAAGTCTGTTATATATGCTAATTCGGATGCTGGTACAACAACTGCAAGTGCAACTGATTTCGATGCATATCTTGCAACATCAAGAAGTGAAACAGTACCTTCAACTTATAAGGCAAAGCAGGGTGGAAAGACATATTCTAATTTTGATACTAAGGTTGATTTAGGTGTTGATACTGCTGATATTGATGCACCTGCAGATGTTCCTTCAATTGTAACTAAGTATGCAGGACGTATTATGGGCGGAGATTTCAAGTGGACATTTGATAACAGTGTTGATGATACAAGCTATTCACTCAATAGGCCATTAAAGGATAAGCTTAATGCATACAAGACATCTCTTGTATCAGTAGGTGGTGGAAGCGTATCATCAGGAGAAAAGCATATACATAATTATGTAAGTACTATAACAAAGAAAGCTACATGTGCTGAAGAAGGAGAAATTACTTACACATGTACAGCTACTAATGGAACTTGCGATAAGAAGACATACACAGAAGTAGTTCCAAAGACAGCTCATACATATGGTGAATGGAAAGTGGTTAAGGCAGCAACTGCAACAGAAACAGGCGTTAAGAGCCGTACATGTACAGTATGCAAGAAGAATGAGACAGCAATTATTCCGGTTATTGGAGGAGAAGAGCCAGATACACCAGTTACAGATGATTCTTATACAAAAGACTTCAGTAATGGCTTAACAAGTGACTTCTTTACTATAACAGGAAGTACATCAGATAGTAAGGGCTCTGTAGCATATAACGGAGTTACATATGATAAGTGCCTTAAGATGGAAGGTAAGACTAATATTACATTTAAAGCACCATCGAAAGGAAAGCTTACACTTGTATTTGGTGGAACAACAGCAGCTTCAGGTAAGACAGTTAATGTTAATGGAACAGCAGCAACAGTAGGAACAGATAATATAGTAACAGTAGATGTAGTAACTGGTAATGTAACAGTAACAAAGGGAGATGCAATCAATCTTTTCTATATGGTATATACACCATCTGGGACATCAGAGACAACACATACACATAAGTATGAGTCAAAGATAACAAAGCAGGCAACATGTACAGAGGCAGGAGTGCTTACATATACATGTATATCTACAACAGGAACATGTGACAAGAAGACATACACAGAAACAATCCCAGCAAAGGGACACAGCTTCAGTACAGAGTGGACAGTAGATGTTGAAGCAACAGAGACAACACCAGGAAGCAAGAGCCACCATTGTACAGTATGTGATGCGAAGACGGATGTAACAGTAATTCCTGCAACAGGACCAAAGTATGATGCTTCATATTATGCACCAGTGTTTGATGCAGAATATTACCTTGAAAATAATATTGAGCTTAAGTGGGCATATGGAAATGATGCAGAGAAAGCACTTAATCATTTTGTAAAGTACGGAATGAAAGAAGGTCGTCAGGCAAAGGCAGATTTTGATGTAAATGCATATAGAGCAAGATATGTGGATTTACAGCAGGTATATGGAGATGATCTTGTAAAATATTATATCCATTACATCAAATATGGACAGGCAGAAGGAAGAAATGGAGCACCTGAAAAGACATATACAGTAATCTTCAAGAAGAATGGAGAAGTTGTAAAGACAGAGACAGTAAAGGAAGGCGAGTCAGCAACAGCTCCATCAGATATTGAAGCAGAGAGTAATTTCAAGTGCTGGGATAAGGATTTTACAAATGTAACATCAGATATGGAAGTAAATGCAGTATATGAAGAACCTGCATATGATGCATCATACTATGCACCGGTATTTGATGCAAAGTATTATCTTGAAAATAATATTGAACTTAAGTGGGCATATGGAGATGATGAAGAGAAGGCATTTAATCATTTTGTAAAGTATGGAATGAAAGAAGGCCGTCAGGCAAAGGCAGATTTTGATGTAAATGCATATAGAGCAAGATATGTGGATT